>ENA-OQKH01000014-OQKH01000014.1-human-gut-metagenome-genome-assembly--contig:-NODE-14-length-158382-cov-8.085152_pt1 | contig 158382 bp, 134 predicted proteins | sample MGYA00242645_ERZ504791 | MGnify/ENA primary metagenome ERZ504791 (study PRJEB26092, sample SAMD00036388) | human gut metagenome | host: Homo sapiens | study: EMG produced TPA metagenomics assembly of... | reverse complement strand
ATCGGTACGGCCAGCAGACGAAGTGCAACGGGAAGATAGTTGCGCGGTGTACAGAAGACTTTCTTTAGCGGCACTTCCGCAATCGCCATACCGGCCAGCAGCATACCCATAGGCCCTATCATAGCACCTACGCTGCTGAGTGTACTCACGATAGGTGTAGGCAGCGAGATGTGCAGAAGGTACAAGAGTGCACCGGCGACAATCGCAAGCAGATTGACATTGGTCAGAAGCTTCTTGCATTCGAGTTTTGCGCCCTCTTGCAGGCAGGCGCTTGCGTGCGTCCAGAGAAGAATCAGCTGTACGATGACGAAAGCACAGGAATATACGACATATTTCTCGCCGAGTAAAGCCTGAACCAAAGGGATGACAAGTGCGGCAGCATTGCTGTATATGATGTTGACCTGCTCCACGACATCCAGTTTCAGCGGCTTTTTGAAGATGGCGTTGAGGATCAGAAAAACGATATGCATCCCGACCGCTATGCCCATCGAGTACAAGAGTCCTGCGCGAATCTGCGGCGTATCGTCGATTTGGAATGCATTGAGAACAACGCATGGCATAACAAGATATACGAAGACTACGGACAGAACCCTGCTGTCGGAGGATTTCAGAAGTCCCGCTTTAACGACTACATAGCCCATCAAGAGGACAATAAACAGCTGGGCTATCTGCTGCATTAGTAATAGACTGATTTCCATGATAATTACTTCCTTTTATTCAAACTAGCGTACTCTTTTCTGGCAAAAGAGTCAATATGCAACATGACGGAAGTTTTTAGAAAATCACGGGAATCAACTGCTGGCGTGCAGTTCTGAGGGGCACATTATACTGCCCACGGAAAAGCAAAAAAATGCAGCTTGTACGGTTACAATAGGAAACAATGATACATTATTATAAAACGCATTTACACCTATTTGCAAAACTAAAAGCTGCATCTTGCATTAAATCCTGCAAAATTGCGTCAAAAAATGCAAGTGACACAAACCATGCAAGACGCCAAAATCACCACAACGCCTTCCCTGTATTTCGCTAAACATTGATTTAGCGAAACAAGGGAACTTCCTCACAGGGAGGCTTCGTCCAGCAGTGCGGTGCGGAAGCTGGCGCTGCCGCGGGCCTGGGCGGCAGCGGCGGTCGCGCAGCATTTCCAGAACGCGGCGGCGTGGCGGGCAGCGGTCAGGGCGTCCGGCTCCACGGCGGCAAACGCACCGCACAGCACGGACAGCATACAGCCCGCGCCGGTGACGCGGCGCATCAGCGGACTGCCGCCGCGCACGGTGTGCAGCGTGCGGCCATCGGTCACTAAGTCCTCCTCTCCGGAAAGCAGCACCACCGCGCCCAGCCGTTCGGCCAGCGCGTTCGCGCAGGCGGCGGCATCCGTGGGCACAGTCAGGCTGTCCACGCCGTGCTCTGCGGCGGAAAGCCCCAGCAGCGCGGCGGCCTCACCGTAGTTGACCCGCACAATGTCGGGGTGCACGCACTGCAAAAGGCCGCGGATCTGCTCCAGCCGCCAATGGCTGGCTCCTACACCCACCGGGTCCAGCACCACGGGCACGCCACGGCGGTTGGCCGTTTCGCCCGCAAGTCGGGCGGCGGTAAACTTGGTTTCATCGGGGGTGCCGGTGTTCAGCACCACGGCGGCGGCCAGGGCGGCAATCTCGGCCATCTCCTGCGGGGCCTGGGCCATGATGGGGCTTGCCCCCACCGCCAGCGCCAGATTGGCGCAGTCATTTGCCGTAACTATGTTGGAAATACAGTGCAGCAGCGGCTGGCGGCTGCGGATGGCAGCGCGTGCCTCCTCGCAGGTCATGACATTCTCCTTCAGCGGGCAAGACTTGCCTGCATTTTTTTCAGTGCACCGTTCTTTTCCAGTGCGATGAGCACCACACCGGCAATGATGGAGCCGCCCACCGTGGACACCAGGAACGGCACAACGTAAGCGTAAAACGCAATGTCGCCCGCGGCCTTGCCCATCAGGAACACAGCCACCGGCCAGGCCAGCAGACCGCCGATGATGCCGGTGCCAAAGACCTCGCCCGCGAGGGTAGCCAGCAGATTCTTCGTCTTATGGTACACAATGCCGCACAGCAGCGCGCCGCACATGCTGCCGGGGAACGCCATCAGGCTGCCCAAACCCAGCAGATTGCGCAGAAGGCTTGCCACAAAGGCCACGGCCACGCCGTACCAGGGGCCAAGCAGCACGGCGCACAGGACGTTGACCATGTGCTGCACCGGCGCGCACTTACTGCCGAACACCGGGAACGAGAACATGCTGCCCACAACAGCTACGGCGCACAGCACACCGGCAAGGGCAATTTTTCTTGTATTGGTTTTCATTTTGGGTCTCCTTTTTCTTTTGTGTATGAACATGAAAAAGCGGAAGAGGCGCCGCCTGACCGCGCACAGCCCCCGCACGGGTCCACTGCGCCCCGAGTTACAGGGGTGCATGGTGGTCGGTCGAAGCTTGCTGGCTTCCTCTCACGCCGGAACACGGCTTCCCATCGCGGTCGCTGCAAAGGCCCAGGGCGCTCCCCCTCGGCCAGCGGATTCTGGTGGCGTATCTCTTCCTTTCCCCAAAAAATAAAAGCAGGGTGCGATGGGCAGCCCTGCAAAAAAAGACGATACTAAGTCCTTCCTACGGTGGCATGATCCACATCAGGTCAAAGGGTCGAAGCGCGGCGCTTCCTCTCAGCCGGGTATCCGGCTCCCCTGTTCTTTACCAAGTATGGTACACCTTTGGCGCAGGGTTGTCAAGGGGTGCTTGCTTTTTGCCGCCGCGGCGGTATAGTGGTAGCAAACAAAGGAGGCCTTTTTATAACTGCGGTATCCGTCTGTGTGGATGGTAGAACCTTGCTTAATGGCGGACTTTGCAAATTCGGCAACACTCTTTTGGCACATATCCTTTGTTGTTTTCATTTTCAAAAGCAACGGCTTGTTTCTGAATTCAACGAAAGTGCGCAGAATACTTTTTCTTTATCCGTGCCACAGCCACGTTTTTTCCCAACAGTAGGTCCACCAATATAGGCATTATCAAACGGCAGGTTGATAGAGGCATTAAAGGTCAGTGTTCCTACGCCATCAGGACTTTCGGTAGCAGTATCAATATCAGCTAAAATCAGGCGGCATGTCATCTGTACCGTCTGACGATCGAAATCCTCCCTACTTGAATATTTAAAGTGTTGACTGCTCTTGTGCCGGATTGGCTTTTATTGTATAATAATGTGACCAATTTCAAGCATTGGTTTGCTGTCGTCTGCGGCACAGCATTTGAAATTGAAATTTACGGAAAAGAGCTTCCTGCCATGGCGATAAAACGCGTTTTTCAAAAAGAGCCTGTTCTAAGCATTGCTGCCTGTCTGGCTTTGGTTTCATCCTGCTTCGTTCTTCCGGATGCAGAATATCTTGGTTATATTGATTTTCGCACGCTTGCGATCCTGTTCTCACTCATGACCGTCATGGCCGGGCTGCGGGGGCAGGGCGTTTTCGATCGGCTTGGGCGCGCGCTGCTGTCCCATACCCGCACAACGCTTCAGCTGACCGCTGTTCTGGTGGGGCTGTGCTTTTTCTCAAGCATGGTGATCACCAATGATGTATCGCTGCTTACCTTTGTTCCGTTCACATTTGTCGTTGTAAACAGCTTGGATGCTGCCGTTCGGGATAAGCTGCTGCTTCCCATCGTCTGCATGCAGACGATAGCCGCAAACCTCGGCAGTATGCTAACACCTCTTGGCAATCCACAAAACCTGTACCTGTATGGAAAAAGCGGAATGGATATGGGTTCTTTTGTTTTGCTGATGCTCCCCTACTCCATCCTGTCGCTGGCACTTCTTGCGCTATGGGCGGTGGGGCTGTGCCGCCGTGGCGCAAAGATCTCCATGGCTCATTCTGCGGCTGCTGCAAGCCCGAACAAGGCACTATTATCGCTGTACAGTATTTTATTCGTGCTCTGTCTGTTGGTGGTACTGCGTGTTCTGCCCTATGGTATCGCGTTTGTTGCGGTTCTGGCCTGTGTGCTTTTGGCAGACCGGAACACATTATGCCGTGTGGACTATTCGCTGATCCTCACCTTTGTTGCGCTCTTTATCTTTATTGGCAATCTGGGGCGTTTTGCCGCCTTTTCCGGATGGCTGCAGCATATTCTTACCGGCCACGAGGTATGGGTTTCTGTGCTTGCCTCACAGGTAACCAGCAATGTGCCTGCGGCGATCCTGCTTTCGGGATTTACAGAGAATATCCGCTCCCTGATCATCGGCACAAATCTTGGCGGCCTTGGCACGCTGATTGCCTCAATGGCCAGCCTGATCTCGTATCGCGAAATTGCAAGGGAGTTGCCGTTACAAAAAGGCCGGTATTTTGCGTTGTTCACAGTTTCCAACATCCTGTTTCTGACAGTTCTTATGGGCGCGTGGGCGTTGGCCGGGTAAAAACAACATCACCGCACAATTCTAAACACAGCCGCAGCGGCTCTTAGAATTGTGTGGTGATTCTTTTATAAGCAATTTGGATTACGGAATAGCTGTTTGGGCTAACGAATCAGTGCACTAAACTCCGCAAATTTTCTACGATGTCTCTTGCGATACATATGTCATGTAGTATGCCGCGCCCACAAAACTTTATATCCCATTATGCCGCATCTTTCATGGGGCATATTCTCTGCTCAATAGCCACTGAAGTCCTGTCGCTGTTCGCTGTACCACATCTTTAAAGTGATTGCCGGGATTTAATTGGAAGGTCGTATCTATTCCCTGCTCGTGGTAATATCTTTCGATGGATTCAGTATTCTGCTGAACACATCTTAGAAGCGAATTCTGGGTGCGGCACTCCCGGTCGCCCAGCGAAAAGAAGATGTTGGCAGGTTTTTTCACGGGTGTACGGGAAACGACATACTCTTTAATTCCCGGAAACCACAGCGAGCCGGAGACACTCGCAACTCGCGAAAAGGCGTCCGTCTGATAAATAGAATACAGTGCAAACAGTCCGGCCAGTGAATATCCCGCAATTCCCCGCCAGGCGGGGGTCCCCTGCAACAGGCTTTCTGCTTTCGGTATAATTTGGTTTATCAGAAGGTGCAGGTACTCATCGGCTCCGCTGGTATATGATGCACCATTTTTGAATATGGGCGGAATATCCCATGGCACCATATCATGATTCCATTCCAGCTTACTGACTGCAACCAGCGAAAAATCCTGACAGCCGATGTCTGTCAAATACTGAAAGATCTGCTCTCCCTCGCGCCCATAGGTATTCAGATAAATCACCGGCTTGTTCGGCACGGCACTTTCGAATACATCTACTCTTTTTTGCTCTACCGAAAAAGAATTCATTCTGCCGCCTCCCCACCATTGGCGAATGCTCCGCAAGCTGCGCGGGTCAGAATCTCCTGCACCTGTGCCGAGCGACTTATATTCACCACTGGTACCACCATACTTTTGTGCCTATATCGTATTCGAAATCAGCACAAAAGTCAACTTTTGCCTTGGTCTGCCGGGAATCCGGCAATGGACAGATACGCCCGCGCAGGATTTCAGGGGGTCAATCCGAGAACGCCAGCGGCGTAAAGTCTGTGCTGCCTGCCAGCAGATCCTCCAGCGCTATGACGCCGTAAATGTCCCAGCTCATCGGCTGGGTGTAGAGCGTGCCGTCCTTTTCCACGCCACGGACGGTGCCGTTCTTGGTGTCGTAAGCGGCCAGCACGCGGCCGCCCTGCGCATCCAGAATCCGGATGTTCTGCACATCCTTGCCCTGTATATAGCGCTGCTGTGTCAGCTCTGTCTTGACGCCGTTGCGGCAGAAATACTGGCGGGTCGTGTTGTCGCCTGTGCCGTTGCCGTTTTCATCGCGGCCGCATTCGTCCACCCATACCAGCCAGCCATCGGCAAAGCCGGTCAGGGAGTAGTAGCACTCCCACCCTGCGCGGGTTGTGGGAAAGCCGTCTGCCACGGGGGTAAAGCTATCTGCTGCCGCGTTCAGATAACCGACCTCCCCGCTCTGGTAGTTACAGTTGGCAAGGCCGCTGCGGCTGCCCTCGGTCAGGATATGGTAGTCGTTTCGGTAGCTGATCAGGTCGCGCTTCTCCATACCGTCCCCTGTCACAAACACCGTGCCCGCATCGCGCTCATAGCGCTGCTGCGGTGTACAGCTCCCATTGGCCAGATCCACTGTGCAAATTTGTATTGCCTCGGTTCGGGCGTCTGTTGACTGTATCGTCTTGGCAAAGGTCATTTGCCGACCGCTGACCTCCAACAGCGTGTACATTTCGGGGCAGTACTCCCCAGCCCCATCGGCCAGATCATCCCATCTGCAGACCTTCTGCGGCTGCCCGCCTGCTTTATCCACAGCCCACAGCGTCTGATGGCAGTCATCGTCCAGCACGCTGTAATACAGGTTTTTATCGTCCGCGGCCACACCGCGGCCCGCAACAGACAGGCCCGGCTCAATCCTTGCCAGCACGGTGCGTTGGGTGTGGTCGGAATTGATTTGTTCCCAGTTGTAATAGCTGGTTTCATCGTTGTAATGGAACACCAGCAGGTAGACTTCGTCCCCATCGCCGTAGCAGAGGGTGGTGTTTCCATCGCTCCACGCGGGGCAGGTGTCGCTGTTGTGGGCGCAGCCGGGCAGATTGCAGACAGGGCGCGCATCACCGGTCTGCTCGTCGATGGCATAGATCAGCGCACGACCCATCGTGTCGGTGTAGTTGATTTCCCAGTCGTTGAACACCTGATAATACACGCCGTCCGCAGCGGCAGTCAGCAGCCGCAGGGCGCCGCTGCCGATGCTCTGCGGCTGCTCGGCGGGGGCTGCTGCGGCTTCCGTGGCCGCAGTCGGTGTCGGCGTGCTGTCCGCTTCGGCTTGTCCGCAGGCTGTCAGGGTCAGCGCCAGCGCGGCAGTGATGGCAAGATATTTCTTCATGATATTTCCTCCCCGTATTGCGTGTTCAGTGCTGCAAAGGTCTGCGGCGTCATGCTGGCGGCGGAGAGCGTCACGCTGTACCCGCTGGCGTTCGCCACGGCGTAGACCTGCGCGGTCTCACTGTAGCCTGCTGCGCCGAAATCCCGCACGGCTGTGCCCCAGTCCGGGTACTGCCAGTCGGTAAACTCGTCCAGCCCCAGCAGGGCGCAATATTGCGCCACAGCGTCATCGGCCAGCGTAGCGCCCTGCCCCAGATCGTTCTGGTAGTTAAAATACAGCGGTGCATCGTCGCTGGAAAGAATCAGCTGGATATACACATGCTCGGTATCGGTGTCTGTGTAGATTTCTTCCGGGCGGCGCACCAGCTGCGCCAGCCCGCAGGGCGCGGTGTACAGCTCCCAGCTGCCGTAGTCCAGGCGGCAGACCGAGAGCGCGGCGGCATAGCTGTCATCGCACAGCAGCCCGGCCTCGTGCAGGGTGCGCAGCGTCCGGCGGGCGCGGGCCAGCGCACTGCCGTCCATCGTGCCCGCCGTCCAGCCGCCGTCCCAGAGGCTGTTGCTGCCGAGCGGCACCTTCGTCACATGCTCGGCGGCGTAGAGGGTGCAGGCTGTGGCGTTGGCCCGCCCGGCTGCCGAAAAGCGCTCCCCGTCCGTGTGGGTGTGGGGCGCGGCCAGCAGTGCACGGTCCCACAGGGCGAACACCGCCAGCGGCAGCGCCAGACTGCACAGCACCACAGCGGCGCAGTGCAGGAAGGGGCGCAGCGTATCAGCTTTGCGTGTCATTGTCAGCCTCCCTTTCGCTCGGCAGTACCTCCGGCACGGCGATGGTCACGGTCGTGCCGACATGCTCGGTGCTGGTGATTTCCAGCTTTGCCCCGTGTGCCCCGGCAATGCGGGCGCAGAGCGCCAGCCCGATGCCGCTGCCGCCTTCAGCCCGGCTGCGGGACTTGTCCACCATGTAAAATGCCTCGGTCACGCGGGGCAGATCGGCGGCGGGGATGCCGCAGCCCGTATCCGTCACGGTGAAAACCGCCTGCCCGGCGCGGCGCTCACAACGCAGGGTGATGGCTGCACCCTCGATGCCCTGACAGGCACGCTGGGCATTGAGGGTCAGGTTGCGCAGCATATCCACCCACAGGCTGCGGTCTACCTGCACCACGCACCCCGCGCTGATGACCCGCGGCACAGGCGTGCTGCCCTGCGGCAGGCTGCGCACGGTCTGCAGCAAAAGCCCGGCATCCTGACAGAGCACCAGCTCCAGCGCCCCGGCCTGATCCAGCCCCATCAGAGCCAGCAGACTGCGGCTCAGGTTTTCCAGCCGCTGGGTCTCGTGGTAAATGTAGCCCGCTGCCTCCCGCTGGGTCTCGGCGTCATCGGGCCGGGCACGCATCAGGTCGGCATAGCCGAGCATCGCGGTCATCGGGGTCTTGACCTCATGCGTAAACGCCGCAATAAAGTCCTGCTGGCTCTGCGTAGTCCTTGATAATTCGCTGATTTTTTCTTCCACCGCTGCGGCCATCGCATCAAAGCTGCGGCTCAGCGCGCCGATTTCATCATCGGTCTTGACCTGAGTACGCTGGGTGTACTCACCATCGGCAATTTTCTCGCTGGCCGTTTGCAGCGCAGTCAGCGGGCGGGTTACACGGCGGCTGAACAGCACAGCCGCCCCGCCGCCCAATACCAGCAGCGCCGCCGATGCCGCCAGCCACGCCCGCAGTTGGGCGTCACGGGTGGCGAACACCGCGCTCACATCGTAGGCGCAGAGCATATCGGCCCGCACGCCGGGCAGGTCCAGCGGCTGGGTCAGCAGCAGATACCACCGCCCGGCCGCCCGGGTCAGCTGCCAGGCGTTTTCGCCGTCCGTCAGGGCCTGTTTCAGTGCGGTGCGCGGCAGGGCCGCAGGCAGGCCGGAGTAGAGCGCATACGCACCGTCTAGCCAGAGCGCCATGCTGCTGCCCGCATCGGCGGTCTGCTCGGCATACTGCTGGGCAGCGGACGCCAAAATGTAATTTTCAAACTGCGCGCTGTCTGTGGCTTGAAAGATGATGCGTTCCAGCGCGTACTTTTCCTTTTCCTGCTGGGCCTGCAGGGCCGTGCGGGTGCTGGCCAGACTGCCGGAAAAGCTCTGCCCGGTCAGCAGCAGCCCTGCCGCGCCCAGCGCGCAGGACAGCAGCGCAATGCAGCCCAGAGATAGCTTGGTTGCAAATTTCATTGCTGTTTCCTCATACCAGATCGCGGCCCTGCAGCGTCACCTGCACCCAATCCTGACTGCCCGCCAGATAGTCCTTAACCGAAATGATTCCGTACTCTCCGCGGCAGGTGGTAAAGCTGTAGGGTGCGCCGTCCGTGCCGATGTCATTTGTTGTGTAGTAGATCTCGCCGTATTTCACAAGCAGCATCGTGTCGCTGGCTGCCACAATAAACGGGCTGCGCTCGACAGATTGATCTTTTAGCCATGTGGTCGGCAGCGGGGTGTAGACGCCGGTCTCGGGGTTCAGCAGCCCCTCGCTGTCATCGCGCACCGTCACAGGGATCCAGCCGTCCGGCCTTGCGCCTTCCACGACACCGTATGATATCTGTGTTCCCTGCAGGTCAAGCTGTCGGGTCTGGGCTGTGCCCGCAGCCAGATCGAATTTTGTCACCAGCCCGGATTTGTTCAGCACATAGGCCGCACCGTTGTGGACAAGCTGGACATTGCCCGCATCACCGCCCCATGTCATGTCGGTGTCGGTCATGCTGCCCGCCGTATCCAGCAGACAGAGGTTTTTCGTCTGTTCTTTCTGCGCCTCTTCGTCGGCGGCCAGCCATGCGCGCAGCTCCTCATCCGTGGCGGCCGCTCCAGCCGGGTTCAAGGGCTGCTGCAGATAGCCTCCACTGTGCTGCAAAACGATTTTGTCCTGCCAGCAGCCTACGGCGAAATAGTCCTCGCCGTCCGGTATGCTGCGGGTAAAGAGGCACGCCGCACCGCCCTCATCCAGACGCAATACGGAATATTTGTCATATCCGCGTACAAATGTATACAGTGCTGTGCCATCCGTGTACCAGATATAGGCACTGGTCAAATCGGGCAGGTCATCACCCTCGGCCACACGGCGGCGGTCACTGCCGTCCGGATTGCTCACATCCAGATAGGCGCTGTCACTCTCATTGTGGCGGCCATCCACAAGCCAATAGAGCCGGTCGCCCACGGGCAGCAGCATGGCTTGCGGCACACAGCCGTTACGGATGGCCGTCATGTAGGCCGGGCAGCTTTCATCCGCATGGCTGCAGCCGAGCTTTTTGCAGAGAATGCGCTGCTCGCCCGTGGAAAAATCAATCGTTGTTGCGAAGTATTGTCCGGCATCGTCAATGTTCATCGCGCTATAGACGGCATCTTGGCCCACCGCCGTACCCCAGGTCGTGTAAATGGGTGTAAGTGTGTCCTGTACGGCGGGTGTTTCTGTGGTGGGCTCTGCAGTCTGCGCGGGTGCGGCGGCTGTCTCGGTAGTCGTGCTTGCAGGCATGTCCTGCGGCGCGGCCGTGCAGGCCGTCAGCGCCAGCGCCAGCAGAAAGGCGGTCAGCCTTGCGGTGTGTTTCATCGTGGTTATCCCCCTTTGTTTGTTGTACCCCCAGCATACCGCAGGATTGTTTCCGGTTGGTTACAGCTTTGTCACGGGCGGGTTACAGTTTATTCCTTTTCCAGCATATATCCGATCTGCCGCACGCTGTGCAGGCGGTCGCCAAGGTTCAGCTTGCGGCGCAGGCGGGCAATGTGGGTGTCAAGCGTGCGAGTGTCACAGCCCGTGCCGTCATCGCCCCAGACGGTTTCGTACAGATAATCCCGGTACAGCGCCCGGCCGCGGTTGCGCAAAAACAAAAGCAGCAGGTCATATTCCTTGCGGGTCAGGTGCATTTCCTCCTCACCGCGCAGCACACGGCAGGCCGCAGCGTCCACTGTGTACTCCCACATCGTATAGACGGCGGTGCTGCGCCCGGCGCGCCGCAGCACGCTTTCCACCCGGGCCACCAACTCGGTAGGGGCAAACGGCTTGACGATATAATCATCCGCGCCGCTGTTCAGCCCGCGCACCCGCTCAGCCACAGCGTCCTTCGCCGTGATGAAGATGCAGGGCGTGCCCGTGGGCCGCAGGTACGCCAGCAAATCGTACCCGTCCAGATGGGGCATCATCACATCGAGCAGCACCAGATCATAGCGGTTCTTTTCCAGCAGATCTGCCGCCGCGCGGCTGTCGGTCACAGCCTGACAGCGGTAGCCAGCCTCCGTCAGGATGCGCCGCACCAACATGGCAATGGCGGCCTCATCGTCCACAATCAAAATCGGATTCATACTGCGAACCTCCCTTATACCCCCATTGTACAACAAAATGTTACAGCTTGGTGAACTTTTGGCCAAAATTTGCAGCCCCGCTTTGCAAATCACTCCGCGCAGATCATTTTGCCCTTACAAAAAGCTCCATTCCATTATTTGCGGTGCAAATCTAAGGGAATGGAGCTTTTTATTTTCAGTCTGTCTGCAAAGAGATTTTTCTCTCTCCTCAACCGTGCAGCCTGCGGATCAGTTTAAATGCCACTTCATGCTCCAGCACAAGCGGCTTATCAATGGCGCCGCTTTTGGCTGATGCGGCGCTTAGCTTTGCATTCCGGCAGGATTGCTGGTATAATAAATATATCCCATCAGGCCGCCTGTGCGGCTAAAGAAAGGTCTCCGCTATGGAAACATCCCCTCAGGGCACGGCCCTGTTTCATCTGCCCGGTCTGTTTGAGTTTTATGACCTGTATGCGGCGTTTTTGCCGCTTTACCGTGCGCATAGGGAATATTTTTACGACTGGTGCGCCATCGGCTCAATCTACGGCGCACCGTCTGACTGCTTATGGGCGGGCGGCCGGGTCGAGTACAGTGACCGCACCCCGCGCGAGGTGCTGGCGCTGACGCATGAATATGGCATCTCGGCGCGGCTGACACTCAGCAATTCGTTGCTGCGCCCGGAGCATCTCACAGACCCGGACTGCAATGCGCTCTGCAAGCTGTTTCAGGAACAAAGTAACCCCCAAAACGGCGCCATTGTTCATGCTGAGCTACTGACGAAGTACCTGAAAAAGAACTATCCATCGCTGTATCTTGTCTCCTCAACCACAAAAGTGCTGACAGACTTCAACGATCTGCAGCGGGAGCTGGCGCGGCCGGAGTTTCGCTATGTCGTGCCGGATTTCCGGCTGAACCGGGCGTTTGACAAGCTTGCAGCGCTGCCCCAGTCCCAGAAGGACAAGGTGGAGTTTCTCTGTAATGAGTGCTGCTGGTTCGGATGCACGGAACGCAGGGCCTGCTATGAGGCCGTCAGCCGCAAAAATCTGGGTCTGCCCGGCCCGGAGCATCACTGCAGCGCCCCCGGCGCAGCAGGAGGGTATCGCTTCTCCCGGGCGATGGCAAACCCCGGCTTTATCGGCATCGAGGCTATTCGGAATACCTACCTGCCGATGGGCTTCACCCAATTCAAAATCGAGGGGCGCGGCCTTGGCAGCGCGCTGATCCTTGAATTTTTGCTCCACTACCTGACTAAGCCGGAATACCAGCTGGCTGTCCGTGAAGAGCTCTATCTGGACAATATGCTGGACCTTTTCTGACCGGCTTTGTGCTGAGGCGGGGAAAGCTGTTTGCATTTTTCTCCGATTTGCGTTATAATGACAAAAACAACAAAAAGCAGGAGACCGCCATGAACAAACTACTACTCATCAGCGCCATGCAATATGACTTTCACACGCTTTTAAAGGTGGCGGATATCTGTGGCTTTACCGGGGAAATCGGCTTTCACGATGCTGAGGACGGTTATCTGCTCACCTTCCCTGACAACGATGGCCACGCCGACCGCCGCATTGCGGAGTATCGCAGCCGCCTTCGGGACCTTGAACATAATATCTGGAACCGCTGAAAGCGTATCCTGCCATTTTTATCTCTGCCAAGTGTGCCTTGCTCTTGGCAGATTTTTTGTGTCGTAAATATTACCCCAGTGCTACATCCAGCACCATCATCACACTGAAGCCAACGGCAAAGAATACTGTGCCGAGGTTAGAGTGCCGTCCCTGCGACATTTCGGGGATCAGCTCCTCCACCACGACATAGAGCATCGCACCGGCCGCAAAGCTCAAGAGATAAGGCAGTGCCGGAATCACAAGCTGTGCGGCCAGAATCGTCACCACCGCGCCAATCGGCTCAACCACGCCCGAAAGCACACCGCCTGCAAAGGCCTTGCCCTTGCTCTCCCCTTCGGCGCGCAGGGGCATCGAGATGATAGCGCCCTCTGGGAAATTCTGGATGGCTATGCCAAGGGACAGGGCCAGCGCGCTCGCCGCGGTGATTTGCGCGCTGCCTGCGAGAAAGCCGGCATACATCACACCGACTGCCATGCCCTCCGGGATATTGTGCAGGGTCACCGCCAGCACCATCATCGTAGTGCGGCCCAGTCTGCTTTTTGGCCCCTCAGCCTCCTCACTGCCGACATGCAGGTGGGGTATCAGATGATCCAGGGCAAGCAAAAACAGCACGCCGAACCAAAATCCCGCAAACGCCGGGAAAAAAGCAAACCGCCCCAACCCCTCCGACTGTTCGATTGCCGGGATCAGCAGACTCCAGACCGATGCCGCCACCATCACACCGGCGGCAAAGCCCGCAAGCGAGCGCTGCACCAGATCACCCAGTGCGCGCTGCATGAAAAACACACACGCTGCGCCCAGCGATGTACCCAAAAAGGGAATCAGAATCCCCCAAAAAGTTTCTGTCAATGAAGTCGCCTCCTTTTATAATATATAGACATAAACACAGGTACTTTATACCCCCTGTTCAGTGATGCTTTTGACAAGCTGTGCCCATTTGTAAGGATAACAGGCCAGCAGTCCCACGAAAGAGCCGCCCAGAGAGCAGCCGTAGGCGGCCCGTATATGCCCGCCGCAGTTTTTCAGGATGTAGGCTTCGATTTTTTCGGTTTCTGCAAGCATTGTCGGGAATTCGGTACTTTCTGTTTCGTCAAAGCCATCATAGCTGACGCAAAGTACGCGAAACTCCCGCTGCAGCAGAGGGATCACTTGGCCAAAGTTGCTTTTCCAGTGGCAGCAGGTGCCGGGCAGCAGCAAAATGACCGGAGCGGTATCCGCCCCAAATTCATAAACCTTCATTCTCCTGCCTCCTGCAGCCACAGTCACTGCTCTTTACGGCGGTCAAACACAGCCAGCCTGTTTTGCTTTTGTGTACCGCAATGTCACAAAAGCCCGCTTGCTCAAGATATGCTTTCAGCTCAGTATCCTTGTAGATGGTCATGCCATCAATGATTTCTGTCCATTTTTTGTCTTTGTCCGTGTCGCCGTTGACTTCATTGCAGATGAGGAAGGTGCCGCCCGGCTTCAAAACCCGCCAAACCTCCCGGAAGCATTTTGCAAGGTCCGGCCAGAAATAGACGGTTTCAAACGCTGTGACTGCATCGAACCAATCACTGGCAAAAATGATGCGCTGCACGCTGCCCTGCCAGATGACACAGCGATCCGTTTGGATCGCCGCTGCATTGAGACGGCGGGATTTTTCGACGCTGACAGCAGAGTAATCCACGCCCTTTACTATGCCGCGCGGACACCTTTTCAGCAGCCGTTTGATATTCGCCCCGCCGCCGCAGCCGCAGTCCAGCACCTTTGCGTCCGGCGCAAGATGCAGAAAGTGAAGCCCCCACAGCGCCACGGGGGTGTGGGCAAGGTTCATCATGGTGACCATCAGCCTGCCGCCAAAGCCTTTGGGGTCTCTCGTATTTTCAAAAAATGACATTGTTATTCTCCTTTCGATTTTTTACACTCTGCGTAGGTAAGCGGAATGGAATTCTGCAAAACAACACTTTTGCAAACGGTCCAGCCGTTTTGCTGCAAAAATGCCAGATACGCAGCACTCGTCCATCTGCTGTGCAGCGGAAAGCCTGCAATTTTCAGCGCAAGGGCCTGAAGATTTCCCCAATGGGAATTCTCTGCATGGGTAAAGGTCGGCGCAATCAGCATGCCATCGTTTTTAAGCACACGGCGAAACTCGATGAGGGCTTTCTCAGGATGCGGCACAATGTGCAGTGCATTGCAGACAATGACAACATCAAAGGACTGGTCAGCATAAGGCAGATGGAACATATCCTGCACGGAAAAATGCGGCTTGGAGGAAAAATTACCCCGCTTTGCCTGCGCGATCATCGCTGCAGAGGAGTCGGTAGCCTCAATGTGGTCGGCAGAACACAGGAGATGCTTTGCCACCTGCCCTGTGCCGGTGGCTACCTCCAAAACGGTTTTATGCCACACAGCAGGGCGAAGCAGCGCATATAATTGTTCATAGGCTATTGCATTCTTACGCATAAAGCGGTCATACCTTGCTGCATTTCTGTCCCAAAAATTCTTTTTCGTAATGCTCAGCTCCTTGGTTTGCATAAACTAACTGCTGCTTATTTGAAAAGCTGCCCGGCGGCAGCATGGCAGCTTGTATATGCGCGTTAGAACAATCTAACCGTTGGATCGTAAAAAAGCTGCCTGCAGCCAAAACGGCGCACCAGCAACGATTCTACGATATTTCGCTCATATAATAGCAGTCTGGCACCCAAATGTCAATAGGGTGCTACAGGTGCTTTTGTGCGTTTGAATTTCAACAAAAAATTTATAGCGGGCAGTGCGTTTTACACTGCCCGCCATAGGGATGCTTACTTTAACCGTTTTCGTCCTTGGGAATGGCCAGATTCAAGAGGATGGCAACGAGTGCGGCGGGCACAATGCCGGAGCCGCCGAATACCAGAGAAAGCATCTGCGGTGCGTGTGCAAGGATGCCGTTGTTGGCACCGATGCCGTAGCCGAGACCGAGCGCTACCGAGACGATGCTCAGGCTGCGCGGGGTCAGCGGCTCGCGGGTGATGAGCTGAATACCGCTCACCACGATCGAGGAGAACATCATGACAGCTGCGCCGCCCAGCACCGACTGCGGCATGATCGAGACGAGCGCGCCCAGCTTGGGCACCAAACCGCAGAGAATCAGGAAGATGCCGCCTGTGGCCAGCGCAAAGCGGTTGACGACCTTGGTCATGCTGACAAGGCCGACATTCTGGCTGAAGGAGGTGTTGGGCAGCACGCCGAACAGTGCGGCAAAGCTGGAGCCGATACCATCGCAGATGACGCCGCCGGACAGCTCGGTGTCGGTGGCCTCGCGGTCCATGCCGCCCATGATAACGCCGGAAATATCGCCCACGGTTTCGACCGCCGTGACGATGAACATAATCATGACCGGTGCGATTGCGCGCATATCAAACACCGGCTTGACCGGCATCAGCTCGGGCAATGCAAACCATTTGGCCTCGGCCACCTTGTTCCAGTTCAGCACCCATGCCTTGGTGTAGGCAACGCCCTCGGCGTTCAGCGCCGTGGTGGGCAGAACAAAGCCCATGAGAAACGCTGCAATGTAGCCGCAGATGATGCCTACCAAAATCGAGGAGGAATTCAAAAAGGTGCTGCCGGAGTGCTTGCAGATCAGGATGACGACCAGCACAAAGATGGCGAGCAGCAGGTTTTCGACCGAGCCGAAATCCTGCGCGGTGTTGCCGCCGCCGAAGGAGTTTACGCCGACCGAGATCAGGCTCAGACCGATGGAAAGCACCACCGTGCCGGTAACGACAGAGGGCAGCAGCTTGCGCAGTGGCTTTAGAAAGAAGCCCAGCACTGTCTCAAACAGGCCGCCGATCAGGGAGGCACCCATGATTGCGCCGTAGGCCAGCACACCGCCGCCCATCGAGGCTGCGACCGAGCTGAACACCCCGATGAAGCCGGAGGAGGTACCCATGATGATAGGCACCTTGCCGCCGATGGGGCCGATGGAATACAGCTGAACCAGTGTGACGATGCCCGCCACAAGCATGGCATTCTGCAGCAGTGTGACGCGCAGGTCGGCAAATTCACCGCCGGCCAGGCCGCAGGCACCCGTGATGATAAGCAGCGGCGTAAGGTTGCCGACAAACATCGCCAACACATGCTGCATGCCCAGCGGCAGTGCCTGCTTCAGGGACATCTTGCCTTCAAAGCGGAAGGCTTCGGGGGAAAGATCGTTTTTCTTCATTCCACAACTCCTCAGATAAAACCTATTACAATATAACATGTACCGCCAAAGCGGAAGGGCATACCGCCCTATTTACACATTATACCATCCCCTGCCCTGTGATTGCAATTCCATGAGCCGCCGCAGCAAAAATTTTGTGTGTTTTTGAAGAAGGCTGAACGGTCAAAAAACCTTGATCGCCTGCTGCTTGCCGTGCAAGGTGTAGTGTACGGTCAAGCCGTCGTCTGCATCCACGGTGCAGTTTTCGGCGTGGTCGGTCAATTCCCGCAGGGCGTTGTATTGGCGGCGCATCTCATCCGTATAGCGGCTGGGCATATCGGAGGTGAGCAGGATGCCGCTGAACAGCGCGTTGACCCGGGCCAGGGTCTGCTTTTGCTGTGCGGTCAGCTTGCAGTTTTCCTCGCGCAGGAAGAATACATCGGGGTCGCTGCCGTAGGCGCGCCCGTTGAGCTGGCGGCGGAAAATTGTGTTGCCGATGGACTGCTTTGTAGAGACTCGCTCGCGGTGGAAAAGCCGCATATACCATACATCGTCCCAGTCCAGCCCTACATCACACCCAACGCGGCAGTAGTCAACGATACCAAAGGCGGGCATGACCGGCACACCGCAGCCTAAAATCAGCTTGTCGCCGCACCATGAGCGCAGCAGTGCCATGGCGCGCTGCATCCGGCCTGCGCGGGATTCCCGGGTGTTGCCGAACGGTGCTGCGCCGTAGAGAAAGTCCAGCTTGACAAGGTCAAAGCCCCAATCCTGCAGGACGCGGTCAAAGACTTGCTTGAGGTAGGCCTGCACCTCCGGGTGGTCAATGTCCAGCGCATAAAAGCTGCTCCAGTTGCAGCCGCAGCACCAGGGCTGACCGTCCACCTGCAGCAGCCAGTCCGGGTGATTTTTGCAGAGCAGGGATTCCTTTTCACAGACGAACGGTGCCAGCCACAGCCCGGCCAGAAAGCCGCTTTCATGCGCTGCATCCGCCAGCGGGCGCAGCCCGTTGGGGAATTTGGCAGGGTCAGGCTCCAGCCATTCCCCTACCTTGCGCTCCCAGCCATCGTCGATCTGAAAGAGATCCCCTGTGCGGAAAAGCGTTTTGCAGCCGTTGAGGTCTTCCTGAATCGAGGCCTCATCAATGTTCTGGTAGCGGTTATACCAGCTGGAATACCCGGCCAGCCTGCGCGTGGTGCGGGGGCGGCAGCCCAGCGCCGCAAACCATGCGTCAAATACCTCGTCCTCGGTGCCCTCGGCAAAAAAGAGGGAGAACGCAGGAAAGCTGCCGCCGGTATGCTGTACCCCGGCGCAGTCGCGCTCAATGCGCAGCTGTGCGGTGCGACTGTCATAGGAAAAGATTGTGTAGCCCGGTGCCTCGTCCAGGCTGGCCAAAAGCCGGTAGGTTTTCCCGCGCCGGAAATAGCAGTAGGAGAAGCCGTGGCTCTGTCCCCTTTTGCCGCTGTAGGGAACAAAATGATAATCTCCGTAACGGTCAAAGCTGTATTTCTCCAAAAGGAATTTCGGAACATGCTCAACACCGTGCTGACGGTCCCATTTGCCCAGCTCCGGGCAGGCGGTCCAAGTTTGGTAGCCGTTCATGAAAAGCTTTTCATCGTCTGCCATCTCCCACGGCAGCGCAGCAACAGCATTTTGCAGCACCCCGGCGGGCAGCTCTGCCCTCAGGCAGACGGCACCGCTGCGCGGGGTGATGGCTGCAGTGCCGTCAAACCGGCCGCTGTCTGTTGCGGCATACCACTGCATCTCAGCCATTTTGGTTTTCCTCCCTGTGAAGCGCAGCGCTGATTTCGGCTGCGCGGTCATCCGTCAGGGTGAACCTGCGGCGGAACAGTACAAGCGCTGCCGCAAGGACGGCCATGGGCAGAACGGTCATCATGAGCCGCAGCCCGAGCAGTGTGCCGGCGCTCTGGGCAGCGATGGGGCCGGTCTCCTCGGTATTGCCGGCCAGCCCGATCAGATCCAGACCGATGCCGGTCAGAAAAACCGCAACGCCGGACGCAGCCTTTACAACAAAGGTCTGCATGGAGAAGATGACGCTCTCCTCACGGCGTCCCGTCTTGAGCTGGCCGTAATCCACACTGTTGGAGAGGAAAAGGGTTGTCAGTACGCTGAGCATACCGTTGCAGGCAAACACCACCACGCCCGGCACGCAGAGCAGTGCCAGACTGCCGGAAAGGCCCGTCAGGCAGAGCAGGAGCAGCACAGCATAGCCGCCCAGCGCGAGGCCAAGGCTTACCGTAAATACGGCAGTGTTGCTGAGCTTTTTGCGCAGCACCGGATAGAGAACCATCATGCCGAGGATCTGTGCCGCACCGCCGATGGTTGAGAACAGCGTGTAGCTGGCCTTCCAGCCGGTGCCGCCGAAATCGTACTTGAAGAAATAGATGATAAAGTTGGAGGTCAGATACAGCGCCGAGTTGATCAAAACGATGCTGCCTACGACCACAAGCGCCTGATCGTTGGAGAACAGCGCCTTGAACATCTCGCCGACGGTGGCGGTCTTTATCTCAGCACGGCCGGTCTCCTTTACGCTGGCGCAGCAGATCGCCTCGGTAACTACAAAGATTACGGCCACGAGCAGTGCTACCCAGCGGAAGCCGGCGCGCTCGCTGTCGCCGCCCAAAGCACCCACCAGCAGCATGGTAAACATCGCAATGAGCGCCGAGCCGACACCCGCACAGGTGCGGCCTACGACCGACAGGTTTTCGCGGTCGGCCGGGGTGCGGGTCACGGCGGGGATCATAGACCAGTAAGGAATGTCCATCATCGTGTAGGTGACGCCCCACAGGATATAGATGACACTGAAGTAGACCATCATGCCAGCGCCCTCCAGCACCGGCGCGGCAAACAGCGCGTAGAGAACCACCGCATTCAGGACAGTGCCGCTGAGGATCCATGGCCGGAACCGTCCCCAGCGGGTGCGGGTCTTGGCCACCAGCACCCCCATAAAGGGATCGTTGAAGGCGTCAAACACACGCGCGATCATCAGGATCAGGCCGACAAAGGTGGCAGGCAGGCCCAGCACATCCTGATAATAGTACATGACATAGGAGGCAGACAGCGCGTAGACCATATCCTTGCCCACTGCGCCAATGCCGAAGGCGGCTTTTTGCTTTGTTGTCAGTTCCATACTGCACACTCCTTCTTTGTGACGGTAAATTCTACGGTGACAGGCGCACACTGCGGGGCCGAGACGGTCAGCGCGGCTGTACCTGTCTGCCCGACTGTGCGCAGATAAGTCCCGCCCATGCCGCCCTCGGCGGTTGCCGCCGCAGGGCCGACCAGCGCGGCAGCACCGGTCACGGCAAAGGTCAGCGGCAGCTGTGCATAGACAGCGGGGCTGCCGTTTTCATCAAGGATCCGCACCCGAACTCCGGCCATATCGTAGGTGTCACCCTCCTGCAGGACGGTGGCGGAGGGCGTTACCTCAAGATGCAGCCGGTGGCTGGGGCAGAGCGTGACGCTCTTTACCACGGTATCCCCGTTTTTGGCATCGAACCGCCAACGCGTAGCCGCGCCGCCCCAGTTGCCGACATACTTACCGTACAACGCCACACCGTCCGCAAAGCTCATCTTATAGCGCACCATGCACCACGCCAGCTTCAGCTTGTAGCGCAGCGGCAGCCCGGCCAGGCCGTAGCGCCCGGCTGCAAGCAGGCAGTCGCGCAGCGTGTCGGCCTTGGTCTTGTCAAAATGCTCCTGCGTTTCAAGCAGGACCCCGATCGTGTCATCCACGGCCAGCGGTGGGTGTGGCAGTGACGTCCAGCCGCTTTTGTGCAGGGTCGTCACAAACACATCGTTTTTGTAAAGGTCCACCTGCTCGGCGTTGGTAAACACATAGACCGTGCCGATCTGCCCTGCGGGATAGTCACCGATGTCCATCGTGGAGCTGACCGTCAGCACCGGCTCCTCCCCACCCTGCGATGCATAGACGGACGCCGCCAGCTTGGGATTGCGGAAGCTGTCCAGCACACCGTGATAGCAGATGCGGTCCCCGGAGCCGAAATCTTTGTGGGTGGCATAATCAAACATACACCAGCCGAAGCAGCCCGCATGCTCTCCATCTGCGTAGGCGGCGTCCAGCACCCGCGCATGGCGCAGGGCATGCTCCTGCCGGTGCGAGGCATCGTCACAGGGCTTGGTGGGGTACATGTGTCCGTTGCATTCGGAAATCAGCAGTGCCTTGCTCAAATCGGGCGTTACATCCTTTTTCCGCTTGGCCCCGGCGTTTGAGCCATTATGGGAGAAATCGTTGTAGGCGTAAACATCCTCCAAGAGATGGCTCTTTTCCAGATACCGCACGCCTGAGGTCGCCCGGCTCGGATCCAGTGCGTGGGCGATTTTATTGGTGCGCGTATAGAATTCGTCATCGTCCACGCTCTCATTGATGCGCACACCCCACAGAATAATGCTGGGGTGATTACGGTTTTGCAGCAGCATCTCCTGCAGCATGGCACAGGCGCGGTCCTTCCATGCCGCATCACCGATGTGCTGCCAGCCGGGCAGTTCGGTAAATACAAGCAGGCCCAGACGGTCGCATTCATCAAGAAAATACTGGCTTTGCGGGTAATGGCTTGTGCGCACGGCATTGCAGTGCAGCTCGTTTTTCAGGATGCAGGCGTCCTGCCGCTGCAGGCTTTCCGGCGCGGCGTAGCCGATGTAGGGGTAGCTTTGGTGGCGGTTCAGCCCGCGCAGAAAGGTCTTTTTCCCGTTCAGGTAAAAGCCGTCCGCCCGGAACACAGCCGTCCGGAAGCCGAAGGCGGTTTCCCGGCTGTGCAGCACCTGCCCTTCGGCATCGAGCAGCTCTGCTATGCAGCGGTAGAGAGTCGGATGATCAGTGTCCCACGGCGCGGCGTCAGGCAGCGTAAGACGGAATTCCGCCGATTCTGCCGGGGGCAGCTGGCGGCTCACCAGCGTTTCGTCTGCACCGCTGCAAAGCCGGACGCGCAGCGCTGCGGCCTGCTCCGGTGCCTCAACGGTCAGCTGCACGGCAGCCTCGGTCAGTGTCGGTGTGTACACGAAAAGCTCGCTCACACGGCTCTGCGGCGAGGTTTCAAGCCAGACCTCCCGGTATAGACCGCCGTAGGTCAGGTAGTCGATGACAAAGCCGAAGGGCGGCAGGCTGGGGTCCTCGCGCGTATCCAGCCGCACTGCCAGCAGATTTTCCTCGCCGCGGCGCACAAGGTCAGTAATTTCGATGGTAAAGCCGGTGTAGCCGCCCTGATGCTGCCCGGCCGGCTGGCCGTTCAGGTAGATCTCTGCCTGATGGGCGGCGCCGTCAAAGCGCAGGAATACCCGGGGCGCATCGGGAACGGTCAGTGCGCGGCGGTAACCGCAGACCATCTCATAGTCAGAGGGGTCTGCGTAGTGGAGCGGCAGCTCCCGGCAGGTATGGGGCAGACGCACCGAACGACAGCTAACAGGTTCACCCCGACAGAAGGCATCGCTCCATTGCTCTGTAAATTCCCAATGATTGCAAAGACTGTATCTCATCGTACCAACAACCCCTCCAGTAAAATGGAAATCATCTCATCCAAAGCATCCGTGTAGGATATGCCCTGTGTATCAAGCGCGCGGTCTGCAAGAAAATCCTCAATGGAAGCGGAGATCATCCGCTGCAAAACCGGCAGGGATACCCGGCGGATAACGCCCGCTTTCATTGCCTGCTCCAACAGCGCCAAGGTAGGCTCCCAGCCGGTTTCCAGATGCTCACGCACACGCGCCGCGACGGTGGGATATTTTTCATCCAGCAGATCCATCTGCTGCAGATCCAGCGCGGTGTACTCCTCCGGAAGGGCGATAATGACCGCCCGCAGCTTTTCTGCCAGGGTGCCTGGGCCGTCAAGAATGCGCTGCTTGCGGGCGTGAATCCTTGTAAACGCATCGTCCACCATATCCAGCAGCAGCGCCTCCTTGGAGGGGTAGACTGCGTAGATCGTCTTTTTGCTGATGTGCATCATCGCAGCGGCCTGCTGCATTGTAAAGCGCAGCCCGTCCCTGCGGAACAACTCCATTCCGACTGTGCACAGCCTTGTGCGCAGCTCGTTGTGTTCGTCCATCACTTGCCTCCTGCGGAAACCTGATTTGAATTTCTGGTTTCCATTGTAGTGCGGAAACCGGTACAATTCAAGCGGTTTCCTGTACTTTCTACCTTTTTGCTAATCAGGCGCAGATTTTTTCGTCACATCGCCTATACGCCAAAGCTGCAACAGGACAGCAAAGCGCCCCCGCACGGTGATGCGGGGGCGCTTTGCTGGTACCTTAGTTCATTTTTTCGGTTTTTTGCTGCAGGCGAGTCAGCTCGCGCAGCTCACGCACGGTGAAAAAGCCGCAGACGATGGCGGCAGCACCGTCCGCAATGGGGCCTGCATACATGACACCGTCAATGCCCATAAAGAGCGGGAAGATGACGATGAGCGGCAGCAGGAACAAAATCTGGCGTGTCAGGGACATGAATACACCGAGGCGCGCCTTGCCGATCGAGTTGAAGAAGTTGGAGGTGACCGGCTGAATGCCGTTGATCAGTGTCAGGAACATATAAATGCGGAAGTACCGCTCCGAAAACTGGTAGTACATCTCGCTGCCGGTGCCGAAAATACTGATGATCTGCCGCGGAAAAAGCTGGAAGCAGGCAAACGCTGCCAGAGAAAGCCCGGTAGCCACAGCCAGCGCCAGCAGATAGCTTTTTTTGACGCGGCGGTAGAGCGCAGCACCGTAATTGAAGCCGATGATCGGCTGCACACCCTGCGAAATGCCGATGACAAAGGACATAAAGATCATGTTGACCTTTGAGATAATGCCCGCGCAGGCCAGAGGAATATCGCTGCCGTAGATAGACAGTGCACCGTAGTGTGCAAGGGTGTTATTCAAAACGATCTGGACAACAGCCATAGCAATCTGGTTGAAGCAGGCAGATGCACCGTAGCTGAAGATCTTGCGCGTTCTGTCACCGTCAATTGTAAAGCAACTCCGTGAGAAGGGTACGGATTTAAAATGGAAGAGATACCGCATGCTGATGCAGAACGATGCGATCTGTCCAAGGATCGTGGCAAGCGCAGCGCCGGTCATACCCATATCCAGCCCAAAGATGAACAGCGGATCAAGGACCGTATTGATGAGCGCGCCGATGAGCATCGACATCATGGAATAGCGCGGGCTGCCGTCTGCCAGAATCAGCTTGCTCATGCCGGTATTCATAATGAGGAACGGAAACCCCAGCGCTGTGATGCGGGTGTAGGCCTCTGCGTAGGGAAAAACATCCGGCGTGGCGCCGAAGAATTTCAGCATTGGCGTCAAAAAAAGCAGCGTAACCGTCATCAGCACAGTGCCGAACAGCGCCATCAGGCACAGGCCGTTGCCTGCATATTCAGCAGAGCGCTTTTCATTGCCGGCACCCAGCTGTAGGCTGAAATTCGTTGCACTGCCGATGCCGAGCAGCAGCGCAATGGCTGTGCAGGCGATTGAGAGAGGAAACGCAATGTTGGTGGCAGCATTGCCCAGCAGGCCCACACCCTGCCCGATAAAGATCTGGTCAACAATGTTGTACAGCGCCGTCACCAGCATCGAGATAATGCAGGGAATGGCAAAGCCGACAAGCAGCTTGCCCTCCTTTTCGTATCCAAGCGGGTTGGCAGCATCAGCCTGCGATGAAACCGTTTTTACGCTCATGCAGATTTATCTCCTTTAATCCTGTTAATAAATCATACTTATAATAATAGTAACAAAATCCGGAAGAAAATGCAAGTCTGTGTGCCTTGAGGCGCTTGAGTTTGCTGTACATGAACCGGAGATTGTGACACAAACAAAACCGGGGCGAACTTTCCGTTCGCCCCGGCAGTATCTAAATGATTGGAGTCATAGCCTCATAACCTTTATTCATTATTTTTCGGAGTTGGTTCCTATTTTCATGGGGAATCATTCCCTTTGCAGAATTTCAGGCTTTGAGATTGAGGATCAACCTCTGACACTTAGTACATTGGAGTTTCTCCTTATGGATCAGGTGGATTTCAGATAACCTCTGTTGGGTGGCGTGGAACCAGTCATGATAACCAGCCTTCTTTCATCCTGATCTATATGTTGCGTGGGGGTCTTTGTGGACGGCCCCTGAGTCTGCTGTCTAAAAGTAAGCTGCCTGACATCTCGTTCAATATGTTTTGTTCAGGTTATGACCTGCGGCTTCGGATGCGGCGCTTTTTCATTCAGCAGGCCCAGGCCCGCCGGTGATGAATAGGATCTTTAAAGTTTGCCATTGGACTTGAGCCTCCTTCCTTACGAAATACCGCCGGCGTCTTGCTTTCTTTGGAGATTTCTTATAAAATTTCTCCTTGGAAAATCAGCTTCTCTTGGAGTTGTCTGCTCCTTATCTCCGGCTGTTTTCTTTCTGTGACTATACTATACCACAGCCTTTGGGATTCGTCTATTCGCAGATATGCCAACGATGCAGCGAAAGATTTGTGCAGTTTCAATCTTGCCGCTCCAGACAAAAAATGGTATAATAAATATGTTGGGCTGCTGTAAGGCCCAGACCGTGCGCCGCCCCTTTTGGCAAGGGGCGGCGCTTTTTTGGCGGGATTGTGCTGTGATTCTGTGGGAAATTTGATGGCCTGTGTGCAGCTTTTATGGTATACTGGAAAAAACACAACCGGCACAGAAAGGAAAAGCTCGTATGCAGCAAATCAAGATCATCTTTTTTGATATAGACGGCACACTGATCGACATGCAGTCCAAGCACATCTCCCCCCGCACGGTGGAAGCACTCCACCGCCTGCGGGCCAACGGTATCCGCCTGTGCATTGCCACAGGGCGCGCGCCGGTAACACTGCCGGATTTCGGCGGGGCGGAATTTGACGCCTATCTGACCTTCAACGGCTCTTTATGCTATGCGGGGGCTGATACGATCTACAGCCGCCCGATCAACGGCGCTGATCTGCAGCGCCTAATCCAGAATGCGGCATCACTGGGCCGTCCGGTGGCGGCGGCCACCCGGGAACGCATAGCTGCGAACGGCACCGACACTGATTTGGCAGACTATTTTGCCATTGCGAACGAAAAGCCTGACCTGACCGCTGACTTTGATGCGGTATGCCGCCAGCCGGTTTACCAGCTTATGCTGGGCTGCCGCGCCAAGGACTACCCTGCTATTCTGCAGGGTGTGAGCGGGGCTAAGATCGCAGCCTGGTGGGACCGTGCGGTGGATGTCATCCCGGCCGATGGCGGCAAGGGCATCGGTATCAAAAAGGTGCTGGCCTACTATGGTCTTGACAAAAGTCAGGCGCTTGCCTTCGGTGATGGCAACAATGACCTGGAAATGCTGGACGCGGTCGGCACCGGCGTGGCGATGGCGAATGCCTCCCCCGAGCTCAAGGCGCTGGCCGATGCAGTATGCCCAAGCGTGGCGGAGGATGGTATCTGGCAATACTGCACAGCCCATGGGCTGATCTGAGCCGACCTTATACCATATTTATTTCAAAACAACCGTAAAGCAGCTGCCGCTGCCGGGGCGGCTGTCAACAGTGACAGCACCGCCGTGCAGGGCGGCTATTTTTTGTGCCATGGCAAGGCCTAAGCCGTTACCCTGCGTCCGATGGCTGGTGTCCCCCTGATAGAACTGTTCAAAGATATGGCGGCAGGTTTCGGCATCCATACCGCAGCCCTGATCTGTGACAGCCACAACCGGGCTGCCCTGCTCGCGGTGCAGCGTTACGCTTATGGTTCCGCTCTCCGGGCTGAATTTGGCGGCGTTGTCCAGCAGATTCAGCCAGATCTCCTTTACCAGTGCTTCGCTGCCGTGGTAGGTGCAGGGGGCCAGCTCGGCCTCAAACTGCAGCGGCTTATCGCGCCACTTTTGCCGGGTCACAAGGATGCACTGGCGCAGCTGCTCATCCAGCGAAAAGTCTGTGCAGTCGGTCAGGATGGTCTGTGCCTCGATACGATTCAAGAGCAGCACACTGCCGGAAAGCTGTGCCAGCCGCTTGCTCTCATCGCGGATGATTTGCAGATACTCGTGCTGCTCCTCAGGTGTGACATCCTCGTCCAGCAGCAGGTCGGCAAAGCCGCTGATGCTGACAATGGGCGTCTTGAACTCATGTGAAAAGTTATTCACAAAATCCTTGCGCAGCAGCTCAGTGCCGGAAAGCTCCTCCGCCGCTTTGTTGAAGGCTGACTTGAACTCCCGGATCTCGGTGGGCTCGTACCCGTGGGCAGCGGGCTGCAGACGCACGGTGAAGTCCCCCGCCGCCAACCGGTTCATAGCCTGCATGATGTTTTTGATAGGCTTTATTAACACAAGGCGAATCGCAGCCACAAGGCTGATGGCCATCAAAATACAGCTGGCATATAAAATAACCAGCGCGCCGGCGATGCTGACGCTGCCGTCTTGGATAAAAAAGCCGTGGTCGGCCTCCAATACCACCAGCACCGTCACAACGGTCAGATTCAGTGTGACGATGAAAAACAGATTCAGCACCAGCAGCATCGTCAAATTTACGGTGCGCATGCCGCCGCGCAGCTTGTTTACAAATTGCGCCATATCACACCTTCTTTACCGCACGGTAGCCGATGCCGCGAATGGTCTGTATCTCAAACTCCGGCCAATCGTAAAAGCGGGTGCGCAGCCGGTTGATGTGAACATTTACCGTTTTATCGTCACTTTCGCTGTCCATGCCCCAGATCTCATCCAGCAGCTCCAGCCGGGTAAAGGTCCTTTCCGGATAGGCCAGCAGCTTGTATAAAAGGTTGAACTCCTTGGGCGGCAGCACCTGCGCATCGTGGCCGCGCCGCACAGTGTGGGTGTCATAGTCCAGCTCGACATCCCCTATCGTGATCCTGTGCTCGTCCACAATGCGCGCGCGGCGCAGCAGTGCCTTGATGCGCAGCACAAGCTCCTGCCGGTCCGGCGGCTTTGTCATATAATCATCGGTGCCAACGATAAAGCCCGTGTGCTTGTCCTGCGGCATATCCTTGGCCGTCAGCATTAAAATGGGCAGCATGCTGCCGCCTTCCCGGATGGTTCTGGTCAGGGTAAAGCCATCCATCCGGGGCATCATCACATCACAGAGCAGCAGGTCTATATGGTTGTGGTCGAGCATTTCCAGTGCCTGCACACCGTCGGCAGCAGTCAGCGGCTCATAGCCCGCTCGCTTTACGATGGCGCAAAGCAGGCGCGCCGTGCTGGGGTCATCCTCGGCAATCAAAATACGAAACATCCGCGTGTCCTCCTTGGTTCTATTATAGTACAGCGCAAAAATAAACGGAAGATAAACCTTCCCGTTTACCAAAGGTTTATTTTGTCGGTGTATCCTTAGGCGCATCGAAACAAAAAACAACCTACGGGAAAACGGAGGATACTGCTATGAAAACCACCTATCTTGTCACCGGTGCTGCCGGATTTATGGGCACAAATGTCTGCGCACAGCTTTTGGAGCGCGGCGATGCCGTGCGCGCTTTTGTGCTGAAAGGCGACCCCGCTGTAAAATTTGTGCCGAAGGCCGTCGAAATCTTTGAGGGTGACCTCTGCAGTGCCGAGGACTGCGAGAAATTCTTTGCCGTGGAGCCGGGCACCCAGACCGTCTGCATCCACTGCGCGAGTATGGTGACAATCAACCCGAATTATAGTGAAAAGCTGATTGCCGTCAATGTGGGCGGCACCGAAAACATGCTGAATGCCGCCAAAAATCATCCTGAGTGCAAAAAGTTCGTCTATGTTTCCAGCACCGGCGCTATCCCTGAGCTGCCTAAGAGCGAGAGCATCCATGAGGTATACAGCTTTGTTCCCTACGATGACGATCGCGTGGTCGGCTGGTACAGCCGCAGCAAGGCGATGGCAACCCAGAAGGTTCTGGACGCTGCCGCTGACGGGCTGAATGCCTGCGTGGTGCATCCCAGCGGTATTCTTGGCCCCAACGACCCCGCCATCGGGCAGACGACCCGCACGCTGATCCAGATCCTGAACGGTGAGATGCCCATTGGTATGCAGGGAACGTTCAATCTTGTCGATGTGCGCGATCTGGCCGCCGGTACGATCGCCGCCGCTGACCGCGGACGCAAGGGCGAGTGCTACATCCTCTCCAATGATGAGGTTTCGCTGAAGGAGCTGTGTGAGATGCTCAAAGCTGAAACCGGCTGCCGTGGCTGCCTGTTTTACCTGCCGCTGTCACTTGCCCATTTTGCCGCCAAACAGATGGAAGCCCGCGCGGCCAAGACTGGCAAGCCCGCTGTGCTGACGGAGTTTGCCGTTTACAATCTGGAGCGCAACAACCACTTTGACTGCTCCAAGGCAAAAAATGAGCTTGGCTTTGCCCCGCGTCCCTATAAGGAAACACTGCATGATTTGGCGGTTTGGCTCAAGCAGGAGGGAAAAATCGCATGAAGAAGCTGTATGATTCTATCTGCAAGCTTATGCAAATGAATGACCAGCAGTGGGAGTGCTATCTCCACGCACTGGATTCCCTGCACTGACACAGAGGATAAGAGGTTGTACATTATGAAAAAGGTATGCGTCATCACAGGCGGCGGCAGCGGATTGAGCAAATAAAAACGGCAGCAAAGCAGACCCCAAAGGCTATTTCGGGGTTTACTTTGCTGCCTTTTGCATTTTGTGCTTTCGCTTGTACTTTAGTGCAGCTCGCTTTCGCAGCGGTCCAGCACGGCGGCGATAACCTGATCCATGTCGTAGTACTTATATTCGCCCAGACGGCCACCGAAGATGACCTTCGGCTCGGCCTCGGCCAGCTTTTTGTACTCGGCATACAGTGCGCCGTTTTTGGCATCGTTGACGGGGTAGTATGGCTCATCGCCGGGCTTCCACTCGGAGGAATACTCTCGGCTGATGATCGTTTTGGGCAGGTCGTTGCCGTTCTCGTCCTTGCCGAACTCGAACCATTTATGCTCGATGATGCGGGTCCACGGGGTCTCACGGTCGGTGTAGTTGACGGCGGCGTTGCCCTGAAAGCTGGGCTTGTCGAGCAGCTCATTCTCAAACCGGACGGAGCGGTATTCCAGCGTGCCGAGCTTGTAGTCAAAGTAGGCATCAATGGGGCCGGTGTAGACGACCTTATCAGCCAGTGCGTCCAGCGCGGCCTTATTTTCGAGGTAATCGGTGTTCAGCCGCACCTCGATGCCGTCCAGAAGGTTGGCAATCATCTTGGTGTAGCCGCCAATGGGAATGCCCTGATACAGCGCGTTGAAATAGTTGTTGTCAAAGGTCAGCCGCACAGGCAGGCGCTTGATGATAAAGGCGGGCAGGTCCTTGCAGTCGCGGCCCCACTGCTTTTCGGTGTAGCCCTTGATGAGCTTTTCATAGATGTCGCGGCCCACAAGGGAGATGGCCTGCTCCTCAAGGTTCTGCGGCTCGTGGGTGATCTCACGGCGCTGTTCCTCGATCTTGGCGGCTGCCTCCTCCGGCGTTACAACGCCCCACATCTTATTGAAGGTGTACATATTAAAGGGCAGCGAGTAAAGCTCGCCCTTGTAGTTGGCAACGGGAGAGTTTGTAAAGCGGTTGAACTCGGCAAATTGGGTGATGTAGTTCCATACCTTTTTGTTGTTGGTGTGGAAGATATGCGCACCGTATTTGTGGACATGGATACCCTCGATGCGCTCGGTGTAGATATTGCCCGCAATGTTGGGGCGCTTATCCACGACCAGCACGGTTTTCCCGTGGGCCTTGGCCTCATGGGCGAAGATGGCGCCGTACAGACCGGAGCCGACTACCAGATAATCATATTTCATACAACAGGTGTTCCCCTTTTTTTAAGTTACAAGAAAAGTCACAAGGATACTGTGCGGTAATGGCGTAGTGAGCCTTACTCAACTGCCAAAAAGCGGCAGAAAGGCGGTTCAGTCTCTGCCGAACAGATCCCTTGTGTAGACCTTGTCCTGCACATCGTCAAGGCAGGCATCGTAGCGGTTGGCCAGAATGGCCTGACTCCGCCGCTTGAATTTGTCCAAGTCGTTGACTACTGCCGAGCCGAAGAAGGTCTTGCCGTCCTCCAGCGTAGGTTCATAGATGATGACCTGTGCGCCCTTGGCCTTGATGCGCTTCATGACGCCCTGAATCGAGCTTTGGCGGAAGTTGTCGCTGTTGCTCTTCATCGTCAGGCGGTAGACGCCGATGGTGACGGGCTTTTCGCGGCTTTCGTCAAACTCGTTTTCCTGATCGTAGCCGTAGTACCCGGCCAGCTTCAGTACGCGGTCGGCGATGAAGTCCTTGCGGGTGCGGTTGGACTCTACAATGGCCTCGATGAGATTCTCCGGCACATCGGCGTAATTTGCCAGCAGCTGCTTGGTGTCCTTGGGCAGGCAGTAGCCGCCGTAGCCGAAGCTGGGGTTATTGTAATGGCTGCCGATGCGCGGGTCAAGGCATACGCCGTCAATGATCTGCTTCGTGTTCAGACCCTTGCTCTCTGCGTAGGTATCCAGCTCATTGAAATAGGCAACGCGCAGCGCCAGATAGGTGTTGGCGAACAGCTTGACAGCCTCGGCCTCGGTAAAGCCCATGAAGAGGGTATCAATGTTCTCCTTGATGGCCCCCTCCTGCAGCAGCGCCGCAAACTCGTGGGCGGCTGCGACAAGGTGCGCATCCTCAGGGTCGGTGCCAACGATGATGCGGGACGGGTAGAGGTTGTCATACAGGGCCTTGGACTCCCGCAGAAATTCCGGGCTGAACAGGATGTTCCTGCTGCCGAACTTTTCCCGCACCGACACCGTGTAGCCGACCGGAATCGTGGATTTGATGACCATGACGGCGTTTGGGTTGACCTCCATGACAAGGCTAATGACCGCCTCCACCGCAGAGGTGTCAAAGTGCTGGGTCTGGCTGTCGTAGTTGGTGGGTGCAGCGATGACAACAAAGTCTGCATCGGCGTAGGCTGCCTTTGCGTCCAGCGTGGCGGTCAGATCCAGCTCCTTCTCGGCCAGATACTTTTCAATGTAATCATCCTGAATCGGCGATTTGCGCGCGTTGATCAATGCGACCTTTTCCGGCAGGATATCCACCGCCGTCACATGATGGTGCTGGGAAAGCAGCGTGGCGATCGAAAGCCCCACATAGCCGGTCCCGGCCACCGCGATCTTATATTTTTTCATAGCAGTTATACTCCGCAGTTGCGAATTTTCCGTAAGGCAGCGGCCAAAATGGCGCTGTGCCGCCTTACCGCATGTGGGTTTATTATACCATGTCATCAGCCACAATTCAAGATAGCACCGGGAGTGACGGTACTATGTGCAGAATCTGTCAGCGTAGGCAGACCAGGAATACTGCAGGCAGTAGGCTGTGTAGCTGCCGTCGGGCAGTTGGATCCGGCAGGTGGCTGGCGCGCCGGCCAGAAGGTCCTGCCCCACCTGCAGCCGGGCAGGGTCAGGTTGCGTCAGAATAACGGTATGCAGTGCCGGGCAGTCGGCAAAAAGGCCGTCCGGCAGGGCGGTGACGGCGGACTGTATCGTGACCTCCTCCAGCGTAGTGCAGCCACGGAAGGTCTCGGCGCAGAGCCTTGTGACTGCCCTGCCGTTTATCTCGGCGGGGACGGTCAGGCTGCGGCGGGCGCGGCCTGCCGCATTCACGGTCACAGAACCATCCTCCGCCATTGTGAAGTATGCGGCATCCGCGCTGCTGCCGCTGCCTGCGGCGGTGTTTGCGGCCGGCTCCGGCATGGCGGGCAGGGCTATTTCTGTTGCGGTGGTGTCCCCCAGCATTGCCTTGATGTCCCGGATAAGCTGTTTTGTGAACACCGTGCGCCCCGCTGCGTTGAGATGAAAATTCGTATCATAGAACCAGCCGGACTCCATCACGCAGGCGCGGGGGTCCCCGGCCAGCGGTGCGGTAATAACCTGCTGAAGATGCGCGGCATAGGCATTAAGCTGATCTTCATTTGCCACGGCAAGGGCGTTCATGGGCGGGAAATGGTAATAGACGGTGGCTCCGGCATCGGCCGCCCGGGCAGTGTAGTCATTGAGTGCTGCGCAGAACGCGGCCTCGGGCAGTGCGGTCTCAAACCGTATTGGCATTGTGGGGTCATAGCCCTCGGGCATGATGTTGGCCTTGCAGAGCGGGCTGGCCAGATCACCGGCAGCGTTGAAGCTGTCGCGCCGGTAGACGCCGTCCGTCTCTGGTGCGCCGGTCAAGAAATAGCGGAACTTGGCGGCGGCAAACCGTGGAAACGACCCGAGCATCGGCCCAAAGTCGCGGGCATGCAGGCAGCCCAGCGCCGAAAAATCACCGTCAACAGCCTGCCAGAGAGCGGCAACCCCCACCGTGTCCGACAGAGCCTGTTGCTGCTGCTCCGGCATGACGATGACAAGATCCCCCGCCCGCAATTCATTTATGGACAAATCGAGCATCACCCGGGTGCCGAGCGCAGCATACAGGCCAAAATTTACAGGGTGGTAGTCCGGAAGCTCTTTGGCAAGCAGGGTGCTGTCCACCCCAAAAGCTGCAGCGCTGCCGCCCACAAGGATCAGCCGGGGTTTATTGCTCTCAGCTGCCAGCAGGGCGCGCTTGGCGGGCAGCTCCCCCAAAAAGGTGCTGCTGTACTGTGCAGGCAGGGCAAAGCCCCACACCGCCAGAAGCAGCGGTACGGCGATAAAAATACCCAGCATAGATGCGATGATTTTTTTCATAAGCGTTACGGTATACCGTTCAGAATTGGAAATAGATAAAGGCGTTGGCTGTCCCCGCATGCAGCGCTGCAAACCATGCGGCAGCGACTGCCAGCGTGAGCAGGCAAAACGCCAGAACACCGCGCGGTGTGGGGACATCGAGTGGTTTTTCAGGCATAAGGCGCAGACAGAGCGCCCCCAGAGCCAACTGGGCACCCGGCTGCAGGCCGAGGGCAAGTACCGCCGTGCGCACAGAGGCCGCATCCCACCCACAGGGCAGACGAGAAAACAGGGTCAGCGCATCGGACACCGAGGCGGCCCGGAAGAATACCCATGCGAAGCAGACCGCTGCAAGGGTCAGCAGGCGGCGGGCAGGTGCGGCGCGCCCCTGACTGTCAGTGGGAAAAATCCGCTTCTCGGCGAGCAGCAGAAGACCGTGGACACCGCCCCAGACCACAAAATGCAGCGAGGCACCGTGCCACAGACCGCTCAAAAGAAAGACCGTCAGCGTGTTCAGCGCGCAGCGCGAGCCGCCCAGCGGAATGTAGAGATAATCGGTAAACCAGCGGGTCAGGCTGATATGCCACCGGTGCCAGAAATCGCGCAGCGATACGGCCTGATAGGGATGGTCAAAATTGCGGCTCAGCCGCACACCCAGCAGGGCGGCTGCCCCCACCGCAATATCCGAATAGCCGGAGAAATCCCAGTAGATCTGCCCGGCAAACAACACCGTGGCAAGGATGGCAGCGGGGCCGGACGCTGTGCCGGGTGCAGCGTAAACGGTATCTATAAAGACCGCCGCTGTGTCGGCCAGCAGCAGCTTTTTGCAAAAGCCGCGCAGGATATACAGCCATCCCCCGCTGTCCGTCCGGCGGGCAGGGTCGCGCAGCTGCGGCAAAAGATCGGTGCTGCGCTCAATGGGTCCGGCCACAAGCTGGGGAAAAAAGCTGACAAACAGTGCGTAGTAACCAAGATGACGCTCCGGTGCCAGTCGGCCGCGGTATACATCTATGACATAGCCGAGCGTCTGAAAGGTGTAGAAGGAGATGCCCGCAGGCAGCAAAAGCGAGGGTCCCGTGCCGAAAAGACCGGCGTATTTGAAAACGCCAAGGCAGCCAAGACAGAGTATTGCCGCACAGCAGAGCCAAAGCTTTCTGCCGACCCGGCTTTTACAGCGGCCGATGGCCAGCGCTGCGGCGTAGGTGCCCAGCGTAATGCACGCCAGCAGCGGCAGGGCCTTCGGACTGCCGAGCGCGTAAAACCCAAGGCTGGCCGCAAGCAGCAGTACCCAGCGTGTGCGGGGCGGCAAAAGGCGGTGCAGCAGTACCACCAGCGGCAGCCCCAGCACAAAAGCGGGTGCAGTAAAATTCATCGGCCGCCCCCTTTCGGCCAAAGCGCCGCCGTGCAGGGAATGAGCAGGCAGAGCAGCAGCGTTTGGGTCGGAATACTGCACACCAGCGCGGCCAGCACCAACACCCCACCGGCGGCCATCCCTGCTGTGCAGGCCCAGACAAAGCGGCGGGCCAGCAAAGCCAGCGCTGTACACAGCACCGTTATAAGCAGCAAAGCCGTCATGGCGTCAGACCCTCCTTCTGCAGTGCGTCCTTTAAGGCGGTGATGACCTGCGCCGTGCGCAGCGCAACACCGTTGGTGGAAAGATGGTTGTCAGTCCCATAGAAATACCGCCCCGGCAGCAGAGAGTCCTGCAGAGGTGTCAGAATCGCTGCGTTGAGGTTCTCTCTGAAATAGGCGTCCAGCGCGGCGATGGCCTCCGGGGTGGAGGCTTCGGAGACAGCCTGGCTGTTGCGGGGGCTGTAGGTCAGCCAGACCCGCACACCGTCTGCCTTAAAGCGCGCGATTTCAGCGTTGGCGGGGTCGATATAATACGCCTGCGGAAAGGCATCCACCGTGTAATCGACCGGCAGACCATAGATCGGCGTATCTTCACCAGCATCCGGGCGGTAGAGAATATAGTCGCCGTAGGCATTGTAGCTTGGGGTGTCCACAGGATTACCGTCCTCGTCCAGCTCGGCGGGCGATACGGCGTAGGAGCGCGCCGCCATACCAGCGCGGGTCTGCAAATACGATCCTAGCGCCGAAAAAACGCCGCTGTACTGGCGTAAATCGAGCAAGGCGAGCAGATCGTAGTTTTCCTCGACCATGCAGAAGAAGTCATCGTCGAATGCGTTCGTCGTGCAGAATTGGCGCTTGGCGGCGTCAAACTCGGGGAGAGCAGCAAAAGATCCCCCTCCTGCAGCTGCGAGCGTATCAATTCCAGCTGGGGCAGTGCGTTGGTATAGGCAAAAACCCCCATGTTGACCACTGCATAGCTAGGCAGGGCTTGATCCAGAGCCGCGCTGTCGTAGCCGAACCGCGCCGAGGAGCCAGAGAACAGCACGAGCTTGCGCGTTTTGGAAAGCGACAGCAGCCGGTCGTACTTGTCGGCAAAGGTGGCGTAGTAGCTGCCGCTGTAGACGGGGGCGGTCGCGGCGTTGATGTGCAGGGTGCGCAGTGCCGTGCAGCCTGCAAAGGCATAGTCGCTGACGGTCTGCAGATTGTCAAAGAGGGTCAGCGATTCCACAGCGCAGCCGGTAAAGGCCCCCGGCTCGATGCGGCGCAGCGTGTCAGGCAGGATGATCTCCCTGCAGGCGGCGTTTGTAAAAGCGCCGGCGGCGATCTCAACCACCGGCGCGCCGCCCAGCGTATCGGGAAGGACAAGGCGCTCCCCGCTCCCCTGCCAGCCCGTGACGGTGGCGGTGCCGTTGTTTACGGTAAAGGTGAATTCGGCGGCATCGTTCTGGGCAGCCCACTGGGCATAGAGTCGGCTGCCGGGCGCGGTTCGGCTGCCCAGCCCCACGGCCTGTCCGCTGCCGTCCGGGGCGGTATTCCATCCGGTCAGGGTGTGGCCGGGGTTGTTGAACAGCTCACCTTGGATCGCGGTATTCACACGCAGATGGCTTGCGGTAACAGGAGCCTCGATCCAGTCACTGACCAGATTGTCCCGGTAGTAGAGTACGGTATCGCTTTTTTCTGCCGTGACGGCAACAGCGGTCGAGTAGCGGACCTCCGGCAGGCTGAGGGTATAGCCGGTGCCGGTGCGTGTCAGACGGGCGCCGGGATAGTCTGCGCCCGTCAGCGTATAGCCGTCGGCCGGGGTCAGGGTGAAGGTCACCGTCTGCCCCGGGGTAACGGCTGCGGTCTGGGTCTTTGCCGTAAACGCGGGCGAAGATTCCAAAACGATGCGGCACTGCACCGCAGGGGCTGCCGGGGCGGCGGCACAGCCTGCCAGCAGAACCAGCATGGCGAGAATAAGTATCAGGCGGCGCAGGAGGAACACATCCTTTCAGAAAAAATCTGTTTTCTACGGCAATACCGCATAATTCTAAGTGCCGATACGGCGAGCGAGGTGCGGCAGATGCTAAGCCAAAAGCGCAGATAATACTGGATGTCTTATCGAGCATTTTGGCAACGCAGATGCCGTACCGCAGCCGCCGGAGCGGTGCTTAAGCCGTCAGGTGGGAATTGTGCGGTGTTGCCCTACATCATAATACAAAATACCCCGGAGAGAAAGCCCCCCGGGGTGTGGATGAGGAAAAAGCTGTCACGATGAAGTGACGCGGGAATGGCGCATAATTACTGCTCGTTCACATTGGTGAACGCGGCAATGATGTTCAGCACCACGGCAATCAGCAGCGCGGCCGTGCCGTAGATGGCGCTGGACAGGTCAGCCATCGTCTGGGCGTTGTTCGTAAAGGTCATGATCGAGGCGATGGTGTTGACGCGGGGGCTGATGAACTGTACGGCAGCCACGACCAGCGTGATACCGGCAACTACGCTCATCGCATCGGCGGCGAGGGCCAACTTCTTGTCCAGCACGATGCGCAGCACCAGAGCAAGGATGGCGATGACGGCGCAGCCGATGACAATCGGGCTGGTGCCGATCTTGCGGAAGGAATCGGTGCCGGCGTTGACAATGCAGAAGCCAAGGCCGACAGCACCGGCAACGGCGGTCAGAAGCGACAGGATCAGACCTGCGCCCTTTTTATTCGTAGAACTCATGGTTTGCACTCCTTTACTGCTTCTTGGATTTGCGGTCATTCAGCACATACATGGCGGCGGCCAGTACGGTCAGGGCGGCAAAGACGACCTGCACGGCAACGAGGGCGTTGTCATACCAGGTGCGCACGCTGACAAGGCGGGTGCTGCTGGCCATGCCGTCCAGCGCGTTGGAGTTGGCCAGTGCGTAGGCCTGCCATGTCATGGCCTGCTTGATGGCGCTCATCAGCTCGGTGTCCTGACCAACATTCTCGGTGGTCCAGTAGGCAAACTTTTCGCTGACTGCAGCCATCGTGTTCTCACCGGTGAAGGTAGTCATCGTGCCGCCGTTGAGGGCATACTCCTTCAGCACGGCGTAGTTGGGGTTCATGATGAAGTCCTGGCTCTCCAGACCCTTGAAGCCCCACTCACCGCGCAGAATGTTCTTGAGCAGGCCGGTGTGGGCGTTGGCGGCGGTGATGCCGACACGGTTGAAGGCGGTCATGACGCCCAGAGCGCCGGCATCCTCGATGGCGGCCTGGGTGCCGCGCAGCTCGTTCTCGCGGGCCTGCTGCTCCGTCATAAAGACGGAAACGCCGGTACGGTTGATCTCGGTATCGTTGAAGGCGAGATGCTTGGGGGCGATGATAACGCCGTACTCCTTGCCGCCGCTGATGAAGGCAACGGCCTGACCGGAGGTAAGGACGGCATCCTCGGAATAATACTCATGGTTGCGGGCGTTGTAGGGGGAGCGGTGCAGGTTGGTGCCGCAGCCCCAGAAGATGGTCAGGTTGCTCCACAGGCTGTAGTTGCCGCAGATCTTGCCGTACTCGTTAGCGAGGTCCTTGTTGAAGGTCTGGGCAACGACGGTCTCGTTGACCATCGTGCCGAACTTGTATGCGAGGTTGGGGTCGTTGGCATCCACGGCGCAGGGGTCGCCGCTGGCTTTGTCGGTGTTGGCATACTGGCCCAGAGGATAGGAGTAGATGCCGTTGGGGCCATCGTTCTGGATGGTTTCGGGGCTCATGATAGACTCGATGGCCTTGGTGGAGGTGCCGCCCAGACCCAGACGGATCATACCCTCCTCCAGAGTGAGCTGATCCATCAGCAGGCTCCAGCGCTCATCATCAAGGTCGGTGACGCCCTTCAGGTCCGCCAGAGTCAGGCCGTTGTCGGCACCGAAGGTCACGCTGGCGGGATCGCCGTTTGCGTTGATCTCATAGATGTCGTTGTCCAGAATGTCGAGCATCTCATCGGAGGCGGTCAGATTCTTATAGGTCTTGGGGAAGGTGCCCTCCCAGTCAGAGCGGGTCAGGTAGGTGGCAGTGCCGGGCAGCCAGCTGTTGATGTCCATGTCGGCCAGCTGGTTCTCAACGGCGGTACCGTTTTTGGTCGTGGCAAAGGTCGTGCCGTCAAAGGAATCGAGCGTCCAGCTCTTGGCCTTGTCGGCGGTGCCGTCCACGCTCTGGCCCTCGGCGGCCAGTACATTGTTCACGGCCTCATGTGCGCCGTTGCCGATGGTGAACCAGTAGTCACCGGCATCGAGAATGTAGCAGCCCTTGGTACCGGCCGCGTTGTCAGCGGTGGAATCCCAGCTGGCCATATTCTGCATGTCAGCGGTGATGGTCACGGTCTCGGAGGCACCGGGCGCAAGCTCGGCGGTCTTGCCGTAGTCCAGCAGCTGGATGGCAGCCTTCTCAACACCGTGCTCCTTGTCATAGTCGGTGTAGGGCAAGCTGACATAGAGCTGCACAACATCCTTGCCGGCCACGCTGCCGGTGTTCTTGACGGTCACATTCGCGGTGACGGTCTCGTTTTCAAGGTCAACATTCAGGTTATCGAGGTTCTGCTCAAAGGTGGTGTAGCTCAGACCATAGCCGAACGGATAGGTAACCTCATTGTCATAGCTCCAGCCGCCGTCTGTGGAAGAACCGACTGCAGAATCGGCATTGCCCTGCCCCATGACGGTGTCAAAATAGCGGGTCTCGTAGTATTTGTAGCCGATGTAGATGTTCTCGGCCTCGACAATGGCATCGTTCATGCTGATGTCGGGGTTGGCGTTGGCCCACTGCAGATCGCCGAAGTTCTGGGCGCTGGGGGCGTTGGCATTCTTGACGGCATAGGTGTCGGTCAGATGACCGGAGGGGCTGACCGCACCGGAGAGGATGTCGGCCACGCCATAGAAGCCGTAGCCGCCCGGCAGACCCACCTGCAGGATGGCGTCAACACCGTCATTGTCCTCAATCTCCTGCACCTCCATGGCGCTGGCGTTGTTCAAAAGGACGATGACCTTGCCGCCGTTGGCCGCCTTGGCGGTGACGGCTGCATTGATGAGGTCGCGCTCGTCATCGGACAGGCCCAGCGGGTCGGTCTGGTTCAGGTTCTGGGTGGGGTCAACACCGGCGGTGCCGGGGTTGTAGCTGCCGTTCTCAGAGGCGGAGCGGGCAATCGTGACAATCATGACATTGTTGTCATTCATGCTGTCCTTCCAGCCTGCATCCTGACCGTCCAGTGCAGCCTGGCTCGGCTCCTTGCTGGAGAAAACGCCGGTGGTGGAGGGAGCCGTGATGTGGTTGTACTCCACAGTGCCGCCCCAGCTCTGGACCTCGGATTTGTACATCGGCTTGAGGGCCTCGTACATATCGGCTACGGTCTGGTTCAGACCGAAGCCCTTTGCCTTGAAGGCACCGACCATATCGACGGTATCGGCATCGGTTCCGGTGTTTGCAATGTAGCTGGAGCCCATGTCGCCGCCCTGAACGGGATAGTAGCTAGAAAAGCCCAACAGCGTGATCTTCTGGGTTTCGTCCTTCGTCAGCGGCAGTGCGCCGTTGTTCTTCAGCAGGACGCTGCCCTCCTCGCTCATCCGCTCGCCGACATCCTGAATGCCGTGCAGCAGGTCGCTGGTGGAGGTATAGTCCGACTTAAAGGTGTACAGGTCAGCACCGTCCGTCTCCTCGGTGACGAGCTGGGTGCTCTTGGTACCAAGGAACTTGTCAATGTCGGTGCGGAAGCCGTCCACAACGGTCGAGGCGCAGACACTAATTGCCAGCAGCGAAGCCGTAGTGGTGGTCACGCCGCGCCAGACGCGGCGGCCGGAATTTTTCTTACTCATGTTTTTCCTCCTTGTATATATCGTAATCGCGTGTAGAGCGCGTTACTTCTGGGGGGGCGGCGGGCAGAGGACTGCCCGCCCTACAGGGGTGGTTGCGGTAGGGTGGCCAGTCCCCTGACCGCCGCAGTTGCCGCATTACTTCTTGTTCCGCTTTGCTATCTCGGCCTGCTCACGGGGCAGGTCCTTTTCAACGGTCCAGAACAGGATCAAAATCGCGGCGCCGATGATGTAGCAGACCGTTTCGACCCAGATATAGCTGACTGAGATGGCCGCCTGCACACCGGCGGTCTGGGCTGCGGTGCCCAGCGCGACATCAGCGGCCTGATTGTAGCCGCTGCCGTTGAGCATGGCGCTGAAGATCGAGTTGCAGATGGGGGTAGCTGCGACCATCAGCGAGCTGTAGATGCTCATCGTCAGGCCGTCCGTGCGGATGCCGGTGCGGTATTCGATATGGTCGATAACATCGGCAATCATTGCGAGGATCAGGTAGCAGGCCGGGGACGAACCAAGGCACTTGAGCGCTACGCCGATGGCAACGGGAATGATATGACCACCGCCAAGGCCGGCGATAACACCGCCCACGGCACCCAGCGCCATAAACACGCCGCAGACCATCCGCTTGCCGAATTTGTTGGCCAGCGGCACGACAAACACGGCAGCCACAGCCATCGGGATCGCACCCATGATGCTGAGCAGGCTCTGCGAGGCACCCCATGCGTCAGCATTGCCAAAGAAGGTGTTGTCCAGCACCCACTTGCAGTAGTAGCTCATCGAGCCGTTCTTCATCGCGCCGCTCCACTGGAACAGCATGTAGAATGCCATGACGATCCACCACATACGGTCGCTGGTCACAGCCTTGAGCTGCTCACCCAGCGAGGCCGCCTTCTTCGGGGCGGCATCCTCGCCGCGGCCCTCCTCGGTAACACGCTCCCGGGTGAAAAGGAACTGCAGATAAATCGTGATCGCGCTGAAAATGGCCACTGCCAGCATGGCAACGAACCAAAGGTGCTGATTTTCCTTCAGTGCGAAGGAAACGAGCATCGGGAACACCATCGAGCCGCAGCCCATGACGCCCAGACCCGCAATGTTCGTGAAGGAGGCCAGCGCGCCGCGCTGCTTGCTGTCACGGGTCGAAACCGGGATCATCGTAGAGTTGGCGGTGTTGTAGATGGGATAGGCCACGGCGTAGTAAAGGTTATAAGCAACCGCGATCCAGACCATCTTGGCCGCGCCCTCAAAGGGGACAACGAACATCAGCACGCTCGCAACCGAAAGCGTCAGCGCCGAGAGCAGAATCCACGGGCGGGCCTTGCCGGCCAGTGCGTGGGTACGCTCAATCAGCTGGCCTACCACGAGGTTGGCCGCTACGATCAGGACGGTCGAAATCAGCTGCAGCGTGGTCAGAAAGCCGAGATCCAGCTTGAGGACATCGGTGAAATAGTTCTGCAGGATGCTTGTAAAGATACCGGAGGAAAGCAGTGCGCCGAACGGGCCGATAAAATAGCCGAGCAACATTTCCGGCATTTTTACATCATCGCTCGTAATGTGGGACCGCGTCAGCGGGGACGACCAGAAATTGGATTTGGATATAGCCATAAGAGAGGGGTCACTCCTTCTTTATCTGATAAGTTGTGGTCAGGGCTGCTCAAAGGCTGCCGCGCACTTCGTGTGTGCCGCTGCCAAGGGTGAACTTCCCTGCCCCGGGCAGCAGGACGCTGCAGACCGTGCCCATCGGCACCGTCACGCGGGCGGTGATTGCACCGTCTGTAAGCTGCCACGCTGCACGAATCTTGCCGTAAGGCGTATCAACAGTGCCGTCGGCTTCGGTCAGGCCGCCGCCGATGAGCGGTGCAAAGCGAAAACACTTATACCCGGCCTCCAGCGGCTCAACGCCCAGCACGCGGCGGTAAAGGAAAGCGCCCACCGCACCGCTGGCATAATGGTTGTAGGAGATCATCTGGTCGGTGCCATCATTGCTGATGGGACACTCGCCATTCTCATCAAGGCCGTCCCAGCGCTCCCACACCGTTGTGGCGCCGACTCTGACCTCATACAGCCAGCCGGGGCATTGGGTGTTCAGCAGCATCTTGAAGGCCGTGTCGGCATGTCCGCTGTCGGCCAGTGCGAACAGGATGTACGGTGTGCCGGGAAAGCCGGTGCCGATCTTGTAATCGTTCTTTTCAACGAGCTGCACAAGGTTTTCGGCAGCCTTGGCGCGGACATTCTCGGGGAAGATGTTCAGGTACAGCGGCAGCACATAGGCGGTCTGGAACTCGTCCTTTACCCTGCCGCTGCCGTCCGTAAATACGCTGCAGTAGGCATCTGCCACCTTGCGGCTCAAATCCGTGTAAAGGGCGGCGTCCTGATCCTTACCGAGGATGCGTGCAATCGCAGCCAACCGGCTGCTGGTGTAAAAAAGGCTGGCCGTGGCAGTGTACTTGCTGCGCGCCTGCCACTGGCTCATCTTGGGCACATCGGGCGCGACCCAGTCGCCAAAGTGCAGGACGGACGGTGTGTGCCAGATATAGCGGTGCTTTCCGATGCCGAACCCTGCCCAGAAGCGGCAGGCCTTGACATATTTCTGCATTGTGGGGTACATCGTGCGCAGAATGTCGACGCTGCCGGTCGCCTCGTAGAGCGCCCACGGCACATTCACGCAGGCATCGCCCCACCAGTCCACCGCCATCTCGGGCATCGTGGCCGGGAATCCGTAGCCTTGTACGGGCACTGTGTTCGGAATGCCGCCGCCCGGCCGCTGCTCGGCCTTGACATCACGCAGCCATTTTTCAAGAAAACGGCTCAACTCGAAGTTGTAAAGCGCTGTCGGTGCAAAGACATTGATGTCTCCGGTCCATCCCATCCGCTCATCGCGCTGGGGGCAGTCAGTCGGAATATCAACAAAATTGGACTTTGCGCTCCATGTAATGTTGGACTGCAGCCGGTTGAGCAGCTCGTTTGAACAGTGGAAGGCTCCGGCGTGTGCCACATCGGAGTAAAGGGCAACTGCCTCTACCTCGACATCCTCCGGCTTTACGCCCTTGATTCCCGCATAGCGGAAGCCCATATAGGTGAAACGCGGGCTGTAGGTCTGCTTGCCGTCCCGGCAGGTGTAGGCTGCGGTGGCTTTGGCACTGCGCAGGAAGGTCGTGTTCAGTGTGCCGTCTGGGTTCAAGATCTCGGCGTGGCGCACCGTAATGACCTGACCGGCACTGCCCTGCAGCGATATGCGGATAACGCCCGCAAAGTTCTGGCCGAAGTCGTAGATCGTTTCCCCGTCCGGCGCGGTAGTGACGGCCACCGGCTTGAACACCTCATGGGCCGTGACCGGCGCACCGTACTCTGCCGTAATGGCGGGGGTGATCTTCAGGGTCTCGGGGGCAGCGGCGTGCCAGCCATCTGTCTTATGGGTGGCATCATAGGTTTCACCGTCATACAGGTCGGCCATGCGGACGGGGCCGTTCTCAGTGACCTCCCAGCTGCTGTCGGTTCCGATGACCTCCACACTGCCGTCAGCGTACTCGATACGCAGCTCGGCAAGCAGTGCCTGCCGGTCGGCCGTGACGCGGTTTTTGCGGGTAAAAACGAAGCTGCCAACGGCCCAGCCGCCTGCCACTGTGGCAGTCAGCGTGTCATGGCCGGTCAAAAGCTCCGTTACATCGTAGGTCTGATACTGCAGATAGCTCTTGTAGCTTGTAAAGCCGGGGGCAAAATACTGCCGCCCCAGCTTTTGGCCGTTCAGCTCTATCTCATAGATGCCCATAGCGGTTGCATAAAGCCGCGCACGGGCAATGGTCTTTGCGGTTTCGATCGTTTTGCGAAAGACCATAGGCACGGGGCTGACCTTGGCCTCGGTAAAGGTAAAGGCCGGGTCGCTGATCCACTGACCGCGCCAGGGGGTCTCCATGCGGCCGGTTTCAAAGGTGGTTTCTGCCTCGGCGGCTGCGCCGGTATTATCGGTGACTGTCAGCCGGACACCGTAGGTCGTAAAGGGCAGCAGCGCCGGCCCCTTGTAGGCGGTGCCGGTCTGGCCATCCTGAGGCAGATGAACATTCCAATCGCCGACCTGCAGAATGGCATCCGTAAGCTCGGCATCATTGCGGTCGCTTTGTACCGCGAAGCCGATGCGCGGCGCCGGGCAGTCAGTCACACAGCCTTGGGCCAGATGCTCCACAGTCAGGCGGGTGATCTCCAACATTTGGGTTCCTCCTTCTTTGGCAGGGCTTAAACAGCATCCCTGCCGGGGTCGTCCTCTCATTGATGTGAGTGTAGCATACCACGCTTTCTTGCGATTGGCACACATTTTGCACAAAATGCATGTTTTTTGGCATGAACTGAAAAAAGTTTCGTCGCCTTTCACAGGAAAACAGTCCTTCGATTTGTGCAGTCTGCGCATGAGAGGGGTATACCCCCCAACGCAAACAAAAAGAGCCTGTCCGGATTGAACCGGGCAGGCTCGCGGCTTATTCGGCCGTCACTTCGGTGGTTTTGTTTTCTTTGATCTCTGGGTTCTCGGGGCTCTGGGGCTTAAGACTGTCCAATCCCGTTACATTGATGTTGCGGTCGGTCTTGGCCTGAATGCTGTTGGCGCGGACGATCTCCTTCATGTCGATGCCGGTGGCCTCCTTCATAGCTTCAATGGCCTGAGCCATCAGCACCGGAACATTGCCGGAAATACCGGACACTCCGCCGGCGTCACCACCAATGATGGACACCTTGTCGATGGCGGACAGGGGCTGGGCAACACTCTTTGCAATGTCGGGCAGCACCTTGATCATCATTTCGGCAACGGCGGCATCATTGTACTGCTTGTAGGCCTCTGCCTTCTGCTTCATCGCCTCGGCCTCAGCCAGACCCTTCTGGCGGATGGCCTCCGCCTCGGCACGGCCGACCAGTGCAATGCCCTCGGCCTCCTGCTGCTTGGCAAACTTTGCAGCCTCGGCGGCGCGCTCGGCCTCATACTTTTGCGCTTCGGCCTCCTTCTGGCGGCGGTAAAGCTCGGCATCGGCCTGCTTGCGAACCTCAGCGTCCAGCTTGCGCTGCTGGACCTCTGCCTCCTGCGCGGCCAGATCGACCATCTTTTTCTGCTTGGCGATCTCGGCGTCTGCTTCGGACTCCTTGACCTCACGGGCACGCAGGTTGGTCTGAATCATACCGGCGGCCTGAGCATCGGCAGCAGCCTTGTCGGCCTCGGCCTTCAACTGGGACTTTGCCAACTCCAACTCGTTGTTGCGCTTGGCAATGGCGGTCTGGGCTTCGATCTCCTTTTCGTTGGCGGCCATGGCGGCGGCAGCCTTGGCGCAGGATACATCGCGCTCAGCCTCGGCCTTGGCAATGGAGGCACGCTTTTTCACAAGCTCCTCCTGCTCCACACCGATGGCTTCGATGACACCATGGTTATGCCCCATCGCATCCACAGCGTCCTTGACATCCTGCACATTGAAGGTCACAACCTCCAGACCCATCTTGGCAAGGTCGGGGCGGGCGTTTTCGACCACGCTGACTGCCATCTGCTTGCGGTTGGTCAGAATCTGGTCAACCGTCATCTCACTGACGATCTCACGCAGATTGCCCTGCAGCACATCATTGATCTTTTCATTAATATGTGCCTCGTCCATTCCGAGGAAGTTCGAGATCGCAGACTGCTGGCGGGAGTTGATGTACTTTTTGATGTCATCATACCCGGCTGCCCGAACTTCATCATCCGAGACGGTCGAGTTTTCGCTGTAGACCTGCACAGTGACTACGCTGTCCAGCCAGAGGGAAACGCCCTCCTTGGTTTTGACGCCCGTTTCCGGCGTCTTGACATCAATTTTCAAAAGGCGCATGTTCAGCCGGTCGGCGCGCTGCACAACGGGCAGGACAAAAACGCCGCGCCCGCATACAACCTTGGGGCGGGCCAGCCCGAGACCGGTCACAACGATCGCCTGGGTCGGCGGGGCTTTCTTATAGCAGAGAAAGCAGAATACGATGAGAGCCGCTGCCACGGCTGCAGCAATGATGATAGCCATAGATTTGTTCCTCCTTCAGAACGCCGGCCGCTGAACTGCGGCCGCGGTAACATCCGCATCAGCAGGTTATCTTGCTGATGTTGCTACCATTATAGCGGCCGCCCGCGTTCTGAAACAGGATAGGATTGGTGAAATAGACACATGTATTTTACTGCTGGCAGAGCATTTGTTTACGGTATCGCTCTTACATCGGCTGCGTATTGCTTTTCGGCGCGCCCGCGAGGATCTTGTTGAACCGGGTGAAGAAGGCGATGCTCGTCACGGCGGCAGCGATAATGTCGCTGACCGGCTCGGCCAGAAAGACAGCGAAAACCTTGTCGGGCATACAGTGCGGCAGAATAAAAATCAGTGGGATCAGCAGGATCAGCTTGCGCAGGCAGGCCATAAACAGGCTGATTTTAGCCTGCCCCAGTGCCACAAAGCTTTGCTGGCAGGAGACCTGAAAGCCGCAGGAGAAGATGCCCGCCATATAAATGCGCATAGCCCAAGCCGTGTAGCTGACAAGCTCCGGATCAGTGGTGAAGATGCCCGCCAAAACCTGCGGGGCCAGCATGCTGACGACCCAGAACAGGGCCGCCAGCGCCACGCAGAAGCCGAACTGCAGCCGGAAGGCCTGCTTCACACGGTCGGTCTTGCCGGCACCGAAGTTAAAGCTCATCAGCGGCTGGCCGCCCTGACAGATACCCTGCAGCGGCATGGACAGAAGCTGGGATACGCTGGTGATGATGGTCATAGCACCCACGGCCAGATCCCCGCCGTAGCGCGCAAGACTCGAGTTGAAGCTAATGGACAGAATGCTCTCGGTGGCGATCATTACAAAGGTGGACACGCCCAGCGCAAGGCAGGGCAGGATGATCCGCCGCTGCAGCGGCATATCCTTGGCGCGGAGCTTTAATTTTGTGCGCTTCCCTGTCAGAAATTTCAGCACCCACAGAGCGCCTACGGCCTGGCTGATGATGGTGGCGGTCGCCGCGCCCTTCACGCCTATATTCAGCACGAAGATAAAGATTGGATCAAGAATGATGTTGCATACAGCGCCGATCACGGTGGTCAGCATACTGAAGGCAGCAAAGCCCTGTGTGGTAACAAAGGGGTTCATGCCCAGCACGATCAGCACAAACACACTGCCCAAGACATAGATGCGGGCATAATCCAGCGCAAAGGGCAGCGTGTTGGCGCTGGCACCAAACAGCACCAGCAGGCTGGGGGCTGCCAGATAAAACACAGCAGTCAGAACAACAGCCAGAATCAGCAGCAGCGTAAAGCAGTTGGCCATGATCTTTTCTGCAGTTTTATTGTCCCCGCGCCCCATGGCGATGGCGGCGCGCGGCGCACCGCCAGCGCCGCACAGCATCGCAAAGGCGGTGATCAGCATCAGAATTGGTGTGAACAGGCCCACACCGGTCAGCGCGGCGGCACCCACATCAGCCATGTGGCCGATGTAAATGCGGTCCACAATGTTATACAGCAGATTTACCACCTGCGCTACAACGGCGGGCAGCGCAAGCTGCAGCAGCAGCTTGGATACGCTGCCTGTGCCCATATCCCTCGTTTTTGCGGCAGTCACTTACAACACTCCTTCAAAAAGGCGGCACCGCGCATTGGCTGCGATGCCGCCACAGATATCTTTATTTTACTCTATATGGGCAATCATTACAAGCCGAAGCCATACTCGTAATAATGTCCGGCTGCATCGCGGCAAGCTCAACTCTCTGCGGGAGGAAAACGGTATTGCGGACACCGCCAGGCACGGCCCTATCTGGCACGCCATTGATGCGTTTTTCAATGTGCGCGCCAACCGTGAGACCCCAAGCGGCTGGGTGCTGGCCGTGCTGCTGTGCTGTTGGCTACGACCGACCGCAGCATTGCCGCCGTGGCTGCTGCAGTCGGTATTCTGGATGTGAACTACTTTACCAAGATCTTCAAAAAGCAGCTCGGCACTACGCCGACCCAATACCGACGCGAAAAGAAAGCGATGCTGGGCCATTGATCGGCACCTTACATACAAGAAGCTGTGAGAAATCACAGCAAAAAAATACGATTCCGTCTTAAAAATGTTCTACCCTGCCCTGCTGCTTTCATGGTACACTGGTTACAGAATGAGACAAGAACAAAGCCCCTAAGGCAAACACCGAAAGGAGATTTTTTCATGAGAAACCTGTATTCCCTCAACCAGGGCTGGACCCTCAGCTTCCCCAAGGGTGAGCGTGAAACCGAGACCGTCAACCTGCCCCATACTTGGAACGCCGTAGACGGCATGGACGGCAACGGCAGCTATCTGCGCACTACCGCAGTCTACACCCGCACCTTCAAGGTGCCCACCCAGCCTCTGGCCGGCGGCCGTCTGTATGTTGAGATCCCCGCCGCAGCCCTGAAGGCTACCGTGCGCATCAACGGCAAGGACGCCGTGACCCATGAGGGCGGCTACTCCTGCTTCCGCGCTGACATCACCGACCTCTGTGTTGCCGGTGACAATGAGATCAGCATCGAGGTCAGCAACGAGGACACCCCCACGATGTACCCCGCCTCCGCTGACTTTACCTTCTACGGCGGCCTGTACCGCGGTGTCAACCTGATCAGCGTCCCCGAGACCCACTTTGATCTGGACTATTACGGCGGCCCCGGCATCATGGTCACCCCCAAGCCGACCGAGGACGGCGGCGCGGACTTCACCGTGCAGGCCTTCGTTACCAATGCCGGCGACGACTTCACCGTCCAGTACATTCTTGAGGATCCCTACGGCTGGGAGATCGCCGGTGCCGTGCGCCCCTCTGACAACACTGCTGTCACCCTGCATGTCCCCGAGGCCGTTCTGTGGAGCATGGACGAACCGAACCTCTACACCGTCACCGCCCGCCTGAACCGCCGCAACGAGACCTATGACGAGATCATCCTCAACGCCGGTGTGCGCAGCTTTGCGGTCACTCCTGACGGCGGCTTCTCCATCAACGGTGTGGCTACCCCGCTGCGCGGCGTTTCCCGCCATCAGGACCGCCTGTACAAGGGCAATGCCCTGACCGCTGAGGATCATTATGAGGACGCGCAGATCATCAAGGATCTGGGTGCCAACACGATCCGTCTGGCCCACTATCAGCACAGTCAGGACTTCTACGATGCCTGCGACCAGCTGGGCTTCGCCGTCTGGGCTGAGATTCCCTTCATCAGCGTATTCAAGCCCGGTGACGCTGCCCATGAGCATTGCCGTCAGGAGATGAAGGAACTGGTTATCCAGAACTACAACCACCCCTCCATCATGTTCTGGGGCATCTCCAATGAGATCCTCATCGGCGGCATCAGTCAGGAGCTGGTCGATCGTCACCACGACCTGCAGAAGCTGGTCAAGGAGCTTGACCCGACCCGCCTGACCACCATCGCCCATGTTTCCCACACCCCGACCGAGGGCCCCATGCACCACATCACCGATTTGGAAAGCTACAACCACTACTTTGGCTGGTACGGCGGCAAGATCGAGGACAACGGCCCGTGGCTGGATAAGTTCCATGCCGAGCACCCCGACATCTGCCTTGGCGTGTCCGAATACGGCTGTGAGGGCATCGTGAACTGGCACAGCAGCAACCCGCAGCGCAAGGATTACAGCGAGGAATACCAGACCATGTACCATGAGCATATGGCGCAGGTCTTTGAGGATCGCCCCTGGATCTGGGCCACCCATGTCTGGAATATGTTCGACTTCGGCTGCGCAGCCCGTAACGAGGGCGGCGTTGGCGGCCGCAACAACAAGGGTCTGGTCACCATCGACCGCAAGACCCGCAAGGAGAGCTTCTACCTCTATCAGGCGTACTGGTCCAAGGAGCCGATGGTTCACATTGTGGGCCGCCGCTATGCCCAGCGCGCCGGTGAGACCATCGAGGTCAAGGTCTACTCCAATCAGGACGAAGTAACGCTGTTCCTGAACGGCAAGGAGATCGGCAAGCAGCAGGCTCACCGTATCTTCCGCTTTGAGGTTTCCCTGCAGCCCGGCTTCAACACCCTGATGGCCATCACCGAGGATGCCCGCGACTGCATCACGCTGGAAAAGGTGGAGAAGGAACCCGCCAGCTATGTCCTGCCCGAATTCACCGAGCATGTTGAGGGCGTTGCCAACTGGTTCCAGCAGGTAGGCAGCCTGGATCTGGATGCCCCGATGGAATTCCCCGAGGGCTACTACAATGTCAACGACAGTCTGGACGAGCTGTCCCACAATGAGGAAGCCTTTGCCATCGTGATAAAAGCCGTTAAGCTGACCACCAACTTCTCCATCGAGCCGGGTGTCGGCATGTGGGATATGCTCAAGAAGATGAGCCCCAAGGTCATGTGCGAGATGATGCCCGATTCCTCCTTGGGCGACAAGTTCCTGAACAGCATCAACGCCCAGCTGATCAAGATCAAGAAGTAAAATCTCATATAGCATCCCATTGCCGTATGCCGGAATTGCCGGCATACGGCTTTTTTGTTAGTAGGAATACAAAAAGCAATGCGCACACAATTCTCAGAGAGAGTCGTGTGCGCATTGCTTATGCAACGGTTATTCGCCGACCGCCTTGTTGGTCAGCATCGTCCAGACCAATTTCGGCATTGAGGCACTGCCCATGCGGGCGGGCTGCTCACCCAGACGCAGAACCTTGTGCTGTGTTGCATCAATAGGCAGCCAGACAGGTACATCGGTGCCGTTGGGGTCACCGTGCTTTGCAAAGTTTGTGAGGTAGCTCACCATCTGGGCGCTCAGTACCTTGTCCTGAGCTGTGAAGGGTCGCCAGCAGTGGTCGAGCGTGCCGAACCAGTACCAGAGATCGCTGCTGTGCCATGCACCGCAGGCGTCACCGGGCAGTTGACGGTCAAAGAACCATTCGTAGCTGGCCGGGCCGTTCTGGGCTGCCTGCGTGCGACACCAGTCCCCTGCCATTTTATAGAGGATAGGCGGCATCATGTCCTGACTGGTCACGCCGATCAGGTACGGAATATGCCGCTGCTCCCCTGCTGCGACTACCTCGGCGGCGGGCTTGCAGATAAATACACCGTCCTGCACCGGACCATTGGCCGACATGCTGTTCTTGCACTCTTTTTTGGCAGCCTGCCATGCTGTAAACAGTTCGGCAGCGGGCAGCTTACGGAATGCATCCAGATCGGCACAGTCGGCCTTTTCCATGACCGCGTTCCAGAAACCATACTGCTCTGCCGCGGGCTTGGCAGTCAGCATCTTCGAGACACCGCCGCCGCTGCTCATAACTGCCTTGGCGAACAGACCTTCCGTCAGCGGGCTCAGGCAGAGCTGCTGCACGCTCATCGCACCGGCGCTCTGCCCCATGATGGTGATGTTGTCGGTATCGCCGCCGAAGGCCGCAATGTTGGCACGCACCCACTGCAGGGCCGTCAGCTGGTCAAAAAGCGCATAGTTGCCGGTGTGGCCGGCCTCCTGCTGCAGCGCATCCAGACAGACAAAGCCCAGAGGGCCAAGGCGGTAGTTGATGGTCACGGCTACGCAGCCCTTGGTGGGCCACTCGGGCCCGTCAAAGTGCTTTTCGTGGCCGCAGCCGCCGCTGAAGCCGCCGCCATGAATGTAGAAGATGACCGGCAGCTTGCTTTCCGGCCCGGCATCGGCGGGGGTCCAGATATTCAAAAAAAGGCAGTCCTCACTGTAGGTATAGGTCTCGCCGAGTCGGAACTCCTTATAATAAAAGGCTTTTTCCGGCATCTCTGCTTCGTTGTAAAAGGAGCGCGGCTGGTAGCAGCAGGCACCGTAGGCGGTGGCTTCATAGACGCCGTCCCAGTGGGTCACAGCCTCGGGGTAAGCCCAGCGCTCGGCTGTGGCGTAGCGGATTCCCTTGTAGGCAGCCACGCCGGGCCACTGGCAGTCGGTGCCGCAGATCGTGCCGCAGGGGGTCTCGCGCAGATACTTTTGCTCGCTCATAAGATCAGTTCTCCTTTTTGTTGTAGGCGCTGGGCATCCAGGGGTGGGTCTTTTCCACCTCGTTGTTGTAGCCTTCCAGCTTGCGCATCTGCTCCACCACATGGGGCATATCCATGGCGGCCACAGCCTTTTCAAGGATGGACTGTCCCTCATCGGCAAGGCGCTGGCGGGCGGCCACATCAGGGATGGCGGTGGTCGGCATATGGTCGCTCTGCTTGGCAAAGCAATAACCGATGGCTGCACTCTGATACGCAAGCCCGAACAGGTCATTAAACGGCGCACAGCTCTGCTGCATCGGCTCCGCATATGCCGTGGTCAGCGGAATATCCTCCAAACGGCCCATGATCTGGTATGCCCCGACTGTGATGGCGTGGAAACAGTCCATCGAGGTGAACAGATCCTTGGCCAGTTTGCCTAGCTGCTGGCTCAGGTCCATATACAGGATGGGGACGCCGGTCTCATCAAAGAAATCCCGCACCATGGGGCTGCAGGTCATGTGGGCAGGGCCATGGAAGCTGATGTAAATCTGCCGCTTGAAGCCCTGACGCAGCAGACTGTGGGCGATGGCGGACAGGTAGTCTATCCCCTGCCGCACGCTGACCTGCACAGTGCCGCGGCCCGAAGCGGTCGCCCCGGCATAGAAATACGGGAGTCCGGTCAGCACAAGGCCGTCACAGGCCTCGGCCATCCGCAGGGCGTATGCCTCGCTGATGACGGTCTCGCTGTCCAGTGGAAAGCCGCCGTGCATCTCGACCGTGCCGACCGGCACAATGATGATGTCATTATGCTGCAGATATTCCTCGACCTCACTGTTGAGCATCTTCGGTAAAATACGAGTCCTCATAGTCGTTACCTCCAATCAGGAAAGGGGCTGCGCAGGATTGCCGCACAGCCCCGGGATCAGGCGTTATTCAGCGGCAGGGGTTTCCTTGCCGGATTTGAAAGCGGCCATCTTGGCGCGCACATCAGGGGTGATGTTCCAGACAAAGCGGAAAGCGATCCAGCTGCCCAGAATGAAGATAGCGGGGATCAGCATGACCAGCGCCTTGATGCCGGTCAGGGCACCCGCGGTCTGGGTGGCAGCACCGGCCTGATAGCCGATCCAGCCCAGCGCCAGCACGGCGGCGGAGTTGCCCACAGTCTGGCCGATGCGGCGGGTCAGGTTGAAGGTGCCGTAGATGGAACCCTCGGTGCGCTTGCCGGTGATCATCTCGTTGTAGTCGATGGCCTCACCGACCAGACCCCACTGCATGTAGATGGACACGCTGGCAAGCCCCATCGCGATGGAGCTGATGAGCATGTAGGCGATTGCCGGAACAGAAGCAACCATCAGTGCGCCGAACAGCACAAAGTAGATGGCGGAGGCTGTCAGCAGGCAGATGCGGATCATACGCTCCAGACCGACCTTGTCGGCGATCTTGGGGGTGATGATCAGTGCCAGAATACCAAGAGGCATGCTCACGGCGCTGGCCATGCTCATCATGCCGATGTTGCCCAGCACATCGCCGTACATGTAGGTGCCCAGCGTGCTGCTGACATACTGCATCGTGCAGATGCAGATGCCGTGGATGCACAGCGCCAGAAACGGCCGGTTTACGCGGAAAACATTCAGAATGTCGGTCAGCTTAACGCTGTCATTGTTCTCGCTGGGGGCAACACTGACATGGCGCTCTTCAGTCCAGGCATAGTGCAGCATACAGAACACAAAGCCGACAATGGCGCAGAGGGTCGCACCGATGCCGAAGGCCTTGCTGGTATCGCCAAACTTGGCAAGAAGCTGGGGCATGATGATCATCGGGATGATGTTGCCGATCATGCTGCCGAAGCCGCGGGCGCTGGACAGGGCGGCGCGCTCGCCGTCGGTATCTGCCATGGCGGACAGCATCGAGCCCATCGGGATGTTGAACATCGTGTAGAAGCCTTCATACAGGATCTTGCAGAAGAACAGCACGACCAGCATCGTGACGCCCTTGAAGTAGGTGGGAACCGTGAAGAAGATGATAAAGGTGATCGCCACGCAGGGGGCGGAGCGGAGCAGCCAGGGGCGGAATTTGCCGCCCTGACCGTGGTGCTTTGCAAACACCTTGTCCATAAGGGCACCCATCAGCGGGTCGTTGACGGCGTCCCATACATTCCAGACCAGCAGCATCGTAGCCAGCACAACGGTGTTGACCTGCAGAACATTCGTGTAGTAGCGGGTGACGATGGAGCCCATCAGGGCGAAGGTCATGCAGCCGCCCAGGTCACCGCAGGCGTAGCCGATCTTGTGCTTCATGGACAGACCGCTCGGGGTCTTTGTCTTTGCCATAATATCCTCCTTTTTGGATGCGGGTTACAATTCCTGTGCAGGCCTGCCGCAACACATACCTGCTTTTGTTGTTCATATTATACAGTGCTAAAACGGAAATACAAATTGCAAAAATGACATTCTATATTGCAAATCCAGCAATTTTACTGTATACTATATCTGAATTACACAAAGAGAGAGGATAATTTTTGTGAAGCTGCACGAAATCGCACGGCAGGCCCGGGCGCTGGGCATCGTCATGGGAGAGAACTCCGGCAATCGGGAGCGGCAGGAAAAGCTGCTGGAGATGCTGCATTTCAACTCGGGAAACTTCTATCAGGAAATTGAGATGGACGATCCGCTGGTGCAGACGCAGGAGGATGTAAGCACCACGGAGGATGTGGTGGGGCTGCACAGCCATGTCTACTATGAAATCATATTTATCCGCAGCGGCAACCTGCAATATCTGATCGGCACCCGCCGCTACCGGATACAGCGCGGGGATATATTGCTTATCGCGCCGGGTGTCAGCCATCGACCGTTGTTTCTTGAACGCCTGCAGGAAAAGTACGCCCGTATCGTTGTCTGGGTCAGTCCCGCCTGTGTGGAGCTGCTGCGCGCACAATGGCCGGATCTGGACGAATTGAACCGGCTGCCCTGTATGCTGCGCACCGGTGATCTGCCCACCGACAGCATCGCCGCCTATGAGGCTGCGTTCCGCCGCGGTGTGCGGGAGTATACGGCCGCAGAGCCGGGCTGGGAGGCTGCGGTATTTGCCAATACCCTGCAGCTGTTTGTATCGCTGCGGCGGGATTTCGGCAGCGGGCGTGTTGCCCAGCCTGCCGCTGAAAAGCGGGAGCTGCTGGACGAGATCATGTCTTATGTCGAGGATCATCTGGCCGGGCATATCACGCTGGATGACACGGCCCGCCAGTTTCATGTCAGCGCCAGCACGGTCAGCCAGCTGTTCCGCAAGCGTATGGGGGTCAGCTACTACCGTTTTGTGACCCAGCGGCGGCTTATCGCCGCTAAGACGCTCATCAAGGAAGGCACCGCATTGGATACTGTGGCTGAATCCGTGGGCTTTTCGGACTATTCCGGCTTTTACCGGGCCTTCAGGCAGGAATACGGCATTTCCCCCACCCGCTTCAAAACGCTGTGACCGCCACAGGGAATCCATCTTCTCCCACAACAACAAAAGAGGCATTGCCGGAATGCCTCTTTTGTATTGTGCGATCGGTACGCACGGTGGTGTGAGAGGTCGGCTCTCTATTTAAGAAAGCCTCCCACTCGATTTGGTATTATTTGCCCAGATGCCAGATATCGCGGTCGTACTCCGCAATGGTGCGGTCGCTGGAGAAGAAGCCTGCCTTAGCAATGTTGATAAGGCACTTGCGGCGCCAGCCCATCGGGTCGCAGGCGTAGTCGCTGAGCGCCTGTCCCTTGCGCACCACATAGGCGTTGAAGTCCGGCAGGGTCTGGAACCAATCCTTGTGGATCAGCTCATTCTGCAGGCGCTTGAGGTTTTCCTCATGCCCGGCGGCCAGCATCTTCGGGCTGGTCAGGAAATCCACGGCGCGGCGGATGTTGGGGTCGCCCTCATACCACTGGGCAGCAATATAGTCCCCGGCGTCGTAGCGGTGGATGACCTGATCGGAGGTCTGACCGAAGATGTAGATATTGTCGTTGCCGACCTGCTGGCTGATCTCGACATTCGCGCCGTCCATCGTGCCAAGGGTCAGTGCGCCGTTGAGCATGAACTTCATGTTGCCGGTGCCCGATGCCTCCTTGGAGGCAAGGCTGATCTGCTCGGACAGATCACATGCAGGGATCAGCTTTTCGGCTGCCGTCACATTGTAATTCTCGACAAACACCACCTGCAGCCACGGGGAAACCTCGGGGTCCTGCGCAATGACCTTGGAGAAGGTCAGCAGTGCATGGATGATGTCCTTGGCGATGATGTAGGCCGGTGCCGCCTTGGCGCCAAAGATGCTGACCAGCGGCACAGCGGGAAGATGCCCTGCCTTGATTTCATAATACTGGTGGATGAGGTAGAGCAGGTTCAGCTGCTGGCGCTTGTACTCATGCAGGCGCTTGGACTGAATATCAAAGACAGCCTTCGTGTTCACCGTGACATTCTGGGTGCGCAGCAGCCAGTCTGCCAGCTCCTGCTTGTTGGCGGTCTTTACGGCGGTCAGCTCATTCAGCACAACCTCATTGCCTGCAAACGCCAGCAGCTTTTCCAGCTCGGCGGCATCCTTGCGGAAGCCGGAGCCGATGTGCTTTTCCAGCACCTGCGTCAAGCGCGGGTCACATTCCAGCAGCCAGCGGCGGAAGGTGATGCCGTTGGTCTTGTTGTTGAATTTCTCGGGGTACAGCTCATAGAAGCCGTGCAGCTCGGAGTTTTTCAGAATCTCGGTGTGCAGGGCTGCCACGCCGTTGGTGGAGTGGGTAAAGTGGATGTCCATGTGCGCCATGTGTACCCGATCATCCTTGTCGATAATGGCGAGGCTCTCGTCATCGGTGCGGGTGCGGGCCAGCGCGTCCAGCTTTTCAATGATCGGCATCAGCTGCGGCACAACGGCATCCAGATAGGCGCGCGGCCACTTCTCCAGCGCCTCTGCCAGAATCGTGTGGTTGGTGTAGGCACATGTCTTGGTGACGATCTCAACGGCCTCCTCAAACTCGATGCCCTTCTCGCCCAGCAGACGGATCAGTTCAGGAATGACCATGCTCGGGTGGGTATCGTTGATCTGAATGGCTGCGTAATCTGCCAGATCGTGGTAATCGCAGCCGCGTGCAGCACACTCTGCAAGGATCAGCTGCGCACCGGCGGAAACCATCAGGTACTGCTGGTACACGCGCAGACGGCGGCCTGCCTCATCGGAATCATCCGGGTAGAGGAACAGCGTGAGGTTCTTGTCAATATCGGTCTTGTCAAAGGCAATGCCGTCATGCACGATACTCTCATCAATGCTGTCCAAATCGAACAGGTTCAGCGTGTTGGTGCGTGCACCGTAGCCGGTGACAGCCAGCTTATACAGGCGGGCGGTGTATTCCTTGCCGGCCAACTGTACGGGATAGGTAATGTCGGTTTTCTCTACCCAGCTGTGGGCGGTAAGCCACGGATCGGGCTTCTCGTTCTGCAGACCGTTTTCAAAGGACTGATGGAACAGGCCGAAATGATAGCGCAGACCTACGCCGTCACCTGGCAGGCCGAGCGTTGCCAGCGAATCGAGGAAGCAGGCCGCCAGACGGCCCAGACCGCCGTTGCCCAAAGACGGCTCCGGCTCGACCTCCTCAATCTCAGAAAGACTCTTGCCTGCAGCGGCGAGGGCGGCGCGGGCAGCATCGTAGAGGCCCAGATTGATAAGGTTATTGGACAACAGCTTGCCGATCAGAAACTCAGCGCTGATATAATACAGTTTACGCCCTGTGACAGGCTGCACTTTATCGGCACTCTTATGCCGGACGATCTCCAGCAGGGCCAGATACAGCTCCTGATTCGTGCAGTCAGCCAGCGGTTTGCCGGTATAGCTTTGCAGCATTTCGGTAAAGTTCATAAACAAGTCCTCCTTTACTGTGACGACCAGAGTTTCTCTCTGTACCTAAGGTATACCACACAAAACAAGAAAAAACTTGCGCATTCACTGCAAAATATGGTACTATCCTAACATCAGGAGGAAAAAACCATGGACAATCGATCTTCTCTGCAGGAAACCAAGCACCATGGCGAAGTGCGATTTCCGTTCAATATCTACCCCTGCACCATACCGGGGGACTTTCGGCAGGTGGCTGTACACTGGCAGGACAGCATGGAGCTGATCTATATAAAGCGCGGCAGCGGCCTTGTGCAGACCGGTGCGCAGGTCTGTACGGCACAAAGCGGGGACATCTTTGTGCTGACGCCGGGCACCCTTCACGCGATACGGCAGGCCGAAAGCTGCACGATGGAATACGAAAACATCATCTTTGATGTTGAGCTTCTCGGCGGTGCGGAGGATCTTTGCGCGGAAAAATATCTGCTGCCGCTGCAAAGCGGGCGGCTGGCACTGCCGGAGCATATCACCCCGGACGAGGTCTGGTATCCGCAGGCTGCCGACTGCCTCAAAGAGGCCGAGGAGGCCAACCGCTGCAAGCAGTTTGGCTATGAGCTTTGCATCAAAGGGGCGCTGCTTCGTTTTTTGGCGCTGCTGATTGCCCAAAGCAAGGCGCTGCCCCCCGCTGAAAAAGCAAGCACCCAGCGGCTGCGGGCGGTACTGCAATGGATTTCGGCCCATTACAGCGAGCCTGTCTGCGTGGCGGATGCCGCCGCGCTGTGCCAGTGCAGCCCCAACCACTTTATGCGGTGGTTCCGCCAGATGACCGGACAAACCTTTATCATCTTTTTGCGGGAATATCGTCTCAACGCTGCCGCCGAGGCACTTCGCACAACAGAGGACACTATTTTGAGCATTTCCGAGCAGTGCGGGTTTGAAAACCTCTCCTATTTTAATAGAGAGTTTAAAGCGCATTTTGGGATGACGCCACGGGAATACCGGAAATAATAGGAATTCTTTCTATGAACGCAGGGAACGCACACTGTGCGGCCCTGCGTTCTCTGCAATGAGATACTGTGATTGCATCGAAACAATGGATAGGAATCTTTCTATCTGCGTGGCGGGCAGCTTTTTGCCCGCGCGAGTGAACCGTTTCCGCGATTACGGAACAATTCTTTGGCTATATTTACCAAATCGCACTGCCGTTCTTCGTGTAATTCAACAAAGTTAGTTGTTTTTGCCATTTTTCTATTGATTTTTCATTGAAATTGGGATATTATTATGTCAATCCGATACGGAACCGTTTCCGGAACGGACACACAAATTTGTTTCAAAATGTTTTTCTTTAGAAGGAGGAAAAAACATGAAAACAAAAAAGACTTTATCCCTGACCTTGGCAGCCGCTATGACTGCCGGTCTGCTGGTTGGCTGCGGCGGTGGCGCCGCCAGCTCCAGCAGCACTGCCGCTGCTTCCAGTGAAGCCACTGCTTCCAGTGAAGCCGCAAGCAGCGCCGCCGCTACCTCTACCGCTGCAGGCAAGGTTTACTACCTGAACTTCAAGCCCGAGCAGGATGAGGCTTGGCAGGATCTGGCCAAGAAGTACACCGAGGAGACCGGTGTTCCCGTAACGGTCGTCACCGCCGCCTCCGGTCAGTACGAGACCACCCTGATGAGCGAGATGGCCAAGAGCGATGCGCCCACCCTGTTCCAGGTCAACGGCCCCGTCGGTCTGGCCAGCTGGAAGGACTACTGCTATGACCTGTCTGGCACTCCTCTTGCCGGTGAGCTGACCAGTGATTCCTACGCTCTGAAGGACGGCGACGCCACCCTCGGCATCGGCTACGTTATCGAGAGCTACGGCCTGATCACCAACACCACCCTGCTCGAGAAGGCCGGCTATAAGGCTGAGGACATCAAGAGCTTCGCCGACCTGAAGAAGGTTGCTGAGGACATCACCGCCCGCAAGGACGAGCTCGGCTTCGCCGCTTTCACCTCCGCCGGCATGGACGGTTCCTCTGACTGGCGCTACAAGACCCATCTGGCCAACCTGCCCATCTACTTTGAGTATCAGGCAGACGGCATTGACACCACCGACGCCATCAAGGGCACCTACCTCGATGATTACAAGAACATCTTTGACCTGTACATCAACAACTCCACCTGCGATCCCGCTGAGCTGGCCGGCAAGACCGGTGATGACAGCCGCAACGAGTTCCTGAACAACGAGGCCGTCTTCTTCCAGAATGGTTCTTGGGAGTACAACAACCTCGTTGGCGATGGCAAGCCCTTCACCGATGAAGATCTGACCATGCTGCCCATCTACATTGGCGTCGGCGACGAAGCCAATCAGGGCCTCTGCACCGGTACCGAGAACTTCTGGTGCGTCAACAAGGAAGCCAGTGCCGATGACATCCAGGCTACGCTGGACTTCATGTACTGGTGCGTCACCTCTGAGGAAGGCACCACTGCCATGGCAAACGACATGGGCTTTGTTATCCCCTTCAAGAAGGCCGTTGAGTCCCCCAACCTGTTCGTCAAGGTCGACAACGCTCTGACTGCTGCCGGCAAGACCCCTGTGGCCTGGTGCTTCTCCACCATGCCCTCTGAGAACTGGAAGAACGGCGTTGGTTCTGCTCTGACTGCTTACGCTGCCGGCACCGGCACTTGGGACGCTGTTGTCTCCGCTTTCGTGGATGGCTGGGCTACCGAGGCTGCTCTGAACGCTGCCGCGTAAAGATAATTCCTTAAAACACCGATAAGCGGGGCGGGCGAAATTCGCCCGCCCTGCTTTTTTATTTGAAAGTAAGGGGTGCTTTTCCATGGAAAAAGCAATAAAGCGCTATTGGCCCGTATTTGTGCTGCCTACCCTTATTGCCTTTATTATCGGCTTTGTCTGGCCGTTTATTTGGGGCGCGGGGTTGTCCTTCTGCAAATTCACGACCGTTAAAAATGTGTCCTTTGTGGGACTCAGCAACTATAAAATGATCTGGTCCGATGCCACCTTCATGCATGCGTTCTGGTTCACCGCTGCCTTTACCGTGGTGTCCACCGTGCTGATCAATGTGCTGGCCTTCGGCATTGCCCTGCTGCTGACCCGCGGCATGCGCGGCACAAATGTGTTCCGTACCGTCTTTTTCCTGCCGAACCTTGTCGGCGGTATCGTTCTGGGCTACATCTGGCAGATCCTGCTCAACGGCCTTTTGACCGCGTGGGGCAAGCCGCTGCTGGCACTGAATGCCACCTACGGCTTCTGGGGCCTGATCATTCTGATGTGCTGGCAGCAGATCGGTTATATGATGATCATCTACATTGCCGGCCTGCAGAATGTCCCCACCGATCTGATCGAGGCTGCCCGCATTGACGGTGCTACCTCCCGCCAGATCCTGTTCAAGATCAAGATCCCCATGGTTATGCCGAGCGTTACCATCTGCACCTTCCTGACCTTGACCAACTCCTTCAAGCTGTTCGACCAGAACCTGTCTCTGACCGCCGGCGAACCCGCCAAGCAGTCGATGATGCTGGCGTACAATATTTACGATACCTTCTACGCCCGCTCCGGACCCCAGTGGAAGGGCATCGGCCAGGCGAAGGCTGTCGTATTCTTCCTGTTTGTGGTCGTGATCTCGCTGATCCAGCTGCAGGCCACTCGTTCTAAGGAGGTTCAGCAATAATGGGTGCAACAAAAAAAGACCGCCGTATCAATGCGGTATTGTCCGTTTTGCTGGGTATTTTGTGCGTAGCATGGCTGTATCCGGTATTCATGATCTTGATGAACTCCTTAAAGACTGAGCGCGCTATCACCACCACCCATGCCTTTGAGCTGCCCAATGCAGAGACTTTTGTGGGCTTAAAAAACTATATCTACGGCATTCAGGAGATGGACTTTTTGTCCTCTTTCTGGTATAGTTTTATTATCACAGTCAGCTCTGTCGCACTTATCCTGCTCTGCTGCTCGATGTGCGCGTGGTATATCACCCGCGTGCAGGGCGTGCTATCCAAGGGTATGTACTATCTGTGCGTGTTCAGCATGATCGTACCGTTCCAGATGGTCATGTTCACGCTGGCTAAGACGGCTGACACCTTAAAGCTCAACAACCCTTATAATATCTGCATCATCTACTTGGGCTTCGGCGCAGGCCTTGCGGTGTTTATGTTCACCGGCTTTGTCAAGAGCATGCCCATCGCCATTGAGGAGGCCGCCATGATTGACGGCTGCAATCCCCTGCAGATCTTCTTCCAGGTGGTCTGCCCGATCCTCAAGCCCACGATGATCTCCACCGCTATTCTTGAAACCATGTGGGTGTGGAACGACTATCTGCTCCCCACGCTGGTGCTGGATATCAAAACCTTCCGCACCATTCCCATGGCGATCCAGTATTTCCGCGGCAGCTACGGCAAGGTAGAAATGGCCCCCATGATGGCCTGCATCATGATCACGGTTCTTCCGGTCATCGTGCTCTACCTCGTCTGCCAGAAGTACATCATTGACGGCGTGGTGGCCGGTGCAGTCAAGGGTTGATTGCAACCGAAAGAAGGCCTCACCATGACGATCAAAGACATTGCACGAGAATCCGGCTTCGCGGTCGGCACAGTGTCGCGGGCGCTGAACAACGCCCCCGGCATCAGCGAGGATACCCGCCGGCGCATAATGGAGGTAGTCAACCGCCACAATTACGAGCCCAACGCCAACGCCAAGCACTTAAAGCAGCAGGCAAATGACGGCATTGTCCTGATCGTAAAGGGCATCCAGAATATGCTGTTCGCAGGTATTCTGGAGCAACTGCAAAGCGAGATCGCCAACCGCGGTTATGTACCCACTGTCTACTATATCGACGAGGAAGCCAACGAGGTCGCGCAGGCCAGGCGTATCTGCACCGAGCGCAAGCCCTACGGCATTATGTTTCTGGGCTCCAACCTTGAGTATTTTACGACCGAGCTGGAAAGCCTGCGCATCCCCTGTGTACTGCTGACCAACAGCGCCGCCAGCCTGCAGATCTCCAATCTGTCCAGCGTGACGGTTGATGATATGGCAGCAGCCGACCGTATGATCGAGTATCTGTACGATCATGGCCACCGCCGCATCGGCGTGATCGGCGGCTATCCCAACCTGTCAAGGCCCAGCTTATCGCGTCTGGCCGGTGTGCAGGGGGCCATGCTGCGTCTGGGACTGCCGTTCTCTACGGATAAGCAGTATGCCCACGCGCGCTTTTCCCTTGCAGACGGCTACAAGGCAATGGAGCATCTGTTGGAGACTGCCCCGGATATCACCGCTGTGTTTGCCATGTCAGACATTATGGCTCTGGGTGCCATACGCGCCCTGCAGGATCACGGTCTGCGCGTCCCGCAGGATATCTCCGTCACGGGGTATGACGGCATTGCCCTTGGGCAGTACAGCGTCCCCCGCCTGACGACCATCCGCCAGAATAAAGAGCAGCTGGCCCTGCGCAGCGCCAAAATTCTGCTGCACAAAATCAAGGAACCCGGCACCGCCGTGCATGAGGTGGTTCCTTTTGAACTCATCGAGGGAGAGAGCGTAACGAAACTCTCCCCGTAAGAAAAAGAGGTTTTCCGGATGAGAGCAAGCGGCATTTTAATGCCCATTTCCAGCCTGCCCTCCCCTTACGGTATTGGTACCATGGGGCAGCAGGCACGGCAATTCGTAGACTTTTTATCCCAAGCGGGGCAGGCATACTGGCAGATCTTACCCGTCTGCCCGACAAGCTACGGCGACAGCCCCTATCAATCCTTTTCCACCTATGCAGGCAACCCCTATTTTATCGACCTTGACACCCTTGCAGCGCAGGGTCTGCTGAAGCCGAAAGAGTACAAGCACATCGACTGGCAATGCACACCGGAGCAGATCAACTACGGCGCCTTGTATGAGAAGCGCTACGCCGTACTGCGCACCGCCTGTGAGCGCCTGCTGGCGGCACCCCCGGTCGATTACCGGGATTTCGTCAGGAAAAACCGCTTCTGGCTGCCGGACTACGCACTGTTCATGGCGTTGAAGGACGCACACGGCGGTGCCTGCTGGCAGGAATGGGAGCATCCCCTGCGTAAGCGCGAGCCGGACGCCCTGAAGGCTGCCCGCAGAACCTATGCCAAGGACATTGCCTTTTGGCAGGCTGTGCAGTACCTGTTCTGCACCCAATGGCAGGCGCTGAAAGAATACGCCAACAGCAAGCATATCCAGATCATCGGGGATCTGCCCATCTATGTCGCGCTTGACAGTGTCGATGTTTGGAGCAGCCCGCAGGATTTCCAGCTTGATGCCGATCTCAACCCTACCGAGGTGGCAGGCTGCCCGCCGGACGGGTTCTCCGCCGCAGGGCAGCTGTGGGGCAATCCGCTCTACGACTGGGACGCTATGGCGCAGAACGGCTATGCTTGGTGGGTTCGTCGCATCCGCCACATGTGCAGCATCTATGATGTGGTGCGCATCGATCACTTCCGCGGATTTGCGGGGTACTATGCCATCCCCTACGGCAACAAAACGGCGGAGGGCGGACGCTGGCGTACCGGCCCCGGCTATGCACTGTTTGCCGCTATCAAGAAAAAGCTCGGTGAGCCACGCATCATTGCCGAGGATCTGGGCTTTTTGACCGATGATGTCAATGCCCTGCTGCGCAAATGCGGTTACCCCGGCATGAAGGTGCTGGAATTCGGCTTTGACAGCCGCGACGGCGGCGATTACCGCCCCCACGGCTACCCGGTGAACAGCATTGCCTATGTTGGCACCCATGACAACGAGCCGGTCAACGGCTGGATGGCTACGGCCGCTCCTGAAGATGTGGCCCGCGCGGTGCGTTACCTCAACCTGACCAAGCAGGAGGGCTACCACTGGGGCATGATGCGCGGTATCTGGGCCAGCGCTGCCGAGCTGAGCATCGTGCAGGCGCAGGACCTTCTCGGTCTGGGCCATGAAGCCCGCATGAACACCCCCTCGACCTTAGGCGGCAACTGGTGCTGGCGTGCCAAGCGCGGCGCTTTTAATGACCGTCTGGCCGTCAAGCTGCACGATTTGACAGAGCTGTACGGCCGCCTGCCGGAATAATACCAGATCAAGGGGTTTTCTCTCCCCTACTCCCCCTTAAAGATAACGCCCGGAGTAAACAAGCCGTTTTCGGCTTATTTACCCCGGGCGTTTGCTTTCCTCAAGCAGCAGCCGGTTTTGTAAACAGCTTATGAATTTTTGCCGCAATTTCTTGACCTGTCCGGCTTTGCTATGCTTATAATAGATGTATAAACTTTTCTACTTATGGAGGAACCCATGACAAAAAACACCCCTTCAACGGACAGGCCAAATCCCCCCGCGTCCCGCCCCAGTGTTATTCTGGATAAAGAAACTGCCCGCTATATATTCCGTGCGCTGCTGCTGACGATAGTATTTGCGTGGGCGCTGATAAATCTGCAGGCTGTACTGCAGTTTTTGGGCCGGGTGCTGGCAGTGTTTTCACCGTTTCTTATGGGTGGCGCCATTGCCTTTGTCATTAACATTTTGCTCTGCCCGTTAGAGCGCATTTGGCAGCGCATCTGCAAAAAAGCGCCCGACAAGCTGACGCGCCCGGTATGCCTGACCCTGAGCACGCTGTTGGTGCTGGGCATTTTGTTTGCCGTAGTGTTTATGATGCTGCCTAGCTTGCAGGAATCTGTCTATGAATTTGCGCGCAATCTTCCAAGCTACGCTGAAAAACTGGGGCAATGGTGGACAGGAACGGTGCGGTTTGCTGCAAAATACGGGGTCATTTTACCGGAATATGCGATGGATACCGATCTGTTGATGGATAAAATCACGGCGTTGCTCCACGATGAGGGCAGCGGTATCATCACCGTGACCTTGGGGGCGGCAACCTCGGTTTTTTCCAGCCTTGTAAATGTGCTGCTGGCGCTGGTGTTTGCTTTGTATCTGCTTGCCAAAAAGGAGGTCGTTTCCGCGCACCTGAAAACCCTTGCTGTGACGGTGCTGCCGCAAAAAAGTGCGCAGCGGGTACTGCACATTGTATCGCTGACTAGACAGACCTTTACCAATTTTGTGACCGGTCAGCTTACCGAGGCTGTTATCATCGGTATTCTGTGCTTTTTGGGTATGCTGATTTTGGGCCTCCCGTATGCCGGGGCAGTTTCTGCCTTTGTCGGCGCTACGGCGCTGATTCCGGTGTTCGGCGCGTGGATCGGCGGCGGTCTCGGTGCGTTTTTGATTCTGCTGGCCGACCCTCTCAAGGCGGTGTGGTTTGTGGTATTCCTGCTGATTTTGCAGCAGGTCGAGGGCAATCTGATTTACCCCAAGGTGGTGGGCAAATCCGTTGGTCTGCCGGGTTTGCTGGTGCTGATGGCCGTCACGCTGGGCGGTGAGGCGTTCGGCGTCTTGGGAATGCTGTTCAGTGTACCCGTCTGCGCGGTGCTGTACAGCCTGTATCTTGAATTTATCAAAAGCGCACAGCAGCAAATGCCAGCCAGCGCTGAAACCGAGGCGTAATAAGGTTTTTATATGAAGAGGGAGATGCACCAGAGCATGAAAAGCAGAAGAAAGCACGGCTTTCGGCTTATGACGATACTGTATTTTGCAATCGTGTTTTGTATGTGTATATCCCGATTTAATATCATTATGACCCTTATCGGTGGTCAATTAACGCGAATTGACGCAATCAATATGGTGCCTTTCCATAGCATTAGAGAGAACTTGAGGTATGGCCACAGCCCTGTTTCATGGGATATGCTTTATAATATGGTTATGTTTGTGCCGTTCGGCATTGTATACTGCTATCACCAAAAGAATTTTTGCATATATAAAGCGATTGGATTATCTTTTTTAACGACATTTCTAATTGAAGCGTCGCAGTTTGTTTTCAAAACCGGCGTTGTGGACATAGATGACCTTATGATAAATACAATGGGAAGTCTGGTTGGGATTTTCCTTTACATTGGGCTTCGTAAAATACTGCAATGGAAACAGGTCGGAGAAATACATGAAGTGATTGACACCGTTGCAACAATACTTCCGCCAATATTTGTTGCCTTTGTTATAGAGATGTTTTTTGGTGACGGCTCAACAAAGCTGTTTCCTGTTCATGGTATAATACTAACGGTCTACGGTATCTGCGATTATCTATTTTTAATAAAAGATTTTTCGTGGAAATCCAAGTTGCTTTACGCCGTATTTTATGCCGGGATTTTCTGGCTGACGCTTATCGCACTATGAAATAAGTGGTAAAAAGTTGTCGGCATGGACGAAAAGACCACCCTCAAGACCTGGACCATCATGGAAACGCTGGTCGGCGGTGTCGGATTTCTGGTTGCACTTGTCATCTCCTTCTTTGCATAACAGCATATATCCTCCGAAAGAGGGGCCGCTCAGGCGGCCCCTCTTTCCTTGCAGCAGTCCCCTATTGTCCGGCTATGCAGAAACAGATTTTAATCAAGTATCTTTCCGTCAATAGAGATCGTCACGACCTGCCACGGGATAAACTTTCCGCTTGCCTGCAGTGCTTTTTTCGCTGCCATCTCCAAACCGCCGCAGCAGGGCACCTCCATCCGAACGATGGTCACCTCCTGAATTTCGTTGCTGCGGATGATTTCGGTCAGCTTCTCGCTGTAATCCACAGCGTCAAGCTTCGGGCAGCCGACCAAAGTAACCTTGCCGCGCATAAATTCCTGATGAAAATTCGCGTATGCGTAGGCAGTACAGTCCGCCGCAATCAAAAGCTTTGCCTTGTTGAAGTATGGTGCGTTGATGGGGGCCAGCTTGATCTGCACCGGCCAATTCCTGAGCTGGGGAGCCTGACGCATCGGCTCTGCGATATTGCTGCCAGCCTCCCCCGGCTGCTCCAGCATACGCATCCGGGAGCCGGGGCATCCGCCCTCATGCAGGTGCTTCATCTTTTCCTGTAATTCCTTTTTCTTCTTGCTTTCCTGCACGGCCGCCTCATCATATGCAGGTGCCTCTCGTTCTTCAAAGGTGATGGCTCCTGTGGGGCAGCCAGGCAGACAATCACCAAAGCCGTCGCAGAAATTCTCCCGCACCAGCTTTGCCTTGCCGTCAATGATGTCAATCGCGCCCTCATGGCACGCAGTTGCGCACAGACCGCAGCCGTTGCACTTGTCCTCGTCAATATGGATGATTTTGCGGATCATATTCTTACCTCCCGGTTTACATCGTTTTGCTTTTGCAATCCTATTATAGTATAATAAAGCAAACCTGTATGTTTGATTTCAAACAAGGAGATTTCTTTTATGCAAAATCATCTTTCCGTCCTGCGGAGCTGTCCTTTCTTTACCGGTTTAAATGAGGATGAGATTTTGTCCATTCTGCACTGTGTACAGGCAGTCGAAATTGCCCGCCAGCGCGGGGCTTATATTTTCCGCGCCGGGGATTCCACCGAGGTCATGGGCCTTGTGCTGTCCGGTACCACCCTTGTGATACAAGAGGATCTCTGGGGGCACCGCAACATCTTATCCAAGTGCAGCGCCGGGGATTTTTTTGGCGAGCCTTACGCTGCCACTCCGGGCGCTATTCTGAACATCAGCGTTGTGGCAGAGGAGGATTGTGAAATTCTTTTGCTCAATATCAAGCGGCTGCTCACCGCCTGTCCCACCGCCTGCGACCATCACCAAAAGCTTATCCGCAATCTCGTCAGCGTCCTTGCAAACAAGATACTGCTCTTCAATGATAAGGTTACGCATATCAGCAAGCGGACCACCCGGGAAAAGCTACTCTCCTATCTTTCTGCTGAGTCGCTTCGGCAGGGGTCACTTTCCTTTGACATTCCCTTTGATCGACAACAGCTGGCAGATTTCCTCTGTGTGGAGCGCGCTGCCATGTCAGTTGAGCTGTCAAAGCTGCAAAAGGAGGGCCTTTTGATCACGAATCGAAATCACTTTGAACTGCTGACCCACTGACCTTGCCCCTGCTCCTGTGGTGTAATCACAGTTATAAAAATACACCTGTACCCCCGCAGAAACAAGATAGACGCGGTAAAGCCTCCGTAAAGAATCTGTTTTGGCAAAAGAAAAAGCTCTGCTGCTGAACACAAGCGTTCAACAGCAGAGCATGATAAAACCGTCTATTTTATTGTGCCTTGATTTCTACACCGGCAGCAGGCAGTGCGGCAGATATCTTCCGCACAAAGGCCAGTGCCTTCGGCCCGTCCCCGTGGACGCAGACAGAATCTGCCTGCAGCGCAACGGTACTGCCGTCTACGGCACATACCGTCCCCTGCTTTGCCATCTGCAGCACCCGCGCAATGGCCTCATCCTCATTTTCAATCATCGCGCCGGGCTTCCCGCGCGGCACAAGGGTGCCGTCGGGCTGATAACCCCGGTCGGCAAACACCTCACTGCAGACGCGCAGCCCCAATGCCTGCGCAGCCTTGATCATCTCACTGCCCGAAAGCGCCAGCAGCATGGCCTCGGGGGCGGCCGCCTTGACTGCGCGGCAGATGGCTGCCGCCAGCTCCAGATCCTTGGCCGCCATATTATAAAGCGCGCCGTGCGGCTTGACATGGTGCAGCGGCACCCCGGCCGCGTCGCAGAAGGCCTTCAGCGCGCCGATCTGATAGATGACATCCGCCTCAGCCTCCGCAGGAGAGATTGCCATTTTGCGGCGTCCAAACCCCTGCAGATCGGGCAGGCCCGGATGCGCGCCCACCTGCACACCGTACTTTTTGCATAGCAGCACACTTTTTTGCATCACGGACGGATCGCCTGCATGAAAACCGCAGGCAATGTTGGCAGAGCTTACAAAGGGCAATACCTCGGCATCCATGCCGATCGTATAGGCGCCGAAGCTCTCCCCCAAATCACAGTTCAAATCAATGGACGGCATACGAAGGCCTCCTTTTACTATTTCAGCGCCGTGTTTTTGATGTCGGTCAGGAACATATGCCCCGGCGCGTGGGTAATGCAAAATTCCGGCCTTGAGCGCATGACCACCGCCTGCGGTGTGACCCCGCAGGGCCAGAATACCGGCATCTCACCGGGATAGATCGTCACGGCGTCACCGTAATCGGGGTGTGCAAGATCTGTGATACCGATGGCCTCCGGTGCGCCGATCTGTACCGGCGCACCGTGGACGCGGGGCATCCCGGCCGTGATGGCAACCGCCGCCGGTATCTTTGCATAGGGAATGGGCCGCATACTGACTACCATCGTGCCACTGAATCCCCCTGCAGACTCGCATGGGATATTTGTGTTGTACATCGGCACATTGACGCCCTCCTCGATCTGCCGGACGGGAATATCCGCCTCCAGCAGCGCAGCCTCAAAGGAAAAGCTGCACCCGATCAGGAAGCTGACAAGATCCTTTCGCTCCTCAAAAAAGCGCACAACATCGGTCGTTTCCTCTGCCAGCACACCGTTTTTGTAGATGCGGTAGCGCGGAATATCGCGGGCGATATCGCTGCCCGGCGCAAACCGGGAAAAGCTGCGCTCCCCGGCATCAGCCACCTCCAGCAGCGGGCAGGCCTTGGGGTTGCGCTGGCAGAACAGCAGGAAGTCCCATGCCAGCGCCTTAGGCAGTACAACAAGATTGCCCTGCGCATAGCCGTCACAGTAGCCGGTCGTGGGGTCGGTCAGTTCACCCTCTCGGATCAATGCCCGCACCGCAGCCGGGGCAGCGGTAGAATACTTCATACGAAATCCCCCTTTTTCAGTCCAGACGCGCAGCAACCGCCTGCAGCAGCTCTGCCTGGCGGCGCGCAGCCTGCACGGCCTGCTGCGGCGTTACAAAGGTGAAGCAGACACTCTGTCCCGGCCGAAGCTGTGCAAGCATCGGCAGATCCGCAGAAATCACAGTGGCGATCTTTGCATAGCCGCCGGTCGTCTGGTGATCCGCCAGCATCACAATAGGCTGTCCATTTGTGCTGACCTGCACCGATCCGGCCGCAATGCCGTCAGACAGAATATCCGAGCCGCGGACTGTTTCGATGATCGGTCCCTCCAGTCTGCAGGCCATGCGGTCACAGTCCGGCGTAAGCGTATAGCTGCTGTGGGTAAAGTCGTGCAGGGCCTTGTCGGTAAATGCAGCCTGCTGCGGCCCCGCTACTGCGCGCAGCAGCGGCAGGTTTTTAACGCCCTCCGCCCGCACAGGATGTGTACCATGGCAGACAAGCCCATCATGGATCGGGCGATTTAAGCTTCTGGCTGTGATCTTCTCCCACAGTTCTCGTGTGTCGCACGTCCCTGTCGGCAAAAAATCATTCTTTGCCAGCTTGCGGCCCGCAAGGCCGCCGATACGGCATTTCAGGTCGGTGGAGCGGCTACCCAGCACCGGCGGTGTTGCGATGCCGCCGCCCACGGCCAGATAGCTGCGCAATCCGGAGGCAGCGGTGCCCATACGCAGTACACTGCCCGCCTTTGCCAGCAGCGGTGCATAGTAGGCAGCGGGCGCACCGTCCAGTGCAGCCGGACTTTCCGCGCCTGTCAAGGCAAAAACGGTGTCTGTCTCAAAACGGAGCGTCACGCCGCGCAGGGTGCATTCCAGCACGGCCGCGCCCGGCGGATTGCCCACGAGTGCATTGCCCAGCCGGTAGGCGTAGCTGTCAGCTGCGCCGCAGCTCCGGTATCCCTGCGCTGCGTAGCCGGTGCGCCCTGCGTCCTGCACGGTCGTCAGAGGGCCCGGCTCCAGCACGGTGATGCTCATACCGTTCCCTCCTTTTGTGCTATTGCGTCAAATTCATCCTGAGTAATGGGGCAGAACCGGATGCGGTCTCCCGCAGCATAGGGCAGTCTGCCGACACTCGGGTCAAACAATTTGAGCGGTGTGCGACCGATCAGCTGCCAGCCGCCCGGGCTGGCGATGGGGTAAACACCCGTCTGCTCACCGCCGATGCCCACCGACCCTGCCGGGATGGCAGTGCGTGGCGTGGGCAGGCGCGGGGTGAACAGCCGCTCGTCCAGCCCGCCCAGATAGGGAAAGCCCGGCAGAAACCCCAGCATATAGATCGGGTAATCCCGCCCGGCGTGCAGCCGGATGACCTCGGTTTCGGTCAGCCCCGCGTGCTCGGCCACAAAGGGCAGGTCGGGGCCGAACGCGCCGCCGTAGCAGACCGGAATCTCAACCAGCCGCCCTTCCTCTGCTGCGGTATCGCTGTCCGGTGCCTGCGCCAGCTTTTGCACGGCAGCTGCCACGGCATCGTACTCGGTCACCAGAGGGTCATAGAAAATCAGCAGAGAGGCAAAAGCCGGTACGGTTTCCACCACGCCGGGGATCGCTGCGGCAGCCACGCGGGTGTTCAGCGCCGCTACCGCAGCACCGACGGATTGTGCAATGCGTTGTTCAAAGCTCGCCAGCAGACCGGTATCCCCCACCGGGCAGACAGTAAACGGCAGCATGGCTGCACCTCCCTCGTCAGTTTTCGTCAAAAAAGTGCTTTGCCAGCACAGGGCTGAACCAATGGTCGGAATTGTGCGAGAACCGCACGGCGTAGGCGGTACACTGGCGCATCAGGCTGACGATGCCGACGTTCATCCGGGTGCTGAACCCGTCGATGCCCGGCAGCAATGAGCCCGTCATATCAATGAACCCGCTGCGGGCGGCCACCCGCATGACCTCGGATTCCATCTCCTCGTGGTGCAGGATTTCCATATCCTTTTTCAGGTAGGCCAGCGCCGCCATCAGGCCGTAACAGCCCCAGTCGGAGCAGGTGGCCGTGATGATGTTGTCCGCCGCCGTGGCGCTCAGGATACCACCGCCGCAGCCGCATTTACATTCCCCTGCATCGGTAAACGGTACATACTTGCGGATATGCGCCGCGATCGTACCCATGCCGATCTCGTTGCCCAGATCGCCGATGGCGATATTCGGCACGCCCTGCGCGCGCAGCAGGTTCCAGAGCGCCTCGCTCTTGGCCTGCATCTCGGTCACATCCTTGCCGACGGCGTTGTGGTAAACGCCCAGCGCGTTCGCGCCGCTGGCCTCCACCGAGATGACGGCGGCAGGCTTGCGGGCGGCCAGCGCTTCGGCCTGCGCCGGGGCGGCGGCCTTGTCCTTCGTGAAGGCGACGACGCCCATACTTAAGGGCAACTCCTGCACGGTGTCCAGATCCTCGTAGATATGCAGCCCCACGACAGCGGCGCATTTCTCGATGGCCTGCACACTGTCAGCCGGGCAGACGATGACCGGCTTGGCATTGAATGCCATCACCAGCGCCCGCGCCAACAGCATAGCGCTGACCGTGCCGTCCATCTCCGGAACCTTGTGGGGCAGCAGCACAAAGCCGACCAAAATGTACACAAGATCGTTCTCTTTGACCGAATCACACAGCACCTGCGCGGCGTGCATCGTCAGCGGCTCGCCGGTAAAGGCGCGGCTGCCCGCGTATAAAATGCGGCAGACGCCGTAGCCGCGCGGGTCAAGATTCATCAGCGCATCAAGGTTTTCGCCCACGTTGCGTTTTTCCAGTTCATCGCGGGTCATGGTTACGCCCCCCTTGTTTTTAGTCGACGACGGTCGTTTTGCCGGTGTAGGCGTAGTATTCGCGCAGCACCTCGTCCTGAATGGCCTTGAGCGTTTCCGGGTCTTTGCCGCCTGCGGGTTTGCCGTCCACCTCGCAGGCGTGCAGGCAGAAGTTCGAGGACGAGGTCACGATGATCTCATCGGCGTTCTTCAGATCGTCCAGCGTAAAGCACTTCTCCATGACCGTGATGCCCAGCCGGTAGCAGGCCTGGATCATGTGGGTCTTGGCGATGCCGCGCAGGATAAATTCATCGTTGGGATGCGAATAAAATACGCCGTCCTTCAAAATCGAGACGTTGGAGTGTGCGCACTCGGTCACGATGTCGCCGCGGTGGAATACGGTTTCCTGCACGCCGATGCGCTTGGCGTGCTGGGCGGCCACGACGCTGGGCAGCAGGTTCAGCGTCTTGATGTTGCAGTGATAGAAGCGGGTGTCCTCGGCGGTGTCCAGCTTGATGGGCACGTCGGGGTCGTTGAGGTGGTTCTGGCGGATGGACACCCACAGCTTGCCGGGCAGTCCCTCTGCATAGACATGGTTGCGGGTCTCAACACCGCGCGTCACCTGCCAGTAGACAAAATGCGTTGTGCCGTCCACTTTTGCAAGCAGGTCGGTCAGCAGCTTGCCAAGCTCCTCTTTGGGCATCGGGATATGGATGTCCAGCGCCTTGGCGCTGGTGTAGAAGCGGTCGAGGTGATCCTGCATCAGATACACCTTGCCGTTCGCGCCGACCGTCGCGTCGTAGACGCCGTCACCGAAGAAATGCACCCGATCATTGAAGGGAACCATCAGTTCCTCCGGCGTGCCGATTTTACCATCATAATAGGCTAGTGCTTCCATGATACTTTCCTCCCCTGCTGTATGTTCCGCCCCTATCGGGCGGCGAATTTTTTATGCTGCGATAACGGCAGCGCTCTGCGGGACGCATATATGCGTCCCCTACAAACCGCCCGTGGCCATTTCCCGTTACCGCGAACACTTCACCCCAAACCTCAGCTCAATGACCTTCTTGATAACCTCCACGCAGTTGTCCAGCCCGATCGCCGCGCTGTCCAAGCAGAGGTCGTAATTTTCGACCCGCTTCCACTGGCGGCCGGTGTGGTACTTGTAATAGCTCTCGCGGTAATGGTCGAGCTTGTCGATGTACCGGATGGCCTGACTGCGGCCGATGCCCTGCCGCTTCATTTCCCGCTCGATGCGATCCTCGTAGGGGGCGTCGATGTAAACGGTCAGCACGTTGGGCTTGTCTTTTAACACGAAGTCCGCCGCGCGGCCAACGCAGACATAGCTTTCCGCGTCCAGCAGCTCCCGCAGGACTTTGGCCTGATAGTTGAACAGGTTCTGGTCGCTGATGAAGTTGCCGCTCTCCGGCGGGATGAAGCTGCCGTCGTAGACGTGCTGCGACACGCGGTAGAGCAGCGTTTTCTTGGTGTTCTCGTCGGCGGCGGCGAAGATCTTCTCGTTGATGCCGCTGTCCTCGGCTGCCAAGCGCAGCAGCTTGCGGTCGTACAGGTCGATGTCAAAATCCTTGGCGAGCTTTTTGCCGATGTAGCTGCCGCCGCCCGACCCGCAGGTGCGGGTGATCGCCACGGCGAAATAGGGATAGTTTGGATACATGGTGTTCCCTCCTTACTGCCCCAGATAGGCTTTTTTGACGCGGGCGTCGTTCAGCAGCTCCTGCGCATCGCCCGACAGGGTGATATTGCCGGTTTCCAGCACGTAAGCGCGGTCAGAGATCGCCAGCGCCATCTTGGCGTTCTGCTCGACGAGCAAAATCGTGATGCCCTGCTTGTTGACCTCCTTGATGATGGCGAAGATCTCCTTGACAAGCAGCGGCGAAAGTCCCATCGACGGTTCGTCCATCAAAATCATCTTGGGCTTGCCCATCAGCGCGCGCCCCACGGCCAGCATCTGCTGCTCGCCGCCGGAGAGCGTGCCCGCCAGCTGGCGCTTGCGCTCCTTTAAGCGTGGGAAGCGCTCGTAGACGTCGGCCATCGTCTTTGCCATATCGGTGGGGTCGGTGAAGGCACCCATCTCAAGGTTTTCCTCGACGGTCATCTGGGGGAAGATGTGCCGCCCTTCCGGCACATGCGCCAGCTTCAGGGTGATGATCTTGCTCGGCTCGGTCTTGCGCAGGTCGTGGCCGTCAAAGACGATAGAACCACTGGCCGCTTTTTCCAGTCCGGTGATTGTGCGCAGCGTCGTTGTTTTGCCCGCGCCGTTTGCGCCGATGAGGGAGACGATCTCGCCGTCCTTCACCGTCATGGACACGCCGTTCAGCGCGTGGACAGCGCCATAGTTGACGTGCAGGTCTTTGATCTCAAGCATGGGCGGCCTCCTCCGGTTCGTCCTTGCCCAGATACGCCTCGATGACGTGCGGGTCGTTCGCGATCTGTTCCGGCGTGCCGGAGGCGATCGTGGTGCCGAAATCCAGCACCTGAATGCGCTCGCAGATCTTCATGACAAGGCTCATATCGTGCTCGATGAGCAGGACGGACACTTTAAATTCGTTGCGGATGTAGTTGATGATCTCCAGCAGCTCCTCGGTCTCGGTGGGGTTCATGCCGGCCGCAGGCTCATCCAGCAGCAGCAGCTTCATGTCGGTGGCCAGCGCGCGGGCGATCTCCAATCGGCGCTGCTCACCGTAGGGCAGGTTGTCGGCCTCCAGATCCTCCTTGCCGGAGAGGTGGACGACTTTCAGCAGCTCCTTGGCGCGGGCGGTAATCTCAGCCTCCTGCTGCCAGTATTTCTTTGTGCGGAAGATGGCGTCTGCCATACCGTAGGTCGTGTGCTCCTGCATAGCGGTCTTGACGTTCTCGATGACCGTCATCTTTTTGAAAAGGCGGATGTTCTGGAACGTCCGGGCGATGCCCGCCTGCACGATCTGGTGCGTTTTTTTGCCGTTCATCCGCTCACCGCAGAGGTAGAAGGAGCCCTCGGTGGGCTTGTAGACGCCGGTGATGAGGTTAAAGACCGTCGTCTTGCCCGCGCCGTTGGGGCCGATGAGCCCGACCAGCTCCGACTCGCCGATCTCCATGTTGAAGTCATCCACGGCCTTCAGGCCGCCGAACTGGATGCCGAGATGCTGTGCTTTCAATACGGGTGCTGCCATAACGGGTTCACGCTCCTTTCGCGGCCTTGGCCTTGGGTTTCCCGAATTTGTTTAAAACACCCTCCAGCAGGCGGGTCAGGCTGAACTCCCACCGGCCGAAGATGCCGCCCGGCCGGAACAGCATAACGAGCACCAGCACGACCGAGTAGGCCAGCATACGGTAGGTAGAGAAATCGCGCATCAGCTCCGGCAGGCTGGACAAAAATGCCGCGCCGATGATGGAGCCGGTCAGCGAGCCGGTGCCGCCGATGATGACCTCGCTCAGCAGCTCGGCCGAATAGTTGAAGTTGAAGTTCGTGGGGATCATCGCCGTCATATAGTGGGCGTAGACGCCGCCGCCGATGCCCGCGAAGAACGCCGAGATGGCAAAGGTCAGCACCTTGTAATAGGTCACGTTGATGCCGGAGGCCGCCGCTGCGATGTAATCCTCGCGGATGGCCTGCACCGTGCGGCCGAAGCGGCTGCGCACAAACAGGAACATGATCGTCACACAGACTGCCATGATCCAGAACGCGCGGTCAAACGTCGCAAGCTTGAGGATGCCGCTCATCGTCTTGCCGCCGCCGGTGATGGAAAAGTTGCAGAAGCAGACGCGGATGATCTCGGCGAAGGCCATTGTGACGATGGCGAGGTAGTCGCCCCGCAGGCGCAGCGCCGGGATGCCGACCGCCACGCCCATCAGCCCCGCGGCCAGCCCGCCCGCCAGAATGGCGACGAGCAGCAGCGCCAGATCCGAAAGCCCGTGCCCGGCCAGCGCGCCGGACACAATGGCCGAGACATACGCGCCCACCGAGACAAAGCCCGCGTGCCCCATCGAAAACTCGCCCATGAAGCCCACGACCAGGTTCAGCGAAGTGACCATGATGATCGTGTAGCAGGCAGTCGTGCAGATGCCTTGAATATAGGTCGTGCTTTTGCCGAAGGCGTTACAGGCAAAAGCCAGCGTGAACAGCGCATACAGCAGCGCAACGCCCACTAAGTTCAGCCCGTAGGAGGCCAGCCGTCGTTTCGTCATCTCGTTCACGCTCCCTTACACTTTTTCGCCGACATTCTTGCCCAAAATGCCGGAAGGCTTCACCAGCAGAATGACGATCAGTGTGCCGTAGGTCACGGCCTCGTACCAGCCGGGGGCAAACAGCTTGACAAAAATTTCAATCAACCCGATGAGGATGCCGCCCAGCATCGCGCCGGGGATGATGCCGATGCCGCCGAGGACGGCTGCGATGAAGGCCTTCATGCCCATCATCGAGCCCATGTCGTTCGTGACGCGCGGATAGGTGGCGCAGTACATCAGCGCCGCCACCGCCGCCAGCCCCGAACCGATGGCGAAGGTCGTGGTGATAATTTTGTTGACATTGATGCCTACCAAAGTTGACGCATCCTTATCCTGCGGCACGGCGCGCATCGCTTTGCCGAGCTTGGTTTTCTTGACGAACAGCTGCAGCGCGATCATGATGCCCAACCCGATGGCGATCGTCAGCAGCACGTTCAACGGCAGCGCCACGCTGCCGACCGTGATGGTGGGCAGGCTGAAGATGGCCTGCACGTTGTGGGGCTTTGCGCCAAAGAGCACCATCGCGAGGTTTTCAAGGAAGATGCTCATCGCCAGCGCCGTGATCAGCGCGGACATGGAGCCTGCCTTGCGCACCGGGCGGTAGGCGAGGATCTCGACCAGCACGCCGACCACGGCACAGACCGCAATGGCAAGGATGACCGCCAACCAAGCGGGCATACCCGCATTGACCATCAGCGGGATCGTGTAGAACAGCGTGTATGCGCCGATCATGATAAAATCACCATGCGCGAAGTTGATCATGCGGATGATGCCATAGACCATTGTGTAGCCAAGGGCGATCAGTGCGTAGATCGCGCCCTGATTCAATCCATTGATCAGGCTTTGGAAAAACAATGAGAAGCTCATTTGTGGTCCATTCCCCTTTCCTACGGTGTTTCAAAAAAAGGAATGTACACGGCAGGCGTTCCTTGCGGGTTGCAGCACCACCGTGTACATCTCCCATCCGTCTTTGGACTTTACTTGTTATTCAGCCTTGGAAACGACCTTGCCGTCAGAGCCGAGCGTTTCCGTCCACTTGACCGCGCCGTCCACATAGGTGTTGACAGCAATGCTCTTGATCGCGTCGCCGTTCTCGTCCAGCGTCATATCGCCGTTGACACCGGTGAAGCTCATGCCGGTCATGCCCTTGACAAGGCTGGCCGTGTCAGTGCCGCCTGCATTCTCAGCGGCCTGCACCAGCATGTACATAGCGTCATAATACAGGGCTGCGCAGGCGTTCAGGCTTTCGGTGCCGTACTTTTCGGTGTACTTCTGCACGAAGTTCTGGACAGCCGGGGCTGTATCCTCGCTGGAGTAGTGGTTCGTAAAGTAGCAATCCTCAAACTGTGCAGAAAGGCCGGTCGTGTCGGAGCCGTCCCAGCCGTCGCCGCCCATAATGGCACCGGTAAAGCCTGCATTGCGGGCTGCACCGACCAGCAGCGGAACGGTGTCGAGGAAGCAGGGATAATACAAAAGCTCTGCACCGCTGGCCACGGCCTGCGCTGCCTGCGAGGAATAATCGGTGTCGGTTGTCATGCACTCACCGGTGTAGGCGACCTCGATGCCGTTGGCCGCGCAGTTTTCAATAAAGGCATCCTTCAGACCGTTGGAGTAATCATCGTCCTTGGCGTAGATGACCGCGGCCTTGGTAAAGCCCTTGTCCTTGGCGAAAAGCGCTGCCATCTTGCCCTGATACGGGTCAATGAAGCAGTTGCGGAAGATCGTGTCGCCCTTTAAGGTAACGTCGGCGTTGGTTGCGCCGGTCGCCAGCAGCAGCATGCCGTCCTTGGAGGCCTGCTCTGCCATGGGCAGTGTGACCGAGGAGAAGAAGCTGCCGACGATGGCCTCCGGAGAGTCCGCCATGACCTTGTTGTAGGCGTTCATAGCCTGCTTGGCGTCCTTGGCATCGTCTGCGACCTTGCCGCCGTTGACGATCTCGATCTTATAGCCGGAGTCCCCGGCGTTGATCTCCTCGACGGCCATATCAATGGCGTTCTGTGCGCCCTCGCCGTAAATGGCGGAGCCGCCGGTCATGGAGCAGACAACGCCCACACGAATGATGTTGTCTTCCTCGCCATCCGCTGCGGCAGTGGTGCTGGCCGGGGCCTCACTGGAAGCGGCCGCTTCGCCCTGCTGGGCGCTGGAGCCGCAGCCTGCCAACAGACTTGCGGACATGGCGGCTGCCACGGTAAGTGCTAAAACTCGAGTACGCTTTTTCATTGTGTGACCCTCTCTTTCCGTTTCTCTGATATGCCCTCTTTCATCCAAAACAAAAGGCGCGCAGCCCTGTGACAGGTACTGCACGCCTTTGTGCTATAGGAAAAGGGGCCGCATACTTTGGTAAGTACGCGACCCCTTTGTCCCGTTCATCATCTGGATGATGTTGTTATTATAGCAGACTGCACAAGAAACGCAAGTGCTTTTCTACGATTCATGCGGAAGCACAGGATTTTTGAAGTTTTGTTTTTGATTGTTAGGTTTATTGCGGCATCGACAGAAGATTTTTAGTTCAAACCAGCCTGCCACGACAAAACACTGCTCTGCTCATTGCGTCATACTATAATCATTTCTGCTGCCAAAAGACGGACATTGGTTTTTTTCAGGCTGGTCGTAAGCACCATCCTAGAATAGGGTTTTGTGGACCATACCTTTGGACACGAAGAAGCGAAAAGTAACTCATCGGCTTGAAAAACACCGTGATGGGGCAAAGACACTTGCAAAGCGCGCGGTTATCCTTGCATGCAAAAAGTCTCTGCCGGTTGGGTATCGGCAGAGGCACTTTCATTTCCTCTTGTTTTTACTTTGTTCCTTTTTCAGGGATCTTTTCTCGCAGTGTTTCCAAACGGTTGAGTGCCTCGTTCAGAGTATCATCTTTCTTGGCAAAGTGGAAACGGATCAAATGATTGACCGGCTCCCGGAAAAAGCTGGATCCCGGTACCGCACCTACGCCGACCTTGGCAGCCAGATTCTCACAGAATTGCAGGTCACTGTCATAACCGAACGCAGAGATGTCCAGCATCACATAATACGCGCCCTGCGGGATGTTGTGGACAAGACCCAAATCGTCCAGACCCTTGCAGAACAGATCACGCTTATGCGTATATTTTTGCAGCAAATCATCGTAATAGTCCTGCGCGAATTTCAAGCCGGGAATAACGGCCTCCTGTAATGGGGCTGCTGCGCCGACCGTCAAAAAGTCGTGTACCTTTTTTGCGCGTTCGATGATGGGCGCGGGTGCGATGACATAGCCCAGCCGCCAGCCTGTTACAGAATATGTCTTGGACAGCGATGAGCAGGAAATCGTCCGCTCCAACATGCCGGGCAGAGTTGCAAAATATGTGTGGGTGTGCGGCGCATAGACGATATGTTCATAAACTTCATCGGTGATGACATAGACATCGTATTTATTCGCCAATGCAGCGATGGTTTCCAGCTCCGCACGCGTGAACACCTTTCCGCATGGGTTTGATGGATTGCATAAAATAAGCGCCTTGGGGTTCTGGCGGAAAGCATCCTCCAGCACCTCCGGATCAAAGTTGAAAGCAGGCGGTGTCAGTGGTACATAAATCGGCTCCGCACCGCTCAAGATCGTGTCCGCACCGTAGTTCTCATAAAACGGTGAGAATATGACAACTTTATCCCCCGGGTTCGTTACCGTCATCATTGCGGTCATCATCGCCTCGGTGCTGCCGCAGGTTACGACGATCTCACTGTCCGGGTCGATGGCGCGGCCCATGTAGTGTGTCTGCTTTGCAGCCAGCGCCTCGCGGAAGTTCTGTGCGCCCCAGGTGATGGAATACTGGTGGTAATCCTCATGGGCGACCTCGGCCAGACGGTCCAAAATTTCCTTCGGCGGATCAAAATCCGGAAACCCCTGTGAAAGATTTACCGCCCCATATTTATTGGAGATACGGGTCATTCGGCGGATGACAGAATCCGTAAAACCGGCAGTACGGTCAGATAACGGCTGCATAGGCAGTTGCCTCCCTAAAGATTAGATACATTTAGAATAGCGGATCAAGCATATCAGCTCGGTATGTGGCCTTTTGCGCCGCATGGTACAAGACGCCCTTTATAAGCGCAGCCCTTTTATATCCTTGATGCGCGACAAAATCATATTACAGCTGCAGCTCTGCACACCGGGCAGGGTGTCGATGACTGTGTGCAAAAAGGTTTCCATTTCCTCTGCAGAAGCCGCCACGGCGTGAACATGCAGCTTATCCCTGCCGGTCACACGGTAGATCTGCGTGACAGTGTCGTGCCGGTCCAAAATCTGCGTGACCTGTGCCAGACAGTCGGGCGCTGTCTCGATCTCGAAGTAGCAGGACACCGCACCACTGATTTTCTGCGGGTTTATGACGGTCGTATACTCCTCAATGATGCCCTTTTGCTCCAGTGTCTGGATCCTTGCCTTCACCGCGACTCTGGATATGCCGATTTTCTCCCCGATGTCCGAGTAGGAAATGCGCGCATTTTCTATGAGCAGCCGTACGATTTTCTGATCCAGTGTGTCCAGCCCGTCCAGATACATAGCGTTCCCTCCGTCTGTAAACTTTCTATGCGTATCATAGCATCATTCTTTCCAAAAGTAAATATGCCGTTGACGCGCCGTCTTTGCCGCGCTATAATGGTTTCGATTCGTAATTATCAACTTTCGTTTTGTGAGGAATCGCTATGAACCGAGATTTAACAAAGGGTCCTGTCGTGCGGTCAATGCTTCTGTTTGCCATCCCCATGATTTTGGGTGACCTGCTGCAGCAGTGCTATAACATCGCTGACACGCTTATCGTCGGGCAATTTTTAGGACGAAACGCCTTGGCGGCAGTCGGGTCTGCCTTTACGCTGATGACCTTTTTGACCTCGGTCATTCTGGGGCTTTGCATGGGCAGCGGCGCGCTGTTTTCCATGCGTTTCGGGCAGCGGGACGAAACTGCCCTGCGGGAAAGCCTCTGCGCATCGTTTTATTGCATCGCGCTTATCACCGTGCTTTTGAACCTTATCGCCTTTGCATGCCTTGACGGGCTTCGCATTTTTCTGCGGGTCCCTGCCGAAGTTTGGGGCGATATGCGCGTCTACCTGTTCCTCGTCTTTTTAGGGATACCCGCCATTTTCCTGTACAACTTTTTTGCTTCGTATTTAAGGGCCATCGGCAATTCAGTGATCCCGCTGGTCTTTTTGGCGGTTTCCTCGGTGCTGAACATCGTACTGGATCTCTGGTTTGTTGTAGGGTTAAACAAGGCGGTCGCCGGGGCTGCACAGGCCACCGTGATTGCGCAGTATATTTCCGGTGTAGGTATCGCCGTCTACACCTGGGTGCGCTTTCCGCAGGTGCGCTCGGTTGCAAGACCGCGCACCTTACGCACACAGAGGATCCGGGAAATATTCTCCTATTCCTCGCTGACCTGTGTCCAGCAGTCGGTGATGAACCTCGGTATTCTTATGGTGCAGGGGCTCGTGAACAGCTTTGGCCCCGTTGTGATGGCAGCCTTTGCTGCTGCCGTAAAAATCGACGCCTTTGCCTATATGCCGGTGCAGGATTTCGGCAACGCCTTTTCCACTTTTATTGCGCAGAACTACGGTGCAAAGCAAAACGACCGCATACGCTCCGGTCTAAAAAGCGCCGTCCTGATATCGGTCGCTTTCTGCGTGGTGCTGTCCGCGTTTGTCTGCGCATTTGCCAAACCACTGATGCTGCTTTTTGTCGATGCCGGGGAAACCGAAATTCTGCGTGAGGGTGTGCGGTATCTGCATATTGAGGGTTCGTTTTACTGTGGTATCGGCTGCCTGTTTTTGCTGTATGGCCTCTACCGCGCATTGGGTAAGCCGGGCATGAGCGTTGTGCTTACCGTCATCTCGCTGGGCACCCGCGTTGCCCTCGCCTACCTGTTGTCCTCCCTGCCCTCCATCGGCGTGACCGGCATCTGGTGGTCCGTTCCCATCGGCTGGGCGCTTGCCGATTTTGTAGGATTTGTGTATTATAAAAAGAAAATCAACTTATATGACGGCAGCCAGCCATAAGGACTGCCGATTGCCTTTAGGGGGAGCAGCTATGCAGATCAGCCAGTTTTTTCTCAACGGAGACATGAAAGGCGCTCTTGCCTATATGCGCAGCCATGAGGAGTGCAAGGAGATTCTTCCCGCGTATACCGCAATCTTTGAAGATTGTAAATACCGAAACTACGAAATACCGGACATGCTCAACGCTGTTTTGCGGTTGTATCAGGTATATTTCCGGGACACCTTTTATTGCGGCTTACCGGAGGCGGAGGCCGCAGACAAGCTGTTGACCGGGCTGAAGCACCTTCTGCCTATGCCGGATGCCGATGAAGATACTTTAGTCGAACAGCTTCAGTCTGTGTTTGAAGAAAACGGCTATCATGCGCTTTTCGGGAAAACACAGGGCTATTACGGCCCGTATATCTGGCGTGACACGGTCCCGACCGTCTACCGTGTCGAATTGCCAGATGGTGCAGCCGAATACACCGTCAACATTCTGAAAAGCTTCGTGTTCCGGAGTTGGCTGGATTATCTGACCTTCGGCAAGCAGGGTACGGGCGGCTGGGCTTCGCCCGATGGAACGATCAACTGCATCGAGCAGGCGTATGATTTTGAAAGTGAACGGTTTCTTGTGTCACTTTTGAAGCACGAGGCACAGCACACCGTTGACATGAAGCGATTCCCGGGAATCACCCCCGCGGAGTTAGAATACCGGGCAAAGCTGGTGGAGCTGCATTACTGCAGCGATTTAGGATTGCTGCAAAAATTTCTATTGGCAGCAGATGAACGAAAGAGCAAGGATAGTCATGCACTGGCCTGTGCGCAAATCAAACTTGCATTCGCACATACAAACCAAGCAGACCTTTCCTGCATACAGACAAAGGCACTGGAGCTGCTTCACGCGCACACGAAAATAATGAAAGAAAAATACACTGTACCAGATGCAAGTCCATTATCTTCGTAATTTACTTACGCCTCTGCATCGTCCAAACATCTAATGCCAATATCTGCACATACAATCTCACCGCAGTACACGGCAGAATTTTTGGCAGCATGCAGCGGTTTATAGCTGTCGAATGTCACGGTCAAATCGGCACTGACAGCCCCTTCGGCGACTTCGCCCGTATCGGTTGCAATACCGCTTGGCAGATCGAGGGCCAACACAAATGCTCCCGCCTCATGCGCGCGGTTCATCAATGCGCAGGCAGCGCGTCCGGCCGGGCGCAGACTTCCATGGAATCCGGTGCCATACAAGGCATCCGCCACCACCCTGAAGTGCTGCGGCTTCAGGGCTGCAGCATCACGGCAGACGGCGATCTGAAGGCCCTCCAGGCGTGCATAATTTGTTATGGCATCAGGTGTTTTCGGCTCGCCCTCCGCCAGCAGGACCGTCACCTGCCAACCTTCTAAGGCAGCCGCGCGGGCAAGCACAAAGCCGTCTCCGCCATTGTTCCCCTTCCCGCAAACAACAAGCAGTGATGCCGCTTGCGGGAATCGTGCCCGCAGCTGCGCGTAGGCAGCAAGGCCCGCATTCTCCATCATCTGCAGGTATGGGATTCCCCGTTCATTTGCAGCCCGTTCAATTTCTTTCATCTGTGCGGCGGTCACAATGCGGCGGTCCATCTCAAGTCTCCTTTTGCCAAGCTTTCGACACACGGTCTTTGTGCCTGTATTTTCATCAAAGCTTGTGCCACATTATACCGCTTTAGGCTGCGGATTGCAATCGTCCCGGCATTAAAGCGCATCCTTCATGCTTTTTACATAGGTGCCGATCTTATCCGTGGTCTCGGCCTTGGCGCTCTTGGTCGAAAGCGCCGCCAGAAAGGCAGCGTTCTGGGTCGGGGTCGTCTCCCTCCAGATGGATACATCGGCTCTCGATAGATAAACTCATGGTACCACTCTCCCTGCTCGGTATCCCGGGCGGTCACTTCCCCCGCCCTGTTTGCTTTACGCTTCCGGCGTGTAGTTGACTTCCAGCACAATGTCCTCAAAGGTCACGGCACGCACTTCACCGCCGCCGGTCGGATTGGACGGCTCATACTGGATCTTATAGCCATCCTGCTTGAATTTTTGGATGATGCGGTTCAACTCCGGCCGACTGCTCACCTTGATGCAGATATGGGCAAGCCCCGTGCGGTTGGGATCCTTGGGGGCATCTACGATCTCAGGCTTTGTCATCAGCTCGATCCATGCACCCTCATCCAGCTGCAGGATGTCGGAGTAGTAGTTGTTTTCCTCCTCGTTATAGGTTTTCAGCAGCGTTGCGCCGAAGTAATCCTCAAAGAATTTTCTTGCACCCGCCAAATCCTTTACAAAAATTCCTACATTGCCGATTTTCATGGTTGTATCCCCCTTATATAGTCTGTTGATACATGGGTGTGGACAGATATTTCATACCGTTGTCCGGCAGAATGACTGCGATTCTTTTGCCTGCATATTCCGCACGCTGTCCGACCTGCACGGCGGCATGCAGTGCAGCCGCCGCCGATGTGCCGAGAAACAGTCCCTCCGTATGCAGAACATCATGGGCCGTTGCGTAGGCCTCGGCTGTGCGGACATTGATGTATTCATCGCTCCAGTCCAGTGTCAGATACTCCGACAGTTCTTCTTCCGGCACACCGTAGGCCGGCAGAACACCGTCGATGATCTGCACATCCGGATGCTCCGGCGTCAGGCGGGAGTCGGGGTGGGGCTGCACCAGCACGACCCGCAGCCCGGGGTTGCGGCTGCGCAGATACCGCGCCGTGCCGCTGCCTGTACCGCCTGTGCCTGCCATGCAGACCAGCACATCCACATTGCCGCCGGCATCCTGCCAGATCTCCGGCCCCGTTGTGCGGAAATGTGCCTCCGGGGTGGCCGGGTTGGCTGCCTGATTGTTGAAATATGCCCTCGTGCGTCTGCAGTAGGCGGCGATCTCCGCCAGAGTCGCCTCACGCTCAGGCTCCTGCCATGGGTGGCTGCGCTCTGCTTCGGGGCGCAGGCCGATTGCATCCTTATAGTCCAGCAGCCGTGCGCCGTAGGCCTGCAGGATCAATCGGCGCTCCAGCGAGGCACCGCGCTCAAGAAAGATTTCCATCCTGTAGCCGCGTGCAGCGGCAAATGCCGCCAGCCCGATGCCGGTGTTTCCGCTGGTCTGCTCCACAATGGTCCCGCCCGGCTTCAGCGCCCCGCTTTGTTCGGCCGCTTGAATCATCGCCAGCGCTGCGCGATCCTTAACACTGCCGGTCGGGTTAAAAAATTCCAGCTTTGCGAGGATATGCGCCCCGCAGTGCTGCTGCCGTTCAAAACGGTCAAGCTCCATCAGCGGCGTATGACCCACCAGCTCATCAATGGAATGTACCACCCCTGCCATACTGCCTTTCCTCCCCTGTCAGATGCTGTAATCGAAATCATCCGTGACCGTGCGCAGAAAGCGCTTGCTTGCCTCCTGCTTCGGATGCAGGAAGAACTCCTTGGCGGGGGCTTCCTCCGCCACAATGCCGTTTTCCATAAAGATGATGCGGTCGGACACATTGCGGGCAAAGCCCATCTCATGTGTGACGACCACCAGCGTAAGTCCATCGGCAGCCAGTTGGGTGATGGTATTCAGCACCTCGCGGGTCAGCTCGGGGTCCAGCGCCGAGGTAGGCTCATCGAAAAGCAGTACCTCCGGCCGGAATGCAATGGCCCGGGCGATGGCCACACGCTGCTGCTGCCCGCCGGAAAGCTGATCCGGGTAAAAATCCTTCCGGTGGAGCATCCCGACCTTTTCCAGCATCTCGTCTGCGGTCTGCTCCGCTTCGGCACGGTCTACGCCGCGGGCGGTAATCAGCCCCTCCAGCACATTCTGCCTGACCGTCATGTTGCGGAAAAGGTTGAAGTTCTGGAACACATAGCCCATCTTCATCCGCAGGGCACGGATCTCATTATGGCGAAGCTTTGTAATATCCTTTTCAAAGTCATCAAACCGGATGGTGCCGCTGTCGGCCTTTTGCAAAAAGCTGATGCACCGCAGCAGGGTGGTCTTGCCGGACCCGCTGCTGCCCAGTATCGAGATGACCTCCCCGTTGTTGACACGAATGTCAACGCCCTTCAGCACCTGAGTCGTGCCGTAGCTGCAATGCAGATCCTTTACTTCCAACATGGGTAGGCTCCTTTTATTGTCAGACCAGTTTATCCGGCGTCACACCGAGAATATCATTAAAATAGTTGTTGGCGATCATCATCACACCCATGGCGGTGATCACTACGATCTCCTCCTCGGTAAAGTTTGCTTTCAGCTTATCAAACAGCTCCTGCGGCACATGCTTGGGATTCTCCGCAATGGCCTGCCCGTAATCGATCAGAACCTGCTCCTTCTCGGTAAACTCGAAAGTATCAAAGTCGATGCCGTTTTTCTTGAGCAGATTGCGGAAATAGATGCTGCACACAAGGCAGCCGTTCGTCTGGGAGATGGCATATTCAAAAAAGTCTGCTGCACGCTTGCCGATCAGCCGCTGCAGCTCATCATCCAGCGCATAGGAACCGGCCTCCACGGCGTTGAACGCAGCTGCATTGTGCAGCAGCGTGCGCTTTTCTGCGGTCAGCGCGTGACCCTCGGCCAGATGGTCGGCAATAATCTTCTGAATGCTTGCGGGGGCAGTCTCGGGGTTGATCTCACTGATAATAGCCATAATTAAGCAGGCTCCTTTCCAAGCTGTGCAATTTGTTTTGGTGTATTCCACGCAAGGCGTTTTTCCAGCACGCCCTGCAGTAAGGTAAGTACGGTGTTTAAGAGCAGGTAGACAAGGGCTACCTCGCAGTAAAGCGCGAACGGCTCAAATGTGCGGGCTGCGATCTGCTGGGCGGTCTTGAACATCTCGACCACCGTGATGCTCGCCGCCAGCGAGCTGTCCTTCGTCAGGCCGATCAGCGAACTGAACAGCGTAGGGAACGCGACCCGCGCCGCCTGCGGCAGAATGACCCGCATCATGATCTGACCGGAACTCAAGCCGATCATATACCCGGCCTCCCACTGTCCCTCCGGCACGGACTGGATCGCAGCGCGTATCGTTTCGGACATATAGGCGGCGTAATTCAGCGAGAATGCAATGACCGCAGAGGGAAACGCATCCAGCGTGATACCCAGTGACGGCAGACCGAAGAAGATGATATACATCTGGACGATAAGCGGTGTGCCGCGGAACACCCAAACATAGACGCGGGCCAGTTGCTTGAGGATGCGGACATTCTGCACCTGGATCAGTGCCAGTGCAAACGCCAGCACAAGGCTCAGCGCGTAGATGCATACCGTCAGCGGGATGGTTGCCTTAAAGCAGTAGAGCACCAGCCGCGGGAACGAGGAGATCAGGATCTCCGCCAATCTTTCCGTCATTGTGTTTCACCTTGCCTGTAATACAGTTATTGATACGCGGACTCGGTATAGTCACCGCCCAGATACTTTTCGGAGATTTCCTTCAGCTTGCCCTCCTCGCGCAGCTCTGCAAGCGCGGCGTTGATGGCATCCAGATATTCGGTTTCCCCCTTGCGGACGGGAATGGCAATGACATCCTCGGAATCCGGGATGACGAAGGCCTCCTTCAGCTTATCCTTTGCATCGGGATGCTCGTCCAGATAGGCGTTCAGCACCGGTACGCTGGTGCCGAGGAAGTCTGCGCGGCCGGAAAGCACAAGGTCGATAGCCTCAGAGCTGGTGTCGACGCCAACGATCTCCGCGCCCTGCGCCTCATACCACGGGATGAAGGCGTTCGTGGCGTTTGTGGCGATCTTCTTGCCCTTTAAGTCCTCCGGCGTTTGGATGCTGTCATCATCGGCCCGCACGACAACGCGGCGCGCTTCATAATAATAGGGGTCAGAAAAATCGTATTTTTCGGCGCGCTCATCGGTGATGCTGACGCTGTTGATAACCGTATCAAACCGGTCGGAGTCGATGCCGATGAGCAGCGAATCCCACGCAGCCTCCTGAAACTCTGCCTCGACACCAAGCTTTTCGGCCAATGCCTTGCCCAGCTCGATGTCAAGCCCCGTCAGCTCGCCGCTGTCATCGTGGTAGGTGAACGGCGGGTAGGTACCCTCGACGCCGATGACCAGCTTGCCGGCGGCCTTAACCTTTTCCAGTTCCCCGCCCTCTGCGCTCGCAGCGGAGGTGCTTTCAGCCGTTGCGTCTGCCGATGCAGCGGAGGAGGCGGTACTGCCGCACCCGGAAAAAACAGCGGCGGTCAGGGTGAAGGCCAGCAGAGCGGCGGCGGTTTTTTTAACAATGCGTTTCATACTCAATTTCTCCTTTATATCGGTCGTTTATCGTTTGTTTTTACATCAGGATACAAAAATGCCCGGCGCTTAACAGAAGCGGCCGGGCAGGTACGGTATATGGCTTCACCCGCAATGCAGGTGCCCTACATCGGTGCAGCGCGAACAGAGCGAATGCACCGCGGCCATACAGTTTGCCCGGCGACACGGCATTCGACAACACATGATGGATGCAATTTTGCTGATACGGTACATAGTGACTTCTCCCTTCGCGGTAGTTGTTTGGATTCGATGGGTGTATGATACACCCATTTACCTACTAAGTCAATATGTTTATAGGAATTTATTTTGCTTTTGCTCTTACAGCCAGAATTACCGCATAATAGTAAATACATTTGTGCGATTTGCCGCATTGTATCTAATCAATTTGCTATGCACAGCACCGCACAGGTATATTTCACTTTTTCTTTACCGTATACAGATACGGCACCTACATTCTGCTCTTGAAAAATCACGGTTGTGTGCTATAATAACTCTGTTACTCTGTCTCAATATTTATCTGCCGCATACCGGGTTACACATTTTCGGTATGCGCAAAGCCCTGAATAGACCGGGCAGAATGGATACAAGTGATGAAAATCAGGAAAATTCTTGTTGCTGTGATTTCGCTTTTTATGACAGCCGCACTCCTTACCGGCTGCGGCACGGCAAGCAGCACCAGCGGAGCGTCTGACCTGCCTGTCATAAAGCTGGGCAGTGACAGCTACCCGCCGTACAACTATCTCGATGAGGACGGCAACCCGACCGGCATTGATGTCGAGCTTGCCACCGAGGCCTTCGCAAGGATGGGCTACCGGGTCGAGATCGTACAGATCGACTGGGAGAAAAAGAAGGAACTCGTTGAGAGCGGCGCTATCGACTGCATCATGGGCTGCTTTTCTATGGAGGGACGGCTGGACGACTACCAGTGGGCCGGTCCATATATAGCAAGCCGCCAGGTCGTTGCCGTAAACGAGAGCAGCGACATCTATACCCTGCAGGATCTTGCCGGGAAAAACCTTGCCGTTCAGTCCACAACTAAGCCGGAGAGCATCTTTCTGAAGCGCACTGACGAGCGGATCCCCAAGCTTGGCAACCTCATCAGCCTTGGCCACAGAGAGCTGATCTTCACCTTTCTGGAAAAAGGCTATGCCGATGCGGTGGGCGTGCACGAGGAATCCGTCGTGCAGTATATGAAGGATTACGATGCCAAATTCCGCATTTTGGAAGATCCTCTTATGACGGTCGGCATCGGCGTTGCCTTTGCAAACAACGATGACCGCGGTCTTTGCCAAGAGCTTGACCGCACTCTGGAGGAAATGCGGCAGGACGGCACTTCCTTAAAAATCATCGGGAAGTATCTTGATGAGCCGGAAAAATACCTTGAGGTGGATACGCTTGAAAAAGACAACTAAATCTGCTGCCCCGGGCAAAAAATTCTGGATCTGCGGGGCGCTGCTGGGAATATGTCTGCTCTGCCTTGTCGCGCTGTCGCTCTTTCAGAGCGATAAGACCCGCGCACAGGCCAACCTTTTGGACACCGTAAATTATGTCAAGATCCAATGCGCCACCTATACCCATTATAATGAAGCGTCCGAATCCAAAAGCCTGCTGCGCTCCATCGAAAGCACCCGTCAGGTCAGCATAAATATTGAGGCCGAGACCGCGGCCGGGCAGGAGCTTACCCGTAAGCTGCTGCGGGAGAGTACCGAGCAGCTGTGGCTGACGGGCATTGTCGTGCTGGACCCGGATGGAAACACCGTGTGTGAATACAGCTCGGATGACCGCGCGCTGGCGAGGGTCCACGGCAATCTTGACCGGGATATTATTCTGGATACCGCCATTCATGACGAGAAGGTCTATTCGCAGCGGATCAACCAAAATGACGGCTCGCACATTGATATGTCTGCCTGCGCGCGCAGGGATGCGCCCGGCGTTATTGTCACCTTCTATTATACCTCTGCTGAATTTGCAAACCGCTATACCCTGACACTGCAAAGCCTGCTGAGCGGCTACCAGAAGGCCACGGATGGAACGATCATTATAACCGATGGCGGCGCGATCATTGCATCCAACGACACTGCGCTGATTGGGCAAAGTTCAAATACACACGATGCGATCCAGGCCTTAAAGAAAAATGCCGACAGCAGGCACCTGATGCATCTGAATGTTGACGGTGTGCGTTCCTATGGCATCATGCTGCGCCAGCGCGATCACTATATCTACGCTTATATTCCCGACACCATCACCTTCCGCACACTGCCCCAGAGTGTGGTCGTATTTGTACTTGTCTATCTGGGCGTGCTGCTGATGATCTGGCAGCTGCTGCGTAGGGACAAGCTGAAAAGCCTCCGTAAGCAGGAGGAAAAGGAGCGGGCGTACCAGAAAAGCCTGCTGGAGGAGGCTAAAAAGGCCGAGGCCGCAAACCGCGCCAAGACGGAATTTTTGCAGCGCATGAGCCACGACATCCGCACCCCGATCAACGGCATCAGCGGTATGCTTGATGTCGCAGAGCATTACAGTGATGATCTGCAAAAGCAGGCGGATTGCCGTAAAAAGATTCGGGAAGCCTCCGACATTCTTTTGGAGCTTGTCAATGAAGTCCTTGACATGAGCAAGCTGGAATCGGGCGAGATTCAACTTGAAGAAAAGCCGTTTGATGTTGTGACTCTCCTTGATGAGGTCACCGGTGTGGTCGGCCGCCTTGCGGACGAGCGCAATATCACGGTGACGCACAAGGAAAGAACCATTGAGCATCGCAACCTGATCGGCAGCCCGATCCACCTCAAGCGGCTGCTGATGAACATCATGTCCAACGCGGTCAAGTACAACCGGGATCACGGTCATATTTATCTGTACACCCGCGAACTCCCCTCGGCTGACAGCAGCATCGCAACGCTGCAGTTCGTTTGCGAGGACAACGGCATCGGCATGAGTGAGGAATTTCAGCAGCGTATCTTCGAGCCCTTTACGCAGGAGCAGAAGGGCGGCGCGTCCAAATTCGGCGGCACCGGTCTTGGCATGTCCATCGCAAAGAGCCTTGCCGAGAAAATGGGCGGCACCATCAGCTTTGAAAGCACGCAGGGCGTAGGCACAACCTTTGTAATCACGATTCCCTTTAAGATCGACACGCAGGCCGCCAGCCATACGCCCGAGCCATCCGCCCCTGCGGGGTCCATCCGCGGGCTGCATATCCTGCTGGTCGAAGATAATGAGCTGAACATGGAAATTGCCGAGTTCCTGATCCAGAACGAGGGTGCCACGGTCACGAAGGCGTGGGACGGCCAGCAGGCCGTCACCCTCTTTGCAAAAAGTGCGTCCGGCGAATTTGACGCCATCCTTATGGATGTCCTGATGCCGGTCATGAATGGCTATGAGGCCACGCGGCAAATTCGTGCGCTTGACCGGGCGGACGCAAAAACGATCCCCATTATCGCCATGACGGCAAATGCTTTCACCGAGGATCGGCTGAAATCGAAAGAAGCCGGTATGGATGAGCATATCACAAAGCCTATTGACAGCAAGCTGCTTGTAAAGGTTATTGCTGCGCTGACCGGCAAAAACGCCCAGCGTCCGACAGCGGAATAAGCCTTTGCGTCAAGCCTGCGGGCAAGCAATGCTCGCCCCTACCTTCTCTGCGACAGGAACAGCGTATATACAAAAGCGCGGCTGTATCTTACGATACAGCCGCAATTTTATTTGCTATTTGTCTTTTTACAGAATCTTCTGCAGCTCATGCACCAATTCTTCAATGATGATCGGCTTGGACAGGAAGCCGTTCATGCCGCAGTCGAGGGCGCTCTTTTTATCTTCCTCAAAGGCGTTGGCGGTCATGGCAAGGATCGGGATGCCGGCAAGGGCCGGGTTTTCCAGCGCGCGGATCTGCCGCGTGGCCTCATAACCGTCCATGATCGGCATCTGCACATCCATCAGCACCAGATCATAGCAGCCCGGCACGGAGGTGCTTACCTTTTGCAAGGCCACAGCGCCGTTTTCTGCCGTATCGACCTGAAAGCCGTACTCACCCAGAATCTCTATCGCGATCTCACGGTTCAGCTCGTTATCCTCTACCAGCAAAATTTTCTTGCCCTTGAAATCCTCGCTCTTGTTGGGGAGCAGTTCTTCCTCTTCCCCGGTCACCTTCTGGCCGAGGGCGGTCATCAGCGTCTGGCGCAGGTCGGACATGAACATCGGCTTCGAGCAGAACGCCGTAACACCGGCGGCTCTGGCTTCGACCTCAATATCCGACCAGTCGTAGGCGGTCAGAATAATAATCGGCGTATCATCGCCAAGGCTTCGGATCTGGCGGGTGACCTCAATACCATTCATATCCGGCAGACGCCAGTCGATGATATACGCATGGAAGGCATCGCCCATCTCCATCGACTGCCGCGCACGCAGCACGGCCTCCTTGCCGGAGAGCGTCCATTCCGAGCGCATACCCACCTTGATGAGCATTTTGGTCACGCTGTCGCAGGTGTTGAAGTCATCATCGACCACCAGCGCCTTCACGCCCTCCAGCGCTGCGATCTTCTCGACCGGTCTGCGCTCCGACTGGATGCGCAGCGGCACGCAGACAATAAATTCCGTGCCTTTCCCCTGCTCCGTCTGGATCTCGATGGTGCCGCCCATCATGTCTACGATGTTTTTGGTGATGGCCATACCTAGGCCGGTGCCCTGCGTCCTGCTCACCGTGGAGGTGCGCTCGCGCTCAAACGGCTCAAAGATTTTTTTGGCAAACTCCGGGCTCATGCCGATGCCGTTATCCTTCACACGGATCTCATACTGCCCGCAGCCGCGCTTTTTACCTGTAAGCTGCTTGAGCCGCACCGAGACCGTGCCGCCAGCAGGCGTAAACTTGATGGCGTTGGACAACAGGTTCAAAAGCACCTGATTCAGCCGGGTCTTATCGCAGTAGACATCCTCATCGGTGACATCCATTGCGTCCATGTACAGCTCAAGCTGCTTGGCGTGGATCTGCCCGCTGACGATGGTTTTCAAATCGTGCAGCACATCGGACAGGTTCGTCTCGGTTTCGTCCAGATGGATCTTACCGCTCTCAATACGGCTCATATCCAGCACATCGTTGATAAGGGAAAGCAGGTGGTTGCTTGATGCGAGGATCTTGCCCAGATAGTCCCGCACCTTTTCTTTGTTGTCAACATTGCTGACAGCCAGTGTGGTAAAGCCGATGATGGCGTTCATCGGGGTGCGGATGTCGTGGGACATATTGGAAAGGAAGGTGCTCTTGGCACGGTTGGCAGTTTCCGCTGCATGAACAGCCTCCGAAAGCGCCTGATTCACCTTTTTGTCGGCAGTTCGGTCCGACAACACAAGAATGTACTTGCGTCTGCCCTCGACATCACTGCCCATGGCAATATTATGGAACCAGCGGTGTTCCCCTGTTTGCTGATGAATAAAATCAAAGTTCCATTCGCGCTGCTGCCCGCTTATAAGGCCCGCTAAGAAATCTTTATCCCGGTCCGGGGCATCCTTCGGGTGCAGGTTTTTCAGCACCTCAATATCCTGCCGTACCGCCTGCTCCGGGAGGCCCAGCAGCCGCTCAATGTTCGGGCTGACATAATCCACCCGGGCAGACTTTGCGTCCAGCATCATGAACACATCGTCCACATTCAGAGAGAGCTTTGCAAACAGTTCCTCCCGGTAGAGAAGCTCGGTATTTTTCCGGCGCAGCTTGACATGGCTTTTTTGCAGGATCAGCAGGATGGCCAGCAGCGCAAGGCAGACCACAAAGACCGTTACGATCAGCACGGTTCTGGATTGCAGCGTATTCATGCCGGCGTTTACGATGTCAGCCGGGACAAGGCTCACCAACATCCAATCCTGCACATTGACGCTTACATAGGTCAGGTAATAGTTCACACCGTCAAGCGTCACCCGCGTTGAGCTGCTGTTTCCCTGCTCAAAGTCCCTTGCCAGCGCCCGTATCTGCGCCTGCGTCAGGTCAGAATACTCCTGCAGGACAGCAAAAAGGTTGTAGATGGTATACTCCGGGTCTGCCTTGCCATTGATGACAATGCGCCCATCGGAGTGGACCACATAGCGGATAGCGCTGCCCTGAAAGGCGGAAATATCCAGCACCTTCACGATTGCTTCATTATTATAGGCAACGGCAATCGCATCATAGGCAAAGCCCTGATAGCTGCCCCGTATCTCCGGGCAGGCAAATACAAGCATCTGGGGCTTGCCGGGCAGGACGGCGCTCATGACTATATCGTTCCCCTGCGAGATATTTTCCTCCAGATTGCCCTGCAGACCAAGATAGCCCGTCTCGCCGGTCACGGTCATATAATTTCCCTCCGCCGAGAGGAAGTAAAACTCGGTGAATCCGGTTTCCTGCTGGGCAGCCTCCATAAACTCACGGATTTCTCGCTCATCAGAAAAACGCTGTAAAGAGCCGGACCACATATGCAGATAGGTCATATTCTTGTTGACCGTTTCATTCAGCATCTTGTTGGACTGGTGCAAAACCTCCACCAGATGGGCGGTGCTCTCCTCATAGATCGTCTGCGTCACAAATTTTGAATACTGGATACCGGCAATAACCAGTGCAGCCACCACAAGCAGCACAGCGGCCGCTGCGGCAAGCCGGCTTTTCATGCGGTGCTTCTTTCTTTCGCTCATGCGCGGGCCAAACCGGGCGTCCTTCTTTTGCTCAGCCATTTTAATCCCTCAAAACGATGTAGCTTTCCGGCTCGGCAAGAAGTGCGCTGCCTGCGCAAACATAGTCCAGCCATGCGTTTCTGACGGTGTTTTCCTCTTCTTCAAAGGCACAGCTGCCGTCCGCCAGCAGGGGTTCCATATACTTTGGCGTGGAAAGGCAGCTCACGGTAAAGGTATCGTCATCCTGCACCGGCTGCCCGTCCCTTGTAACACCGGTCAGCGTATAGCTGCCGCCGTTCTCCTGTACCTCAATGGCAATGCCGCTGACAACGGGCAGCGAGCCGCGGTTGAATACGGCAACCCGCCCTCATAGCCTTCCACGAAGGCCTTGACGGTTTCCTTCAGCTCGGCGCCGGTCATCTCGCACCGGTAGGACCGGAGATTGTTCGGCATTACCATAGCGGCGGCTTCCTTCTTCGTATACTCCGCCTGCCGCACATTGCCGGTAAAGCTGTTGGCAGCGGCAATCAGCACATCGGTGCCATAGATGCCGCGCATCGTATTGGCCATAGCTGAATAAGACGCATTGCCGCCGTTTTTGTGGAAGATGCTGGAATAGCCCTTCTGTACGGTCAAGACCGTTTCATCGGGCGTAGGCTCTTTCTCAATAAGCAGGTCATTGAAGGCGCGGTAGGCCTGCGCGGCGTCATACTCGCCCGCGATCATTTTGGAAACAACCTCTTGAGAGGCGGCAAAGAAGTCGTTGGAGGCAATGCGGATATACATGTGATTTTCTTCAACCACGGGCCGCACATCGCTCAGTGCATCGGTAAAGCGCAGGGGCACATCCTGACTGTAGCTCAAGGTATCCTGTCCGGCGCAGACAAGGTTCTGCGCATCGGCCGACATCATGACCTTCAGCACCCGCATGGCCTTATTGCGGCGCGCCTCATCGTTTTCCAGCTCGCGGTTCAGCGCAATTTGAAAATACGGCGTGGTCATCAGCCATTTCTCGCCGTTATCATTAAAAAACGGCATAAAAACCGTGTCCAACCCCTGGTCGCGGTATTGCTGCACACCGGCGGAGGTGCCAAAATACATGGCAAGCTGCTCATTTGCAAACAGCTCTGCAATCGTATCGTAGTTATTCTCAAGGTCGCTGCGGTTCAGCCCGGTATCGGTGATGAACTGCTCCATCCGCGCAAACACCTGCGGCCATACCGTTTCATCCAGCCCCACACGGGTCGTATCGGCCGGGTCGGAATACGCCGTGCGCCACTTCACCCCTGCGGAGGAGGCAAGCGCCGAGGCAGACAGCCCCTGCAGTGTTTCCATGCAGGTGTAATCGTAGGCATAATCCGCCGTAAAGCCGCGCACACCCACCTGCGCAAACGCCTGACAGGCAGAGACAAAGCTGTCATAGTCGGTCGGCAGCGGAATATCGTACTTTTCAAACAGGCCGCGGTTGACAACAAAGCCGTGCGCATCGGCGCATACCGGCAGCCAGTTAATGCTGCCGTCCTCATTCATAAAGTTAGTGAGATAGTTGTTGTAGACTGCGCCCGCCTCGTTGGTCATGGCGAGATTCATCAGGCTGCCCTTGAGCGGCGCGGCATCATGCAGCGAGAAGCGGCAGCAGGTGATAATGTCCGGCAGACCGCCGTTTTCCTGCAGGAATGTATAGAAATCCAGATCGTTATGCCCCACGATGAATTCAATATTCACATCGGGCAGCTGGGACTGGATATAGGGCGCGTAGGTATCGTAGAGGTTTGTTGTCCACAGGTAGACCTGTATAGTCTCGGCATCCTCTTTGGACGCTGCGGCTTCTGTGCTTTCTGCACCGCAGCCGACCAGCAGCGACACGCTAAGCCCCAGCACAAGCAGCAGGGCAAGCAGGCGGCTCCATCTTTTCTTTTTCACTCAAATTCCCCTTCAGGTAAATATCGGCTGCAGGGCCTGTCATTCATTACATCCTTGACTTCTTCTATGATAAACCGCAACCAACTACTTTATATAATAACACAGTTTTTTATTTTGTACAACCAAAATTTGGCAGCGTTATAGAAATTTCCCAGCAAATATTGCGCATTTTTGACCGGGCAAGGGTTTTTATACATCTGTTTACATCGACTTGATTATAATTCCGCTTTCCGCAATTTTACGCATTGCATGCACGGCCCGCTGCGGTTACACAATCGGGGCATTGTTCGATTGACTTTCCGGTATGGGTGTTGTATCATTATAATAATTATTGGGGGGTACTATGGATCAGATCGAACAGTTTATCAGGGATTCCGGGCTGGATATTCCGGCCTATTCGGTATGCTTTTACGACAGCAACGGCACCGATGAGATACTGGACAGCATTATAAGCGGCAAAAAGCACGCCAACACCGGCCTGTACAGCCTGTTTCAGGCCCAGATGCAGCTTTTGCCCAAGACCGGGGACCACACCGTAGTGCTTGACAGCCAGATGCAGCCGCGCTGCATTACCCGCACCGTCAAGGTTGAGATCATCCCCTTTGCAGAGGTAACGCAGGACTGCGCTTTGGCTGAGGGGGACGGCACGCTCGCGCAATGGCGGGAGGTTCACCGTAAGGCGTTTGAGACCGCCTGTGCGGAGATCGGCACCACCTTTGACGAGAGCATGAAATGCGTTTGCGAATATTTTGAGGTGGTTTATCAGGCGCAGGGGTGACCTGCTTGGATAAACTGCTGCAGGGATACAATCAAATCCAGATAAAATCTCTGTCAGGGCTTTGCGCGCTGTATAACAAAAAATGCCCCGGAGGGCTTAACAGCTCTCCGGGGCATCTTATGTGCGTTGTGCCTTGGCGCACATGACCGGCGTTTTACTCGATTGCAATCAGATTCGGGTTCTCAGGCAAAGCCTTTGTCTGCTGAGGGGCAGGCAGCGAGATGCGCAGGATACCATCCTCGAACTTAGCGCGGATGTCCTCCTTCTTCACGCCTTCACCCACATAGAAGCTGCGGGCGCAAGTGCCGGAGAAGGTCTCACGGCGCAGATAGTGGCCGTCCTTATCCTTCTCATCATTGCTGTGGCTGCGCACTGCCTGAATCGTCAGGTAGCCGTCGTTCAGTTCCATCTGAACATCGTCCTTCTTGCAGCCCGGCAGATCAACGGCCACTTCGTAGCCGTTGTCCGTCTGTTTGACATCGGTCTTCATCATGTTTGCACCGCGCTTGCCAAACGTATCACGAGCCTCACGGTTCATCATGCGTTCAATCGAAGCGTCATTCCAGAACGGATCGAAGAAATCATCGAACAAATTTTCATGGAAAACAGTCGGCATAAGCATAAATCATTCCTCCAATCCCGGCGTTCGGGTCGGGCAACAATTTTGAAGCGTCCATTCAGAAAAGTGTCCCGAGAAGCTTTGCAGCTCCTCGTTTGCTCTTCCTCCTGAGCACATCTTCGTTATAGCACCGGTTGTTAGCAATGTCAATAGGAGAGTGCTAATGTTCACAAAAGAATAATAGTTTCGCAATATCTCATGCAATTTTTCGGCCGGCGGCAGCGTCCGTTGCCAATACGCCGCCCAAGCCGGTATGCCCTTATAAGAGGCTGCATAGAAAAACCGCGCACAAATACAAAAAAAGGATTGAAAAATGCGTTCCATGGTGCTATAACAATAACAAGCGACAGGCATCAACGCACAATTCCCACGCTGCGAGCCTTCAGGCCCCTCCTACAGTACGAATCCTACGGTGTTGCTTATGCCCTATTGATTTTGAGGAAGTGTGGTCTTTTATGTATTCCGTATTCCGCGATTTGGCAATCATTATACTAAGTGCTAAATTCTTTGGTCTTGTAGCCCGCAAGTGCCGGGCACCGCAGGTAGTCGGAGAGATCATCGCCGGCTTGTTGATTGGTCCCTGCCTTTTGAATCTGGTGCAGACCAACGATACCATTTCCACCTTTGCTGAGATCGGCGTGGTACTGCTGATGTTCACGACCGGCCTTGGCACCAACCTGAAGGAGCTGCTGCGCGCAGGCCCCATCGCAACGCTTATCGCCTGTGTCGGCGTTCTGGTGCCTTTGGTGGGCGGCACGCTGCTTTACAGTGCGTTCTACGGCTTTTCCGCCGTGGGCAGCCCGGAATTTTATCGCGCACTGTTCATCGGCACGATTATGACGGCCACCAGCGTATCCATTACGGTGGCCACGCTGCAGGAATTAGGGCACCTGAAAAGCTTCCTTGGCACGACCATTGTCAGCGCCGCAGTTATTGATGATGTCATCGGCATCATCGTGCTGACCTGTGTGCTGGGTGCCAGCTCCGGTGAGGGGACCGGCATCGGCGGTGTGCTGATCCAGACGGCGCTCTTCTTCCTCGTTGCTGTCGGCGTTGGCTTTGTATTCCATTCTATTATGAAGTGGCTTGATGCCCGCAACCCCCATACCCAGCGCATTACCATTGTCAGCATTGCGTTCTGCTTTGCAATGGCCTATATCGCTGAAAAGTACTTCGGCATCGCCGATATTACCGGCGCGTATATTGCCGGTATCGTTCTTTGCACCCTGCATGATGCCTCCTATGTGGAGCGCCGCGTTGACATCAGCAATTATCTGATTTTTGCCCCCATCTTTTTTGCCAGCATCGGCTTAAAGACCGACATCAGCGGCTTGACACCTGAGATTTTGCTGTTCAGCATCTGCTTTGTGGTCGTTGCGCTGCTGTGCAAGATCGTCGGCTGCGGTCTGGCCGCCAAAATCTGCCGTTTCAACTGGGGTGATTCCTTCAAGGTCGGTGTCGGCATGATGACCCGCGGCGAGGTTGCCCTGATCGTAGCGCAGAAGGGTCTTGAGGTCGGTGTTGTCGATCCTGTTTATTTCACCGCCGTTATTTTGCTGATCGTGGTATCCAGTGTTGCCACACCGCTGGCCCTGAAAGCCATGTTTACTAAAATGCCGCCCGTCCCCCACCCGAGCCAAGTAAAAGCCTGACAAGCGGCCGGCCGTTTCTGTAACTGCATAAAGGAGGTCACATAGCGCCTATGGCACCGCGCATTTTCTGGATCGGTGATTCCACCGTACAATACAACAATATTTCGACTTGGCCGCAATGCGGCATGGGGCAGGCTCTTGATCTCTACCTTGCCCCCGGCATTATGGTTTGCAATCACGCCCGCAACGGCCGCAGCACCAAAAGTTTCCGTGAGGAGGGCCTTTGGGCGCCGGTCGAGGCTGCATTGCGCCCGGGTGACCTGCTGTTGATTCAGTTCGGCCACAATGATGAAAAGTCGGAGGATCCTGCCCGCTACGCTGCGCCCGAGCAGTTTGCTGCCAATCTGCTGGCCTATGCCCGTGAGGCCCAGGCCAAGGGTGCGCTGCCTGTGCTTATCACGCCGCTGGTGCGCCGTCATTTTGAGGGTGACCGCCTGACGCCGACCCACGGTGCCTACCCCGATGCAGTCCGTCAGCTTGCTGCGCGGGAGGCGCTGCCTCTCATTGACCTGACTGCCGCCAGCGCCCAACTGGTGCAGCAGCTCGGCGAGCCTGCCAGCCGCGAATTGTACATGATATTTGCTCCCGGACTCTACCCGAACTACCCTGAAGGCAAGACCGACAACACCCACCTGCGCAATCCCGGTGCCGTTGCCTTTGCAGGACTGGTGGCCAAGGGGCTGCAGGCCCTCGGCGGGCCGTATGCCGATGTACTGCTGGGCACCCCCGAGCCTGACAAGTATGACGGAAAAGGCTACGAGAAGTAACCCCGCATTCCCGTCCTCTCCCCTGCCCTGCCCATAAAATAAACTCCCCTTTCCCGCCGGACAGCCCGTAAGCTGCCCGGTGGTTTTTTAGGCAATACCGCATAATTCTAAGTGCCGATACGGCGTACGAATTGACTCATTCTTCATGGTTTGCCAAATTTGCATAGTATTATAGGGACGCAGAATAAATCAAGTCAAGATATTTCAGCATATTTCAACAGCAAAGCGGCACCGCCACATGGCGGTGCCGCTTTACTGTTGAAGGAGAAAAAGTAAGTTTGCGATCAGCCCTTATCCGCGCCGGCGGTAATGCCCTCGACATAGAATTTCTGCATGATGACAAACAAAATCGAGATGGGGACGGACACCAACACACCGCCTGCACAGAACAGCGCAAAGTAGTTGTTGATGAGCGTTCTCTGCAGCATATTGAACAGGCCGATGGCCACTGTCCAGTCGGCGGAGAGGCCGGAGTTCAGAATCATTTTTGCCATAACGAAGTCCGTCCAGGGAATCATAAATGAGCTGATGATGGTGTACACCAAAATCGGCTTGGACATCGGCAGCACAACCTGAAAGAATATCCGCGCATCGGAGGCACCGTCCAGCTTGGCGGCCTCACGCAGGGAAAGAGGCGTGGTATCAAAAAAGCCCTTGCAGATCAGGTAGCCAAGTCCAGACGAACCGGCATAGACCATGATAAGACCAGCGTAGGAGTTGGTCAGGTTGAGGTACTTCAAGACGAAGTAAACTGCAATCATCGCCAGAACACCGGGGAACAGGTTGACAATGACCGACAGATTCTGGAGCAGCCTGCGTCCCTTAAAGCGGCAGCAGCTCAATGCATAGGCAACCATCAGCACAAAGCAGGTGGAGATAACGCAGGTAAAGCACGCAACCACAAAGGTGTTTACAAACCACCGAGGGAACTGCGCAACGGAATCAGGGTGAAACATGATGTTAGCGTAGTTGTCCAGCGTATAATCAGCCGGGAAAAACCGCCGCACATTGATGCCCCGGTCGGTGGAGAAGGAGGTTGCCACCAGCCAGACAATGGGCACCAGCCAGATACCTGCCAGCAGGGCAAGAACCAGATGGCGAATGACGCTGCGCACACCGCGGACGATACGACCCTGGCGCAGCTGCGCCTGCGAGCTACTGGGCAGCGAAACTGTTTGCTGTGTCAAGAGAACGTCGCCTCCTTTTTATTGATGAAGCGGAAGCAAACCAGTGTGAAAATGGCACAGATGATAAATACCATAATGCCGATGACCGCCGCCATCTTATAATTATACTGCTCCTGCGTCAGACGGAACAGCCATGTGACCAGCAGGTCCACTTCCTTGGCGCTGGACGCTGCCATGGCCTGATCCTTAGTTTTGTAGACATCCTGCGTCAGCAGGTAGATGACATTGAAGTTGTTGACATTCTTGACGAAATCCGTCACCAGCGCGGGTCCCTGCACACTGAGCAGGTAGGGCAGCTTGATATGAATAAAGCACTGCAGCGGGCTGGCGCCGTCGATGGTAGAGGCTTCCAGAATATCGCTGGGGATGTTCATCAGCACACCGGTGGCAATCAGCATCTGGTATGGTATACCGACCCAGATGTTAATCATAATGATCATGAACTTAGCCCAATGCTGATCCGTCAGAAACGGAATATGGTCCATGCTCTGCCCCAAAAGTCCGATGGTTTTGAGGAGATCCGTGACGCCCGCATTATTCATCATGGTATTGAAGATACCGGCATCCGAGAAGAAATTGCGCACCAGCAGCAGCGTGACGAACTGCGGCACGGCAATGGTAACCATAAACAGGGTGCGCCAGAGCCGGGGGCACTTCGTGTTTTTGTTGTTGATGAACATTGCCAGAAACACGCCGCCGAAAAAGTTCGTGAAGGTTGCAAAGAACGCCCAGACCAGTGTCCAGCTCAGCACCTTGCCGAATGCATAGCTGAAGGTCATCGACAGCGACTGGCCGCCAAACAGCGAAGCAAAGTTTGCCAGCCCTACCCATGTAAACAGTGCGGCAGGCGGCATGTGCTGCTGGTCGTAGTTCGTAAAGGCAACGGCAATCAAAATGAAAAGCGGTACAATGGTAAACACCACCACGCCCAGCACCGGCAGGGTCAGCAGCGTGACATAGAATTTCTCATTAAGGTAGCAGTTGATGTCCTGACGGAAGCTGTTGGGCTTTTTACCGGCAGCCTTTTGCTGCTGCAGCAGGTAATTCGACTGCACGACCATCATGGTCGCCACAACCAGCGAGACAATGACCACCAGCGCAATGACGCTGAGCAGCAAAATAGCAAACGAGTTATCGTAATGGTTGACCTCGTTTTTAAGAGTCACCGGGTTAAACTGCATCTCCATCTGGACAGTGCCGAGCGTGCCAAACTTTTTTAAAGCCGGAATGCCGGAGGTACCCAGAAAATACAGCCCCAACCCCTGCACCAGCGTTACCAGCAGGGCCTTGATGAGCTGCCCATGCCCGATGTAGCCCAGACCCCAGACAAGCAGAGACAGCTTGGTGAAGGCATCGCCGCGGACAAACGCGCGACTGAACTTCCGAATGAAATTTGCTTCTTTTCCATCGCCACGCGATGGTGCAAGAACCATTTCTGCCACAGAAGTCATCTCCTTTCTTCTTATGCGCGGGATTTGAAAAAAAAGCGGGCACGCTGCATAGCCGCTGCGTGCCCGCTGGATTATTTTTTACTGGGTTACGGGTGCGGTGATACCGGCTACGGCATCCTCCACCAACTGCTGGGTGGTCTTGCCCTGCGTGTCGCCGGAAGCCAGGATCTCGCCCAAGCTCTCGGCGGAGCTCCAGTAGTTGGCACCTACGCGCTGCAGGGTGGCGTAGTCGCTCTGCTCAGCCAGTGCGGCGATGGCAGGTGCGCTTTGCACGGCCTCAGACTTGCTCACAGCAATGTTGGAGGGTCCGAGCTGACGGTCATTGAAGCGCTTGGCCTGATTGTCCTCGTTGGTGATGTAGTCAGCCAGCATCATGGCAACACCGACATTGGCGCTGTGGGGGTTGACGCCGACCAGCTTGTAACCGGAGAAGGAAGCCATCTGCACCTGCTCACCATTCAGGGTGTAGGTGGGCAGCTTGGTGGCGGCGTAGTTATCGCCCCAGGTCTCCTGCGCGGTTTTGGCGTTCCAAGTGCCGGAGATGGCGGCGCAGCAGCTGCCGTCCTTGATGCCGGAAACGATGTCCGCATCCGCGCCGGACTTGAAGGCGGACTGGGCGCTCATATCCAGAATTGCCTGCGTGACATCGGCGCCGGGAGCCTCGTTCCAGTTGCAGACGGTGTTGACGCCGTCATCGGCGAGGGTAGCCTTCAGGCCGGCACCGGCGTAGAAGCTGTAAACGTACCATGCATCGTTCAGGCTCATCATAAACTTCTTGCCGGAGGCATCAGCCTTGGCCAGCAGGGTGTCCATGCTCTTGACATCGTCCTCGCTCAGAACGCTCTTGTCATAGTAGAGGAAGTAGCCGTTGTCAGCGGTCATGGGGTAGGCGTAGAGCTTGCCGTCCATGGTCGCGGCCTCAACGGAGCCAGCCAAGTTGCGGCTCTTGACATCCTCGGGGTTCAGCAGGATTTCCTGCAGGGCACCGGCTGCCACCAGCTCGTTGAGCTGGTCATCCGCAAAGGCGAAAACATCGGCAGCAGCCTCGGGGTCAGCCAGAACGGTATCTTTGGCGCTGGACTCGGACTGAACGCCGATCTCGATCGTAACGTTGCCTTTGTCGGCATTCTCCGCGATGAAGGCATCGGCCATCTCACGCAGCATGGTCTGGTCTTCCTCAGCACCCCACATGGTCAGCTTCACATCGCCCCAGCTTTCTGCGGCGGAAGAAGCCTCACCGGAGGATGCGGCAGAATCGGCCTGAGATGCGGCAGAGGACGCAGCAGAGGAAGATGCAGCACCACCGCAGGCGGTCAGCATAGCGGCCGCCGTCACGGTGCTCACAGCAGCAAGAGCGTTATGACGGGAAATCCATTTTTTCATGATCGAGTTCTCCTTCATTTCCGATTTTGGAAGCTATATGTCGCCAAATGTTGCGCATTTATGTTGCGCACATTTGAACAACTTGTTCCTTACAAGCATAAGAATACACTCTTTTTCAGCCTGCGTCAATGGGTGATATTCACGGTATTACGGCCCGAAAACTGGAAATTCTGACGGAAAAACCCGTGACACAGCCCACTTTACGCGCAACTTTTGCGCAACAGGCGTGTATTCTCCAAAAAAAGCCCCCGGTTTTGGCGTAAAACCGGGGGCCGGAAGCGCTATATATTTTCAGAAAGATTACAGGACAGCATACCTCCCCTGCTGCACAATCTGTGGGGTATCCCATAGAGGGACGCGGGCTATCGTCCATCGTGGGTACGGCTATTCCATTTGGTGGACTCACGCAAAATAACCTGATACCCCTCAATTTGGCGCTGCACCATTTCCTTGCCAAGCAGGCGGTCAAGCAGCATGCGGCAGGCTGTGCGCCCCAGCTGCTCGGCATCGTACTGCACCGCAGACACCGAGGGCGTGATACTGGCCAGCATCGAGCTGTCATACAGGCTGGCAACGCGCAGATCGTGCGGCACAAGAATATGCCGGTTGCGCAACTCTCGCATGACCTCATAGGCAATCTCATCGTCACCGCAGAGCAGGCAGTCCGCCTTTTGCTCAAGCGACGCCTCCAGCGCATCAATGGTCTGCCCTGTTGATTCAATGCCGGAATGAACAAGGCGTTGGTCCACCGGCACGCAGGATTCTGCAAAGCCGCGCAGGTATCCGCGCGTGCGGTCGGTGTTGACGGCGTAGCTCGTGCTGCCGACCAGCAGCGCGATCCGCTTGGCACCCATCTGCAGCAGAATACGGGTCATCTCGCAGGCGGCGGTAACCTGATCATTATCCGCCTGCGGTATCGTCTTATCCTCACTGCGGCCAATCAGCACAAACGGCACATCATACTGCCGCAGCAAGTCAACGCAGGGATCGTCTGCCATGGCGTAGGTCAGAATAACACCATCCACCTTATGGCTCGCCAGCTGACGCTGCAGCTGGGTATACTCTGTGCTGGAGGCGTAGCACAGCAGCATGTCATAGCCGCGCTGATCAGCCATGGTACAGATGCCGCCCATGCATTTGCGCAAAAACGGCAGATCCAGTGTAATAAAGCGCCGCGGCACAACCATAGCAATATTGTTGGTGCGCACCTTTGGGTCTTTTTGCGCAGCCTCGGTGCGGGCATGCCCCATATAGGCGAACACCTTGGCGCGAGTTTTCTCGCTGATGCGCCCTTTCCCGGAAAGTGCGCGTGACACCGTTGTTTTGGAAACGCCGAGTGCCTCCGCCACCTGCTCTATAGTCATTTTTTCGTTTTCTTTTGCAGCCATTGGGGAAACCTTCTCCTTTGCATTGCATTGCATTGCGCAACAAATCTCATATCAGCATAACGGGATATTCTTTCGTTGTCAATGTTCGAAAGCAACAAAAAAGCGTTCTGCTTTTTAGCAGAACGCTAAAACAGGCCGATTTTATCAAAAAATACGGTCCTTGCCCTTCCAAACTGCAGTCCGGTAACGCTCAAGCACAGTGTTTCCTACCGTGGCAGGCTGTTCCGTGCAGTTCTGTACAAACACAAAGCTGCCGCGCCGCACCGCCAGAACTCCTTCCGGCAGAGCCTCCGGCCAAGCCTGGCTCAAGCCGATTTCCTTTGCAGCATCGTGATAAAACGCCCGATAAAAAGCCTCGTCAAAGCGGCTGGCCAGATAGTAAGCACGGCCCTTACCGTATCTGTGGACCGCCACAGCCGGGTGCCCGGCAAAATAGTCCTCGTCATACAGGCTGAGCGGCTCTGCCGGATTTTCCTCATCAAGGGCTGCCACCTCACACAGGATGGATGCCTGTGCCGCAGGCAGTGTGCAGCCAGCTACCGGCATGCAACTGCGGGTTTCCCCGTCATACATGCCGTCAATCTCGGTGCGGCGCAGCCCCAGCAGTTCAGTCAGGCCATAGGGCGTGTCCCCCAGGCGGCAGAGATCACTTTCATCGACCACGCCCGACCAGTAGGTGACGATGACCGTTCCGCCGCTTTGCGCAAATGCGCAAAGCTTTTTCGCAAAAGCATCGGTCAGCAGGTAGAGCATCGGCACCACGACCAAGCCATAGCCTGTCAGGTCGGCATTCTGGTCAACAAACTCCACGGCAATGCCCTCCCGTGCAAGGGCATTATAGTGCCGCTTCAGCTCGTCCCAATAGCCCATACCGGCATTGCGCGGCCCGCAGGAGCCTTCCAGCGCCCATTTATTCTGCCAATCATGAACTATCGCAGCCTGCTTTTCGCGTTTTACCGCTGTAATTTCAGCCAAAGTCTCCAGCTCTTGCCCTACCTGCGCAGTCTCCGTAAAAGAACGGGCATCCTCCCGCCCATCGTGGCCGATGACAGCGCCGTGGAGTTTTTCCTCCGCGCCGCGGCTGGCGCGCCACTGGAAATAAAGCACACTGTCTGCGCCGTGCGCCACCGTCTGCAGCGCGGCAAGCTCTGCAATGCCGGGCTTTTTCTGTTTGGAAACAGGCTGCCAGTTGGTAAAGCTGGGGCTGGACTCCATCAGCAGGAAAGGCTTGTCCTTCATTGAATAGAACAGATCGTGCATCATGGCGGTGTCCAGCGCCGTTTCCTCTACCGTTTCACTGGGCTTGTGCCAGGTCGGGTAGTTGTCCCAGCTGGCGACATCGATCTCCTTTTCCATCTTGAAATAGTCGATGCCGTCAAACCGATACATCATATTGACGGTAAATTTGGCATTGGGGGCAATTTCTTTGACGGTATCCCGCTCAAATTTCAAAAAATCGATATGTCGGTCGCTGACAAAGCGCTTCCAGTCGAGCGCAAGCGCCTGCACGGCGTTTTCGCCCTGTGGGGCAGGGCTTTCGATTTGTTCCCAATCGGTGTAGTCATGGCTCCAGAAGCGGGCATTCCACGCCTTGTTCAGCGCCTGCAGGCTACCGTAGCGCGTCTGCAGCCAACGGCGGAACTCCGCTTGGCACAGCTCGCAGTGGCAGTCCCCGCCCATCTCGTTGGAGATATGCCACAGGATGACTGCCGGGTCACTGCCGAAGCGCTGCGCCAGCTTTTGGTCGATACGGCGCACTTTATCCCGATACAGCGGCGAGGTATAGCAGTAATTCTGACGCCGGTTGTACAGTTCCCGCACGCGGTCAGCCCGCACACGGCGCACCTCCGGGTACTTGTGTGCCAGCCATGCGGGGCGTGCAGCACTGGGGGTCGCCAAAATCGTGCGGATCCCGTTGGCGTAAAGGTTATGGATGATGTCCGCCAGCCAGTCCAGATTGAACACGCCCTCCTCAGGCTCCAGCACCGACCATGAAAACACCCCCAGCGTCACGGTATTGACGCGGGCTTTTTTCATCAATTCAATATCCTGTGCCAGAATGTCCGGCCTGTCGAGCCACTGCTCCGGGTTATAGTCCCCACCGTGAAGTAATTTGCGCCCCTGCATGGCAGATCCTCCTTCGGTCGCGCAACCTGCGCAACTTGTTTGCAAGTAATTGTTGCGTTTAATGCTGAGTATAGCAAGAACCCCCGTAAGATGCAAGACGCTTTTATGGAGTATCGTACCATTCAGCTGGATATTTCATGTATCCAGCCTTTCTCGTCCATGTCTCTATCGGGAGGTTTCACAACTTTGCAGCGGTTCATTTAGACATAGTGCCAAATGCCCGAGTTTCCCACTGTATGCAGTATTTCTCCGCCGCTCGCCTTCCTCCGTGATGAACAAGCCTCTGCATACAAACAGGCACCAACCCGAAGCGTTCATGCCTTGGCCCGGTGCCTGTTATTTATGCAAAGCCCATTACGGATTGGAAAATCGCTTTCTGTCTGCCTTTTTAATGTGTCACCGGCACTGTCACGGCTGTGCTGTACATGCCATCATCCGCTGTCAGGGTCAGGCTGTTCCCCTCCCCCGCACGCACGATGGCCAGCGCCTCGCCGTAGTAGGTGTCGGCCACACAGTCCAGATAACTGCGCTCATGATAGGGGCAGGCGTTGCCCAACCCGACCAGTGTACCACCATCTACCTCCACCTTGATATTGCCGCGTGCCAGCGGCTTCGTGATACCCTGTTCATCGGTGTAGCGCAGCCGGATATAGCAAAGATGCCCAGCTTGCACGCTGCTTTGCTCCGGTCCCGCAGTGATTTGGGTTTGCTGCCTTGCCGTCGTCAGGGTGCAGCGGCCGAGCTCACAGCCCTGCGCGTCATAGCTGACGGCCTCCAGTCTACCCGGTTCATAGGGGACGGAAAACTTCGCAAGGCAGTCGTTTTTCAATACTTTTCTGCCGACGATACGGCCATTCAGCCACAGCTCTACCCGCGCCGCGCGGGCGTACACCTCGATGCTGGCCTTTTTGCCCTCGCAGCCTGTCCAGCTCCAGCTTGGCATGGCGTTGGTCATCTTCCATGCACTGGGGCTGTGCCGGTCGCCCGTGTGGTTGACCGGGCAGACGGCAATGTACGGTCCGTTCTCCTTTTCGAGTGCCACGCGGGTATATAATGCTTCGCCCAGCGGCTTGCCGGTCAGATCAATGCGGCCCGATCCTGCCGAAACCCAGCCAAGGCCGCCGTCAAAGTTTTTGGCATAGTCCTCATACTCCCACGAGCCGACCATGACCTCGCCCAGATAATCCATGCCCGCCCAGACAAAATCACCGACCAGACGCGGTTCAGCCTTCGCCAGCTCGCGGAACCTATAGGCATCATTACAGAAGGTCTCGCTGCCCAAAATCAGCCGCTGCGGGTACTTTTTCAGGTCGTGCTTGTAGCGATAAATGCCGTAGTTATAGCCCGCAATATCCATATTCGCAAAGGCATCGCGGGTTTTGACATCACAGCCATGCAGCGTTGCGCCGCGCTTCATGAATTCATCACCCAAAAGCCCTGCCAGATCGTTGAAGAACTTGCTGCCCACCGACTTTTTCTTGACGGCTTTCCCCTTAGCCTTGGCCTTTTCTGCCTTTTCAGCCTCCTTTTTGGCCTTTTCATCGCTGTACACGCCGAAGCCGATGGAGCTCAAAAAGTTGAAGAAGATATTCACACCGCAGGTCACCGGGCGGGAATCGTCCAGCCCATGCAAAAAGTCTGTCATTTCCTTGGTCAGCGCGATACCCCTGGGCTGTGCGGTCTCGCTGACCTCGTTGCCGGTGGAGTAGAGAACCACACAGGGGTGGTTGTAGTCCTTCTCGACCATATCGGTCAAGTCCTGCCGCCACCAATCCATAAAATACGGTACATAATCGTATTCTGTCTTATGGATATACCAGTGGTCGATGTATTCGTCCATAACGAGCATGCCCTGGCGGTCACACTCTGCCAGCAAAGCCTTGGAGCAGGGATTGTGCGCCGAGCGGATGGCGTTGTAGCCCGTTTCTTTCAGCAGGCGCACCTTGCGGGCCACGGCATCGGGGTCGCAGACAGCGCCCAGCAGGCCGTTATCGTGGTGGATGCAGGCACCCTGAATGATGACCCGCTCACCGTTGAGCGTGAAGCCGTTTTTGCCCCAGCCCACCGTGCGCATGCCGAAGGTCTCGACCGCCTCATCATCTGCAAATTGTACGCGGCATCGGTACAAATTCGGCGTTTCCGGTGTCCAAAGACGGGCATTGTCGATGGTCAGCGTAAAGACCGTTTCCCCATCAGATTCCTGCTGAACAGAGGGAAGTCCCTCAACCATCAGCCGAACCGTGCCGGGCGCACTGGTCCTGACACGGATTTCCACCACAGCCGGCTCCAGCGACACCGTGCGGATGCGCACACCGTTGAGCAAAATGCGTTTCTCCCCTGCCGTCCACAGCTGAACGGGACGATACAGCCCCGCGCCGGAATACCACCGGCTGTTGGGCTGGTCGGCGTTGCGGGCAATCACCCGCAGTTCGTTATCCCCTGCGTGCAAAAACGGCGCACAGTCCACATAAAAATTGGTATAGCCGTAGGGACGGAACGCCGCCTTTTGGCCGTTCAGCCAGACCTCAGCGTTGTGATAGACACCCTCAAATTCCAGAATGTGGGTGTCCGACAGCTCGTTTTCGGGCACCGTCAGGGTTCGCTGATACTCATAGTCATAACCCTCATACCAGCCGGTGTTGACGCCGCCCGCGCTCAGGGCAGTGCGCGGCTCCGCCAGCATAGCATCATGGGGCAGGGTCACGGGCCGGCCGGGTGCGGTATCGCCCAAGTGACGGCACGTCCAGCCGGTGAGAAGGGGTGTTGCTTTCATAGATCAGTACTCGCTTTCCGCTGCTTTGTATAGAAATCTGAAATGCAGGCTTTTGCAAAAGCACCGCATTTTCGTTCTTCTGCCTGTACTATACCACATCCGAAACGAAATTGGTGCTCCTTTTCACAAACCGTTTAAATTCACGCACAAACCGCTTTACCCGTTGACACAATGCACAACTTTCCCGCCTGTTTCTGCGCAAATCCACTAAATCCCAAAGCAACAGTTTTCAAGGCTGTAACCACACAGCACACTGTTATTGCAAATTTCGCACAAAAATCAGCTCTGATTTTCGTTGCAGGTTATGCGTTTAACCCTTGAGAATCTTTCTCTTGTGTTGTACCATGGAATAAGATGAATAAAAAAGAAGGTATTGCATGGAACAGAACCGGGTTCGGATCGCAGACATTGCAGAGGCTTTGGGTATTAGCACGGCAACGGTCTCCAATGTGATCCACGGAAAAACCGCTAAAATTTCCGATGCAACGGTAAAGCGGGTTGAACAGGAGTTGGAAAAGACCAGCTACATCCCCAATATGGCCGGTATCCTGTTGGCGCGGAATAACTCCCGCATCATAGGTGTTGTCATGAACGACCATGTCAAGTACGAGGGGCGGGTCTTGGAGGACGGCTTCGTGATGTCGTCCCTGAATGCGCTCTCGCGCGAGGCCAACGAAAAGGGCTATTTTTTGATGATAAAAACCACCGCTGACATCCGCGAGATCCCGGTTTTTGCCTCGATGTGGAATATGGACGGGCTGATTCTGATGGGCTTTTGCGAGGCCGATTATGAAGCGCTGCGCAGCCAAACGAGAATTTCCTTCGTAGTGTATGACGGCTATTTTGCAGCCTGCAGCAAGGTCGTGAACCTCACCATCGGCCATTATGACGGCGGCTATCAGGCGGGGCAGTATGCAAGGGAACTGGGACACACAAAGGCGCTGTGCCTTGCCGACAACGACCTTTGCATGGACAAAGAGCGCATGGATGGCTTTCGCGCTGCCTTTGCGCCGGGCAAAGCCCTGTTTTGGCAGATCCCTGCACTGCAAAAAGAACGCAGTGCTTATTATGAGGAGCATTTTCGCAGCTTCTTAAATCTGCGCAGCACCGTTGTTTTTGCAGCATCTGATTTCTATGCATTGGATTTTATGCGTTTTTTGCAAACCAAGGGCGTCCGCATTCCCGATGATGTACAAATCATCGGCTTTGATGACACCGCCGCCAGCCGGGAGAGCGTTCCCACCCTGACCACCGTGCATCAGGACGCCGCGCAGCGCGCAAAAACCGCGCTGGCCTGTCTTGAGGCGATGCGCAGCGGCAAAGAGTGCGAGGCGCAAATCGTTCTGCCGGTCACACTGATTTCCAGAGAAAGCGCGAGGAAGATGCCATGTCAGACTTTATGAAATCATTGAGCAAAATTGCCATTCCCGTCACCCTGCAAAGTATGCTGCAGGCATCCTTTTCCATAATAGATCAAATCATGATCGGGCAGTTGGGCGAGGTCAATATTGCGGCTGTGGGCTTGTACGGAAATTTTTCACTGATTTTTTCCGTGGTGATGGGCTCGGTCGGCACCGTTGCCGGGATCCTGATTGCCCAGTTCACCGGCGCAGACAACGAGCGGGAGGCATGGTGCAGCCTGAATGTCAGTCTGCTTTGCGGGGCTTTGCTGTCAGTGCTGTTTTTGCTGGCTGCCGGGGGCTTTCCGGCACAGATTTTGCAGCTTTACACCGCCGATGGGCGTATTCAGCAAGCCGGTGCCGTGTATTTTAAAACGGTAGCATTCGCGTATCTGCCGATGGCGCTCAGCACGGTCTTGTCCGCGTGGCTGCGCTGCAAGGGACACGCTGCCGTTCCCTTTTGGGCCAGCCTTGGCGCGGTGGCTGCCAACACCGGGCTGAACTACCTGCTGATATTCGGCAAGCTCGGGTTTGCCCCCATGGGGGTACAGGGTGCTGCGATTGCCACGCTTGTTTCGCAGCTGCTGAATTCCTTGCTGATTTTGCTGGGCTTTGCGGTCTGCCTCAGACGAGATGGCAGTCACCCCCAGTGGGCGCTGCATTTTGAAAGAATCACCCTGTGGGCATACGGCGGCATGATCCTGCCGATTTTGCTCAGTGAGTTTTTGTGGAGTTTGGGGCAAAATGTCGAGTCTGCGGTGTATGGGCATCTCGGCACAGCCAACCTTGCCGCTTATACCCTCACCTGCCCGATTCAGTCGCTGATTGTAGGCGCGTTGAGCGGGTTATCGGCGGCAGCTGGTGTGATGGTTGGCAAGCAGCTGGGAAAGAAGGCCTTCGACGATGCCTATAGAGATGCCAGACGCATCATGCTGACCGGGTTGGTCGGTGCCATAGGCGTAGCCTCGCTGCTGGTACTGTTTGCAGGCGCATACACCGGCTTGTACCGTGTGGACGCTGATGTACAGGCGCTGGGCAAAGTATTGCTGGTCGTGTTTGCCCTGTATGCACCCGTCAAGGTGGAAAACATGATTTTAAGCGGCGGCATCCTGAGGAGTGGTGGCAATACCAGAGTAATCATGATCATTGACACCATCGGCACATGGGGCATCGGCATCCCGCTGTGCCTGCTGGCCGCCTATGGTTTGCACTGGGGCATTGTCGGCGTGTATGCCCTGCTTACAACGGAGGAGATTTTCCGCCTGGCCGTCTCGCTTGTCATCTTCAAAAGACGCAGCTGGATGATCAGCCTGTGACCGGTAATTTCAGCGTACATATCCGTTCGTAAAGCAGGATCCTCACGCCAGACAGTTAAAACTACCGCTCAGGTTGTTTGGGGTCGCTCCACCACAAATCGGGGGCCTTCCTCCCCTGTTTTTCCGTTTGGCACAAAGCCGCATTTTTCCAATATGCGCTGGGATGCGCGGTTGTCCGGGTCGGTTTCTGCTTCCACAAAATCCACATCTTGCTGCGCAAATGCCCACCGGATCATGCCTTGAACCGCCTCGGTCATATAGCCGTTTCCTTCGTAGGAAGGCAAAATGCCGTAGCCTATCTCAACAGTGCGGTTTTTAGCAGGCCCCTTAAAGCCCACATCCCCCATATATTCCCTACTATTTTTGAGCGTCATTTTCCACGGTGCATACCAGATCCGGTTTTCAGGCTCGCGGCGGCAGCACGCAAGCATCTCTCCGTAAGCGGCGCGCAGATCATCAGAAGGCATCTCTGCCATCATTTCCTCGACTTCACTGTCCGACATAGGCTGCAGCAGCATTCGTTTTGTCTCCACCTTCAATTTGTCCATACCCCCGCTTCTTTGCTGGGACTCGAAATTTATAGGGCAATACCGCATAATTCTAAGTGCCGATACGGCGAGCGAGGTGCGGCAGCTGCTAAGCCAAAAGCGCAGATAAGACTGGATGTCTTATCGAGCATTTTGGCAACGCAGATGCTGTACCGCAGCCGCCGGAGCGGCGCTTAAGCCGTCAGGCGGGAATTGTGCGGTGTTGCCATAGGATACAGGTTATTCTAATGCCGGTGCCACACTTCGTCTGCTGGCTTTCTGATGCAAACCCTTTCCATCATTCTATCTTTACAGAATATACTCCATCTGCCGTTCCTTTGTTTTCATACCCATCTTCTCATAGAAGCTTTCAGCCGATGTGTTACCCGCCCAGACATTCAAGGTCACCTCATAGCAGCCAAGCATTTTTGCCTGCTGCTTCACATATTCAAGCAGGCTTTCCCCGATATGCTGTCCGCGTGCCTGCTTGTCAACGCACAGATCATCAATAAACAGTGCCTTAAACGGAACCATATTGGTAGAAAACGGTTGCTCCTTCAACTGGCAGAAAGCATAGCCCATGCACACATCATCCTCACCAGCTGCAACATAGATGGGCTTATCTTCCTGCTCCAGCAGTTCTTTCAGTTCGCTGTCAGTATATTTTGTGGTGCCGGGGATAAACACATCCGGGCGTATCTCTGCATGGATCTGCAGCACCTGACCCAGCAGCTCCATAATTCTTGGGATGTCTTTTTCTTCTGCCTTACGAATTTTCATCACAACACGACTCCATTCCACCGTTTGTCTGCGGGGTACGCTATGCCAATCTGCCTGCCGGCTCACCTCTTATCTTCCGCATCACACATTTTCTTTATAGTATCACAAACTCACGCCAAGTAAATCTGTTGTTGCGAAATTTCACGAAATGTTTACGGTTCGTGCGGTCTGCAGATTCTGCCACTTCTCTGTCAGGTATGGCTTTCCTCCAAGCTGCGATAGGTCTTGACAATCAGATAAGCCGCAATCAGGAAGGTCAGAATATCCGACAGCGGCATCGAGTACAAAACGCCATCCAGCCCAAAGAAATGCGGCAGCAGCAGCGCAAACCCAACGCCAAACACCACCTCGCGCTCCATCGAAAGGGCTGTAGATTCCACCGCTTTGCCCATTGCCTGCAGGAAGATGAAGCAGGCCTTATTTACACAGGCCAGAATGATCATGCAGAGGTAAATACGGAACGAGCGCACCGCGAAGTCGGTATAATACACGCTCTCATTGGCAGCACCGAACAGGGCAATAAGCTGACGCGGGAAAATCTCCACCAGCACCAATGACACAGCACCAACACCGGCCTCGGCAGCCAACAGCCTCGTGAACAGCTCTTTTACGCGGGCAGACTTCCTTGCGCCCATGTTGAAGCCAACAATGGGAATGCAGCCCGCCGCCATGCCGACCACGATGGAGATGACGATTTGAAAGAACTTCATCACAATACCCACCACGGCCATGGGGATCTGCGCATACTGCTCCTGCCCGAATACTGCGTCCAGCGCACCGTATTTACGAATCATATTGTTGATCGCCGCCATAGCTGCAACCAGGCTGATCTGTGAGAGAAAGCTTGTGATACCCAATGTCAGCATCCGTTTGCAGACCTTTCCGCGCAAAGCAAAGTCCCCTGCAGCCGGCTTAATGATCCTCATGTGCAGCAGATACCACACGGCTAGGATTGCCGTGACCACCTGACCGATGACAGTGGCAACGGCTGCTCCCATCATGCCCCACCGAAGTCCAAAAATAAAGACCGGGTCCAAAATGATATTGAGCACTGCCCCGGCAAGGGTGGAGATCATGGCAAACCGAGGGCTGCCATCCGCACGGATGATGGGGTTCATAGCCTGACCGAACATGTAAAACGGCACGCCCAATGTGATGTAAAAGAAGTATTCCTGTGAGTGACGATAGGTTTCGGCATTGACTGTACCGCCGAACATAGCAAGGATCGTGTCTGCAAAGAGCAGATAGACCACAGTCAGCACAATGCTGCTGACCAGGCACACCACCACAGCGTTGCCAACACTCTGCTTTGCCTTGCGGACCTCATCCTGCCCAAGGCTGATGCTGACAAATGCGCAGCAGCCATCACCGATCATGACCGCAATGGCCAGCGCGACCACCGTCAGTGGAAAAACAACCGTGTTGGCGGCATTGCCGTAGGAGCCAAGATAGGACGCATTTGCAATAAAAATCTGATCTACGATATTGTACAACGCGCCGACCAAGAGTGAAATAATGCACGGGATCGCATATTTTTGCATCAGCTTTCCGATGCGCTCCGTGCCGAGAAATTGATTAGAGCCTTCCATGAGATTCACCTTACCTTTTGTTTTTGGAACAAATAAAACAACGAGCAGCCCCCATGCAACCGGTTTTACGCATGAGTGCTACTCGTTGTACCAGACTATTATAGCAGTACGCCAGAAAATTTTCAAAGGCAGTTTTGCATAAGAATTATGCAGCATTATACAGGGCATGCTGCGCAGTTTGTACATGTGCCGCCTTGCGCAGAATATTTTTTGTGCTTGCAGCAATGTCCACTGTCATCATACTTTGTATCGCAGTTTTTAACGCTCTATTGACAATACGAGCTGTTTGGCATATAGTAATTCGTATAAACACTATTTCACCAGACGCTCAAGACGCAGAGTGACCCGCAGGCTGGGCCATGCTGCGCCTTTTCTGTAAGGAGGCCGCCTGTGGACTACATCCAAATCACCAAAGAGAACATCGACAAGGAGCATATCTGCTGCGCGATGTCCGGCAAGCAGAGCCTTGCAAAAAAAGAATGGCTCAAGCAACGCTTTGCTGAGGGACTTGTTTTCTACCGCAGTGTTGAGCGTGGCAAGTGCTTTATCGAGTACATCCCGGCAGAAAACGCATGGGTGCCCATTACAGCGGACGGCTGGCTGTACATCAACTGCCTGTGGGTCTCCGGTGCCATGAAAGGGCACGGCTGCTCGAATGACCTGCTGGAAAAATGCCTCCGCGATGCAAAAGCGCAGGGCAAAAAGGGCATCTGCATTTTGTGCGCTGAGGGACGCAAGCGGGAATTTCTCGCCGACCCCAAGTTTTTGTCCCACAAGGGATTTGAAGTCGCAGATGTCTCGGACTGTGGAATCACCCTTATGTGTCTGCCGCTCAATGCCGATGCTGCGCTGCCGAAATTCAAGGACTGCGCCAGGCACCCCAAAGCCGAGGGAGAAGGCTTCGTCCTCTACTACACCGATCAGTGTCCCTTTACCTACTATTGGGTGCCAAGGGTACAGCAGGCCGCGCAGGAGCATAGCATCCCGTTCCGGGCCATCCACATCACCGACAAAGAAGCCGCACAGAATGTACCCGCACCCGTCACGACCTACGCACTGTTCCGGGACGGCGTATTTCTGACACAGGGTATCCAGTCCGACAAAAAGTTTTTGGCACTGGCGGGTGTACAGATATGAAAGAACGAATCGTTGATGAGCAAATCAGACTGGTTCCCTACTATCGAAATGATGCCGTATCGCTTCGCTGGTATCAGGATGCAGCGGTATGCAAGCAGGTCGATAACAGGGATATGTCCTATGCTTTAGCGCTTCTGCACCGCATGTAGTCAGGCCCGGGATATTCGTTTTCATGATATACTAGTGTTGTGTTTATCAGGCCAGGCAGAACTATCTATTCAGTCAATGTTCCCTGTCTCGCGGTAGCTGCGCCAGACGTTTTCAAAAAAGTCGTCATCCTCGGGGATGGGGCGCGGGGCGCGCCAGGCGGTGCGGCAGGTACCATCCTCGAACCACAGCTCCTGAATCAGCGGGGCTTCGGTTTCGTCCAAGGCGAAGGTGAAGGTGTCCGGCAGCTGGGCAAACGGCTTGACCCCGCCCGTCAGGTCGGTGTACAGGGCACTGCCACGGCTTTGCCCGCCGTGGGCAGTATAGTCCGCCATGGCGGTCAGGTAGGCGTGCTGGCTCAGCAGCATATCCCGCAGGCGGTAGACCATGGCAAGCTCGGTGCGGCTGCCCGCCTTGACCGCTTGGGCAAAGTCGGCAAGCTGCGCTTCCACCTGTTTACCGTAGGCGCGTATCTGCGCGGGGTCGCGTATGGCCGCACCGCAGCGGCTCATTTCCTCGGCGGCGTGCTGCCACAGGGCGCGCACGTTGCCGGTCTCGGCGCGGCAGGCATCTGCCAGCGCAGCCATCTCGGCCAGCGCCTCGGCGGCGGGCAGACCGAAATTGTCCGGCGCATCACCCTGGCAGCGGGCGGCAATGTACTGTGCCGCGCGGGTGCTGCCCACCTGCCCGGCGTTCAGCGCCGTGCCGCCGGGGCGGTAGACGCCGTGGCTGGCAGCGGCCTCGCCGACCGCGAACAGTCCCTTGACGCTCGTCTGCCACCAGCAGTCGATACCAATGCCGCCGTTGTTATGCTGGGCGCAGAGGGCGATCTCCAACGGCTGGGTGTACAAATCCACACCCTTATCACGATAAAAATCGATGGCAGGCTGGTTCATCTGCGCCAGCCGCTCAATCGGCGTGCCGAAGCAGGCACCCGCCCGCTCCAGATACTCCCGCGCTTCGGGCAGCAGCGCATCGTAGGAAAACGCGCCGTCCACCGGGTTTGTGCGGTAATCAAGATAGACTTTGCGTCCTTTGCAGGTTTCCAGATACACCAGAATGTCGATGATCGAGCTGCCGTCGGCAACCTTGCGCACATCAAAGGGCCACTGGTAGCCCTTCAAAAACAACTTACTCAGCATGTCGTGCGCGTCGGTGAAAAAGTCCATCAAAAACTCGCGCTCGCCGCTGCCGTCCGCCGCTGCGGAGTAGACCCGCGGCAACACCTGCATATACGTTCCTGACACATTCCACCGCGGCGCAACGGAGGCAAGCCCGTACTGCCATTCGGTCAGGTTTTTGCCCTTGGCGCCTGCTTCCAGCGCAAGGCCGGTGGCCCCATACTGGCTGAATGGATAGACGCTGTCGGCGTACATACCAGCTGGGCCGCCGGTAGCCCAGATAACGTTTTTACATCGAATCAGCGTAAAGCGGTCGGCGGCGTCCTGCGCAACCGTGTTCAGGCAAAGCAGGCCGCAAACCGTACCGCCGTCCGTCAGAATTTTGATGACTTGTGTCTTGTCCAGCATCGGCACGCCCTTGGCCTGCACGGCTGCCTCCAGACATTCGGTCATCTGCTTGCTGGTGTAGGGTCCCACGCTGGTGGCGCGGCGGCGCGGGTCGTGGTCGGTCTTGTAGCCGATGTACTCGCCGTAGCGGTTGCGGGGGAACGGCACGCCCAGCTCGACCAGCTTCAAGAAGCACTGGGTCGAGAGCGCGGCCTCGCACAGGGCAATATCACCATCCACGCAGCGGCCCGCAAACAGTGTGTCGGCCATCTCGCGCACGCTGTCGGGGTCGCCCCCGGACAGGGTCAGCTTATAGTAGGTCTGCTTGTCGCTGCCGGTGTTGCGGCTGGTGCCGCCAACGCGGTTTTCTGTGACCAGCACAACATCCCGCTGGCCCAGCTGCCACAGGCGGTCGGCGGCGTTGAAGCCCGCTGCGCCGCTGCCGACCACGGCAGTATTCCAGCGGTACACCTTTGCCGTGTACGCCCCGGCTTTAAAAATTTCGTGTTCCATCGCAAATTTCCTTACAGGCGCTGGATATGGAAGCCGCCGTCCACATCAATGTAGTTGCCGGTGGTGTAGCGCAGACGGTCGCTGCACAGCAGGCTGACGGCCCCGGCCACATCCTCCGGCGTGCCCCAGCGGGCGATGGGGAAGGTGCCCTTTTCAATCAAGGCATCATACTTGCCCTGCACCTTGCTGGTCATATCGGTGGCGATAACGCCGGGGCGCACCTCGTTGACAAGGATGCCCTCAGCAGCCAGACGGTCGGCGTAGAGCGTCGTCAGCATCGAGATACCCGCCTTGGAGACACAGTATTCACCGCGGTTGGTGGAGGACACCACCGAGCTGCAGCTGGACACATTGACGATGACACCCTTGCGGCCATCGACAGGTTCCTGCGAAATCATCTGCTTGGCCACCAGCTGCGTCAGGAACATATTGCCCTTGGTGTTGATGCCGACAACATAGTCAAAGCTTTCCTCGCTCATATCCAGCAAATCGGCGCGGACTTTGGGAGCAACGCCTGCATTATTAACCAGCACATCCACGCGGCCAAAGGCGGCCAGCGCGCCGTCAAGGATCTTCTTGCGGTCGTCAGTGGCGCCGATGTTTGCCTGCACATAGGCGCAGTCAATGCCCATCGCTTTCAGCTCATCCAGCGCATGCTGGTTTTTCTCCTGCGGGCCGGTGGCGACCATAACAATATTGTATCCATCCAGCCCCAGCTGCTTGGCAATGGCAAAGCCAATGCCGCGGCTGGACCCGGTGACGATGGCAGTTTTTTTCATAAGTACACCCTCTCCATCAGCCGCGGAAGTTCGCAGGCTGGGTCTTTTTGATCTCCAAGAATTCCTTGTAGAACGGCATAAACGTCTTACTGTCGCGGATGACACAGCCCGTGGGCTTGTGAGCGCGGATCAAATCGCCGCACTTGCCGCAGGTCAGGCAGACCCGCTTAGGGTCGATGCGGCCATTTTTGACGATCTCGTTGGCAAAATCCGGGTCAGCAAAGGCCATGCGGCCGAACAGCATACCATCGCACAGACCCTGCTCGACCGCGCCTGCGCTGAACAGGTCAGCGTAAGCGCGCAGGTAGCTGGGCGCGGACGCCCAGACCGTCATTTCCGGCACGGCCTTTTTCACTGCGCCAATGCCGTGGATCATGCGGGACAGGCCGACAAACGGGTGTTCGTCCGGTTCATACTTGCCAAAATCGAAGGGGCGGGTCACATGGGTGGTGGCGTAGGGGTTGCCCATCGTCAGGTTGACCATATTCAGACCCAGTTCGTTGTGCAAATCGCGCATCAGGTGGATGGGTTCAGTCAAATCGGGCGTCATGCCGCTCTCCGGACTGACACCGAAGCCCCACGGGTAGGCGTAGCCATCGTAGATGCCGACGCGCGCCGTGACCATAAAGCTGTCGTCCTCGTACACCTTGGCGGCGCGGATGCCGTTTTTCAGCAGGCGGAAGCGGTTTTCAAAGCTGCCGCCGTACTCGCCGGGGCGGTTGTAGGCGGATGCCAGCTCTGCCAGCAGGTAGCCGTGGCAGCTCTTGATGTCGACGGCATCGAAACCGGCCTCCTTGGCAAGCTTCGTCGCCTCGCCGAACTTTTCTTCCAGCCCTTTCAGGTAATCGTCCGTCACGATGCAGGAATCATCCGCGGCGCGGTACTGCTCCAGAATCGGGTGGCGGTAGGCGATCATCGGGGCAGGCTTGTTGCCGGGGTTGGAGTAGCGGCCGCTGTGGTTGGCCTGCATGATCAAATACGGCGCATAGCCGTTGGCCTTGAGGCCCGCCTCCTTGACGGCGGTGGTCATCTTCTTGAACTCGTCCAGCGTGTCGTGGTTCAGCAACAGCTGCGTCTGGGAGGATCGACCCTCCTCCACAATGGAGATTGCCTCGAACCAGATGACCGAGCTGCCGCCGATAGCCTCGTTGACATAGCGGCGGGTCGTATACTCGGTGGGTGCGCCTTCGGGCGTTGAGTCCGCGCCCTCCATGGGCGCGATGCCCAGACGGTTCGGGAAGGTAATATTACGCACGGTCAGCGGCTGCACCAGCGCGTGGGTGTCGGCTGCAAAGGGCAGGTCAACACCCAGCTCTGCGGCACGCTGCTTGACTTCTTCTAACGATTTATAGTGGAATTTTTCTTGTGGCATTGTATTACCTCTTTTCTTCGGGATGGGGCCACACTGCGACCCAATCGGCAAAGCGGACTGCAGATGCGCCGTGGACATACAGGCCCACCATAGCCCCTGTGAACCGCTTTCCGCACTGTAATCCCTCACTGGTCAGGTAGCGTGGTTCTGGGATGCTCCAAAGCGTGCGCCAGTCTGTTCCATCCTGCATAGCAAAATGTCGTTGCCCACCCGTTGCCGTAACGCGCAGACGAACATTGGATGTGCCCGCAGGCAACGGTGCTGTTTGCCTTGAAACCATCTCATATCCTGCGTATTCCTCCAACAAAAGGTCCTCCGGCCCAACGCCGAATTTCAAATAGCTGTGCTCATCGTAGTAACAGGTCAGACCAGCCGTACCCGCAGCGGGGATTTCCAACGTCGTTTCCGCAGTGAACGCGCGTTCCTGCTGGCGAACAAGAAGCAGCCCTTGCATCTTCCTGTCGCACAGGTCAAGACCGTTTCCGCACAGCGTCAAGGCATCATTTTCCACGGTAAAATTTGCGGTGTCCAACGCGCGCTGGGTAATCCACTCGCACCCCTTCCAATCGGTTACGCCTACCGGAACCGCAGGCAGCGTTGCTTTGGGGAGCGGCATATTCAGCACAGAGCGCGGGCGGCGTCCATAGGCAGCCACAGGCCAGCCATCAGGCGTCCATGTCACTTCTGCAATCGAAGTTTCCCGTCCCATAGGAGCCGTGCCATCCGGATCGCGGCGCAGACAGAGAAAGCAGAGGAACCACCGTCCGTCTGCAGTCTGCAGCAGCTTGCCATGGCCGCAGTTTTGCAGATAGCCGCCCTCGTCATCCTGACGCAGAATCGGGTTATAGGGACAGTTTTCATAAGGGCCCCACACATTTTTGCTGCGTGCCGCCGAAATGCGGTGCCCCGCCCCCGTTCCCCCTTCGGCGGCCAACAGATAGTAATATCCGTCATGCTTCATCAACTGGGGACCCTCGGTCTTGTTCTTGATGTCACCGCCCCAGATCAGCCGTGCGGGGCCGCGCATAGCGCGGCAATCGGGCGTCAGCTCCGCCATGCGGACGCTGCGGTTGAACAGCATATAATGCCGTCTATCGTCATCGTGGAAGATGGACGGGTCTATACCGTCCTCATGAATCCATGCAGGCTCACCGTAGGGACCCTCGGGTCGCTCGGCGCTGACGACCATCTGACAGCGCGGCTCTGCGTCGTTCTCGTTGCCGCGGTAGGTAGCCGTGATAAAATAATGCTTGGACACTGCATCATAGGATATATCAGGCGCCCAATAGCCGCGCCCGCCTTCTGACCGCGCCACTCTGGCCCAGTCCGGGTTTGTAATGGCGTAGCCAACAGTCGTCCAGTGTACTAAATCGCGGGACTTAGAAATCGGAATACACGGAAAAAAGCTGAACGACGAGTTGACCATGTAATAGTCCTCGCCCACGCGGATCCACGATGGATCCGGATAAAAGCCGCGGCGCACAGGGTTGTGGAAGATTCGCGCGGGATCAACGCCTGCCTTATTCGCAAGGTACGCAGCGATTTCATCAAAGCCTCCTTGCAAAGCCAAGTCCAAGGGCGTGATACCCGAGAGGTTCGCCTCCAGCGGATCCAGTGCGAGAAAGTCTGTCAGGTAAGCCACTTTTGCAAGGCTGCCCGAACGCACGGCGCAGTGCAGCAGTGTATTACAGTCCGCATCGCGCTCGCGGAAGTTCTGACCCTCATATTCAATCGCGTGCTGCAGGGTCTGCAGGTCGGCCTCAAGTGCAGTATCAAAGAGTGTCATTCTACATCTCCTACAAAAAATCGGCGCAGCCGTGCAGCCGTAGCGTGCACATGCTGCGCCGGGGTTAGTTATTTTTAGGATAGGTTGCAGTCGCCGTGAAGCTACGCGGGCGGATATGGAATCCGCCCCTACGGCATGACATTGTAGGGAGCGGCATCCCTGACGCCCCGCGGGTTATTACTTATTCCCTCTCTCAATCCCCGCTTCTTCAAAGGCGGCGCGCAGGATGCCTTTTTTATCTACATACAGAGCCTGTGTTGGGCAGACCTGGAAGCAGTAGCCGCAGCCGATGCATTTATCTGTTTTATAAGCCTTGCGGTCTTTGATTTCGATGCCCTGATGCCAGCAGACATCCTCGCAGCGGCCGCAGCCGATGCACTTGCCTCGGTCGGCGTCGGCGGTCTGATAGGCATCGGCGAGCTTATTTTGCCGTTTTTTCGTGAAGTCAGCATCCATCTGGAACAGCTTCAGGCTGTCACCGACAAGCGAATCCATGTCGGCATAACCGTTCTCGTCCATCCAGCGGTTCAGGTCGCTGATAAGCTTCTTACATGCCATCGTGCCGCCGGCACAGGCCAAAGCACCCAGCTGCACCATCTCGGAGCCTGCCATCAGGATACGGGCTGCGTTTTCATAATTGAAGACGCCACCACCGCCATAGAGAGGAATTTTCACGCCTGCAGTGCGTGCCTCGGCGATGGAGTAGCACACCAACGGAGTGGCCTGCGTGCCGCCGTAGCCTGCACCGGGTCGGGCCTCGGTGCCGCGCCAGTCAAGATCCATGTAGTACCCCTTCCAGCGGGCGGTGGGGCCTGCGGCGGCAGCGCCTGCGGCCTCGGCAATGCGCATCGAGGTCAGAGCGTCGGTGGACTCAATGGCAAGCTTGGCCATGATCGGCATATTGGGCACTGTCTTTTTCATCAATTCAATGGAATGGCGGAGCAGCTGATGGTAAGCAAAGGTACGGTCCTTTGCCACGGCAACGCCCGGGGTATTGAAATGCAATTCAATGGCATCCGCACCCGCAAGAGCGAGTTCCTCAGCCTGATGCGCCCAGTTTTTCTCCCAGTCACCACCCTTGACGATGTCGCTGTAATGACCGACAGACACCCACAGCTTGATGTCGGAGTCCATCTCCTTCTTGATTTTGCGGACTTCCTCACAATATTTTTCCAGCGTATCGACGCTGTCCGGGATCTGACGACCCACGGCATGGCTGTGGATGGCCATTTCTCCGCCGAACATTGCCTTGGCGTCCGGACCGATAAAGCTGCCGCCGCCCGAACCGTGACCATAGTTGCGCAGCACAATGGCGCCGGGGCGCATTTTGGCGCTCTTCAAGACATTCAGCGCCCCCTGCGTTGCGGGACTCGATGCCACAACGAAGGGATTGATCATATCAAATTTCTTTACATATAAATCTGCCATTTCGCTTTTCTCCTATTCAGTTCATCGCCGTTTCCTGCAAAAGCCGCTTCCATTGAGCGGCATCCTCCAAAAACTGCTCCTCGGTGTTGTTCAGCACAAATTCCAGCAGACCGTAGCGTTTTTCGCTGCGGTTGACCTGCTGTAAGTACCGCCGCCATTCGTCAAGACCTTCCGCAAACGGGCGGCGCTTGCCTTCCAGCCAGTAGTAGACGTGCAGGTTGAGCAGACGGCTGCGGGCTTGCAGCAGCTTCAGCCCTTCGCACCGCTCGTCCATATCCAGTGCCACGGTAGGCTGCCACAGGCAGTAGAGATTCTCTGCGGCGGCTTCGTCCAAAAAGGACAGACCCGATTCATTCGTATCGGTGACGGTGTTTTTGTGCCATTCCAGGGCGACCTTGATGCCCTCCGATGCCGCCATATCACTGACGATCCTTGCCTCGGTCGCCAACGCCCTGCGTGTGTCTGCCTCCAGCTCTTCCGATGCTGTACCGCCGCCCCAGATGCGAATGAGCGGGGCGCCCAGTGCCGCAGCGCTCTGCAGCGTGGGCAAAAAATCTTTGGCAGGGTCGCTGTTTTGCCCCAAACGATAGTAGGAGCCGTAGGCCGCAATCTCGGCGCCCTGCGCAAGAGTCCGTTCCCGCAGGTCACGGGCCAGCGCGGTATCCCCCGCCGGAATGTGCCAGTTTTCCGACCATTCCACCGCATGAAGATCGGCTTTTTTCAGTGCCGCCAGCACAAAATCGGAGCTTTCTGCTTTAAATGTTGCCGATACCAGTCCCGGTATGATCATACCGCGCACCTCCCTTTACAGTGCCAGCACCTGCTGCCAGATCGCATCCTCGACAGGGATACCGTTCTCCATATTGTCGCTGCGGACCTCAGCCATGTGCGCACCGGGGAAATGAACCGGGCGGCCCTCTTCCACAGGGGTAGAGGTCTCCATATCGCGCAATGTTGCCTCAACATTGGCAGCGATATTCTCCTTGTCGGGCAGGCTGTCCAAGTCGATGCAGATAAACACCTGACTCAGTTCGGTTTCCAGCGGCAGCTCACCGACCTGACGGGTCGTGCGGCCGCCCGCCAGCGCAGCCGCGATAAGATCAAGCGCCAGACTCAGACCGGAGCCTTTCCAATAGCCAATGGGGTAACTCTCATGTGTTTCAAGGATCTCGGCAGCATTCTTCGTTGGCTGCTGATCCTTGTTAAGTCCCCCGTCCACAGGCAGCGGTCTGCCGCTGCGCTTATAGACTTCCAGCTTACCGTAGGAGAACATCGACATGGCCACATCCACCAATACAGGCGTATCCCCGTGGGGTATAGCCAGCGTAATGGGGTTGTTGCCAAGACGTGCGTCACGCCCGCCCCACGGCGGCATATTGGGTACGGTGTTCGTCCAAAAAATACCGATGCAATTCTGCTCAACCGCCATCAGGCCGTAGTTGCCTGGGCGCATCCAGTGGTTGGTATTGGCCAGCGCCACACAGCCGATGGTGTTCTGCTTGGCCAACTCAATAGCCCGCTTTGTGCAGGCGTAGGCGTTCAGGTTTCCAGGGCCGTGACAGCCGTCGTAGCGTTCAAATGCGCCAAAGCTCTCCTTCAGCACAGGCTCGGCGTGGATGTCCACAATGCCGTCATGGATACTCTTGATGAATTTCGGGAAGCGGTTCAGCCCGTGGGTGTATACACCGTCACGGCTGGCGTCTGCGTAGAGCTTGGCGGAGATCTCCGCTTTATCCTTATCAAAGCCGTACTTCAGCAGAACCCGCACAAATTCGTTATACATTTCCTCATAAGGTACGCGCATGGTAGTTTCTCCTTTTTACTGTGCAGATTAGCCCTTGATAGCGCCGATCATAACACCCTTGACAAAGTACTTTTGAACGAACGGATAAATACAGAGGATGGGCAGTGTGGCAACCACAACCGTCGCGTACTGTATCGTTTCGCTTATAAGGTAATCTGCGCCGGCGGTCATATCGGCCGTGTCATTCTGGATAAGGATCTGGCGCAGGATCAGCTGCAGGGGATACTGAGTCTTATCGCGCAGGAACAGCATGGCGTTGAACCAGGAGTTCCAATGGCTGACCGCGTAGTACAGCGTAATGACGGCAACCGTAGGCTTTACCAACGGCGCCATGATACGCCACAGGATCGTCCACGCGTTGGCGCCATCCAGCTTGGCGGATTCTTCCAGGGAGTCAGGCACACCCGCAAAGGCGGTGCGCATAATGATGAGGTTGTAGGTATCGACCAAGGTGGGCAGGATCAGCGCCCAGCGGGAGCCGTAAAGCCCAACGCCCTTGACAACCAGGTACAGCGGGATCATACCGCCGCTGAAATACATCGTAAAGACAAGCAGCTTCATAATGGTGGGACCTGCCGCCACATGCTTGCGGGACAGGCAGTAGGCCGCGACCATCGAGAGAAGAACATTGAGAACCGTACCCACGAGAACAATAAACAGTGTGTTTGCGTAGCCGGTCCAGAGGAAGGCATTCTTGAGCACTGCCTGATACGATGCAAGAGAAAACCCTTCCGGCCAGAGCAGAATGCCCTTATGCCCTACGAAGAGCGACGGGTTGCTGAAGGATGCCGCCACGATGTGGACCAGCGGGATCAGCACACAGGCCAGCAGCAAGCAGACGATCAGTATATCCACGATATCAAACAGCCGGCTGCCGAAGGATTCCTTGATCTTGGTGCTGCGCGGTGCGGTTTTGGTATTTGTATTAGCCATGATCGTTTCCTCCTTACCACAGACCGCTGCCATTGACCTTCTGGCTGATCTTGTTTGTGATCATAACCAGTGCGAAGCTGACAAGGCAGTTGAACATACCAACCGCCGTACTGTAGCTGAACTGTGCATCAATCAGGCCTTTACGGTAAACGTATGTGTTAATGACATCGGCGGTGTTGTAAATTGCGGGGTTGTACAGCAGCATAACGCGCTCATAACCAACATTGAAGATCTTGCCCATCTTCAAGATCAGCATAATGACGATGGTAGGCGCAATGCCGGGAAGCGTAACATGCAGGCACTGCTGCCAGCGATTCGCGCCATCGACCTTGGCCGCATCATACAATTCCTGATCTATGCCGGAAAGAGCTGACAAATAGATGATGGAGTTCCAGCCCAGCGTCTGCCAAAGCTCTGTCAGAATGTAGATCAGCAGGAAATTTGAAGGGTTATTTAGCAGCGCCTGCTCCTTGATGCCGAACAAGTTGTGCAGCACCTCGGTAATGGCACCGGTGGAGCTCGTCAGCGTGATAACAATACCGCAGATAACAACTGTGGAGATGAAGTGCGGCACATACAGAAGCGTCTGCGCAGTCTTGGAGAATTTTTTGTTTTTTAACTCGTTGATAAGCAACGCCAGAATGACAGGCAGCGGGAAGGTCAGCAGATCCGCCACCGCTATGCGCACGGTGTTGATGAGCAGACGCCCGAAGTAATAGTCCGAGAAGAAAGACTTGAACCATTTGAGGCCGACAAATTTGCTGCCAAAAATACCTCTGGCAGGCTTGTAGTCGATGAAAGAGATATACAGACCGAACATCGGGCCGAACTTAAAGACGGCATAGTAGATCAGCACCGGAATAAGCATCGCATAGATCATACCGTTGCGCTGCAAATCTTTCTTGATGCGGTAGCTCAGAGGCACATGCTCTGAGCTTAAGGTGATCGGCTTTTTCTCTTCGACCGCCGCGGCCTTGCTCTTTATACTCATGCTTGATTCTCCTTTGTGTCAAGGCGGATGACCTCGTGATTTTTAGCGGAAGAATAAACCGCGTGGAGAAGCCTGGTACTGACGATAGCTTCCTCACCACTGACGGGGAACCTCTCCCCTGCCGCCAGCTTGGTGTAGTAGTCCTCAATAAGGAACCCATGGCCGCTGCCCCAATAATCCTTGCCGAACACCGTGCCGGAGGAGAAATCCTTCGTCTCGGTCTTACCGTCCAGTTCAGTAGTGACAAGATTGCCGACCATGCGGATACTGCCATTCTCGCAGACGATTTCTAACTCCACGGGGGCATTTTTCACATAGCAGTTCGTGCAGAAAAAGACGAATCGCTCGCCGTTGGGGCCGGTCATAAAGACGTCGCAGGTATCCTCTGTCTCAATGACGCCCTTATGGCGCTTGGTGGAGCAGCTTGCCTCCACGGTCTTGATCGGTACTGTGAGCCACTGCATCAGATCAAAGGTGTGGATAGCCTGATTTTCCAATGCGCTGCCGCCCTCTTTGTCCAAAGTGCCGCGCCAGTCGGATTCGGTGTAGTATTCAGGGTTGCGGTTCCAGAACACGGCCCCCCGCGCCCCCAGAACCTTGCCCATCCTGCCGGAGTCCATCAGGCTGCGCATATATCTGGACGAATCGTTGTAACGGTTCTGAAAGCAGATGCCAAGCGTCCTGCCCGTGCGGTCGCGGACTTCGATCATCTTCTCGGCATCGGCGGGGTCCAGCGCCATTGGCTTTTCGCAAAGCACATGCTTACCATGCTCCATTGCTTCTATGGCAACCTGCGCGTGCAGATAGTGCGGCAGGCAGATGTGTACAACATCGATTTCCGGGTTATCCAGCACCTTGTGATACTCTGTCTCCGTGTGTGGGATGTCGTAGGCTTCTGCGGCGGCTGCGGCACGCTCCGGGCGAATGTCGCAGGCGACAACACAGTCGGCATTCTCGACATTTTTCAGGGCTTTGAAATGATTTTTGGAAATCATACCACAGCCGATAACTGCCGTTTTAAATGTTTTCATTGGTTGTTTCTTCCTTTTTGCCGTGCAGCTCCCTATATTGGGTAGGAGTTACACCCTCATATTGTTTGAAGATACGCAGGAAGCTGCGCAGACTGCCAAACCCGCAGGTGACGGCGATCGTCTCTAATTTTTCGTCCTGCAGCAGCTTTTCTTTCACATGCTCTAAGCGCACTTTGTGAATATACTGGGTCAGGTTCGTACCGTTCATCTCTTTGAAGTAGCGGGAGACGAACGGAGCAGGACGGTCGAAATGCTCCGAGAGTGCATTTACATTCAGCGTAGCATCCGAATAGTTGGCTTCAATGTAGTCCCGCATCTCCAGATACAGGCGGCCTTTTTCATCCGCTGCCGCCTCCTGTTCAGAGGCGCGTACCGCATGGCAGACGGTGCCCGCCAACCGGCAAAGCGCCTGCTCCATTGCCTCGGCGTTACCACGGCGGGCTGCCTCCATGACGCGATTTTGATTTTCGGCCAGCTCGGTTTCATCGCTTCTCTGTTCGCCTGCACGCACGATGGTCGACATAATCTTACCCACCAGGAACTGCATGCCTGCGGGGCTCAAGTAGTTTTCCTGATTTTGGCGCATCAACGCTTGAATCTGTGTACAGGCCTCGCCTTCATCGCCGCTGCGCACAGCCAGATGCAGTTTATTCTCCGTTTCAACCGGATAGCGTACTGTCGTGTCGCCGGGCTGTACCTTCAGGTCGCTGTAGAATATCGTTCCGGTATCCTGCGTGCGCTGCTGGTATTGGTATACACGGCACACCTCACGGTAAGCTTTATACACCCCATCAATACCGGTGTGCCCACCGCTGACGGCAATGTCGTAGCGAAACTCAAAATGCTGGGCCAAAAAGCTGCGGCAGTATTCATAGCTCCACAAAATGCTTTCAAGCATCTCCGGTTCTTCCTTCTCGGTCCAGATAATGTAAAGCTGCGTGCCGCCCTCACGGAAGCAAAGGTTCTCAAGACTGCGGCTCGCAAGATTCTCTCTGGTTACATTCTGGAGTATGAACCACTGCATCTCGTATATTTTGTCAGGATCCTTCTCATTTGCAAGATCCTGCTTCTGCAGCCGGTAGGCCAAGAGATAATACTGTTTTGCCCTGTGGATCGGGAAGCCGAGATTTTCCAGCCGGTCTGTATCGGTCTCGTTTGCCGCATCTGCGTTCGTTATCATCGCGTGAAACTGCTCACACAGCATCGCGGTGCGCTGCTGTTCAATGAGATCGGAGCTTTCGACATTATCCTGCACAAGCTTCTGTACGCGGCTGTCAATATAGGCGAAAGCATCGGTCAGATTTTCCTCCGGGTCAGCTGCATTGCCGCGGTGCAGCACCTGCACAATATTGCGCAGCTTCAAATAACGCTTGGCTGCGCTATTGGCAATAACTGCTACCGTCAACAGCAGATAGAGGATGACAACAACAGCCAAAAGCTTCTGTATATCAATGATTTTCGATGCAAAAGCCTGTTCCTTCAGAATGACTGCAATATCCCAGTTTTCGTAAGTGGAAGAAATGATTGAAATGTATTCTTCCTTGCTCGTTATATGAGCCGCTTCGTCAAACTTACGGCTTCCGCTGCTTTTAATCAGCTCTGTGACAGCATTTTCCGTTGCCTCAGGGAGTTCATGGTTAGCAACCAGCACACCGTTGTTACGGTCATTGATACACAGTGTATCGTTATTCAGCCAATCAGAGGCCTTGAACAGATCCTCCAAATCAACGATCATAACCGCCACTGCCTTATCAGGCTCTCGGCTTGTGATGTTCAGCGGACGCATCAGAACCAGATAGTTTTTGCTATCCTTGCCCTGTACAACAGGTTGAAATACCCGCGTTGTCACTAAGTTCTGCTTCAATATTTCCATCCAATCCTCATAGCTGATGTCATAAGCCTCCAGCACAAGGTCATAAAATCGACGGCTTTGCCCGTATTTCGTGTTGGATACTATCGCATCCGTGGACGGAAAATAGAGAAAGTATGCATCCCCTATACCGTAGTTGATGACATCTGTAGAGATTTTCCTCGTAAGCATGTAGTAATCATACCGTGGAATATCCTCATAGTCATCCGCCTGACGTACGGCCTCAATTGCCGCTGTGCTGCTCTCCTTTGCCGTGATGTTGCGCAGCAGCTTAACCTTCTGATCCAGCCAGACCCGCGTCATATCCAGCTGGATGCCGTTCGTGTATTCCAAATTGTCCCGCAGCACATCAAGATATCTGTACCCGGATGCCAAAAGCAGCGTCAGGGCAATAACAGAAATCAGCAGATAGGAAAGGCACCACTGCCAAAACATTTTTGTAGGGGCCCACTTTTTCTTTTCAGCCACGTTTGTATACTCCGTTTCTTCGGCTTAGCTTCTGCTGCGGGCAACTGTTATTTTGTGACCGGTTCCTTGCAATGCTCCTGCAGTTTTTCAAGGAACAGTTCCCCGTCCACGGGGATGTTGACCCATTCGCCGTTCAGCCAACTGGAAAGATGAATAGCGTTGGAGATCTGCAAGCCGCGGATGCCCTCGGCGCCGGGGGCAATGGGCTTTGCACCTTTCAGGATGCAGTCACAGAAATTGTTGATAATGCCGGGATGGGAGGTGTAGGTGCCCTTGATGGGAATCTTGCACTCCCACACTTCCGGCTTGCCAAGACCACCCTTGTAGGTGGCGTTGAATTCCGGTTCCGGAATGCGCAGACGGTAGAAGGTAAGCTCGTTATTTTCTACTACAATTTTACCATTTGTCCCGTCAATTTCCAAACGATTTGTACCGGGGGCATCCCCTACTGTCGTAATGTAGCAGCCTGTCGCACCGTTTTCGTATTCCACAAGGGCATAAAGGTCGTCCTCGACCTCGATATTGCGGTGCTTTCCGTAGTATACCTGAGATTTCACGCGCTTAGGAATGCCGCACATCCACTGCCACAAATCAAGATTGTGGGGATTCTGGTTCAGCAGCACGCCGCCACCTTCGCCATCCCAGGTAGCACGCCAGCCGCCCTGATCATAGTAGCTCTGCGAGCGGTACCAATCCGTAACGATCCAAATAACGCGGGTCATCTCACCTAAATCACCGCTGTCGATGAGATCCTTGACCTTTTTGTACAGCGGGTTCGTGCGCTGATTGAAGTCCATACAGTAGACAAGCTCCGGGTGTTTGGCCGCAACAGCGTTCATTTTCTCGACCTGCTTGGTGTAGACGCCCGCGGGCTTTTCTACGATGACATGCAGGCCCGTTTCCATCGCTTCGATTGCCATGGAGGGGTGCAGGTAGTGCGGCACCGCGATGATAACAGCCTCGCACGCGCCGGAATGAATCAGCTCGGATGCATCGGTAAATGTCTGAATGTCCTCACCATTCGTCTTTTTTGCCAGTTCAAGACGGGCGGGGTCAATGTCACAGACCGCAGTCAGATCGACCTGCGGACACTTTCCGTCCCGAATCGCGCGGCCATGCTGGCTGCCAATATGACCGTAGCCGATGATACCGAGTTTTACTTTATCAGCCATTATTTTGCGCCTCCAACTGTTTTAGGTAAGCAAGGGCGGCCGCACCGTCCTGCTCGATGTTCTCTGTTTTGCCCTCGATACTCATGCGGCCGTGGTAACCCGCCGTGTGCAGAGCTGCAAAAAGCTCGCCATAGTTTTCGCCATCGCCGGGCAGCGGATAGCGCCGGCCATTGCCGGACGCAATATGGATGTGCCCAAAGTCCTTGATGACTGCAATGCTGTTAAGGTCATCGTGGTTGGCGCAAATATGGAAGTAGTCGGCCAGCAGCCCTACATTCTCGTTGGCCACATCCCTCTGCAGCAATGCGCCCTCGGCCACGGTACAGACCATATTGGTTTCTTTTCGGCTTAACGGTTCAATAACCACCTTGATGCCGTACCTTCCTGCGATTTCACCCGTCAGTCGGCAGGCTTTGTCAAGGTTCTCGTAAGCGTCCAGATACTTGACCTCCGGCGGACATGTACGGCACTTGCCACTGCCGAACACGACCACTTTACCATGCAAATCGGCAATCATTGCCATTGCCTTTTCCAGATAAGTTTCCAACTCATCAAGGCTCGTTGTCTTACCATCAACGAAATTCATCGTTTTGGGAAACAGAATGTTGAAGCACTCCGCCTCGATTCCGCTCTCCTCCAGCGCCTTCTTGCCTGCAGCGTACGCCGCAGGGTCAAGGCCCATGGTCTTTGTCACCGAAAGCTCAATGTAGTCATAGCCTAATTTTTTTACAAGCCCGGCATTTTCGATGCTGGTACAAATACCGTATCTCATCTTGCAGGCTCCTTTCTCAGCGCAGTTCTACCGCATTCTCTGTCAGTGTCAATACCTTGCCACCAGCCAGCGTGACCGTGGCGGCATTACCATTGATGGCAGCTTCGGCTCTGGTTCCCGCCGGGGCCAGCACCGTAATAAAGTGAATGGGTGCTTTACCGCTATGCTTGGCGATCAGCTGCGGGATGGGCTTACGCCATGCGTAGCCGTAGCTGATCCACCCACCAATGGGATTCTCACTGCCCTCAAGGATTTCAAAATCGAGCTTCTTGTCAGCCTGCACGGTCATCGTATACCCGCGCCCCTTTTGGGAGGTATAGTCAAACTTGCCGCTTTCTCCATCCAGATGGCCAAACGCAAAATTGTAATACAGGCGGATGTCATGTTCTTCCCTGCAGATGCCGGTGACGCGATCCTCAATGACATAGACATCATCGGGCAGGCGCACAACGCGGCGGCGGTGGAACATCGGGTCATCCATGAAGTCATAACCGTTATGGGAAATGTCGATAAGCTGATACTGCTCGTTTTCCTCAAAGGCATGCAGATAGGTGCGCACACCGCGGGTGCGGGTAACACCGGGCACGGTACCCATCTCGTGGTCATCCACATAGAGCGTGTTGTGAGCCTTGGCGGACAGGAAGTAGTGGCGCCAATCTTTCCAACAGGAGCTGTTGTAAATGTAGCGGCCCGAGTCTGTCAGGATGTCCTCGCCCTTGGCGTGAATCTCCACATGGCCCGTGTCATTGTGGGAGTGCGAGCTGACCTCACCACGCTCGAGCTGGATGCCGTGTACATGGAAGTAGCTGTCCTCCTGGCCCCAGCCTGTGCGCATGACATAAATGCCCGCCGGGATGTACTTGTAGTTGCGCTGTGCAGGGGGTGTGCCCTCCTTGCCCGCCGTGGCCATAAACCGGAAGTCCTCGCGGCCCGTTTCCTCGTACCATGTACGGAAGTACGCGCGCATCTCGTTCAAATCGTAGGGATCGAATGTCAGGTTCATCCCCTCGTACAGCGAGGTATCACAGCGGCGGGTCGTCAGATCATCCCGATCGGCATCGCCGATCATCGGCGTTGACAGGTCGGGCTTGACCAGACTCATGATAAACTGTGCGGATTTTTCCAGCGTTGGCTCCATGTAGGGCGGCACAGGGATGCTATTCAGCTTGCACAGACGGTAGCACTGGAAGTAGACGCCCGCAGCCACCATGTGGTAGATGGGGGTGCGTTCCATGTGAATGCCGTCATTGTCGAAGGAGTACTTTACCTCCTGCATGACCCGGCGGTAGCCTGTCATAAACCAATCGGATTTGATTTCCGGGAACAGAATGCCGCATTCCAGCAGCGTACCGCTTTCCATCGTCAGCCAGTTGGATGATTTCTTGTGGTTGCTGTAATGAGTCATCAAAAAGTCGGCATGATCGCACAGCAGCGTCAGGAATGTTACCCATCCCTCTCGATCCCACACAGGCGAGGTGCGGAACGTCTCCATACAGGGCAGCCAGACCGTGTAGATGCGCATGGCCGTTTCGATGGTGCGCCAGGAGTGGCCGGGGAATTTGTACTTGGCCGCAGCGTCCTCTTCATTCTCCATGAAGGGGCCCACAGGCCACGCCTTGCCCCACTCGGTCATTTCATGCAGGAACTCTTTCGTGTACTTTTCATCCTTTGTCAACGCGTAGGCACGGGCCAACGGCTGCCAATAAATGTGGCGGTACAGCGACCATGTCCACTCGTTATCGTGGGAGGTATGCTCCGTTGGGTTGAAGAACCAGTCGATCTCGCCGTCAAACTTGTGGCCATAGATATAATGATCCAGCGTCTCCTGCGCATCCTCGAGGATGCCATCGACCTTACACTGCTCCATCTCCTTAGCGGTAAAGAGATACTTCGGCGTTGTGCGTGTGCGGAAATGCTCAATAACCGCATCCATTGCGCCTTCAGCGTTGCCTTGCGTGTAGCACACCTTGGCTTTTTCCAGCCCGGGCAGATCATAATTGATCTTTTCCAGCAGCTCTGTCATTCTGTTCATGGTTATGTTTGTTCCCCCGTGTGTTGAGATTCTACGGATGGAGTGCCTCCCCCCCCCTTGGGGGAAGGCAAAATCATCTGCCATCCTACAGAAATGGCATCCGAAAGAGCATTCCTCCGGATGCCATTTTTAACATATTATTGTTGCTTTATCGCATCGGGACTTAGTTTGCCATATAGGTGTCGTATGCTTCCTGCATCATCTGGACTGCCTCTTCAATACCGGCATCCTTCAGCTTCTGCTGATAGGAATCCCACTCGCTCATCGGGGTGGTGCCGCAGATGAAGCTGGCTTCCATCTCATCGGCCAGCGTCTTAACCTGGCTCATGATCTCGGAGTAACGGTCCTGATTCTCCTCGGAGACGGATGTCGGCGGGAACATATGCTCGCCCATATCGGTCTTCATGGAAAGCTCCAGCGCTTTCTTCTGATTATCCTGTGCGTAATACTGGTCAATGTAGTCCTCGCTCTGGATACCGGCACCGGAGGTAGAAGCACGGGTGTACGCAGCCAATGCCTGTGCAACGCTCATGCCATCGGGGTTGTTCATAATAAGATCGGTGTAGACAGGCTTGCCGTCCTTCATCTCGTAGCTCTCGCCCTCGATACCGAAGTTGTAGCAGATCTGACCTTCCTCGCTGTACAGCCAGTCGAGCAGCCAAACGGCAGCTTCAACATTCTTGCACTGAGAGGAGATGGCGGCAGAAGCACCGGACTGGTCATAGATGTTGTTCATCTTGGAGAACTTAGCGTTCTTACCCTTGGCAGAGGTGACGGGCGCAGCAGCCTGAATGTAATCTTCCTTGAAGTTGGGATCGGTCTCCATCATAGCCTTCGTATAGTTGCCGAGGCCCTGACCGAACGGTGCGTAGCCCAAGATGCAGTTGCCTGCGACAAAATCAGTCTGGGTGGACTTCTTATCAGCCTGCATCCAGTCGTTGTCCAGCAGACCTTCGGCATACCAGTCGGCCATCTTCTGGATGAAATCCTTGCGGCTGTCCTCAATGAGGCCGTTCTTCACGACACCGTCATCTACATAGAAGTTGCCCCAGTTATCGTAAGCGGCAGACCAGACATCTTTAACCCACTCTTTACGGGTCGTGAACGGCTTGCTGTAGCCGGCTGCCTTAGCTGCGCGCAGGACTTCTTCCCACTCGTCAATCGTCTCGGGCACCTGATCAAAGCCCAGATCCGCCAGCGCGTCGGCTCGATACAGGAAACCGGAAGAAAATTCGGTCTTGTTGGGGGATTCCAGACCGCGCAGACAGGGGAAGCAGTAATAGTTGCCGCCGGAAGACTTGATCATCTTACCGATTTCAGGATGTTCCTGCATGACTTTGGACAGGTTTGTAGCATCTGCCATATAGTCATCCAACGAAATGATGACGCCATCATTGATGGCTGCACCCGCACCGCCAGAATAAGTTGTCCATGTATACTCAATGATGTCGGGATACTCGCCGGAGGCCAGCATTACGGCAAATTCTTCGGCCTCAGAGCCCTGCGTTGGGTGCTGGAATTCGATGGTAATGCCGGTCCGTTCCTGGACATACTTGGCCCACGGCGTATCGCCAAGGTTTGCGTAGTTGTCGGAGACATTGCCGTTCAATGTGGTGTACCAGGTCAGCGTAGTGCCTGCAAAGGGTTTGTCGCTGTCCGTGGTTGCTTCGGCCTCGGTGGCTGCAGACGATGCAGTTTCTGTAGAGGTTGCTGCCGTAGAGGATGCAGAACCGCCGCAGCCTGCCAGCGTAGCGCCGACCATTGTGGCTGACATGCCAAGCGCCAGTGCGCGCTTGAGGGTGCTTTGCTTTTTCATAGTGTTTCTCCTTCTTATTTATTCCCGGGCAATCCTTCTTGGGAAAGCATTTTCCGGTTTTTGTAACAAGTGATAAAAATGTCGTGCAGCCCTACAATGGTGTGGAATGTGTCATCATCTTCCCTGATGTCCTTCACGCCTTCGGCCGGAATGGGTACAATTGGCAGCTTCGCTATTTTTTCGACTGCCTCCAAATGAGGGATTGCGCACTGCACAGTGCAGACAGGATGCTTTCCTGTGCGCACAGCTTCAATGGCATCGTAGAATTTCTGCAGGCGCTCCCCTTTGGGGATGCGGCCATAGTCGATTTGCTCGCCAGTATCGCCGATGTAGACATATTCAGCGATTGGCCCACTGCCGAAGTCTTTACCGAAGTAAACCGTGCCCTTCTCAAAACGGTATTCGGCTATAGGGCCCAGCTTCTTGTCCACAATGGCATGCCCTGTGCCGTACCACAGCGGCACACCTGCTACTGTACGCGCCTGTACTGTAATCGTGTCGAAATTTTCGACATTGGGGTTTACTTTATAGGGTTCGGCCTGTACATCGGCCAACTCGGCCGCGCGCTCCAGACGCTCCCCCAGCAGGAAAGTCATCACTTGAAATTGGTGGGCGCAGGCGTTGTTGAACGGACTGTCGTTCACAGCACATCCCTTTACATCAATGTGCCCAGCCCAGCCGTTGCGGGCGTAGTATTTATCACCCCGCCGCATCGCGTGCAGTGCTTTCATGTAGATGGGCTTACCGAAGCGGCCATCCAGAATGTCTTGCTTCAGGGCCAGTACATCGCGGGAATAGTTAAGCTGATACCCTACCGAAATGAACTTACCCGTCTTCTTTTCCAGCTGTTCCAGCTTGCGTGCGCCCTCTACCGAGGTGCAGACGGGCTTTTCGGTCAGCACATTCGACCCATGCGTCAGGCAGGTGACGATCTGCGAATAATGCAGATGGATGGGCGTTGAGACAACGGCCAGATCGGCGGTATGCTCTTTATAGAAGTCCTCAGGCGTTTGATAAATCGGAATGTTCTGTTCTTTAATGATGGGATACAAATCTGCGGCGTTGGGAACGACCTCACAGATACCCGCGATCTTTATACCGGGAATGTCGCGCTCCGATATCTCCTTGATGTAGTTGCTGCCATACCCGCAGATCCCCAGCAGCAGAATCTTTACCACTGCCTGCTCCATTTTCTGCTCACTCCTCTTTGCCGTTCATCTTCTCCATTTGGGGGAAGTTTTTCACTGCACCCTCATCCTATCACCCCGATGTGTCAATGTAAACAGACAGCTTCTATTTGATGTGTCAATTTTTGCACTTCATTTTATGCTCGATATATCATCACTATTTTTATGTCGATTTTTGCTTCCGCTTATTTTAAGACACTTACAAAGCATTTGTTCATGCTGCAGCCCTAATTTTTATAGCCATAGCGGCGGGGTTAGAACTACTTTCATGGCACCGAATATTTTTCTCTTGCTTCGTTTCTTCTTTATACTATCGTTTTATATTTCTTTGTCACCCAACCACTATTTTGTCATATCCAACGATTCTTTCCCGCTGTCTGGTCTATTATGCGGCAAGTGCAAATATTTCCGCTTGACAAATGTCAAAAAATCTGTAAAATAATAGATTGTTAGCCTTTTCTAACCGCGTTTTGATTTCATTGCGCACCAAAAGTGGCTGCCATAATCGCATCCTTGTCAGCTTGCAAAATCATTTCATTCTTATGTATGTGATGAACGCCGCGCACTGCGCGTGCTTGCAGGCTGATAATTTTTACAATCAGGTTAGATAACGCTAATCCGTAAATCTGCGCCTTTGTTACAGCGCCAAACTAGCTATAAGGGAGTATCGCATGATAGACAAGGATCTTCTCCGCCTGCTCGGCGGCAACAAAAAGTATATCGCCTTCTGTGTAGGCTTGATGGTGCTGGGGCTGTTTGCGAATGTCGGCATCACTGCATCCCTGTGCTGGGCCATTGCTCTTGCCGTCCGGTACAACGGCGGCGCGGGTGTTTTTCTGGCACCGGCGGTCTGTGCTTGTATCGGATTGGCGGTTCGCTATGCCACCACTCGCCTTGTCGGGGATTTGAAGGATACACTGGGGCGCAGCGTCAAGAAAGACCTGCGCGAACGCGTCTACAACAAAATCGTTCGGCTTGGCGTGCGTTCTACCGATGATATGAGCATGGCGGGTCTGACCCAGATCGCTCTGGAGGGTGTGGAGCAGTTAGATCTGTACTATTCCAGCTATCTGCCGCAGTTCTTTTACGCCATGCTTGCACCGCTTTTGTTGTTTGCCATTACCGTGGGCATTTCGTGGCGCGTGGCGCTTGTACTTTTGTGCTGTGTGCCGCTGATCCCCTTATCCATTATTGCGGTTTCCAAATGGGCGAAAAAGATTTTTGCCAAGTATTGGGGCAAATACACCTCGATGGGCGACTCCTTCTTGGACAGCGTGCAGGGCTTGAAGGAGCTGAAAATTTTCGGTGCCGATGCCGCACAGCACCGCAAGATGAACGAAACAAGCGAGGAATTCCGCAAAATCACAATGAAGGTCCTTGTGATGCAGCTTGCCAGCACGACCATTATGGATCTGGTTGCCTACGGCGGTGCAGGGCTTGGCATCGCAATGGCACTGCTCTCCGTGACAAGGTGGGGGCTTTCCCCCATTGCGGCACTGTTCCTGATTCTGGTTGCCGTGGACTTTTTCCTGCCGCTGCGCGCGTTCGGTTCAGCGTTCCATATTGCCATGAACGGTGTTTCTGCGGGGCAGAAAATTCTCTCCCTTCTCGGGCAGGACGACCCTGTCTGGGGGCAGGAGGCTGTGACGGATACCGAGCTGAAGCTTGAGGGTGTCACCTTCTCCTATGATGGCAAGCGGGATGTCCTTGAAAATGTGACGATGACCTTCCCCCGCCACGGCATGACCGCCCTTGTGGGCGAGTCCGGCTGCGGCAAATCCACCGTTGTGAACCTTTTGTTCGGCGCGTTCCGCCCGAATACCGGTGTTGTCACAGTCGGCGGGAAAAAATTGGAGAGCCTTTCCCGCGCATCTTACTATTCCCACCTCGCCGTTGTCAGCTACAACACCTATATCTTCAACGAAACGGTGCGGGCAAACTTCCAGCTTGCCAAGCCGCAGGTCACCGATGAGGAAATCTGTGCCGCGCTTGAAAAGGTCAACCTGCTCACCTTCCTGCAGGAGAACGGCGGGCTTGACAAAATTATTACCGAGGATGCAGCCAACATCTCCGGCGGGCAGAAGCAGCGTCTGGCGCTGGCCGTGAGCCTTGTTTCCGACAAGGACATTTACATTTTTGACGAGGCAACGAGCAACATTGATATTGAGAGCGAAGCCGTCATTATGGAGAATATTCGTGAGTTGTCTAAGACCAAAAGCGTCATCGTGATCTCCCACCGGCTGGCCAATGTGGTCCCGGCAGATCTTATTTATTATATGGAGGCGGGCCGCCTGATCGAAAGCGGCACGCACGCCGCGCTTATGGCGCAAAGCGGTGGATATGCCCGACTCTACGCCACACAGAAAAATCTTGAGGAAGGCTATGCGGAGGTGCTGAAATGAAACAGGATTCCAAGCTTCGCAGAAGCGGCGCCGTAATTATGGCGAACCTTATTTTGCTTTTAGGCAGCCTTGCCTACATTATGCTTTTGGCAGTCATAAACGGCTCCGTTGGCTTTCTCTGTGCCATGGGCGTTACGCTGTGCGGTGCGGTCGGCGTTGCCAAAGCCTTGGGCGAGAGCATCGCCCTGTCCTACGGTGCAATCATTGCGCTTGCCATCGGCTGCGGCGTTTTGCGCGGTATTCTGCGCTTTTTTGAGCAGTACAGCAACCACTACATTGCATTCCGCCTGCTTGCGGTGCTGCGCGATAAAATCTTCGGCGCACTGCGCGCGCTCTGCCCTGCCAAACTGGAGAGCAAGCAAAAGGGTGCGATCATCGCCATGATTACCTCCGACATTGAAACGCTGGAGGTATTCTACGCCCACACCATCTCCCCCGTCTGCATTGCCGCCCTTGTGTCCACCTTTGTTTTCTGCTTTGTGGGCGCGGTCTCCTCGTGGGCGATCGCTATGGTCGCAATGTTGGGCTATCTTACCATCGGTATCGTTGTCCCTGTTATCGCATCGGGCCGCTTAAAAGTCTCCGGCGTGCGATACCGTGCGGAATTTGCAAGCTTCAACGCCTTTTTTCTGGACAGCATTAAAGGCATCAAGGACATCGTGCTCAATAACGCCGGTCAGCAGCGGGAAACGGAGGTAAACGCGCGTTCTGAGGCACTTCTCACCGAGACCAAAAAGATGAAGCACGACATCACAAAAACCACCGCTGCGACCGAGCTGTGCGTGTCTGTTTTTATTCTTGCAACGCTTGCAGTCGGCATCTTTCTTGTAGCAAACGGTCGTCTTTCAGCCGGGCGCATGATCATTGGCGTTGTCGGTGTGTTTGGTTCATTCGGGCCGGTCATTGCCATCTCCGCCCTGCCCGGCAACCTGACCCAGACCTTTGCCTCGGGTGATCGTGTGCTGAACCTTTTGGCGGAAAAGCCTGCGGTAACACCTATAACCAGCGGTAGGCCGACAGCTTTTGAAAGCCTTGCCGTAAACGGCCTTTCCTTCTCCTACAATGCCGACTGTGAGGTTTTGCAGGATATTACGATGCACGCCGAGAAGGGCGAGATCATCGGTATAGTCGGTGAATCCGGCTGCGGAAAATCGACCTTCCTCAAATTGCTGCTTCGTTTCTGGCAAAAAGACAGTGGTGAAATCAAATTTGGCGGCGTGGATGTTGACAGCATCAGCACCAACGATCTTTTGAAAAATGTAACGATGGTCAGCCAGACAACCTACCTGTTTGATGAAACCATTGAGGAGAATCTGCGCATCGCCAAGCCTGATGCCGCGCAGGAGGAGATCGAGGCCGCCTGCCGGATGGCCTCGGTGCATGAGTTCATACTTTCCCTGCCTGACGGCTACAAGACGCGGGTCGGGGCGCTGGGTGATAATCTGTCTGCCGGCGAAAAGCAGCGCATCGGCTTGGCGAGAGCCTTCCTGCGGGGAAGTGAATGGATCCTGCTCGATGAGCCGACCAGCAATGTGGACAGCATCAACGAGGGTATCATCCTGAAAGCCCTGCAGGAGCAGAAGCGCAAAAAGAGCATTTTGCTTGTCTCACACCGCGAATCCACAATGGCCATTGCCGACCGCATTTACCGTGTAAAGAACGGCAGAATGGCAGAAATCCGATGAGGTCACTATGAAGCAAGACAACACCGCCGCCAAGAGAGAGCGCGAAAAGCGCACCGTTTCACTGATGATACGCACCTACTGCAGGGGGCACCACGGCACAAGGCAGGGGCTTTGCCCGGAATGTCAGGCCCTGCAGGAGTACGCGCTGCTGCGCGCCGACCGCTGCCCGTTTATCGAAACAAAGACCTTTTGCTCCAACTGCCGGGTTCATTGCTACAAGCCCGCCATGCGGGAAAAAATCCGTGCTGTCATGCGGTATTCCGGGCCGCGTATGCTGTTCAGCCACCCGGTACTGGTCGTTCGGCACGGTATCGAGAGTATTCGTGAAAAGAAACGCTTGGAGAGAGAAAACAATGAAGATTAAAAAGATCGTATGGCTGCTGCTCGGTTTGGTCGGGCTGGGGCTTGGCGCACTGGGTGCAGTGCTGCCTATTCTGCCGTCTGTGCCGTTTTTGATGCTGGCGCTGTTCAGCTTTGGTAAAAGCTCCGAAAAGCTGCACAGCTGGTTTACCGGCACAAAGCTCTACAGGGATAATTTGGAATCCTTTGTACAAGGGCAGGGCATGACGCGGCGTGCAAAGCTGAAAATCATGGGCACGGTCACGCTTTTGATGGCGTTCGGCTTTTGTATGATGCTGCGCGCGGGGTTGATTCTCCCCTGCTGCATTCTGGCCGGCATCTGGCTGGCGCATATTTTGTATTTTGTGTTCGGCGTGAAAAAATATAACCCTGATCAGGAATCCTGACAAAAAACTGCCTTGCCGCATTTGACGGCAAGGCAGTTTTTTTACATAATTTCGAGCATCGCCTGCACAAACGCAGGGTCAAACCGTGTGCCGCTCTGGTCACTCAGCTGGCGGCGAATCTTTTCCACGCTCTCACCACGCCTGCGGTGGCGGTCCACATAGTCAGCCACAGCCACAATACATCTATCAGGCTGCCAAAAACTCTTGTAGGGGCGAGCATTGCTCGCCCCTGCCCGTTTCTCTGTGAAAATGCTTTTCTGAAAAACGCGTTGCTGCACCAGGTTAGCGGGCGACCAATGGTCGCCCCTACACATTCAATAGGACAAGAATGTGATTTTTTGACATGCTGATCTATCTATTATAATTTTCGCTGAAAACTGCGAAAATCAAGCCCGGCTGTGAATTTATTTTTACCACAAAAATTATAGGTAAATTATTTTAGCTAATTCTATTGACATGTCAACAATTCGTGGTATAATGACCTCGTTGCAAATTTGCATCAATAAATTTAGGTAAATATATAGGAGGTACATACCATGTGCTTTGACGAACTGAAGGAAGTATTTGTTGACACCCTGAGCTGCGATGCCGATAAGGTCACCCCGGAGGCCAGCCTGACGGAGGATCTGCAGGCGGACAGTCTGGACGCTGTGGAGCTGAATATGGCATTTGAGGATAAATTCGGTGTTTCGATTGCCGATGAGGATCTTGTGAATCTCAAAACCGTGGGTGACATCTTTGACTATCTGGCCGCCCGCGCCGCCTGAGGGAGCCGAAAGCCATGAGCACCATTGAAAAGCTGTTCCCGGTCACGCCGCAGGAGCGCAGCTTTCAGCTGAAGGCCCGCCGCGATGCCGGTACAGCAGCCCCCAACTGGACACCGCCCCAGTTTGTGGACTGTGAAAAGTGCGGGCGCCGCGCCACACGGCAGGTCTGGGCCAAAAGCTTGTATGTCTGCCCCAACTGCGGCGTGCATCTGCCCATCGGTGCCTATTACCGGTTAAGCCTTGTGCTGGACCACGGCACCTTCAAGGAGCTGAACGCCGATCTGACCCCGCAGGATGTGCTGCATTTTCCGCAATACCCGGACAAGCTGACGGCAGCCGCCGCCAAGACCGGGCTGAAGGAGGCGGCGGTCACGGCCACAGGCAAAATCGGCGGTGTGCAGGCGGTGGTTGCCGTGCTGGACAGCCGGTTTTTCATGGGCAGCATGAGCACCGCCGTGGGCGAGAAGATCACCCGCGCCGTTGAATATGCGGCGGACAAGCATCTGCCGCTCGTCATCTTTTCCGCCAGCGGCGGCGCGCGCATGCAGGAGGGCATCTTCAGCCTGATGCAGATGGCCAAAACCAGCGCCGCGCTGGAGCGGTTCAGCCGCCGCGGCGGACTGTATATCAGCGTACTGACCCACCCCACCACCGGCGGTGTGACCGCCAGCTTTGCCAGTCTGGGTGACATCATGCTTGCAGAGCCGGGAGCGCTCATCGGCTTTGCCGGGCCGCGCGTCATCGAGCAGACCATCGGCGAAAAGCTGCCCCACGGCTTTCAGCGCAGTGAGTTTCAGCTGGAGCATGGCTTTCTCGATCAGGTCGTATCACGCGCTGCGATGAAGGAAACGCTGGAGCGTATTCTGCGCCTGCACACCCAAAGGAGGAAGTACAGTTGATCAAAGAGGTTTTGCAGCAGCTTGAACCGCTGGACGCACAGATCGATGCACTAAGCGGTGCAGATGACGGCGAGATGCTTGATTTGACTGCCCACGCAGCCGAGCTGGCAGAGCTTGCCGCGCAGGAGGATGCCCTTCTGCAGCGCTGCACGGCATTGACGCCGGAGGATCGTGTGTTTCTGGCCCGCCGACCTGACCGGCCGCACATTGATGAGATCATCGACAACCTGTTCACCGACTTTTTTGAGCAATGCGGCGACCGGCAATGCAAGGAGGATGCCGCCATTCTCTGCGGTATTGCCCGGTTCCACGGGATGCCGGTCACAGTGCTGGGGCACCGCAAGGGTGGCTCACTGGAGGAAAACCTGCGCTGCAACTTCGGTATGCCGGGGCCGGAGGGTTACCGCAAGGCCCTGCGCGTCATGAAGCAGGCGGAAAAGTTCAACCGCCCGATCATCACCTTTATTGACACGCCCGGTGCCTACCCCGGCAAGGACGCCGAGGAGCGCGGTCAGGGCGAGGCGATTGCCCGCTGCCTGATGGAGATGAGCGGCCTGAGCGTGCCTGTGCTGGCAGTCGTTACCGGCGAGGGCTCAAGCGGCGGCGCACTGGGCCTTGGCGTTGCCAACCATATTTTGATGCTGGAAAATGCCGTCTATTCGGTACTCAGCCCTGAGGGCTTTGCCAGCATTCTCTGGAAGGATGCCGCCCGCAGCGGTGAGGCCTGCACCATGATGCGGCTGACTGCGCAGGATCTGTACGATGACGGCATCGTGGAGGAGATCATTCCCGAGCCGCTGGGCGGCGCACAGCGCGGGCGGCAGGCATTGTTTGCCCGGATGGATACCGCCATTCAGGCACATCTGGCAAAGCTCTGCCGCATGAGCGGTAAGGCATTGGCCGATCAGCGGTACAAAAAGTACCGCCGCATCGGAGAAATGAGGGGCGCATGAGAGGTCTGCAGCTGATTGCGACCGGCGGGGCCAAGCCCGGCCGCGTTGTGACAAATGAGGAACTGAGCCATCAGGTGGACACCAGCGATGCATGGATCACCACCCGCACAGGCATCCGGCAGCGCCGCTACTGTACGGACGAGGAGGACGCGGCCACACTGGCCATCGCCGCAGCCCGTCAGGCGCTTGCGCGCAGCGGCCTTGCCCCGGAGGATATTGCCTGCTGCGTTGCTGCCACCCTCTCCTCCCCCACTGCCGCGCCGAGCGTGGCATGCCGTGTACAGGCGGCGCTGCACCTGCCGGAAAACCGCCCGGCCTTTGATGTGAACGCGGCCTGCACCGGTTTTCTGTACGCCGCTGCGGCAGCCCATGGGCTGCTGGCCACACTGGGTGGGCGGTACGCACTCGTCATCGGCTGCGAGGCACTCTCCCGGCTGACAGACCCTGCCGACCGCTCCACCTGTGTGCTGTTCGGTGACGGTGCCGGTGCCGCTATTCTGGAGCTGATTGATACCGCACCGTTTGCCGTTATGCTGGGCGCGCGCGGCAGTGACGCGATCCGGGTCGGCGGTGTGTCCGCACGCGATACCGCGCCCATCACGATGGACGGCCGCGCCGTCTTTCGCTTTGCGGTGGAGGCCCTGCCGCACTGCCTGCACACGGTGCTTGACCAGACAAACCAGACGCTTGATGATTTGGACTGGGTGGTCTGCCATCAGGCCAACAGCCGTATCCTTGATCACTGCATAAAACAGCTGAACGCAGACCCCGCCAAGTTTTACAAAAACATCGACCGCTACGGCAACACAAGCGCCGCCAGCATCCCGCTGGCCCTGCATGAGATGAGCGAGAGCGGTCTGCTGCAGCCCGGCCAGCAGCTGGCCTGCATCGGCTTTGGCGGCGGGCTTACATGGGGCGGCATGCTGCTTACTTATAAAGGTAGAGAAAATGAAACTGCTGAATGAAATTCTGGGCACAAAATACCCGATTATACAAGGCGGCATGGCCAACATTGCGACCGGTGAGTTTGCAGCGGCCTGCTCCAACGCCGGTGCGCTGGGGTTGATCGGTGCGGGCGGCATGACCCCCGAAACACTGCGGGAGAACATCCGCCAATGCCGCCGCCTGACCGATAAGCCGTTTGGCGTCAACATTATGCTGATGCACCCGCAGGCGGACGAATTTGCCCAAATCGTCATCGACGAGAGTGTCAAAATCGTGACCACGGGTGCCGGCAATCCCGGCAAGTACATGGCTGCATGGAAAGCGGCGGGCATCACTGTAATTCCGGTCGTGGCAGCCGCCGTGCTGGCCAGACATCTTGCGCCCCTCGGCATTGATGCCGTCATCGCCGAGGGCACTGAAAGCGGTGGCCATGTGGGCGAGATGACCACGATGGCCTTGGTACCGCAGGTCGTGGATGCCGTGGATCTGCCGGTCATTGCAGCAGGCGGCATCGCGGACGGACGCGGCCTTGCGGCGGCGCTGGCGCTGGGTGCCTGCGGCGTTCAGGTCGGCACCTGTCTGCTGACCAGCACCGAATGCCCTATCCACGAAAATTATAAGGATGCGCTCCTCAAGGCGCGTGACAGCGATACCATCGTGACAGGCCGCCTTGGCGGCACACCTGTCCGTGTGCTGAAAAACCGCATGAGCCGCGAATATGTCCGGCAGGAAAAGGCCGGCGCTGATAAGGCTGCGTTGGAGCAGTTCACACTCGGCAGCCTGCGCAAGGCAGTTTTTGACGGTGACACGGTCAACGGAAGCCTGATGGCCGGGCAGGCGGCGGGTCTTTTGCATGAGGTCCGCCCCGTTGCACAGATTCTGGACGAGATGGTGTCCGGTGCGCGTCAGTGCATTGCAGCCCTGACGCTCTAAGGAGGTTTTTGCATGAAGCTTGCTTTTTTATACGCAGGTCAGGGCAGCCAGCACCCCGGCATGGGTGCGGATCTCTACGATGCCTGTCCCGAGTTCCGCGCAGCCTTCGATGAGGCGGCTGCCGCTGTTGATTTTGACTTACAAGAGGTCTGCTTTACCGATGCAGCGGGTGTGCTGAACGAAACCCAGTACACCCAGCCCTGCATGACCGCCTTTGCGGGCGGTGTCACCGCCGTGCTGCGCGCTGCCGGCATCACACCCGACTACGCTGCCGGTCTTTCGCTCGGCGAATACTCGGCGCTGGCCTGCGCAGGCGTATTTGATGCCCGTACCGCCGTTGCACTGACGGCCTTCCGCGGGAAAGCCATGGCTGCAGCCGCTGCCGGGCGCAGCTGCGGCATGACCGCTGTGCTGGGACTGGACTGCGATGCCCTGCAGCGCTGCTGCGACGCCGCTGCCGATGCGGGCGTTGTACAGATCTGCAACTACAACTGCCCCGGCCAGCTGGTCATTGGCGGTGACCAGGCCGCTGTTGACAAGGCCGCCGCACTGGCTGCGCAGGCCGGTGCAAAGCGCTGCCTGCCGCTGAAGGTGAGCGGGCCTTTCCACACTGCCCTCATGCAGCCGGCCGGGGATGCCCTGCAGGAGAAATTCAAGGCCGTGTCCTTTGCACCGATGCAGTGTCCGGTGCTTTTCAACTGTCTGGGCCGCGAAAAGGATGCTGCTGACACGATCCCTTCCCTGCTGGAAAAGCAGGTACATTCCGCCGTCCGCTGGGAGGATACCGTCCGCCGTCTGGCTGAGCTGGGCGTAGATACTGCCATCGAGATCGGCCCCGGCAAAGCACTGACCGGCTTTGTGAAAAAGACGGTCGGCAGCGCGATTGCCTGTTATCCCGTGGAGACCGCTGCCCAGCTGCAGCAGCTTATCCGCACACTACAAGGAGCGTGAGCCCATGGTACAAAGCGAAACACCGCGCCGTGCCGCACTGGTGACCGGCGGGGCGCGCGGCATTGGCCGCGCCGCCTGTCTGGCACTGGCTGCCGAGGGCATGGATATTGCCGTCAACTATGCCGGCAGCGCCGCAGCAGCCGAACAGACCGCCGCTGACTGCCGCGCACTCGGCGTACAGGCAGTGGCCCTGCAGGCAGATGTGCGCCGCCCAGAGGCCTGCAAGCAGCTCGTTGAGGATGCAGCCGCCGCCTTCGGGCGGCTGGATGTGCTGGTCAACAATGCGGGCGTCACCGCCGACAAACTGCTGCTGCAGATGACAGAGGCCGATTTTGATGCTGTCATCGAGACCAATTTAAAGGGCGCTTTCTTCTGCACAAAGACCGCCGCCCGCCTGATGATGCGCCAGCGGTACGGCCGCATTATCAGCGTCAGCAGCGTAGTGGGCCTGCACGGCAACGCGGGTCAGGCAAACTATGCCGCCAGCAAGGCAGGTCTTATCGGCCTGATGAAGAGCGTTGCGAAGGAATACGCCTCCCGCGGCGTGACGGCCAACACCGTTGCGCCGGGCTTTATCACGACCGATATGACAGCGGCCATGCCGGAGGCTGCCCGCGCCGCCGCAAACGCCGCCATCCCGATGGGCAAGCCCGGCCGCCCCGAGGATGTCGCTGCCGCCATTGCCTTTCTGGCAGGAGAACGTGCCGAGTACATCACCGGACAGCTGCTCTGCATAGACGGCGGCATGGGAATGTGAGGTTAGCTATGAACAGCAATAACAAACGCAGAGTCGTCATAACCGGTCTTGGCACAGTCAACCCGACCGGCAGCACTGTGGCGGAAAGCTGGGCCGCCGTCAAGGCTGGCCGCTGCGCCGTGGGGCCGATCACCGCCTTTGACACGGCGGATTTCAAGGTCAAGCTGGCTGCCGAGGTCAAGGACTTTGATCCGAACACTCGTCTTGACCGCCGCGAAGCCCGCAAGATGGCTCGCTTCACCCAGTTTGCCGTGGCCGCCGCCATCGAAGCTATGCAGGACAGCGGCCTTGTCTTGGAAAACATCGACCGCACACGGTTCGGCGTGATTCTCTCCAGCGGCATCGGCGGATTGCCCACCATCGAGGCCGAGCATACCCGCGGCCTGCAAAAGGGCTTTGAGCGTGTCAGCCCCTATTTTGTGCCGATGTCCATCGGCAATATGGCCGCCGGGCAGACAGCCATCCTGTTCGGTTTGCAGGGCATCTGCAGCTGCCCCACGACCGCCTGTGCCGGCGGCACCAACGCCATCGGCGATGCCTTCCACCGTATCCGGGACGGCTATGAGGACCGTATGCTCTGCGGCGGCACAGAAAGCTGCATCAGCCCGCTGGGTGTCGGCGGCTTTGCCAGCATGAAGGCCCTCAGCACTGCAGAGGATCCGGCTCGCGCCTCTATCCCGTTCGACGCAGAGCGCAGCGGCTTTGTGATGGGCGAGGGCAGCGGTGTACTGCTGCTTGAGGAGCTGGAAGCTGCCCGGGCGCGCGGTGCCAAAATCTACGCCGAGATCGTAGGCTACGGCACCAACTGCGATGCCTACCACTTCACGGCGCCCGCGCCGGATGGTGTCGGCGGTGCCGCCTGCATGCGGCTGGCATTGGCGGACGGCGGTGTAGCCCCCGAGCAGATCGGGTATATCAACGCTCACGGCACCTCCACCCACCTGAATGACAGCTGTGAGACCGCTGCCATCAAGTCGGTGTTCGGTGACCATGCCTACCGGCTGGCCGTATCCTCCACCAAATCCATGACCGGGCATCTGCTGGGCGGTGCCGGCGGTGTGGAGGGTGTTTTCACCGCGCTGGCTCTGTACGATGGCTTTTTGCCGGCCACTGTAAACCTGCAGACGCCCGACCCTGCGCTGGATCTTGACTATATCCCCAACACAGGCCGAAATGTGCAGGTGGACTACGCTATCAGTGACAGCCTTGGCTTTGGCGGGCATAACGCCTGCATCGTCTTAAAACGCTGGGAGGACAGCCATGAAGATCACCCCCAATGACCCGCCGCGCACGCTGACGGCAGCGGAAATCGAAGCGATTCTGCCGCACCGCTCCCCTTTTGCACTGGTGGATAAGATCACCGATTACACCCCCGGCCATTGGGCGCGCGGCATTAAATGCGTGACGCGCACCGAGCCGTTCTTTCAGGGGCATTTCCCCGGCCGGCCGATCATGCCCGGCGTGCTGATCCTGGAGGCTTTAGCCCAGACCGGTGCCGTAGCAGAGCTGAGCCTGCCCGAGAATCAGGGTAAGCTCGCTTTGTTCGGCGGTGTTAAAAACGCCCGGTTCCGCCGTCAGGTCGTGCCCGGCGATGTGCTGACGCTGGAATGTGAGCTGGTAGAGCAGCATGGGCCGATCGGCATAGGCAAGGCCACCGCATGGGTAGGCAATGAGCGTGCCGCGAATGCAGAGCTGACTTTTGTGATTGCAGATGCCTGAGGACTGGTTTTGCGCGGCGCATTGTGGTATAATAAAGCCATTAACCAACAGGAGGATACGCGCCATGCTGGATCAGGCTTTCGGTCAGGTGTACACAAAATTCAAGCTGCATTTTTATAAGCAGATCTTCAGCCGGTTTGAGGACCGCGAGGCCACCCTTACGACCGTGGAGTCCTTTTGCATGGAGGTCATTACGGCTTTGGGGGAACCGACCATCGCCCAGTTCAGCCACATGATGAACCTGTCCACCCCCAACGCCGCCTATAAAATCAATTCCCTTGTCAAAAAGGGCTATGTGGAGCGTATCCGCTCCACCGCCGACAAGCGGGAATATCACCTGCGGCCGACCCAGAAATATCTGGATTACTACAATATCAGCTATTCCTACCTGCATCTCGTCATGGCACGCGCCAAAAAGCGCTTTGCCCCCGAGGATCTTGCCCGGCTGGAGGATATGCTGCGCATCGTTTCTGATGAGCTGATGCCGGAGATCCCGCTGCCCGAGCTCAAGACCTGAGGCATCGCGGCCGTTTATTACCGCGGCTTGACAGACATGTTATAATTAAAAAAGAGCTTTTTCCGTTTCTTTATCAAACGGAAAAGGCTCATTTTTTGTTTGGGAGGTTCTTATGAAGAAGAAATTCAGCACCGAGCTTGCCTATGTTCTGGGTATTGTATTGGTAGCGTGGGGCGTTGTTTTGATGGAGAAGGCTGATTTCGGTGTCTCTATGGTAGTTGCACCCGCCTACCTGCTGTATCGCTGGCTGTCGCCAGCATGGCACTTTTTCACCTTTGGCATGGCTGAGTACTGCCTGCAGGCCGTGCTGCTGCTCGCCATGAGCCTATTGCTGCGGCGTTTTCGCATATCATATCTGTTTTCTTTTGTTACTGCGGTCGTTTACGGCATTGTGCTGGACGCGCTTATGTCTCTTGGGGCGATGCTCCCATCCGGCGGCATTGCACTGCGGGGTATCTACTATGCGGCGGGGATGCTTTTCTGCGCCGCAGGTGTTTCTGCAATGTTCCACACCTATATATCGCCGGAGGTCTATGAGCTGTTCGTGAAGGAGGTATCCGCCCATTTCGGTGTTGATATTAACCGTTTCAAAACCGGATACGACTGTGCAAGCTGCCTTCTCGGCGTTGCGATGAGCTTTCTTGCCTTCGGCCCTTGGCATTTTGTGGGCGTAAAATGGGGCACGATCCTCTGCGCACTCCTCAACGGCTGGATCATCGGCCAATTCTCCGCGTTTTATGAAAAGCACTGGACCTTCTACGATCGCTTTCCCCTTCGGAAATATTTTGTGCCGGATGCAGCGCAGTCTTCCGCGCAGCGTTAATCGGCTTTCACTCTTACTGAACTTATACGGCATAGCCGATGTGTTATTTACATTTCAGCCTTTGTGTTTATGGGTTGAAATAACAGCGTAAAATCGTAAGTTTTGCAAGCGACAGGTTGCGCACCTGTGTTACCAAATAAAATCAACTCCATACGTTATGTAAAAAACATTTTTCAGCGATGTCCATCTTCAGTGCTATTACTACAAGATGAACGGTTTTGTTTCTTCTTTCTTTATTGCGCTGCCGCACTTTCCTCACATTGTCCCGTTTTCATTTGACGGCTTCGGGTACTTGATCAGGTCATACAGCTTGCCAAATACGCCGATGTCGCGCACTCCGGCCAGTTCCATGCCCAGATGTACATATTTGTCGCACTTAGACTTGGCATCTGTTTCCAGAATCACCGGCACGCCCAGCCGGTCGCCCTCGGCAAAGGCAATGTCCAGCACCTTTCGCATATATCCCTGCCCCTGATATTTCTCCCGCACACAGACAAGTCCAACGAAAATGTAGGGTTTCTTTTCCTTGTCCATGCGGTCTTGCAGGGAAGCCCCTCCCCGCTTGATAGCGATACCAAACTGCAGAAGGCGCTTCAGGGTGGAGTTGCGCAGCATTCCGCAGGCAATGGGCCACATCGTCTTGAGTCCCATCTTCTCCTTTGGCAGCTTATAGGCGATATAGCCCTCACCCTGCTCGCCGGTAATGTGCAGAAAGCCGCCTCGCAGCACCCCGCGCACATAAGCACAGATATAGTTTGCCGTGGCTTCTTTCCCGGAAAAGGCGGCGGACATTCCCGTTTCCTCTCCGTAGTCATAGTAGCCGAACGCATGGCCGATTTCGCAAATCTCTTCCTCTGTCATAGACTTGACAAGCATTGCGCGCTCCCCCTATTTATTCTTCTTTTTGTATCCGCAGTCGCAGTAGGGTCCGCCGGAAGCAAGGGTATACTGCCGCATAAAATTTGTCACACCGCCTGCTTCGCTCATGGTGTAGTCCAGATGGCACAAAGCAGGGGTCAGGTCATACAGCCCCAGCTCCTTCATCAGCACACAGATGCCGCATTTTGTAAAGCGTCCCTCGTAGCCGCTGCCGTCAGGGTATTCGTAAAACTCCATGTTCCACGAATAGGGGTTGCGGTCGGCGGCTTTCAGGGCGGCAGTGGCTTTCATGGCGGCAATATCCTTTGCGGTAAACTTGCTTTTTCCGCTCTTACGGCAGAACCACTGCATGGGCTTTGTCATCATGGCCTTTGCGTAATACTCCGTCAGCCTGTCCACCTCCGGGCGCTGCGGCATGGAGAGAATGAACGCGCCGAGCATTGCGCAGTTGACAATGTTCATCTTGAAGCGGTCCGCTTTTTCAAACTCCGGCAGGTCTGCAATGATCTGCCGGTATTGCGGCTTTGCCTTTTTCGTGATGGCTCTTGCAGTGTCTGCATCATAGCCCAGCACTGCGGTCAGCTGCTTTTGAAAGGAACCAACAAACAGCAACCACATCCCCATGGGCATCCCTGCATATTTCATTGTCTGTCTCCAAATCTGATCTTCACGATCTGCATTTTCATCCCGTTATCCCCGACCTTGGCGAGAAATCGGAAAAAGCCGCTGACGGAAGGGTCTTTCAAATCGTTGTACCCCAGCATATAGCCCTTGCTGGATACTTGCAAACGGCTGTCCCATGGGGAAAGCTCGCTTTTCGCATCGGAAATCGCGAAATATGCTCCCACATCCTTGATTTTCGCAGTCCTGAGCCACGTTTTAGCAATCATCTTCACCGCCGTCCGGTTGGCGGCATCAAAGACCAGCACCCCGCCGGGGAAAGCATCCGCCATCCCCTGCACCAGCGCCCTGACCTGCTCCGTCAGAAAGTAATAGAACACCCCGGAGGCAAAGAACACCGCCCCGCCGGTGGCATCGATTCTGTCAAACCATGCCGCATCGTTCAGATTGCAGGGGATATTTTCCTCCCGCTCCCCGGCGGGCAGAAGCTGCTGCCGCAAGGCGATCACATCCGGGAAGTCCAGATTGTAGATCTTGCATCTGCCGTTGTCGCAGACTCTGCCGGTGTTGTCCAGCCCGCAGCCCAGATTGACCACCGCCGCGCAGGGGTGCGTTTTCAGATACTCCCGCACCTCCCAAGCAAGGTCGCACTGCCGCATGGCGACCTCCAGCGCACCGAAACGCTGCATCAGGCTGCGGGAATTTTTCTCTGCCTCTGAAAAGTCGTAGTCGATCTGGTCGATCAGATGCACCGCCGTTTCGTCCCGGTAAAGGTTCGGGTACAGTTCCGAACACAGCTTTCGGGAATACAGCGGGAGAACCAGCGTTTCCTGCACGGTGTTTTTCTCAATTTTGTATTTCATGGATTCCTCCCTCAGTGAATAAAAATCGTCATAATCGCCGCCAGCAAAGCCGCTATCGTTTTCTGCCTTGTTCATATCCCACACCAAACGGCACACCGCTTTCCCACTCAGGGTAGAGCAGGTGATCATGCCGTCATAAAAATTGTTCCCGCCTGTCAGGTGATACGCGCTGCCAATAGCTTGTTTCCAATCCATGCTTTTTCCTCCAATACCTTCGGTCTTTCGTAGGAAGCGGTCATTGGGACTTGTATTTTTGCCCATAAGTTAGATATAGCTAACTTATGGGCTTTGGAAAAGCCGCATCTCTGCGGCCTTCTTCAATTTTATTATACTGCTCTTTCGTCTGTTTTGCAATGGTATAGGGTATATTGTTTTGCGCTTGGATCCGTAACCCCGGCCGACCTGGTGGAGGGGTATATTTACCCATACTATTAAGGCAACACCGCACAATTCCCGCCTGACGGCTTAAGCGCCGCTCCGGCGGCTGCGGTACGGCATCTGCGTTGCCAAAA
>ENA-OQKH01000007-OQKH01000007.1-human-gut-metagenome-genome-assembly--contig:-NODE-7-length-208282-cov-6.841795_pt1 | contig 208282 bp, 192 predicted proteins | sample MGYA00242645_ERZ504791 | MGnify/ENA primary metagenome ERZ504791 (study PRJEB26092, sample SAMD00036388) | human gut metagenome | host: Homo sapiens | study: EMG produced TPA metagenomics assembly of... | reverse complement strand
GGCGACCCGAATCAGGCTCGAACTGACGACCTCTAGCGTGACAGGCTAGCGTTCTAACCAACTGAACTACCGGGCCATACCCAGCTTTGTGCGCTGCCGTGGCAGCTGCAACGTTGTCTATTATAGCGGCTTGCGGAACAAATGTCAACACTTTTTTTGAAAGTTTTTGCATTTGTTTCCGCTTTCTTCGCGGCATTTGCAAAAGATGCTTTTCTTCGCTGTTTTTTCTCCGGCGTTGCAATTCGACACAGGGGGTGGTATCATAGTATCAGTGCTTCGGGCGGAAAAACTGCGGCTCCTCACCTCGGTACATCCGTACAAGGCCCGGCCAATGCCGGGTCAGCATGATACCGGCGTTGAACAGCAGGAGCGCACCGGCCTCGCCGCCGTACTGCAGCCAGCCTACCGGCACGGCCAGCACCGCGATCAATACGGCACCCAGCGGCAGGTAACCGGTCAGCAGCACCGCAATGCCGCCCGCAAGGCAGCACAGCACCCCGGTGACGGGCAGATACAGCATCAGCCATGCACAGGTAACGGCCACGCCCTTGCCGCCGTGCCCGTGGTTCCAGAAGGGCCAGTTGTGCCCCAGCACCGCACCGAACCCGCCGTACAGCAGGGCCGTGAGGCGCAGCTCCGGTGCAAGCTGCCAGCAGAACCAGCAGGCAGCGGCGGTTTTCAGCACATCGCCGGCCAGCACCAGCAGACCGGCGCGCTTACCCAAATGGGTCATGATGTTGGCCATGCCCGGATTTCCGCTGCCGATCTGGCGTGCGCTTTCCCCGGCTGTGCAGCGTGCCACCACCTCGGCCGTGAGAAAACAGCCGAACAGATACCCCGCCGCAAGGCAGAGCAACCGCAAAAATACCCCATATCCCCAGCTCACTGCCAAGCCCCCTCTTCGTTTTTATACAGTATAGGCGCACACTGCGCCGTTTAACCGTGAGGTGTTATAGATGGATTTGCAAGCATTGCAGAATGAATGTCTGAACTGCCGCCGCTGCGCATTGTGCGACACCCGCACCCATGTCGTGTTCGGGCAGGGGGTTCCCACTGCAGAGGTTATGTTTGTGGGTGAAGGCCCCGGCGCCAGTGAGGACGAGCAGGGTCTGCCTTTTGTGGGGCGCAGCGGCCAGCTGCTCGACCATTATCTGGAAGCAGTTGACCTGAGCCGGGAGAAAAATGTCTATATTGCCAACATCATAAAATGCCGCCCGCCACAGAACCGTGACCCGCTGCCGGAGGAATCTGCCGCCTGTATGCCGTGGCTGCGCCAGCAGTTCCAGCTGATACGCCCCAAGATCGTTGTGTGTCTGGGCCGCGTGGCTGCACAGCAGATGATGGACCCGGCCTTTTCAATCTCCCGCGATCACGGCAGATTTTACGAAAAGCAGGGCACCCTATTTATGGCAACCTACCACCCTGCAGCGCTGCTGCGCTATCCGGTCAACAAGCCTGCAGTGTTCGGCGATTTTGTCAGCCTGCGGGAAAAGATCACACAGGTCTGTGAGCACACCTATTAAAACCAGTATACCACCCGATGCAAGGAGGAAAGCAGCATGGAGCCTGAGACACTGGCACTGACGCTGCCCATACGGCGTCTGGTGGAATTTTTATTGCGCACCGGCAGCATCGACAGCCGCTTTACCGGCTTTGACCGTGCCCTTGAGGGTGCGCGCCTGCACCGCAAGCTGCAGCGGGCTGCTGTCAAGGAGTTCCCCGACTATCAGGCGGAGGTATCCCTCAGGCAGCAGCGCAGCTGTGCCGGTGTTTGCTACACGCTTGAGGGGCGTGCCGACGGCATCTTTACCGATACGGACGGCATGACAACGATTGATGAGATCAAAACCACAACGCTGCCGCCAGAGCTTATCACCGGCGAGCAGAGCCCGGAGCATTGGGCGCAGGCACAGATCTATGCAGCCATCTATGCCGTGCAGCAGGGACTATCCGCCATGCGGGTGCGGCTGACCTACTATCAGGTGGATGAGGAGCTGGAATTTCGCTTTAACCATGATTATACAGCGGACGCCCTGAACGTCATCGTCACCGACCTGCTGACCCGGTATGCCCCCTGGGCCAAGCGCGCCGCCGAATGGCAGCAGCTGAGCCGGGCCTCGCTGGCCGCGCTCCGCTTTCCCTTTGACAGCTACCGGCCCGGGCAGCGGGCCATGATCGGTGCGGTGTACAAGGCCTGCACCGAGGGCGGGCACCTGCTCTGTCAGGCCCCCACCGGCATCGGCAAGACGATGAGTGTGCTTTTCCCGGCGCTGAAGGCGGTGGGACAGGGCGGGCCGGTGTTCTACCTGACTGCGCGCGGCACGACCCGGGCAGCGGCAGAAAACGCCCTCACGCTGCTGCGCACAGCCGACCCGGCCCTCAAGCTGCGCAGCGTCACTCTGACCGCCAAGGACAAGATCTGCCTGCAGGAGCATCGTGAGTGTACGCCGGAGGCGTGCCCCTATGCCAACGGCTACTATGACCGAGTAAAGCAGGCACTGTGGGATGGACTGGACACCCATGCCCTGACCGCCGAGGCCCTGCAGGCGCTGGCACGCCGCCACAAGGTATGCCCGTTTGAGCTGGGGCTGGATCTGAGCCTCTGGTGTGATGTGGTCGTGGGCGATTACAACTACCTGTTTGACCCGGTCGTGCATCTCGTCCGCTTTTTTGATACGGCGGGCGATTATATCTTCCTGCTGGATGAGGCGCACAACCTGCCCGGCCGCGCCCGCGATATGCACAGCGCGGTGCTGACAAAAAGTGCCTTCTACGATGCTAAAAAGAGGCTCGGCAAGGGGAAAAGCAGCCTGAAAAACGCTCTGACCAAGGTCAATAACCTCTTTATCGAGTGGCGGCACCGCTGTGAGGAGATACCCGGCGACAGCCGCTTTGGCAGAACCTTTTTTGAAGAAAGCCGGGCAGAAGCACTGGACCGCGCTCTCACGAAGCTCTGTGAGCCGCTGGAAATCTGGCTCGATGAGCATCGTGACCCGGATGAAACACATGAGGCGCTGCTGCAGCTCTATTTTGACATTCGGGCCTGGCTGCGTGTGGCAGACACCTTTGACGACCACTTTGTGCTGCAGGTGTCCGCACACGGCAGTGAGGTCCGCGCCGCCATGCTCTGTCTGGACCCAAGCGATTTTCTGGCGGCGGATTTTGCCAAGGGGCGCGCCGCGGTGCTCTTCAGCGCCACGCTGGCCCCGGCAGGCTACTATAAAGATCTCTGCGGCCTGCCGGACGCCCGGGCTGTGGCACTGCGCAGCCCGTTTGACCCCGGCAATCTGGGGTTGTGGTGTGCACATCATGTCAGCACCCGCTACAAGGACCGGGAGGACAGCATTGCGAAGGTGTCCGACCTGCTGGCGATCATGGCGGGTGCGCGGCGCGGGCATTATCTGGCGTTTTTCCCCAGCTACAGCTATCTGCAGCAGGTGCGGGAGGATTTCACAGCCCGCTATCCCGATATGCCGATCCTCAGTCAGGAGAGCGCCATGGACGAAGTACAGCGTGCGGCGTTTCTGGAACGCTTCCGCAAGCGGGACGCGGAGGCGCTGCTGGGCTTTGCCGTGCTGGGCGGCGTATTCGGTGAGGGCGTGGACCTGACAGGGGAGAGCCTGATCGGCGCGGCTATCGTCAGCCCCGGTCTGCCGCAGATCGGCCCCCGACAGGAGCAGCTGCGGGACTATTTTGAAAAGACCCGCGGCACCGGCTTTGACTACGCGTACCGCTATCCCGGCATGAACAAGGTCCTGCAGGCTGCCGGGCGGGTCATACGCACACCGCAGGACCGGGGCGTTGTCCTGCTCATTGACGACCGCTTTGCCGCGCCCGATACCCGCCGGCTGATGCCGCCGCACTGGGAGCATCTGAAAACCGTGGACTCGGCGCAGGCGCTGACAGCGGAGCTGGAACGGTTCTGGGGCAGAGAGGCTTCCCCCGAGGGGGAAGCTGTCAGCGGCCCCGCCCGCTGACTGATGAGGGCGGTACTTGCTTATGACACCCGCTTATAAGCGATTGCGCAGACTTGCCCCTCATCCGGCCCTGCGGGGCCACCTTCCCCCGAAGGGGAAGGCTTTAGGCTTATTTGCCCCAAAAATCGCAAAATTTGCATGATTTATCCTCTTGCATTTACAGGCGTGCGTGCTATAATACAATCCGCACGAAATTTTGCATGTGTATAATAGGGTAAGGGAAAATTATGACGAAAGACCTCACGAGCGGCAGTCCGCTCAAAGTTATTCTGATGTTTACGCTGCCGCTGGTGCTGGGCAACCTGTTCCAGCAGTTTTATGCGCTGGCGGACACTATCATTGTCGGCCGCTTCTGCGGTGTCAGTGCACTGGCCTCGGTCGGCGCGACCGGGTCGGTCAACTATCTGATTCTGGGATTTGTCATCGGTGTGTGCAACGGCTTTGCGATCCCCATCGCGCAGCTGTTCGGCGCGCGGGATTACAGTGATCTGCGCCGCCATGTGGCCAATGCCGCGTGGCTTTGCATTGCGGGCAGCGTGGTGCTGACCGTGACGACCGTGGCGCTGACGCGCCCCATGATGCAGCTGATGCAGACGCCCGAGGACATCCTTGACGGTGCTGTCATCTATATCGGCTGGATCTTTGCGGGAATTCCGTTCATCTTTTTGTACAACATGGTGGCGGCCATCATGCGCGCATTGGGCGACAGCAAAACGCCGCTGTACTTTCTGATCCTGACCAGTGCGCTCAACATCGGGCTCGACCTTTTGTTCATCATCCCGTTTCAGATGGGTGTTCTGGGGGCGGCGCTGGCCACTGACATCTCGCAGGTCATTTCCGGTGTGCTGAGCTTTATCTATCTGAGCCGTAAATTTGATGTGCTGAAGATGCAGAAATCTGACTTTGCCTACAGCAAAAAGGCCTGCGCCCGTCTGCTGGGCATCGGTATACCCATGGGTCTGCAGTGCAGCATCACGGCCATTGGCAGCGTCATCATGCAGTGGGCGGTCAATGTGCAGGGCAGCACCGCCGTTGCCGCCGTCACCGCAGCAGGCAAGACCCAGAGTCTGCTGACCGTTCCGATGGAGAGCGTCGGCACGGCCATGGCAACCTACGCCGGGCAAAACCTCGGTGCATCCCGGATGGATCGTGTGCGGCAGGGCGTCAACAGCGCAATGCTCATTATTTTGATTTACGGTGTGGCATCGGCTTTCGTCCTGCATTTTACCGATGTGCAGATCATGGGGCTGTTTCTGGACACTGCCAAGGAAGTTGACATTGTAGCCATGGGGCGCGAATATCTGTTCTGGAACAGCGTATTCTTCGTGCCGCTGGGGGCATTGATCATCTGGCGCTACACCATTCAGGGGCTCGGCTTCTCAACGCTTGCCATGATGGCCGGTGTGGCTGAGATGGTGGCCCGCACGGTGGTGGCTATTGCGCTGGTGCCGGTGCTGGGCTACTTCGGTGCCGAGCTGTCCAACCCGGCCGCGTGGATTGCTGCCTGCGTATTCCTCTATCCCGCGTATATATGGACCTGCCGCCAGCTGGACAACCGTCTGCTGGCTGCCAAGCTGCATATACAGGGTGACCACGCGGAGCCGATTTTATAATATTTGGGGCTGTCCCGCTAAGGGACGGCCCTTTTTGTATTTTACAGTGTGTCTGTTTTTGCATTGCCTATTGCTGTCGGTCGGCAAAGCGTATATAATAGAAGTATCTTTGAAAGTATATTGAGGGAAAGGAAAGTGTACCATGACGAAGAAAGTGCCGTTTATCACGCTTGCACAGGCGAAAGAGATCGCCGCCGATATTCCCACCCCGTTCCACCTCTATGACGAGAAGGGTATCCGGGAAAATGCCCGCAGGGTCAACGCTGCGTTCAGCTGGAACAAGGGCTTTAAAGAATATTTCGCCGTAAAGGCCACGCCGAACCCCTATCTGCTCAAGATCCTGCAGGAGGAGGGCTGCGGCGTTGACTGCTCCAGCTATACGGAGCTGCTGATGAGCGAGGCCTGCGGCTTCCGGGGCAGTGACATTATGTTTTCCTCCAACGACACCCCGGCGCAGGATATGAAGAAGGCCTACGACCTCGGCGCGTACATCAATCTGGATGATCTGACCCATGTCGAATTTCTCGAGAAGGTTGCGGGTGTGCCCAAGACCGTATGCTGCCGCTACAATCCGGGTGGTGTGTTTGAGTTGGGCAACGGTATCATGGACAACCCCGGCGATGCCAAGTACGGCATGAGCGAGGACCAGATGGCCGAGGCATACACCAAACTGATGGCTGCCGGTGCCGAGGAGTTCGGTATCCACTCCTTCCTGGCCAGCAACACCGTCACCGATGACTATTACCCCAAGCTGGCCGGTGTCCTGTTTGAGCTGGCTGTCCGCCTGCATAATCGCACCGGCGCCAAGATCAAGTTCATCAACCTGTCGGGCGGTGTGGGCATTGCCTACCGCCCCGACCAGCGCAGCAACGACATTGCAGCCATCGGCGAGGGTGTCCGCAAAAAGTTTGAGGAAATTCTGGTTCCCGCCGGTATGGGCGATGTGGCGATTTTCACCGAGATGGGCCGCTTTATGCTGGCACCCTACGGTGCGCTTGTCACGACCGTGCTGCATCAGAAGCATATCTATAAGGAGTACATCGGTGTGGATGCCTGCGCCGCCAACCTGATGCGCCCGGCCATGTACGGCGCCTACCACCACATTACCGTGCTGGGCAAGGAGGACGCCCCCTGCGACCATAAGTACGATGTGACCGGCGGCCTGTGCGAGAACAATGATAAGTTTGCCATCGACCGCATGCTGCCCGAGATCGAGATCGGGGATGTCGTTTATATCCACGACACCGGTGCTCACGGCTTCTCGATGGGCTACAACTACAACGGCAAGCTGCGCAGTGCCGAGGTTCTGCTGAAGGAGGACGGCTCCCACCAGCTTATCCGCCGTGCCGAAACACCGGCGGATTACTTCGCAACCTTCGATTTCAGCCCTTTCTTCAAAAAGTAATAGCGGGAGGCAATACCCTTGTTTGAGTTTTTGTTTGTCATCGGCATAGTGCTGGCGTTTTACGGCTATTCCACAATGAAGAACCCCCGTGTCTGGGGCGATCAGGGCCGTGAGGAGATACGCCCCGAAAACTGGAACGGCTATGTTGTACACAACGGGCAGTTCATGATGTATGCCGGCTTTTTTCTGGCGGCACTGGCTGCGCTGGATGTCATTTTCACCTTTGCAAACTGGCTCTTTATCCTGATCCTGCTCGGCGGTCTGGCGCTGCTGTTCTATCCCTTAGCCCACTGGATGCACGAAAAAGAGGGCAAATGGTGGCCCTGGCCGAGGCATAAAAAGAAAAAATAAGGGGGCTGCGCATGGCTTTTGATTTCAAGAAAGAATACAAAGAGTTTTACCTGCCCAAAACAAAGCCGGCGCTTGTTACGGTGCCGCCGATGAACTACCTTGCCGTGCGCGGCAAGGGTGACCCGAATGAGGAGAACGGCGCGTATCAGCAGGCCATTGGCCTGTTGTACGGCGTTGCCTATACCATCAAGATGAGCAAAAAGGGCGACCACCGCATCGAGGGATACTTTGATTATGTTGTCCCGCCGCTCGAGGGGTTCTGGCAGCAGGAGGGTACGGACGCCATAGATTACGCGCATAAGGAGCGCTTTGTGTGGGTATCCGTTATCCGTCTGCCGGACTTTGTGACAAAGGCGGATTTCGCGTGGGCGGTGCAGGAGGCTGCAGCGAAAAAGAAGCAGGATTTCTCTGCTGTGGAATTTCTGACTGTTGAGGAGGGACTGTGCGTGCAGTGCATGCACATTGGCCCCTACGACAGGGAGCCGGAGACGGTTGCGGCCATGGATGCTTTTTTGGCAGCCAACGGTTACACCAATGACTTGACACAGACACGCCGCCACCATGAGATCTACCTTTCCGATGTGCGCAAAACAGCCCCGGATAAGCTGAAAACCGTGATACGCCACCCCATCAGAAAGCTGTGACTCGCAGACATACAGAAGGCCCTGCGGTAAAAAGCGAACCCAAAAAGCAAAGCGCCTGTGCGGTTTCAAAATCCGCACAGGCGCTCTTTAATTATTCCGCTGCTTCTGCAAGTATCTCCTCCACATCCGCTTTGGTGAAATCCCCCAGCGGCAGGACAAGTTTGGCCAGTATCTCCTGCGGCAGGTCGGCCAGCACCGCGCTCTGGTCAGCCTCGGCGTCCTCGGCGGCCAGCACACGGGACAGTCCCTCGCTGTCCACCTCTATCCGCGCATAGTGGCCGGTGGCAATGAATGCACAGTCCAACTCAGCGGCCTTGTCTGCCAGCAGGCGCAGCAGTTCGGCGGGGGGGACTGCATTTTCTGCGGTAAAGGTCTGCACGGCAAAGCCCTGCTGCTGCAAAATGCGCAGTGCAGCGGCGGCATCGCGGCCGCTGTTCAGACCCAGCAGGACCTTATCCTGCTTTTCAAAAGTATTGAATCCATCCATGCTGTTTCTCCTTACTGTAAGGGCTCAGGCCTGACGCCCGCCGTATTTTTTGCTCTGCTCCACGGCCATCCGGTCGCAGCGCTCGTTTTCGGGGTGGCCTGCGTGGCCCTTTAGCCAGTGGTAGGTAATCTCATGCTTTTCGCTCTCGGTCAGCAGCGGGGCCCACAGGTCCGGGTTCAAAGCGGGGGATTTGTCGGCCTTTTTCCACCCGCGCGCGCGCCAGCCCTTTGCCCAGCCCTTCTGCAGGCTGTCGATGACATATTTGCTGTCGCTGTACAGGTCGATGGCGCAGGGCTCTTTAAGCTGGCGCAGCGCCTCCAGCAGGGCTGTCATCTCCATGCGGTTATTGGTCGTGTTTGCCTCCCCGCCGGAAAGCTCCTTCTCATACACCTTCTGCGCCGTGCGGAACCGCAGGATCGCCCCCCAGCCGCCCGGCCCGGGGTTGCCGCTGCAGGCACCGTCCGTATAAATTTCAATCTGCTTCATGTGTTGCACTCCGAATTTCTGTCTATAATATTCTATTATACCCGCTTTGAAATCATATGGCAAGGGATTTGACATGGACGCCGATTCTGATTATAATAAGATGTAATTGCAATGTTGTGTGTTTTATCGGGCCTGGCCGCGTCTTTTCAGGCGGGCTTTCCGCGCCCATCTCATAGGCATAGGAGTGTAATCGCTCTGAAAAATACATAAATCGCAACCGTTTGACAGGGAGTTCGGTAGCTGCAGCAGGCAGGTATCAGCCCAGAAATACGATGATTCGGAGGTTTTCGATGGAAGAGTTTAAGCCAAAACGCAAAAATAACACCCAGCCTGTTCAGGCCGGACAGAATACCGGCCGTGCGCCGCAGCAGCGCCGTCCCCGCGCACCCAAGCCGCAGGGCGAGAATGCCGCTGCCCCCGCGCAGCATAAGCCGCGCACCCGCAAGCCGCGCCCGGCAGCCCCCGCCGCCGCAGAGCAATCCGCCGTGCAGAGCATCCCGGCTCCGCGGCCCCGCCGCCCGCGCCAGAGCAGCCAGAACGCTGCCGCCGGGCAGAATACCGCCCCGCGCCCCCAGCGCCGCGGCCGCCGTCCGCAGCGTGCGCCGGAGCCCTATGAGATGACCCCGGCCACCCCCATGCACATCTGCCCGCTGGGCGGCCTCGGCGAGGTCGGCAAAAACATTACGCTGTATGAATGCCAGGGGGATATGATCCTGGTGGACTGCGGCCTTGTTTTCCCCGATGCTGATATGTTCGGCGTTGATCTGGTCATTCCGGATTTTACCTATGTGCTGGAGAATAAGGACCGCATCAAGGGCCTGTTCATTACCCACGGCCATGAGGATCACATCGGCAGTCTGCCGTACCTGCTCAAAAAATTCAATGTGCCGATCTACGCCGCCAAGCTGACCATCGGCCTGATCAAAAACAAGCTGGAGGAGCATGGTCTGGCGTCCAGCGCTATCTTCCATGAGATCCGCCCCCGCCAGAAGGTCACGCTGGGCTGCTTTACCGTGGAACCCATCCATGTGAACCACTCCATCCCGGATTCGCTGGCCTTTGCCATCGACTGCCCGGCCGGCGTGGTCATCCATACCGGTGACTTCAAGGTCGATTATACGCCGCTGTCCGGTGACGCCGTCACCGACCTGCCCACCATTGCCGAGTACGGCCGCAGGGGCGTGCTGGCACTGCTGGCAGATTCCACCAACGCAGAGCGCCCCGGCTTTACCGCGACCGAGCAGACGGTCGCGGAAGGGGTGCGCCGCCTGTTTGCCAAGGCCGGCAAGCGCCGCATCATCGTGGCAACCTTTGCCTCCAACATCTACCGCGTGCAGCAGATCATTGATCTGGCCATTGAGTCGGGCCGCAAGGTGGCCGTCAGCGGCCGCAGCATGGTCTCCAACACCGAGATGGCGAAGGAGCTGGGCTACCTGCACGCCCCGGATAATGTGCTTATCACGATCGACGAGATCAACAAGTACCCGCCGGAGAAGGTCGTCCTCATCACCACCGGCAGTCAGGGCGAGCCGCTGAGCGCATTGTCCCGTATGGCGCAGGCCAGCCACCGTCAGGTGCGCGTCGGCCCCAATGATTTTATCATCATCTCGGCCCGGCCCATCCCCGGCAACGAAAAGACCGTCACGAAGGTCGTCAACGGCCTGCTGACGCTGGGTGCCGAGGTCATCTACGAGAACATGTATGACACCCATGTATCCGGCCACGCCTGTCAGGAGGAGCAGAAGCTCATGCTGACGCTGGCGCATCCGCAGTTCTTCCTGCCGGTACACGGTGAGTTCAAGCAGCTCAAGCGCCACGCCGAGACGGCGGAGCATCTGGGCTATATCCCCAAGCAGAATATCTATATTGCCGAGAACGGCCAGAATATCCGCATCTCTGCGGACGGCATGACCGTTGAGAACACCGTCACGGCGGGCGCTGTGATGGTGGACGGCTACGGTGTCGGCGATGTCGGCAATGTGGTCCTGCGGGACCGCCACCATCTGTCGGAGGACGGCATCATCATTGTGACGGCCGCCATCGATGGCAGCAACGGGCAGGTGCTGTCTGGTCCCGATCTCGTCAGCCGCGGCTTTGTCTATGTGCGCGAGAGCGAGGAACTGATGGACGGGGCCCGCACGCAGGTCGAGATGGCCCTTGACCGCAGTCTCGCCGACAATATGCATGACTGGGCCAGCGTAAAGGCTCGTGTGCGGGAATCGCTCTCCAGCTATATTTACCGCCGCACCAAGCGCAGCCCGATGATCCTGCCGATTCTGCTGGAAGTGTAAAGGCAACCCCGCACGATTTCCGCCTGCTGCTAAGCACCGCTCTGCAGGTGCGGCACTTGGAGTTGTGCGGCATGGACTAAATGCTTTTTCCTGATAGAACAGGGGAGTGTACGATGAAACACAAGGATGGTCTGGATATGGCCGCCGTCATGTTGCTGTTGCTTGCAGCGGTTGCCGTCATGGTTGTGCCGGTGGCACTGGTCAAACCGCAGCTGCTGGCGATCCCTGCGGTGCTGGTCCTCATTGCGCTGTGCGTGGTGTTTTATCAGCGCCGCCGTCTGCGCGCCTTTCTGGCAAAGCAGCTCTGCAGCACAGACTTTGAGAACAGCCGCATCCAGTACAGTCTGACCAACCTGCCCATCGCCACCGTGCTTGTGAATGACGGGCGTATCCTGTGGTACAACGGCCACTTCAGAGAGCAGGTCCTCGGCGACTGTGACGCCGTGACCCGCCCGGTGGATCGCGTTCTGCCGGAGTTGGATCTGGCCGTCTGCTCCCGCCCGCACGGGCAGGATCTTACGGTGGGGGAACGGCGCTTTACGGCCTACTCCGCCGCTGCCAAGGGCAGCCGTGGTGCCAGCCTTGTGTATCTGATCGACGATACCTTTTACAAGGAAACCCTTGACGAGTATAATGAGAGCCGTCCTGCCTGCCTGATCATCGTCATTGACAGCTATGATGAGCTGTTTGACGATATGAAGGACAGCGAGCAGGCCAAGGAGCTGGAGTCCATCAACAGCCTGCTGGAGGAGTATATCGGCCGCAGCACCGGCTTTTTGCGCCGCGTTTCAAACAGCCGCTATATTGCGGTGGTCGAGGAACGCGATGTCCGCTGGATGCTGGAGGGACGGTTCGACATTCTGGACAGGGTGCGCGCGCTGCACCCCGGCGGGCTTACGACCCTTTCCATCGGTGTCGGCCACGGCGGCAAGACGCTGCAGGAGTGCCACCAGATGGCGCGGGAGAGCATTGACATCGCCCTCGGCCGCGGCGGTGATCAGGCGGCTGTCAAAACGGTGGATGGCTTTGAATTTTACGGCGGCATTTCCCACGGCGTGGAGAAACGCAGCCATGTCCGCAGCCGCATCATAGCCAATGCACTGTGTGACCTGATCCGCCGCAGCGACAGCGTGATCATCATGGGCCACCGCATGTCCGATCTGGACGCGATCGGCTCGGCCATCGGTGCGCTGCGCATCTGCAAGATGTGCGGCGTCCCGGCGGTCATTGCCGTCAACAGCGAGGCAACACTGGCCGGGCCGCTGCTTAAAACCGTGATCGATGCAGGGGAGGGGCATGATTTTATTGCCCCGGATCAGACGCTGGATGTCATCACACCCAACACGCTGCTCATCGTGGTGGACACCTACCAGAAGCGCCTGCTTGAAAGCCAGAAAATCTACGAAAAATGCAGCTGCGTTGTTGTCATCGACCATCACCGTATGGCGGTGGGCCATATCGACAACCCGCTGCTGCTCTACCATGAGCCCTATGCATCCAGCGCCAGTGAACTTGTGTGTGAGCTGCTGCAGTTCATGCCCAAGGAAAACAACATAACCCCGCTGGAGGCCAACGCATTGTTGGCAGGCATCATGCTCGACACACGCAGCTTTGCGCTGCATGTGGGTGTGCGCACCTTTGAGGCTGCCGCGTGGCTGCGCAGCCGCGGCGCCCAGACTGCTGACACCAAGCTGCTTTTCAACACCTCAAAAGAGGAGTATGAGGCCCGCGCCCATATCGTGGAGGGGGCCTACATATACAAGGGCTGCGCGATAGCCCTTTCTGATGAGCTGGATGCCGGTATGAATGTTGTGCTGCCGATGGCGGCCAACGATCTGCTGACCATCAACGGTGTGGACGCCAGCTTTGTGGCAGTCGCCAAAAACGGCGGCGTCAATATCTCGGCGCGCAGTATGGGCGCGCTGAATGTGCAGGTCATTCTGGAGCCACTGGGCGGCGGCGGTCATCTGATGATGGCGGGCGCCCAGCTGCAGAACTGCACGCTGGAGGATGCGGAACATCGCATCCGTGAACAAATTGACCTGTACCGCGCGGCGCAAAAGGAAAACACCGCACGGTAACCGGGATATAAATTCGGGAGGGAAATCCTTATGAAGATCATTCTCAAGCAGGACGTCAAGAGCATTGGCAAGAAAGATGAGATCCATGAAGTTTCGGACGGCTACGCCCGCAACTTTCTGTTCCCGCGCAATCTGGCAGCCCCCGCAGATGCCGCTGCCCTGAACCAGGCCCGCACCAAGAGCGAGGCCAAGGCCCACCACGAGGCCGAGGCCCGCGCTGCTGCCGAGGCCCTTGCCGCCAAGATCAAGGGCCAGACCGTTACCGCCAAGGTCAAGGGCGGTGCGTCCGGCAAGCTGTACGGCAAGGTCACCGGCAAGGAGGTCGCAGACCTGCTGACGGCCCTGACCGGCACCGAGATCGACAAGAAGAAGGTCGAGCTGCCCTCCGCCATCAAGGAGTTCGGCAGCTACGATGCCTCGGTGCGTCTGTACGCCGGTGTTGTCGCGCCCTTCAAGCTGAAGGTCGAGGAGCTGTAATTACTTTGCGGGAAGGGAGAGGATGTCCGCCATGCCGAAAAATGAGGAAGTAAGCCTGTCCAGTCTGGGCATCCAGATGCCCTACAATATGCAGGCCGAGCAGAGCGTGCTGGGCGCCGCGCTGATGGATGAGACGGTGCTGAACCGCCTGATCACAGACATGGAACCCGAGATGTTCTACTCGGACCAGAACCGTGCCGTCTATGAGACGATGCGCGCGCTTTATACCGAGAGCGAGGCGGTCGATGTCATCACGCTGGTCAACGCCCTTGCCAACGGCGGGACCTTTGCCAGCGCCGATGACGCCAAGGTCTACATCACCCGCATTGCCGAGACGGTGCCCGCCATCTCCAATGTCGATTCCTACTTCAAGATCGTCAAGGAGAAGTATCAGGCCCGCCGCCTGATCGATGCGGCCCGCGGTATCCTGAGCGAGACAGCCTCCGGCGAGGACGCCGATCTGCTGCTGGAAAGTGCTGAGCAGAAGATCTATGACATCCGCTCCGGCCGCGACAAGACCGGTGTCAAGACCATCCGCGAGTCCATTCTCGAGGTCATCGACACGATGCAGAAGCTCAGCGGTGCCGACCGCGATAAGTTCGCCGGTATTCCGACGGGCTTTAACTATCTGGATACCGTGCTGACCGGTCTGGGGCGGTCGGATCTGATCATTCTGGCCGCCCGCCCCGGTATGGGCAAGACCTCGTTTGCGCTGAACATCGCAACGAATGTGGCCCGCCAGCAGAAGATCCCCACGATCATCTTCAGTCTGGAGATGACCTGCGAGCAGCTGACGGACCGTATCCTTTCCAGCACGGCCAACATCGACAGTCAGGCGTTCCGCACCGGCCGTTTGAACAACTCCGACTGGAACGACTTTGCACAGGCAACCTCGCTGCTCTACAACGCCCCTATTTATATGGACGATTCCTCCGGTATTTCGGTGCCGGAGATCAAGGCGAAGATCCGCACGATCAATCAGGATCCCAAAAAGGAAAAGATCGGGCTGGTTATCATTGACTATCTGCAGCTGATGCAGAGCGCCAAGCGCACCGAGAGCCGCGTGCAGGAGATCAGTGACATTACCCGAAACCTGAAGATCATGGCCAAGGAACTGAATGTTCCGGTCATTGCGCTTTCGCAGCTGTCCCGTGCGGCAGAAAAGACGGCGGGCCGGTCTGACCACCGCCCCCAGCTGTCTGACCTGCGTGACTCCGGCTCGATCGAGCAGGATGCCGATATCGTGCTGTTCCTCTACCGTGCAGCCTACTATAACTCCCAGAATGGGGAGGACAGCCAGGCTAACGAGAATGAGGCCGAGTGTATTGTCGCCAAAAACCGCCACGGTGAGACGAGCGTTGTCCGCCTTGGCTGGGACGGTGCCCACACGCGGTTCAGCAATCTGGATGTGAGCCATGAATTCTGACGCAGAAAAAACAGTACAGCGTATGGAGGAGACCCTTTTGGCGGACTGCCGCCGACAGGGTCTGTTCAAGTCTGGCGACAGAGTCATTGCTGCCTGCTCCGGTGGGGCAGACTCAATGGCTTTGTTGCTTTTTTTGCTGCGCCACCGCCGCACACTTGAAATTGAGGTGCAGGCCACCCATGTCAACCACGGCATAAGGGGCGCGGCCGCCGCGCGCGATGCTGATTTTGTGGCGGATTTCTGCCGCAAAAACGGTGTTGAGCTGTTCTTATATGATGCTGTGCAGGAGGGGATCGAGATTCCGCCCCACCCCAGTGAGGATTGGGCTCGCGGGCTGCGCTACGGCTGGTTTGACGAGCTGGCCGCCCGGCAGGAGGCTGTCATTGCCACCGCGCACACAATGTCTGATCAGGCAGAAACGGTGCTGTTCCGTCTGGCGCGGGGGACAGGCCTCCACGGGCTGGCGGGCATACCGCCGCGCCGCGGCTGCTATGTGCGGCCGATGCTTTGCCTGACCCGTGCCGATACCGAGGCATACTGCGCCGCGCTGGGGCAACACTACATACAGGACGAGACAAACGCCGAGGATGTTTACGCCCGCAACCGCATCCGCCACGATGCCATCCCGGCGCTGCAATACGCAAACCCGGCAGCCGAACGCAGCATTGCCCGGCTCTGCCGCCAGATGCGCGCCATGGACGAGTGGCTTACGGCGGAGGCCGCCGCGCTTTTGCAGGCGGCCGCTGTGCCGGGCGGCTATGATGCGGCCACCCTGCGCCGCGCAGAGGGACCGGTGCTGGACGCAGCGCTCCGCGCACTGGTCAGCCCTGTGCGCGATGCGGAGGAAAAGTATGTCAGTCTGCTTCGCTTTCTCGTTTTAAAGGGGGAGGGCGGCGTTCAGCTGACCCCGCAGGTGAACTATAAGCTCCGTGACGGACTGCTTGTCTGCCTGACGGGGGAGGGCGTGCAGAGGCTGCCCGCCCCGCCGCAGCACTTTGAACCGGGTGCATATCGCCTGCCGGGTGGTTATTTTGTGAAATTTCAGGTCGTAAAGTATGAAGAATTTCTAAAAAATCAACCAATTTTCAAAAAAGACTTAAACTGTTGCGCAGATTGTGCTAAAATACAAGGGAATGTTATTCTGCGCACAAGGCAGCCGGGGGATTTTTTCCGCCCGGGCGGACGCCATCTGCGCAAGACACTCAAAAAATATTACAATGAACTCGGTATTCCGCAGGCAGAGCGGCCGCTGCTGCCGCTGCTGGCGGACGGCAGCGAGGTACTGTGGCTGTGGGGCTGCGGCTTTGCCGAGGGATGCGCCCCCGATGAGTACACCCATGAGGTACTGACGGTGCGGACAGAGAAAACAGGGGAGGCATAATCCTATGCACAACATGGACAACGATATTGACCACATTCTTGTGCCGGAAGAAGAACTGAAAGCCAAAGTCACCGCACTGGGCGAGCAGATCACCCGCGATTATGAGGGAAAGGATCTGCTGATGGTTTCCATCCTGAAAGGCTCCGTTGTCTTTATGGCGGACCTGATGCGTGCAGTCAAGATGCCCTGCGCCATTGATTTTATGGTCGTTTCCAGCTACGGCGGCGCCAACACATCCTCAACCGGCCTTGTCAAGATCATCAAGGATCTTGATGCAGACCTGACCGGCAAGGATCTGCTGATCGTCGAGGATATTCTTGACACCGGCATCACGCTGTCCAAGCTGGTCCCGGTGCTGAAAATGCGCAATCCCAACAGCGTCAGGATCTGTACCATCCTCAGCAAGCCCAGCCGCCGCATGGCGGACATCGAGCCGGATTACTGCGGCTTTGAGGTCCCGGATGAATTTGTGGTCGGCTATGGCCTTGACTACGATGAAAAATACCGCAACCTGCCCTATGTAGGCGTACTCAAGCCGGAGGTATATTCCGGCTGAGCCATAAAACCAAAATGCCCGGTGGCTACACCGGATAGGAGTTGATTTCTTGCAGCACAAACAACCGAAGTTCAGCGGCATCCTTGTGGTGGCCGTCCTGATGGTGTTGGTCCTGTTCTTCGTCAGCCTTTCGCCCCTTTTGGCAGCGTCCGGCAATAAAGACACGACCTACTCCGAAATCTATTATTACTTTGAAAACCAGCAGGTGACCTCGTTCCGTCTGGATCTGGGCACCGGCAGCCTTGAAATGTGGCTCAAGGAGGGCAAGGCCGCCCTGCCAGAGTCCAACGCAGCAACCACCATGCCCAGCGGCGGTCTGCTGAGCATGGGCAGCACGGACAACGATACGCTCCCCGCCAACGGCGGCACGGTCTATATGACCTACAAGCTGCCCTACGGCGGTGACTTCAACACCGGAAAAATCTCTGACTTTGTGGACGAATACAACGCTGCAAATCCGGATGCCCCTATGGTGTTTGACTATGTGGCCGCCAAGACCAGCGTGCCATGGCTGGAGATCATCTTCTATGTGGCGATGATCGGCAGCATCGGTATGCTGTTCATGTCGATGTACCGCGGCGGTGCAGGCGGCGGCATCATGAATGTGGGCCGCGCCAAGGTCAAGGATCAGCAGGAAAACCAGCGCAAGGCAACCTTTGCCGATGTCGCCGGTGCTGACGAGGAAAAGGCCGAGCTGCAGGAAGTCGTTGAGTTTCTGAAGGCTCCCGGCAAGTTCAATTCTCTGGGTGCCCGCATCCCCCACGGCGTATTGCTGGTGGGCCCCCCGGGTACCGGTAAGACCCTGCTGGCGCGCGCCTGCGCCGGCGAGGCCGGTGTGCCGTTCTACGCGATTTCCGGCTCCGACTTCGTGGAAATGTATGTCGGTGTCGGTGCCTCCCGTGTGCGTGATCTTTTTGAAAAGGCAAAAAAGACGATGCCCTCCATCATCTTTATTGATGAGATCGATGCAGTGGGCCGTCAGCGCGGTGCAGGTCTCGGCGGCGGCCACGATGAGCGTGAGCAGACCCTGAACCAGCTGCTGGTTGAGATGGACGGCTTTGATGCCAACGATGGCGTCATCGTAATGGCCGCCACCAACCGCGCGGATATTCTGGATAAGGCGCTGCTGCGTCCCGGCCGTTTTGACCGTCAGGTCTATGTCGGTCTGCCCGATGTGAAGGGCCGTGAAGAGATCCTCCGCGTCCATACCAAGAACAAACCCCTCGGCCCCGATGTGAGCCTCAAGACGATTGCCCGCTCCACTGCCGGCTTCTCCGGTGCTGATCTGGAGAACCTCGTCAACGAAGCTGCGCTGCTGGCCGCCCGTCAGGGCAAGAAGGCCATCACCGAGAAGGAAATCGAGGAAGCCTCGGTCAAGGTCATGATGGGTCCTGAGAAAAAGAGCCATGTTGTCACCGATGAGGAACGCCGCCTGACTGCCTATCATGAGACAGGCCACGCCATCACGGGCTACTTCAGCAAGCACCATGACCCGGTACACCAGATCAGCATTATCTCCCGCGGCGGTGCGGGCGGCTATACGATGTACCTGCCGGAAAAGGATCCCAGCTATGTCACCAAGACTGCGATGTTTGAAAATATCGTGACGCTGCTGGGCGGCCGCGTGGCAGAGCAGCTTGTGCTGGAGGATATTTCCACCGGTGCATCCAGCGATCTGCAGCGCGCCACCGATACGGCCCGCGCAATGGTCACGCGGTACGGCTTCTCTGAGCGGATGGGTCCTGTTGTCTACGGCAGCGACCCCGGCGAGACCTTCCTGGGCCGTGATTTCGGTCAGGGAAAGGGCTATTCCGAGGCCATCGCCTCCGAAATCGACAACGAGATCCGCGATATTGTGGATGAGGCCTATGAGACGGCCCGCCGCACCCTGACCGAGCACATGAACGAACTGCACAAGGTCGCAGGCGTCCTGATGGAACGCGAGAAGATCAGCGGCGAGGAGTTCAAAACGCTGATGGAGGGCGGGACCCTGCCGCCCTATGACATCGCCAACGGTGAGACCGCCAAGCCCGAAGCACCTGCGCCGGAAAATGCAGAACCTGTGCAGCCTGCCGAACAACCCGCAACCCCGCAGCCTGCCGAGCCGGACAATGCCCAGCCCGACACGCAAGAGTAAAGAGTAGGTGTAAACTATGGATCAGAATTTTACCCTGATGGCGCAGTCCCGCGCAAACTATTACACGGCTGGCAGCCCGGTGCAGTTCGTGCGTGTCGAACTGCTGAAAGGCGACATGACCGGTGAGGTCGCAGTCTGCCTGACCTTTAAGAATGTCGGCACCGAGCCGTTGACCGGTCTGGTCGTCCACTTCAAATGCAAGGATGCCGCAGGTCAGGTCCTGTGTGAGGATGACTTCTACTATGAGCAGCTCAACGCCCAGCCCGGCGCTGTGTTCGGCAGTGATGATGCCGTTTATGTCAGCGATACGCCGGTCTCCAGCGTTGAGGTCGAGCAGGATCGTGCCTTCCTGAACGGCCGCGGCGTTGACCTGCGCAGCTATAAGCGCGTGCGTCTCAATTTGCCCCGCGTGCTGCCCGGCTCCATTGCCAAGACGCTGCAGCAGCGCACCGGCAATGCCCAGCTGACCTGCGTACCTCAGGATAACGAGTACGGCTGGTTCTGCGCCTGCGGCGCGTTCCATCCCAATGAGGAAAACACCACCGTCTGCTCGGAGTGCGGCGGTGACCGCGCCTCCATCAAGGCTACGCTGACCTCCATTCTGGAGGAGGCTCGTCAGGCGGTGGAGCGCCAGCAGCAGGAGGTTAATTCTGTTGCCAGCAGTGTAGCGCCCCAGCCTCAGGTACAGCCGACCCCGGCCGCCAGCGATCCGCGTGCCACGGCAGCCGCTGTGCAGGCCGCCATCACCGGCCAGCAGGAGATCCCGCCGCAGCAGGCCTATGAGCCCGAGCAGGCTACCGCTGCCTTTGAGCCGCAGTCCGAGGACGATGAGGACGAGGAGGCTGAGCGTGTGCGCCGTTATGCCCCCAAGGGCCGTCTGTTTGACGATGAGGACGACGATGATGAGGGCACCCAGATGTTCGATTCTGGTGATCTGGATTATGACGATGATGACGATTACGAGGACCGCAAAAAGTCCAAGAAGCGCGGCCGCTACGCCGATGACGACGAGACCAGCGAGGACGATGTCATGGCAGAGCGTATCATTCGTCTGGCACCGCCCATCACGGCCATCACCTGCGCACTGATCGTAGCGCTTTCTCTGGTATACCATTTCGTTCTGGCATAAAAAGCTGCCGGGCCGTCTCCCTGAAGTGGGGACGGCCCGGCATTTTTCTTTTAAATATTGACGCGGCGTATTACCGTTCCGCCGTCAGGCGGTCAAAGGTTCTGACAATCTCAGGGTCATTCAGCTTGATGACCTTTCCGGAGAGGTAGTGCAGTGTATTCTCCTCCGGAATGCGCCCAAAGGTGAGCCGCTGGGCACAGAGCGCCTGCGTTTTAAGCCCGGTGCGCTCGTTCATCTTGCGGTTGCCGTACTTGATGTCGCCAAGCACAGGGTGGCCCAGATACGCGAGATGTGCACGGATCTGGTGGGTGCGTCCCGTAATCAGCCCGATACGGCAGAGCGCAAAGGGACCCGCCTGACGAATCACCGTAACCTCTGTGATGATCTGCTTATAGCCCTCGCTCTCCCGCGCATGGATGCGCACTTTGTTGCCTTTTTCACTGTGCTGCAGCCACGCTATAAAACGGCCCTGCGGCGGCGCGCCCACCGTGATGGTAAGATATTCCTTGCGCATCATATCATCGCGGATGATGGCGTTCAGATCCCGCAGCGCGGTATAGCTTTTGGCTGCCAGCACCAGCCCCTCGGTGCCGCGGTCGAGGCGGTTGCAAAGCGCCGGCGCAAACCGCTTTTCGGCGCGGGGATCGTATTCACCCTTGCTTTCCAGATACGCTGCAAAGGCATCAACAAGATTGGGGTCACCGGTACGGTCGCTGTGGCAGAGCAGGTGGGCAGGCTTGTACAGCACGGCAAAGTTGTCATCCTCATACACCACCGTAACAGGGGGCTGCTTTTTGGGCGGCTTGGACGTTTTTACTGCAGTGCCGCCCGCCGGGAAAAACTCATCATTGACATACATCTCAATCAGGTCACCGGTCTGCAGCCGGGTGTCAGGCTCGGCACGCTTGCCGTTGACCTTGATGCGCTTGTTGCGGAACGCCTTGTACATCATGCTGCGGGGCATGTCCTTGGTCACACCCTCAACAAAACGGCTCAGACGAACGCCGTTCTCATTCGGTCCTGCGGTAAAACTTTTCATCGTATCCTCACTATGCTCATAAAACAGCCCGCACAATTCCGCGCTGCGGTATGGCTTTAGAATTATTCGGGATTCCACTTAATAAAATGGTTGGCAAACGCCTTTATAGAGTATATAATAAAATCAGTAAAAGGTAAAGACAGGGGATGAGAAAAAATGGCAGCGAGCAACCTGCACGAAAACCACCGCGCGCGGATGCAGGCCCGCGTGGAGCGCGACGGCTTGGAGAGCTTGGCGGAGCATGAAGCGCTGGAATATCTGCTGTACCTTTCTATCCCGCGCATGGATACCAATGAATTGGCACACCGCCTGATCGAGCATTTTGGTGATTTCTGCAAGGTCATGGAGGCTGAGCCGGAGGAGCTGGCGCAGGTAGATGGCATCGGCCCCAAAAGCGCCCATCTGATTGCAACCGTTATGGCGTACAGCCGCTATTATACCTTGAAAAAGCGCGTCACCCGCCAGTCGCTGCGCAAGGCAGAGTCGGCCATTGAATATGTCAAGCCGCTGTTCCGCGGCATCCAGAATGAACAGCTCTATCTGATCCTGCTGGATGATGCCTGCCGCCCCATGCAGGATCTGCGCATTGCCGAGGGGGTGCCAAACCGTGTTACGGTGGACACCCGCAAGCTGCTGCGGGCCGTGGCGCGCACAAACTCGACCTGCGGGATTCTGGCCCATAATCATCCCTCCGGGCTGGCGCTGCCATCGGAGGCCGACCGCCTGACGACCTACCGCATTATGGAGGTCACAGGTCAGCTTGGCTTTACGATCATCGACCATATTATTGTGGCGGGGGAGGATGCCTGCTCGATGCTCATGCGCGGCAGCCTGCCGGAATACCGTGCGGACGGCGGCGTTGTGCAAGCCGCAAGCCGATAACGCCCTTAACATCAAAGCATAATACCAGCCCCGCGCCCTGCCGCCCAAACCGGCAGGGCGCATTTTCTGGCCCCTTGCGTACAAAATATGGACAGGGGGCTTTACATGTAAAAAATGCCGTGCTATAATCAACATACAACTAATTGTTGTACACGAAAGGATGCGCTATGGAAGAGCAGCAGTTTCATTTACAGGCACCGTTCCAGCCGACCGGCGATCAGCCACAGGCAATCGAGGCTTTGGTGCAGGGAATCGAGGAGGGCGACAGCGCCCAGACACTGCTGGGTGTCACAGGCTCGGGCAAGACCTTCACAATGGCGAACATCATTGCACGGTGCAACCGCCCCACGCTGATTCTGGAGCCGAATAAAACGCTGGCAAGCCAGATCTGCACCGAGATGCGCAGCTTTTTCCCGGATGATGCGGTGGAGTATTTTGTCTCCTACTATGACTACTACCAGCCAGAGGCTTATATCCCTTCCACTGACACCTATATAGAGAAAGACAGCGCCATCAATGACGAGATCGACCGCCTGCGCCACTCGGCTACAGCTGCGCTGTCGGAGCGGCGCAATGTCATTATTGTGGCATCGGTATCCTGCATATACTCGCTGGGCGACCCCATTGACTACCGCAGCATGGTCATCAGCCTGCGCCCCGGTATGCAGATGGAGCGTGATGTACTTTGCAGCCGACTGGTCAAACTGCAGTATGAGCGCAATGATATGAACTTCATCCGGAACAAATTCCGCGTAAAAGGGGATACGGTGGACATTCATCTGGCCTACAACGACGAGTACGCCATCCGAGTAGAGTTCTTTGGCGACGAGATCGACCGCATCATTGAATTTGACCCACTGACGGGCGAGCATAAAAATGTGGTGCGCCATGTGGCCATCTTCCCGGCCAGCCACTACATCGTCGGGCCTGAGAAGATGCAGGAGGGATTGAAAAAGATCCGCACAGAGATGGAGCAGCAGGTCCAAAAATTCACCGAGGAGGGCAAGCTGCTGGAGGCCCAGCGAATCCAGCAACGCACCAACTATGATATGGAGATGCTGCAGGAGGTGGGCATGTGCAAGGGTATCGAGAACTACTCTGCCGTGCTGTCCGGCCGGGCGCCGGGCTCGACCCCGACAACGCTGCTGGATTATTTCCCGGATGATTTCCTTTTGATGGTCGATGAGAGTCATGTCATGCTGCCTCAGGTGCGCGGCATGTTCGGCGGTGACTACAGCCGCAAAAAAACGCTGGTGGAATACGGCTTCCGTCTGCCGTCCGCCTTTGACAACCGCCCGCTGAAATTTGAGGAATTCGAGGCAAAGATTCATCAAAAGATATTTGTCTCCGCCACGCCGGGCGAATACGAGCGTCAGCATTCCAGCCGTGTGGCAGAGCAGGTCATCCGTCCGACCGGCCTGCTCGACCCGGTCATCATGGTGCGCCCGGTCGATGGTCAGATCGAGGATCTGCTGGGCGAGATACGCACCCGCATTGAACGCGGTGAGCGCGCTCTGGTCACAACGCTGACCGTCAAGATGGCCGAGGATCTGACCGATTATCTGGAGGAACACGGCGTCAAAACCAAATATATGCACCATGAGGTGGATACCTTTGAACGAATGGAGATCATCAAGGATCTGCGCGTCGGTGCCATTGATGTAATCGTAGGCATCAACCTGCTGCGCGAGGGACTTGACCTGCCGGAGGTTTCGCTGATTGCGATCCTCGATGCCGACAAGGAGGGCTTTCTGCGCAGCGAGACGAGCCTGATCCAGACCATCGGCCGCGCGGCCCGCAACGCAAACGGCGTAGTGCTGATGTACGCCGATGAGGTGACACCCAGCATGGAGCGTGCTATCACCGAGACCGAGCGCCGCCGCGCGATTCAGGACGCATACAACAAAGAACACGGCATCACGCCGAAAACCATCGTCAAGGCCATCGGCGGCGGGCTGGAAATCAGCATGAGCGAGGAAAACAAGCGGATGCGTCAGCACCGCATGAGCCGCGCCGAGCGTCAGCAGACCATTGAGCGGCTGACCAAGGAGATGAAGGAGGCCGCACGCCTGCTGCAGTTCGAGCTGGCCGCCCAGCTGCGCGATGAGATCCAGCGTCTGGAACGAGGCGAGGACCCCACCGCGGCTGACACCAGCGAGCGCAGAGCCGCCGCCAAAACACGCAAGGGCAGGAGGAAAAAGTAAATTGAGTACCGTACCCGAAAAAACGCCTGCAAAACGCAATTCAAAAATCAAGATCGACCCGAACAACCGCATTGTCATCAAGGGCGCGCGGGAGCATAACCTGAAAAATGTTGACCTGACGCTGCCGCGTGACAAGCTGATCGTCATGACCGGCCTGTCCGGCTCCGGCAAGTCGAGCCTTGCCTTTGACACGATCTTTGCAGATGGTCAGCGCCGCTATATGGAGAGCCTTTCCAGCTACGCCCGCCAGTTTCTGGGGCAGATGGAAAAGCCGGATGTGGATGAGATCACCGGCCTTTCCCCGGCCATCTCGATCGACCAAAAGACCACAAGCCACAACCCGCGCTCTACCGTGGGCACGGTGACCGAGATCTATGACTACCTGCGCCTGATGTATGCCCGCATCGGTGTGCCGCATTGCCCGATCTGCGGACGCGAGATCACACAGCAGACTGTGGACGAGATGGTGGACGAGGTGCTGAAGCTGCCAGAGCGCACCCGCTTTCAGGTGCTGGCCCCGGTCGTGCGTGCCCGCAAGGGGACGCAGGCAAAGGAGCTGGATGCGGCCCGCCGCGCCGGCTTTGCCCGCGTGCGGATCGACGGCAATATGTATGATCTGAGCGAGGAAATCAGCCTCGAAAAGAACATCAAGCACACGGTCGAAATCGTGGTAGACCGCCTTGTTATCAATGATACGGTTCGCGGTCGTCTGGCAGATTCCATTGAGACCGCGCTGGCGCAGGCCAACGGGCTGGTCGTTATTGATGTCATCGGCGGTGAACCGATGATGTTCAGCCAGAGCTATGCCTGCCCTGAGCATGGTGTCTCGGTCGAGGAACTGACCCCCCGGATGTTCAGCTTCAACAACCCCTTCGGTGCCTGCGAGAAATGCACAGGCCTTGGCACCTTTATGAAGGTGGACCCCGCCCGCGTCATTCCCGACAAACGCAAGTCCATCCGTGAGAGCGCCATCAAGGCCAGCGGCTGGTATTATGCCGAGGGCTCGATCTCCGAGATGACCTACAACGCACTGGGCAAGCGGTACGGCTTTACGCTCGATACTCCCATCAAGGATTTCAGCAAGGAGGCTCTGCATGCCCTGCTGTACGGCACCGGTGAGGAGCGCATCGAGATGCAGCGTGAGAGCATGTTCGGCTCCGGCACCTACTACAACCAGTTTGAGGGCATCGTCCCCAACCTTGAGCGCCGCTTCCGCGAGACAAGCAGCGAGTGGGTCAAGGAAGAAATCGCCCTCGTCATGTCCAGCGAGGTTTGCCCGGCCTGCCACGGCCGCCGCCTGAAGCCGACCAGCCTGGCTGTCACGGTGGGCGGTATCAACATCTCTGACTTCTGTGAGAAAAGTGTCAACGAGGAACTGGAGTTTATCAGCACGGCCAAGGTCAGCGCCCGCGATGAGATGATCGGTGCACCGATCTTTAAAGAGGTAAGGGAGCGGCTTGGCTTTCTGAAAAGTGTGGGCCTTGGCTACCTGACGCTCTCCCGCGGTGCAGCATCCCTGTCCGGCGGTGAGAGCCAGCGCATCCGTCTGGCAACCCAGATCGGCAGTGCCCTGACCGGTGTGCTGTATGTGCTGGATGAGCCGAGCATCGGCCTGCACCAGCGTGACAATGATAAGCTGATCGCCACGATGAAGCGTCTGCGCGACCTTGGCAACACCCTGATCGTGGTGGAGCATGACGAGGATACGATGCGCCAGGCGGATTATATTGTGGATGTCGGCCCCGGTGCCGGCGTCCACGGCGGTGAAATCGTAGCCGCCGGCAGTGTGGCGGATATCTGCAAGGTCAAGCGCAGTATCACCGGTGCATACCTCTCGGGCCGCAAATATGTCGAGGTTCCCGAAGCGCGGCGTCCCGGCAACGGGAAATTCCTGCGCATCGTCAAGGCACACGAGAATAACCTGCAGGACATCACGGTGGATTTCCCGCTGGGCAAGATGATCTGTGTCACGGGTGTGTCCGGCTCCGGCAAGTCCACCCTTGTCAATGAGATCCTGTATAAAACGCTGGCAGCCTCGCTCAATGGTGCCCGCAGCCGCCCCGGCCAATGTGAGGAGGTTCAGGGCATGGAGTGGGTCGATAAGGTCATCGGCATTGACCAGTCGCCCATCGGGCGCACCCCGCGCTCCAACCCGGCTACCTATACCGGCGTGTTCGGGGACATCCGCAGCCTGTTTGCCAACACGCAGGACGCTAAGATGCGCGGCTATGGCCCGGGGCGGTTCAGCTTCAATGTCAAAGGCGGCCGTTGCGAGGCCTGCGAGGGCGGCGGCATCCTGACCATCGAGATGCACTTCCTGCCCGATATTTATGTGCCCTGCGATGTCTGCAAGGGCAAGCGCTACAACCGCGAAACACTGGAGGTCAAGTACAAGGATAAGAATATCTCCGATGTGCTGGACATGACGGTGGAGGAGGCCTGTGTATTCTTCGCCAATATCCCGAAGATCGCACGCAAGCTGCAGACGCTGCAGGAGGTCGGTCTGGGTTATATTCAGTTAGGACAGGCAGCCACAACGCTTTCGGGCGGCGAAGCCCAGCGCGTCAAGCTTGCCAATGAGCTGGCCCGCCGTGATACCGGCCAGACCGTCTATATTCTGGACGAGCCCACCACTGGTCTGCATGTGGCGGATGTTCACCGCCTTGTCAAGGTGCTGGATAAGCTGGTCGATGCAGGCAACACAGTCATCGTGATCGAGCATAACCTCGATGTCATCAAGCGCGCGGATTATATCATTGACCTCGGCCCGGAGGGCGGCAGCGGCGGCGGTACCATCGTGGCCACCGGCACCCCGGAGGAGGTCGCGCAAAACCCCGCCTCCTTTACCGGGCAATACCTCAAGCCGGTGCTGGAGCGGGCAGCAGAGCTTAAACAATCACAAAAATAACACGGACAGCTCTCCTGCGGGAGAGCTGTTTTTTGCTGTGCCGATTTTTTGCGCGCACCATTCCATACATTGGGATTTGCATACGGCGCGGTTTTGTGGTATAATACCCGCAAGTAGGCTTTAAGGAGGGCGGCACTGTGACCGTTTTGCGATATACCGTGCCGCCGGAAAACGATGGCTGCCGACTGGGGCTCTTTCTGCGGATGCAGGGGGTTACGGCCGGGCTGATCAAATCCGTCAAGTATGACGGGGACGGCTTTTTTGCCGATGACCGCGCCATCCGCACGAACGAGCCGGTGCATACCGGCCAGTGTATCCGCTTCGCGCTCCCGCCAGAGCGGGAAACCAGCGTTGTACCGCAGCCTGTGCCGTTTTCCGTTGCCTATGAGGATGCGTTTGCTGCCGTGCTGGACAAGCCGGCGGGCATCGCCGTACACCCCACACTGAATTACCCGGACGGCACGCTGGCCAACGGCTGGCTGTACCGGCTGCATCAGCAGGGGAAGGACGGTATTTTCCGTCCTGTAAACCGCATTGATAAAAACACGAGCGGACTGGTGCTCTGCGCGCAGAACGCTTTCGCCGCCCCGCTGCTGGCAGGCAGCGCCCGTAAATGCTACCTTGCAATCGTGGAGGGCACGATGCCGCTCGGCCCGGGCCGTATTGAGGCCCCCATTGCGCGGCGCGGCGATTCGATCATCGGCCGCTGTGTGCGCGCGGACGGAAAGTACAGTCTGACCGAATACACGGTCTTGGCTGCAGGGCACGGCCACAGTCTGGCTGCCTGCATACCGCGCACCGGCCGCACCCACCAGATTCGGGTACACATGGCCCACATCGGCCACCCGCTGGCGGGCGATTCTCTCTACGGCGGCTCGGATAAAATGATTGCCCGCCATGCGCTGCACTGCGGAATCATCTGCTTTGCACACCCGCTGACAGGGAAAATCGTCCGGGTCGAGAGCGCACTGCCTGCCGATATGACCGCACTGGCCGAAGCTGAAAACCTGCTGCAGGGCTGGACCCTGACGCAGCTGCCCTGTGAGTGAGGGCTGCAAAACCGCTTCACACGGAAAGGAGCTTCCGTATTTTGAATCCCACGCAAACTGAAAAAGAAAACCGCATCGAGACGGCGGATAAGCCGGCCGAGCGTTTTGCGCATACCAATCAGGAGAAAAAGCGCAGTGAAAACCGCCGCAAAGCCTCCAAATATATGAAAGATCTCAACCGCCGGAATGCGATCGGCGACATGCTGTACATGGTCGGCTTCTGGGTCGAGTATGTCGGTGTGTGTGTCCGCCGTAAGGTCAGCACTGTGGTGCGCGGCATCGCGGATACTGTGCTGAATCTGCTTCTGATCGTATTGCGCCCGATCCTGATCGGCCTGATCACCCTGATCGAAGATCTGGCCGGCCCCTTTGTTCGCATTGCATCGGGCATCCGCCATATACATGAGTTGCCTGCGCAGTTGGAGGACAGCGGTGCCGGGGAGGTACGCGCAGCCAAGGCACGCTATCTGGCCAGCGGTATCCGTAAGTATTCGGTCCTTCTGTGGAACGCTATTACCTACATACTGCCCGCTGTGGCAGCGGCGGCGCTTGTGGTCGTTGTGCGCGGCGGTCTTGGTCTGCATTTTGTGCTGAATGTTCAGGTGGACGGCGAGCATGTCGGTGCTGTGGAGAGCGAGCAGGTGTTTGAAAACGCCCGCGAGGATGTGCAGTCTCGTATCAATACGGCCAAGCGTATGCTGCAGGCCGCCGGCTCCGATGCGGCGGATACAAACTGGGATGTTTACCCGACCTATACGCTGGCTATCGGCGGTCAGACGATGACCGAGAGCGAGATTGCAAACGCCATCCTGCGCACCGCCAGCGATGAGATCATCAACGGCACGGCCGTCTATGTGGACGATCAGCTGCTCTATGTCACGACCGAGGGTGACCATCTGCGCACCTATCTTGAGAATGTAAAGGCACCGTTTGAGGATTCGATGGACAGCAATGTCTACACCGCCTTTGCGCACAACATCCGCCTTGTGGACGGCGTTTATCTGCAGAAATCCATCAGCTCTTATGCCGATGTCATCAGCGCCCTGACGGAGGGCGGCGGTATCCACACCTATACGGCCGTGGAGGGGGATACGGTGCAGAGCGTTGTCTATACGACCGGTGTTTCCTTTGACTCTCTGGCGCAGATGAACCCGGAGCTGCTGACGCTGGATCAGGAAATTCCGGAGGGTACTGTTCTGCTGACCGGTGCCTCCTCGGCCGAGCTGATCAAGGTCAAGGTCGTGCGCCGCGATACCGAGACGGTTCCGATCCCCTATGACACCCAGAATTCTGAGTCTGACCAGTACGATTTCGGCAAGGTCGTGACGCTGCAGGAGGGTGTTGACGGCTCGGAGGAGATCACCTATGAGACCACGATGATCGACGGGACCGTGACGGACCGTCAGGCTGTGGCCTACAATGTGCTGCAGGCCGCCACGCCGAAAATTACCGTGACCGGCACGAAGCTGAAGAGCGGCATGGTTGCCAAGATCGGCTCCGGCTCCTTCATCTGGCCGGTGCCGGGCTACAAGTATGTCAGCCGCTGGGCAAGCCTTCCGGGCGGACACCGCGGCGCGGACATCTGCGCTGCCTACCACACGCCGATCATCGCCTCCGACTCCGGCACGGTCATTGCAGCGGGCTGGCATTACTCCTACGGCAACTATGTCGAGATCGACCATGGTAACGGCTACAAGACGCTGTACGGCCATATGTCCGAGATCGCGGTCAGCCAGGGGCAGGCTGTTACGCAGGGTCAGACCATCGGCTATGTCGGCTCTACCGGCAACTCCACCGGTAACCACTGCCACTTTGAGATGCTCCGTAACGGTGTTTTGTTCAGTGCTTACACCCTGTTCCCGGGTATGTGATTCTGTAAAAAGCTTTCACCTCCGGGCCTGCAACTTGTACTATTTTACAAATTTATTGCAAATATATAGAACAGGACTTTTCAACCATCGCAAAATGTTGTATAATCTAGGAAAGTGTGTACTATAGGTTTGCCCTGCAATGAGGGTCGGACAGACCGCCGCACAAAGGAGAGCTACACTTGGAAAAATATGTTATTCGCGGAGGGAAGCCGCTGGTTGGCGATGTCAACATTGGCGGTGCAAAGAACGCCGCGGTTGCAATACTGCCCGCCACGATTTTGGCAGGCGGAAAATGCCTGATTGAAAACCTGCCCTGCATCAGCGATGTGATGGCATCCCTGCAGATTTTAAGCGAGCTGGGTGCCAATATCCGCATGGTCAGCCGCAGTACCTATGAGATCGATACGACCCATCTGGAATGTACCGAGGTATCGAACGAGCTGTCCCGCCAGATGCGCGCCAGCTACTATTTTCTGGGCGCGCTGCTCGGACGCTTCGGCTCCGGTCAGGTTGCCATGCCGGGCGGCTGCAATCTGGGCCCGCGCCCCATTGACCAGCATCTCAAGGCCTTTACCGCCTTCGGGGCAGAGGATTCCGTTGAGTACGGCCAGATTCATGTCAAGGCTGAACATCTGACAGGCGCACATGTCTTTTTTGACACGGTTTCTGTTGGTGCTACGATGAATGCCATGCTGGCTGCCGTGCTGGCCGAGGGTACGACCATTCTGGAAAATGTTGCGCGTGAGCCGCATATCGTGGATCTTGCCAACTTCCTGAACATGATGGGTGCTGATGTACACGGCGCCGGTACCGATGTCATTAAGGTTCATGGCGTCAAGCAGATGCATGGCTGCAACTATTCCATCATTCCTGACCAGATCGAGGCAGGCAGCTATATGGTGGCTGCCGCCATCACAAAGGGTGACATCATGCTGCACAATGTCATCCCCAAGCACATGGAGCCTATTACGGCCAAGCTGCGGGCTGCAGGCTGTGAGATTGAAGAATTTGACGATGCATTGCGTATCACCCGCAGCGGTGAGCTGAAGCCGCTCAAGCTCAAGACGATGCCGCATCCCGGCTTCCCAACGGATATGCAGCCTCTTATGACGGCGCTGCTGACGCTGGCAAAGGGTACCTCCATCGTGACGGAGGGCATCTGGGAGAACCGTTTCCGCTATGTGGATGAGCTGGTCCACATGGGGGCTAACATTCAGGTGGACGGTCAGGTGGCCGTCATTGAGGGTGTGCGTGAGCTGCACCCCGCGCCGCTGCGCGCAACCGATTTGCGGGCCGGTGCTGCGATGGTCATGGCAGCGCTGGCGGCCAACGGTGTGAGCGAGGTGGATGAGACTATCCATATCGAGCGCGGCTACGAGAACATCGTAGAGAAGCTGCAGGCACTGGGGGCGGACATCCGCCGCGTCGAGATTCCGGCCAACGCTGTGAGCCGGGCAATGTAAAAGCACTTTGGGCCGCTTTCTGGCGGCCCAATTTTTATGGAAAGCGTTAGGAAGAATAAATGGCATATTTCACCACCCTGTATTCAGGCTCCTCCGGAAACTGCGGGCTTGTCCGCTGCGGGCAGCAATATCTGCTTATTGATATGGGCAAAAGCTGCCGCACGACCCTTACAGCCTTGAAATCTCTCGGTCTGGCGGTCAGTGACTGTGTGGGTATCCTGATCACCCATGAGCATTCTGACCATGTCTCCGGCCTTGATACCTTTCTGAAAAAGCACCCCATTCCGCTGTACGGCTGCGCCGACACGCTGGACACGCTTGCCTCACGCGGTACGATCCCGCCGGCAGTGGACGCCGTTCCCGTGGACGGCCAGACGCTGGAAATCGGTGATTTCACGGTGACGAGCTTTCCCACCAGCCATGATGTACCCTGCTGCGGCTATCGCATCCGCACGGCAGACGGTCATGTCATGGCGCTGGCAACAGACCTCGGCTATTTGACACCGGTGGTGCAGGACAGGCTGATGGGCTGTGACCTTGTGGCGCTTGAGGCAAACTATGATGCCTTCAGCCTGCACGGCGGGCCGTACCCCTATTACCTGAAGGTGCGCATCGCCAGTGACCGTGGCCACCTTGACAACAAGGCCTGCGCAGCGGAAATTCTGGATCTCATTCAGGACGGCTGTAAAAAATTCGCACTGTGCCACCTGAGCCAGACGAATAATTCGCCTGAGCTGGTGATGACCACCGTGTACAATGTGCTGCTTGCAGCGGGCATACAGCCGGGACGGGATGTGCTGATCCAGACGCAGTCCCGCAACGAGGTAAGCCCGTACATCGAGTTTTAAGGGGGCTGCCATGCAAAATATTGATTTGATCTGCATCGGCAAGATGAACGCCGCCTACTTTGCGGCCGGTGTAGCCGAGTACCAGAAACGATTGGGCGGCTTCTGCAGCTTCCGCATCGTGGAATTGCCGGAGGTACAAATCGCGGACAAAAATGCCAGTGATAAGCAGATTGCCAAGGCTCTGCAGAAGGAGGGCGAGGCCATCCTTGCATCGGTGCGCAAGGGCGCGTATCTTGTCGCACTCTGTGTGGAGGGCAAGCAGATATCGAGTGAGGATCTGGCTGCTATGATCGCCGACCGTGCCATGAGCGGTGCAGGGGATATGGCCTTTGTCATCGGCTCCTCCCACGGGCTGGACGACAGTGTGAAGCGCGCGGCGCAGGCACGCATCAGTCTGGGGCGCATCACGCTTCCTCACCAGCTTGCCCGCCTTGTCTTGACGGAACAGCTCTACCGCGCCTGCACGATCAATGCGGGAATGAAATACCATAAATAATTTTTTGTAAAACAAAACGCCCTGTGGAGCGAATCACTCCACAGGGCGTTTGCTATTTATAAATTAGTAGTGCAGCAGGTTGAGAGAATCCTGATACGGGGTCTCGGTGGCAACCTTCATGCTGGCTTCGTTCTTGTACTTGTTCAGCATGGCAACGCTCTTGGCGGGGTCAGCCAGCGTACCGGCACCGGCAATGCAGCCGCCGGGGCAGGCCATACCCTCCAGCAGGTAACCGTTGTACTTGCCGGCCTTGGCCATCATCATCATCTTTTTGCAGTCGGCCAGACCCTGTGCGCTCATGACCTTGACCTCACGGTCGGGATCCATCTTTTTGATGGCGTTCACAACGGCCTGCGCAACGCCGCCGGAGGCAGCAAAGCCGCGGGCATCGGCACTGGCACTGTTGAAGGCGTCTGCCGGGTTGTCAGGCAGGGAGGCAAAGTCAACGGACTTGGCCTCAAACAGACCCATCAGCTCCTCAAAGGTCAGAACGAAGTCGACCTCACTGCGGACGGAGCGGCGGCTGGCCTCCAGCTTCTTGGCGGCGCAGGGGCCGACGAAGCAGATGCGGGCATTGGGCCTTTCCTTCTTGATGAGGCGGGCGGTCAGCACCATGGGGGTCATGGCCATGCTGATGCACTCGGCCTGCTCAGGGAAGAGCTTCTTGGCCATAACGCTCCAGGCCGGGCAGCAGGAAGTACCCATGAACGGGATCTTGGCGGGGACCTCTTCCATGAAGTCCTTGGCCTCGTCGATGGTGCAAAGGTCAGCACCGATGGCAACCTCGTCCACATCGGCAAAGCCCAGCTGACGCATGGCTTCCTTCAGCTTGGAGGGGGTCATGCCGGGGAACTGGTTGATGAAAGCGGGGGCAACGATAGCAACAACCTCATCGCCGCGCTTGATGGACTGGATCAACTGGAAGATCTGGCCCTTGTCAACGATGGCACCGAACGGGCAGTTGACAAGGCACATGCCGCAGGAAACGCACTTATCGTAGTCAATCTCGGCACGTCCGTGTGCATCGGAATGGATGGCACCCATGCCGCAGGCTGCAGCGCAGGGACGCTCGGTCTTAACAATGGCGCTGTAGGGGCAGCTGTTGACGCAGCGGCCGCACTTGACGCAGAGGCTCTGGTCGATGTGGCTCTTGCCGTTGCGGAAGCTGATGGCATGCTTCGGGCAGACCTCCTGACAGGGGTGAGCAAGGCAGCCCTGGCACATGGCCGTAACCTTGATGACCTTCTCCGGGCAGGCGTTGCAGGCGAACTTGATAACATTGATCAGCGGCGGCTCGTAGTACTTGTCAGCGATGACACTGTGCTCCAAGCCCTCGCTGGCGGGTACGCTCTCGTCCAGCGGACGCAGGGACATACCCATTGCCAGACGGACACGCTCGGAGATGATGGCTCTCTCCAGAAAGATGCTGCTGCGCAGAGATTTTTCCTCACCGGGAATGATCTTGAAGGGCAGCTCACGCATCAGCTTTTCGTAATCGGAAAGCTCGTTGACCTCATAGGCCATGCGGGCAACCTCAGTGAACACCTTACGACGGATATCCGTTACGGGTGTATAAATGCCTCTCATTGTTATTGCTCCTTTTTAATTGCTCCGTTTGCTATAAAAGTGACTTGTCGGCGGGCAAACCCGCTCCTGTTAAAATTTTACCAAAAAACCGTATTTATTGCAAGAGGGCAGGCAACAAAAAAGCAGGAAAATCCCTGTAAAATCCAGAAATTTTCCTGCGCGTGGGTAGAATTCTTTTTGCTGCATGGCGGCATCCTGAATTTGCAGGGGTCTATGCGAGCATCAGCTCCTACAGCTACATGGTTTACACAATCGCTGCACGGCAGCGCTTGCCGTCCCATTCGCCGAGTGTTACCTCTACAATATCGCCGGTCCTGCAGCCCGGCGCGTTGACCAGCACGGGCAGATACTGCCGGGTATAGCCGGTGAACATCGTGGCGGACAGCGGGGTCTCCAGCAGTACACTGGCGGTGCGGCCCTGTACGGCACGCACCTCAGCGGCACGCACCTCCTCCACAGCGGCAGTCATGCGGCGGCTGCGGGCCTCCTTCTCGTGCTCGGGCAGCTGGTCCGGAAAATCGTAGGCTGCCGTACCCTCGCGGCGGGAGTAGGGGAACACATGTACCTTCAAAAAACGCATACCTGTCACAAAGGCCATGCTGGCTTCAAAGTCCTCCTCCGTCTCGCCGGGGAAACCTACGATGACATCGGTGGTAAAGCTGACATTTTCCGCGCCGAAGGCTTCGCGCAGCTTATCAGCAATCTCGGCATACTGCGCGGTAGTGTAGGGGCGCCGCATTGCGCGCAGCGTCTTATCACAGCCGCTCTGCAGGCTCAGGTGGAACTGCGGGCAGAGCTTTTTCACCGCAGCCATCCGGCGAATATCCTCATCGTGCAGCATATCGGGATCCAGACTGCCCAGACGGATACGCTCAATACCGGGCACGGCGGCCGCCTTCTCAATCAGCTCTGCAAGGCTTGTGCCGCTGTCGGTGCCGTAGCTGGGCAGACTGATGGCCGTCAGCACGACCTCCTTGTAGCCGGCATCCGCCAAGCGGCGCAGCTCGTCCAGTATGCTGGCCTCGTCACGGCTGCGCACCGGCCCGCGGGCGCGGGGGATCACGCAGTAGGCACAGCGGCGGTTGCAGCCGTCCTCCACCTTGACAAAGGCGCGGGTGTGCTCGGCAAATTTGTCCATCGGCAGTTCCTCGAACCGCTCTCCCTTTTCGTGCGGGCGGATATCCACCACACGCTCGGTCTCGCCGTCCAGCACCTTCTGCACATCGGCCAGAATGGCGCGGCGGTTGCCGGAGCCGGTCACAACATCGGCCTCGGCAATTTCGGCGGCCTCCTCGGGGAAGGCCTGCGGGTAGCACCCGGTCAGCACCGTCACGGCACCGGGATTCTCGCGCTTGGCGCGGCGCAGCCACTTGCGGCTTTTCTGATCGCCGAAGTTTGTCACAGTGCAGCTGTTGACGATATAGACATCGGCGCTTTCCTCATTGGAGACAACGGTGTAGCCGTTCTCCTCAAACAGCTGCGCCAGCGCGCCGGTCTCGTTCTGGTTTACCTTGCAGCCCAAGGTGTAAAAAGTTACCCGCATGGTTTGTGATTCCTTTACTTTCAATAGAGTGTACAGATACAATTTATTATAATGGAATCTGCAGCAAAGCGCAATACTAATTCGGAACATGACCGCATAGCTTTATACAAAGCGATTTGCGCCGGAGGTGTGCTGCGATGAAAAACCGTGCTGTGACTCTGCTGCTCTGCCTGATGCTGGCAGCGCTTTCGATTCTGCGCGCCTTTCCGGCCTCGGCAGAAGGCATCACCCCGGCAACGGCGGCTGATTTTGACCTGCCCTGTGCGGCGGCTATCCTGATCGATGAGGACTCCGGCACCGTATTATATGAAAAGAACGCCGATGACCGCCGCCCCATTGCCTCTATCACCAAGGTCATGACGCTGCTGCTGACCTTTGAAGCGTTGGAGGCGGGCAGGGTGCGGCTTGACGATGCTGTCCCTGTCAGTGAACACGCCTACCATATGGGCGGCAGCCAGATCTGGCTGGAGCCGGGTGAACAGATGACGCTGAAGGAGATGCTCAAGGCGATCTGCATTTCAAGCGCCAACGATGCCGCCGTGGCGGTGGCTGAATATATCGGCGGCAGTGAGACTGCTTTTGCTGAGCAGATGAATGCCCGCGCCGCAGAGCTTGGCATGACAAGCACCCACTTTGTCAATGCCTGCGGCCTTGATGCAGAGGGGCATCTGTCCAGCGCCCGTGATGTAGCCCTGATGAGCCGTGAAATACTGCTTCACCATAGCGAGGTACGGGATTACTGCTCCGTCTGGATGGACACCCTGCGTGGCGGCGCTACACAGCTGGTCAACACAAATAAGCTGCTGAAAAGCTATACCGGCATCACCGGCCTGAAAACCGGCACGACCGGCAAGGCGGGCGTCTGCATCTCGGCGAGTGCCGAGCGGGACGGCCTGCGGCTGATCGCGGTGGTGCTGGGGGCTGCCTCCGGCAAGGAGCGGTTTCAGGCGGCCACTACGCTGCTGGACTATGGGTTTTCACACTTTGAAAGCGCCGAGGCAGAGCTGCCTGCCGATGCGCCCCAGACCCTCCCGGTCAGGCGCGGCGTTACGGACACGGTGGCACTGACCTATGCAGCACCGGGGCGCTACCTGATGCCAAAGGGGGAGGGCGGCACGCTGCAGGCAGTCGTGGAGCTGCCCGAAGGTCTGACCGCACCCATAGCGGCGGGGCAGACGGTGGGCCGCGTGACGATACGAAACGGCGGCGCTGAGCTGCAGTCCTACCCCATCATAGCGGCGCAGGACGCTGAAGCGTTAAGTTTCGGCTACTGCCTGCGCAGACTGGCCGAAAGCCTCATCCTGCAAAACTGATTTTGTGCAAATTTCATGAAAAAGTCGAAAAAAGCCCCCGGGTTTTGCTTGACAATACCGACAGAAAACGGTATGATTGGGATATAAAAATAACAAAGGAGGAGTTCAAGATGGCTGTTACTTTTAACGGTAAGCATCTTACAAAATTCATCCGTCCTGAAGAATATGAGGCAATCTATCCGCAGGTCGAGTTGGCCCATAAGCAGCTGGAAACCAAAACCGGTGCCGGCAATGACTTCTTGGGTTGGCTTGACCTGCCTGTTGCTTATGACAAGGAGGAGTTTGCCCGCATCAAGGAGGCCGCACAGAAGATCCGTTCCGACTCCGATGTGCTGCTGGTCGCCGGCATCGGCGGCTCCTATCTGGGTGCCCGCGCCGTGGTCGAGGCCGTCAAGGGCCTGTACCACAATGAGGTTGATGACGGCCTGAAGATCTACTTCTGCGGCAATACCATCAGCCCGACCGCGCTCAATGACATCATCAAGCTGACGAAGGGCAAGCGCTTCTCCATCAATGTCATCTCCAAGTCCGGCACCACCACCGAGACTGCCCTCGCTTTCCGCGTGCTGCGCAAGCTGTTGGAGGATTCCGTTGGTGTCGAGGAGGCTAACAAGCGCATCTACGCTACCACCGACCGCGCCAAGGGCACGCTGAAGCAGCTGGCCACCGAGCAGGGCTGGCCGACCTTTGTGGTTCCCGATGATGTCGGCGGCCGTTATTCCGTCCTGACCGCCGTGGGCCTTCTGCCTATTGCCTGCGCCGGTATTGACATTGACGCGCTGATGCAGGGTGCTGCCGATGGCCGCGAGAAGTTCGGCAAGCTGAGCATGGATAACGATGCCTATCGCTACGCCATGACCCGCAATATCCTGTACCGCAAGGGCCGCAGCGTGGAAACGCTGGCCTGCTTTGAGCCTGACTTTACCATGATGAACGAGTGGTACAAGCAGCTCTTCGGCGAGAGCGAGGGCAAGGATCAAAAGGGCCTGATGCCCACCTCCTGCATCTTCTCCACCGATCTGCACTCGATGGGCCAGTTCCTGCAGGACGGTGCCCGCGTCATGTTTGAAACTTATGTGGATGTGAAGAACACCCGCGAGGACTTCTACATTGAGGAGCTGGAGGGCAACTTTGACGGCCTGAACTTCCTCGCAAATCAGAATATGAGCGTTGTCAACCGCAAGGCTATGGAGGGCACGATCCTTGCCCATACCGATGGCGGCGTGCCGCTGGGCTTGATTGAGATCGACAGCCTTTCCGCCCACGATGTCGGCGAGCTGATCTACTTCTTCTGGAAGGCCTGCGCAGTCTCCGGCTATCTGCTGAGCGTCAACCCGTTTGACCAGCCCGGCGTTGAGAGCTACAAAAAGAATATGTTTGCCCTGCTTGGCAAGCCCGGCTATGAGGACCGTAAGGCAGAGCTGGAAGCGGCCCTGAAAGACTAAGGAACTACGCGTTATACGCGCTGACGAATATAAGGAGGTAACCCCCTATGCTGAAACTGATTGTTGGAACCAAAGGCTCCGGTAAGACCAAGACCATGATCGACATGATCGACAAGGCCGTCAAGACCACCTCCGGCAACATTGTTGTCATTGAAAAGTGCATGAAGCTCACCACCGAGATCAACCACTCCGCCCGTCTGGTAGACGTTGACGAGTATGGCGTTGCCGGTGCTGATATGCTGTATGGCTTTGTGGCAGGTGTGCTGGCAGGCAACTACGATATTACCGAGCTGTTCATCGATGGCATCCTGCGCATCATCGACCACGATATGGACGCTGCTGTCAAGGTTCTGAACGCAATCGACAAGATCACCTCCAACATCGAGGTCGTTGTCACGGTTTCCGCTGACGCAGCTGACCTGCCGGAGGAGCTGAAGAAGTTCGTCATCTGAACGGTCTGAACCACTGGATTTGAGATTTCAGGGCGGGGAAGTGCTTCCCGCCCTGATTTTGTGCAGAAAATCTTAAAAAATATCAAGTTTTTGTGTTTTATGTGTTGACAAGACCCCTCTGCTTGTGTATACTATTTAAGCAACCTTTTGAGGTGTACTATGCAATTTGATCTTCGTTCATTTCTGGAAAGTGGCCGAAAGCCCTATGCGGCACATTATGAGGCTGACTTTTCACAGGCGGATTTCGGGGGATACCGTGTAAACGCCCCGGCTATATGTGACTTTACGGCGACGCTCACCGAGGAAGGCGCAGCGTTGCTGTTGCATGTAAAGGCACATGTTGATGCCGAGTGTGCGCGCTGCCTTGAGCCGTTGAGCCGTGATTACGATTTTGAGCGCGAGTATTTTGTGCGGGATCGTGATTTGGATGACCCTGATTTTGAACTGCCGTGCAATGAAAAGGATTGTCTCGACCTTGAGGAGCTGGCTTATCAGGAGCTGATCTTCGAGGTGCCCGCAGTGCTGCTGTGCAGTGCTGATTGTCAAGGTCTATGCCCCATCTGCGGCAAGAAGAAGGCGGCAGGGTGTTCCTGCCAACCGGCAGACGATGCTGCCCCTGCAGATGCAAGGCTTAGCATATTAAAACAACTATTAAGTTGAATTTCACCAAGGAGGTGTCCGATTATGGCTATCGTACCCAAGAGAAAGCATTCTCAAGCCCGCCGCGATAAACGTCGCTCTAATGTCTGGAAACTGGAGGCGCCTACGCTGGTGAAGTGCCCGCAGTGTGGCGAACTGAAGGTTCCCCATAAGGTTTGCGGCAAGTGTGGCTACTACAAAGGCCAGGAAGTCATCAAGAAAGAGGCGTAAGTCTCTTGCGTGGGGAGGGCGATGCCTTCCCCATTTTTTGTTGAATAACCATCGGAAAAGGAGTGTGACGAATGGCCCTGTATGTGACGGCAGTAGATGAAAATTCCCCCGCAGAAAGGCTGGGTATTTCCGTGGGCTGCGCCCTGCTGGCCATCGACGGCCACCCCCTGAGCGATGCACTGGACTATCAGTTCTATACAACGCCGGCTCACTTTTCACTTGCCCTGTGTGAGCATGAGCAGCACCGCACCGTGCAGGTAGAAAAAGGGGAGTATGAGCCGCTTGGCTGCAACTTCAAGACCTATCTGGGCGATGAAAAGCACAGCTGTTCCAATCACTGTATGTTCTGCTTTATTGATCAGCTGCCGCCCGGCATGCGGGAACCGCTCTACTTCAAGGACGATGACGAGCGGCTCAGCTTTCTGTTTGGCAACTATATCACACTGACAAACCTGTCAGAGCATGAGATCGACCGCATCATCCAGATGCACATCAGCCCCATCTTTGTATCGGTTCACACCACCAACCCGCAGCTGCGGGTGCGGATGCTGGCCAACAAGCGCGGCGGTGAGGTGCTGCAGTATCTTCCCAAACTTGCGGCGGGCGGCATTGAACTGAACTGTCAGCTGGTGCTGTGCCGCGGCATCAATGACGGGCAGGAACTGCGCCGCACCCTGCAGGATCTTTTGGCCCTGCACCCCCGGGTGGGCAGCATCGCCGCTGTGCCGGCCGGCGTGACCGATTACCGCAAGGGCCTGTACAAGCTTACCGCGTATGATAAGGAAAGCGCCGCCGCCACACTCGATATACTGGAAGAATTTGCAGCCCGCTGCCGCGCCGAGTACGGCCGCAGCATCGTCTATCCCAGTGACGAGTGGTATCTCACCGCTGAGCGCCCAATCCCCCCGGCGGAATTCTACGATGAATTTGCCCAGCTGGAGGACGGGGTCGGCATGTGGCGGCTCTACCACGACACCTTCATGGAGGAGCTGGATAACTACGCAGGCCTTGTGCTGCCGCACAGTCTTGATGTTGTAACAGGCACGCTCGCTGCACCGCTCATCCAAGACTGCGCCGAGGCCCTGATGCGGAAATATCCGCAGGTGCAGGTCACAGTCCACGCGATCCGCAATGAATTCTTCGGCGGCAATGTCAGCGTGGCAGGGCTTGTGACCGGCACCGACATCATCAGGCAGTGCCGTGGCAGGCTGCAGAGCGACCTGCTTGCCGTGCCCGAGGTCATGGTCCGCGATGAAAAGGGCCAGTTTCTGGACGACATCACGCTCGAGCAGCTTGGCAGGGAGCTGGGCTGCCGTGCTATCAGCATCCCCACCAATGGCGGCGGGTGCTGTAAGGCATACCTGAGCAGTCATAAACGCAAGATTAAACTCAAACGATAAGAGGGAGGAAGGCAGACATGGCAAAACCGATCGTAGCCATTGTGGGCCGCCCCAATGTGGGTAAGTCCACTATTTTCAATAAGCTGACCGGACAGCGCCTCGCCATTGTCGAGGACACGCCGGGCGTTACCCGCGACCGTATCTTCTGCGATTGCGAATGGTCCGGCCACAAGTTCCTGCTGGTGGACACCGGCGGCATCGAGCCCCGCATTGATGACGGCCTGTTGGCCCACATGCGTGAGCAGGCCCAACTGGCCATCGACTCCGCCGACTGCATCGTCATGGTGACTGAGCTGTCCGCCGGTGTGACGCCGCAGGACCAGGATGTTGCCGGTATGCTGATGCGCAGCGGCAAGCCCGTGGTGCTGGCCGTCAACAAGTGCGACAAGGTCGGTGAGCCGCCGATGGAGCTGTATGATTTTTACAGCCTCGGCCTCGGCGAGCTGATCCCGGTCTCCGGCGTACACGGCCACGGCACCGGCGACCTGCTGGACGCCGTCTGCGCTCACCTCAATTTTGAGGAGGAGGAAGAGGACACCGATGACCGCATCACCGTTGCTGTCATCGGCCGCCCCAATGTCGGCAAGTCCAGCCTGATCAACCACATTCTGGGCGAAAACCGTCTCATTGTTGCCAACGAGGCAGGCACCACCCGCGATGCCATCGACACGATGGTCGAAAACAAGTATGGCAAGTTCGTCTTTACCGATACCGCTGGTCTGCGCAAGCGCGGCAAGGTGGAGAGCGGCGTGGAGCGCTACAGCGTTCTTCGCAGTCTGGCCGCGGTCGAGCGCAGCCGTGTCTGCGTCATCATGATCGACGCCACGGTAGGCTTCACTGAGCAGGACTCCAAGGTCGCTGGCTACGCGCATGAGCAGGGCAAGGCCTGCATCATCGCCGTCAACAAGTGGGACGCTGTCGAGAAGGACAGCTACACGATGGACGCCATGCGCAAAAAGCTGGAGGAGGACTTCAGCTTCATGTCCTATGCCCCCATCATCTTCATCAGCGCCAAGACCGGCCAGCGCGTCGACAAGCTGTTTGAGACCATCCACTTTGTGGATGTCCAGAACGGCACCCGTGTGCCCACCGGTGCGCTGAATGAGATGCTGGCCCGTGCGACCGCCAAGGTCCAGCCGCCGTCCGACAAGGGCAAGCGTCTGAAGGTGTTCTATATTACTCAGATTTCGACCCGCCCGCCGACATTCGTCTGCTTCGTCAACCAGAAGGCTCTGTTCCATTTCTCGTACCAGCGTTATCTGGAAAACCAGATCCGGGAGACCTTCGGTCTGACCGGCACCCCCATCAAGATGATCACCCGCGAGCACGGCGACGGCGCGGTCAAGGCAGGGAAGGTGTAACCGATGATTGTAAATATCCTTCTGGCCTGCGTGCTGACCGCGGCGGGCGGCTACCTGTTGGGCAGTATCCTGTTCGGCGTGCTGATCTCAAAGGTCCTGTACAACGATGATGTGCGCAACCATGGCAGCGGCAACGCGGGCATGACGAACGTGCTGCGCACCTACGGCAAGCTGCCCGCTGTGTTCACCACCATCGGCGATGTGGGCAAGAGCGTGGCCGCCGTCAGTCTGGGACGCTTTATCTTTGACGCGCTGCTCTCCGGCACAGGTGCGGCCTGGCAGAATCCGCTGGACCCCGTCTGCGGTGCTTATCTGGCGGCCATCTTCTGCATGATCGGTCACAGCCGCCCGATTTTCTTCGGCTTCAAGGGCGGTAAAGGTGTTCTGGTGGGTGCCGGTGCGGCGCTTGCCACCGAGCCGCTCGTCTGTGCAGTCCTGCTGGTTGTTTTCCTGATCGAGGTTGCGATTACCCATATCGTCTCGCTTGGCAGCATTATCATCGCTGCTCTGTACCCTGTTGGTACCCTCATCAACCTCATCGCGCACGGCGCAGGCGTGCCGACGGTTGTGTTCAGCACGATTTGTTGCTGCCTTATGGCCGCTATGGTTATCTGGCTGCACCGCTCCAACATTGAGCGGCTGCGCAACGGGACCGAATACCGTTTCGGACAGAAGAAGTAACCTGTCCAATTCCACCGCATGATTTTGGTCATGCGGTGTTTTTTGTACATTGAGTTTCTGTTTGTTTATCCGTTATACTAAGGAGGTAACGCGCCATGGCAGATTCGATTGATGCTGTCTGGGCACTGTTGCAGCAGCACCAACAGGAGGCCTTTCACACAGCCAAGGGCCTGCCCTTTACCTACACGATCCGGGGCGGGGAGCTGTTTGTGGATCGGCGGCAGAAGTCTATCACGGTCTCTACCGTAGCAAACGCACTGGAAAAAATTGCCGCCTTGGAGGAGGCCGGGATTGAGATCAGCGGCCCTAAAAAGCTTGGCTGCTATGGGGCAAGCTATCTCTATCCGGTATTGCTGACACTGGGGGTCATAGCGGCACCCGCACCCGGAGAAGCAGAGCAGCTGCATTTCGGAGAGACAGAATTTACCATGTCGTAAATTGTGAACACAGTATGAAAACTATACAAAATACAGGGCGCGCGTGAAAAATAACTGTTGAAATACAGTGCACTCTGTTGTATACTGTGAGTATACGGCAAAGGTGGGGGACAGTATAATGAAAAGCCTATACGATGCCGCCCGCCATCTGGTCTGGCTGACCCAGTTTGGGTTGTCTGTTGTGATTCCGCCTGTGGTGTGTATCATAGGTGCGGTCTGGCTGCGCCGTCAGCTTCAGCTGGGCGGATGGATCGTAGGCGTGGGCGTAGCCATCGGTGTGCTGGCGGCTGTCAGCTGTCTGCGCAGCTCGCTGCAGGCGCTGGACCGGCAGGGAAAGACAGCAGAGCACAAGGAGCCGCCATCGGTTTCCTTTAATAATCATTAGAAAGGGGCATGACCCTTGCGCAAGCATCAGGACATTTTGCGGCAGTCCGGCCAGTTGGCCGTTGCCGTGGCACTCTGTATCGCCGCTATGCTGGCGGTGTATGCGCTGGCCGGTTATTATACTACGGAAGTGCTGGTCGGTGCGCTGATCGGGTTTGTGCTGGCCATGGGCAACTTCCTCGCGTTGAGCATCACGGTGTCCAATGCGCTGGATCGCGCTGCCAACGGCGGCAGCCCCCAGAAGGCACAGCTTGAGATCCAGACCTCCAGTGTGGTGCGTCCTGTAGTGCTGGTGATCTTCTATATCCTGATCTTCCGGGCAAAGCTGTGCGACCCGGTGGCGGCGATTCTACCGCTTCTCTTTGCACAAATCAGCCTGAAGCTGATCGAATTTTTCCGTAAGGACCCCGCAAAGTCTGAAAAGGACGGTGATTCAACCCCATGAATGGTCCGAAAATCTACTTTACCATACCGCTGCTCGGCGGCATCGACATTACCCAGACGACCGTATCTTCCTTTGTAGTCATGGTGCTGCTCTGCACGGCGGCCGTTGTGCTGGGCGGCAACCTGCAAAAGCGTCCCGGCCGGCGGCAGGTGCTTGTTGAAAAGGGCGTGACGATGCTCTACGACATGGTCGAAAGCACGATGGGCAAGCACAACAGCTATTGGACGCCCTACATCGGCGCGCTGTTCCTCAGCTCGATCTGCGGCTCTTTTATCGGCATGACCGGCATTTTCCGCTCATCTACCGCTGATTTGTCCACGACCTTTACCTGGGCACTGATGACCAGCTTTCTATGCTGGGGCTGTTCCATCAAGCGCAACGGCGTGGGCGGCTGGCTCAAGGGCTTTACCGAGCCCATCGTGGTCATGACGCCGATGAACCTTGTCTCTGAAATCGCACAGCCAATCTCTATGGCGTTCCGTCACTTCGGCAACATTGCTGGCGGCAGCGTTCTGACCAGTCTGGTCTATTCGGCGCTGGCAACCGTCTCGGCTGCCGTGCTGGGCCTTGTGGGCCGCAGCCTTGTGGTGGGCATCGTGATCCTTGCCATTGGTGCGGCGCTGCTGTACAGCGGCGTCAAGGGCAAAAAAATGGCCCGTAAAATCTTTGGCACGGTCTTTGCCGTGACCGGCGCACTCTCCCTCTTGGGGCTGACAGGCATACCTTATCTGGAGGTCGGTGTTCCCGGCATCCTGAGCCTGTATTTTGATATTTTCTCCGGCGGCGTACAAGCCCTTGTTTTCAGCCTGTTGACAATGGTGTATGTGGGCAATGCCTGCCCGCCCCCGGCAGAAGCATGACATTGTATTTATTATTTTAGGAGGATTCTTTTATGGAAGCTGCAATCGTAAAAGCTGCCTGCGCTATCGGCGCCGGTATCGCAATGGGCTTTGGTGCTATCGGCCCGGCTATCGGTGAAGGCAACGCCGTCGGCAAGGCGCTGGAGGGCATGGCCCGCCAGCCTGAAATGGCCAACGACCTGCGTACCAACATGATTCTGGGCTGCGCCATCACCGAGTCGACCGGTATCTACTCGCTGGTCATCGCGCTGCTGCTGCTCTTCGTCTTCTGATACTACTGCCGAAAATGGAGGAATAGCTCATGACGGGCTTTGAAAGTTTTGTAGGCGTCAACCCGTGGACTGCGCTGTTTACCTTCTGCAATATGCTCATCACCTTTGCCGTGCTGAAAAAGTTCCTTTTCAAGCCGGTAAAGCAGATGATCGATGACCGTCAGCAGGAGATCGATACGATGTACGCCGATGCCGATGCTGCCAAGCAGAAGGCCGCCGACCTTGAGAAAGAGTACGCGGATCATCTGCAGAGCATTAAGGATGAGCGCGACACGATGCTGCGTGAGGCGACCGCCCGTGCCCAGAAGCGCGAGGAGGAGATCGTCAACGAGGCAAAGGCCGAGGCTGCATCCATACGCGCAGCGGCGGAGGCTGACATTGCACAGGAACGCAAGAAGGCTGTCAACGACCTGAAAAACGAGATCGGCGGCATGGCTGTCGAAATCGCGGGCAAGGTCGTGGAACGCGAGATCAGGGAGTCTGACCATCAGGCCCTGATCGATGAATTTATCCGGAATGTGGGGGATGCCTCATGACCGAGCTTGCGAAACGCTACGGCGGCAGCCTGTATGATCTGGCGGCAGAGGAGGCTCTGACCGATCGGCTTTTACAGGAGCTGCAGACCGCGGTGGACAGCATCAAGGCTGATCCGCAGTATCTGCGGCTGCTGGCAACGACCAGCGTACCCAAACAGGAGCGCTGCGGCCTGCTGGCAAAGGCCTTCGAGGGTGCCCACCCGTATCTGGTCAACTTCCTCAAGCTTCTGTGCGAGGAGGACCTCATCGCTGAGCTTCCCGGCTGCCTGCGGGCGTACCGCGACCGCTACAACGCCGACCACGATATTCTCGAGGTCACGGCGGTGTCGGCTGTTGCGCTGACCGCGGCCAACCGTGAAAAGCTGCTGGCAAAATTGCAGAATATGACAGGCAAAAACATCGTCCTGACCGAGACCGTGGACCCCACCGTTCTGGGAGGTATCCGGCTGGATATGGGCGGCACACGCCTGGACGGCACCGTGCAGCGCCATCTCGAGCGCCTGCGTGAGGAAATCGACGGTGCCACCCTTTAAAGGAATTGCACCCATTCTATAGATTGTGTGGTGAACCAAACAGTGCAACTGAAACCCGAACAGATCTCCCGCATCATCCGTTCCCAGATCAAGTACTATGAGAATGCCATTGAGCAGACCGAGACGGGCACGGTAACGATGGTGGGCGACGGTATTGCGCGCGCTGCGGGGCTTGATAACTGTATGGCCGGTGAGCTGGTCCAGTTTGAGAGCGGTACCTACGGCATGGCGCAGAACCTGGAAGAAAACAGCGTCTCCATCGTCCTGCTTGGTGACGATGAAGGCATCAAAGAAGGCAGTACCATCAAGCGTACCGGCAAGGTCGTCTCCGTGCCTGTCGGTGAGGGTATGATTGGCCGCGTGGTCAACGCGCTGGGCCAGCCCATTGACGGCAAAGGCCCCATCGAGGCTGCCGACTACCGCGCCATCGAGAGTCCGGCTCCCGGTATTCTGGAGCGCCAGCCGGTCAAACAGCCGCTGCAGACCGGCATCAAGGCCATCGACTCAATGATTCCCATTGGCCGCGGCCAGCGTGAGCTGATCATCGGTGACCGCCAGACCGGTAAAACGGTCATTGCGACCGATACGATCATCAACCAGAAGGGCAAGGATGTCCTCTGCATTTATGTTGCCATCGGCCAGAAGCGCTCTACCGTGGCAACACTGGTGGAGAACCTTGAGAAAAACGGTGCGATGGCGTACACGACCGTTGTCTGTGCGACCGCATCGGAGCTCAGCCCCCTGCAGTATATCGCCCCCTACGCAGGCTGCGCTATGGGCGAGTATTTCATGAACAAGGGCAAGCATGTCCTCATCATCTACGATGACCTGTCCAAGCATGCTGTTGCCTATCGTGCGCTTTCGCTGCTGATCCGCCGTCCCCCGGGACGCGAGGCCTATCCCGGCGATGTCTTTTACCTGCACAGCCGTCTGCTTGAGCGCGCGGCCAAGCTCAGTGATGCCAAGGGCGGCGGTTCTCTGACCGCGCTGCCCATCATTGAAACGCAGGCCGGTGATGTCTCGGCATATATCCCGACGAATGTGATTTCGATCACGGACGGACAGATATTCCTCGAGACGGAGCTGTTCCACGCAGGCATCCGCCCCGCCGTCAACCCCGGTATCTCGGTTTCCCGTGTCGGCGGCAACGCCCAGATCAAGGCAATGAAGAAGGTCGCCGGTACGCTCAAGCTGATCTACTCTCAGTATCGTGAGCTGCAGGGCTTTGCCCAGTTCGGCTCCGATCTGGACGCAGATACCAAGGCGCGTCTGGCACAGGGCGAGCGCATCGTTGAGGTGCTGAAGCAGGACCGCAACAGCCCCGTTGCCGTTGAAAAGCAGGTCGCTATCCTCTATGCAACGATCCACGGCTACCTCAAAGAAGTTGCGGTGCCTGATATTGCCGAGTATGAGCGCCGCCTGTACACTTACCTTGACGAGAATGTCACCGCCGCCGGTGTGATGGAGACCATCCGCACCTCCGGTGATCTCAAGCCTGAGACGGAGGAGCAGCTCAAGCAGGTGCTCGCCGACTTTACGGCTAAATTTTTGAAAGAAAAATAAACTGCAAAGGAGGTGCCGCCGATGGCCGGTTCCATGAAAGAGATCAAGCTGCGTATCCGAAGCGTCGAAAGCACCATGCAGATCACCAAGGCCATGGAGCTTGTTGCGTCCAGCAAGCTGCGCCGTGCAAAAGAGCGCGTCGAGGGCAGCCGCCCGTATTTTGAAACGCTCTACCGTACCCTGTACGATATCGCCAGTGCAGATTCAGACTTTGACAGCCCCTACCTCGCCAAGCGGGCGACAAACCGCCGCCTGTATATCGTCATCGCGGGTGACCGCGGTTTGGCGGGCGGTTATAACTCCAATATCCTGAAGGCTGTCGAGGCCGACGCGCAGGGCAGCGACTACTGCGTACTGCCCATCGGCAAAAAAGCGGTCGAGCATTTTGAGCGCCGTAAGGCTGAGATTCTGACCACAAGCTTTGCCGAAGCAGGCGATCTGTCGGTCAGTGACTGCTTTGAAATTTCGCGGCTGGTCTGCCGGAAGTTTCTGGCAGGGGAGTTTGACGAGATACGCCTTGGTTTTACGCAATTTGTCTCTATGCTGACCCAGACGGCCACCGTGCTGCCGGTTCTGCCTTTCGATGCACCGCGCCCGGATCCGGGCTACGAGCACGAAAGTCTGATGCTGTATGAACCGGACAGCAAGGCGGTCTTTGATGCGATCATCCCAGAGTATCTGGCCGGTGTTGTCTACGGTGCCCTTTGCGAGAGCGTTGCCAGTGAGCAGGGCGCGCGCCGCATGGCTATGGATGCCGCCACCAAGAATGCCGGTGAGATGATCGACCACCTGAACCTGTACTACAACCGCGCCCGTCAGGCCGCTATCACCCAGGAAATTACCGAGATTGTGGCCGGTGCTGACGCGGAAAGCTAACGAAAAGCCCACTAAAGGAGTGTGTGCTATGCCAGAAAAACACATCGGAAAGGTAGTGCAGGTCATGGGACCTGTACTGGACATCCGATTCAAGGACGGTGAACTGCCCGCCCTGCTCAACGCTATCGAGCTGGAGAACAACGGCAAAAAGCTGATCGTTGAGGTTGCCCAGCACATCGGTGACAATGTGGTCCGCTGCATTGCGATGGCCGCCACAGACGGCCTTGTCCGCGGTACGGATGCTGTCGACACCGGTGAGCCTATCAAGGTTCCTGTCGGTGACGAGTGCCTGGGCCGCGTATTCAACCTGCTTGGCGATCCCGTTGATGAGCAGCCTGCCCCCCAGAATGCGGAGCACTGGCCCATCCACCGTTCAGCCCCTGCCTTTGATGAGCAGGAGTCTGCCACTGAGATCCTCGAGACCGGCATCAAGGTCGTTGACCTGATCTGCCCCTACGCCAAGGGCGGCAAGATCGGTCTGTTCGGCGGTGCCGGTGTCGGCAAGACCGTTCTGATTCAGGAGCTTATCTACAACATTGCCACGGCCCACAACGGCTACTCTGTCTTTACCGGCGTCGGCGAGCGCACCCGTGAGGGCAATGACCTCTACGGTGAGATGCGCGAGAGCGGCGTTCTGAGCAAGACGGCGCTGGTCTACGGCCAGATGAACGAGCCGCCGGGAGCGCGTATGCGCGTGGCCTTGTCCGGCCTGACAATGGCGGAGTATTTCCGCGATGTCAAGCATCAGGATGTGTTGCTCTTCATTGATAACATCTTCCGTTTCACGCAGGCCGGCTCTGAGGTCTCTGCGCTGCTGGGCCGCATGCCCTCTGCCGTTGGCTACCAGCCCACGCTGGCCACCGAGATGGGTGCCCTGCAGGAGCGTATCACCTCCACCCGCAAGGGCTCCATCACCTCGGTGCAGGCTGTCTATGTTCCTGCCGATGACCTGACTGACCCGGCACCTGCCACGACCTTTACCCATCTGGATGCCACCACGGTTCTGAGCCGCGACATCGCCTCTCAGGGTATTTACCCGGCCGTTGACCCGCTGGACTCCACCTCGCGTATCCTCTCGCCTGAAGTTGTCGGGCAGGAGCATTACGAGGTTGCCCGCGCCGTGCAGCAGGTTCTGCAGCGCTATAAGGAGCTGCAGGACATTATTGCCATTATGGGTATGGACGAACTGTCCGAGGATGACAAGATCACGGTTGCCCGCGCCCGTAAGGTGCAGCGCTTCCTGTCCCAGTCCTTCCATGTGGCAGAGCAGTTTACCGGTATGCCCGGTCAGTATGTGCCGCTGAAGGAGACCATCCGCGGCTTTAAGATGATCTTGAACGGCGAATGCGATAGCATCCCCGAAAGCTGCTTCCTGTTTGCCGGCACCATTGATGATGTTCTGGCCAAGGCCAAGCAGCAGTAAGGCGGTGGTCGTATGGCAACTTTCCCGCTCAAGATCATGACGCCGGACGGCGTCGCCTATGACGGACTGGTCACATCGGTGTCCTGCCGCACGATCAACGGTCAGGTCCAGCTGCTGGCAAAGCACATCGACTTCTGTACGGCACTGGGCATGGGCGAGGCTCATATCAAGTTGGAGGACGGTACCACCCGCCGCGCCGCCTGCATGGGCGGTATGCTCAGCATGATGCAGGGCGAGTGTCATCTGCTGGCCACTACCTTTGAATGGGCTGATGCTATTGATGCCGAGCGCGCGGCCCGCAGCAAGGCGCGTGCCGAGGAGATACTGGCCCAGAAAAATCTCGACAAGCGCGATATGGAGCTGGCCGAGGCTCGCCTCAGACGCGCACTCGTGCGCAGCAGTGTCGCTGCCCGCAAGGATATCTGATCTGTAATTCTGCCCCCGCTTAACGGCGGGGGCTTTTGTTATGTCTTGCGCTTTGCAGTAAGAGCGCGTATAATAGTGCTATGAATACTGCACTGATATATTGTATGATAATGAATATCCTTGCCTTTTGCCTGATGGGAATCGATAAGCACCGCGCCCGCACGCGCCAATGGCGCATCCCGGAGCGCGTGCTGTTCGGTGCAGCCCTGCTGGGCGGCAGTGCCGGGGCCTGGGCCGGTATGTATCTGTTTCATCATAAGACCCGCCACTGGTATTTTGTGGTGGGTATGCCGTTGATTTTGGCCGTTCAGGCAGCGGCTGTCATCTATCTGACGCACTGAAGCAGGGGAGGTGTGCCCGGTGTCATTCTGGAACAGACTGCTCCGCAGACAGGCTTCGCCCGTGCTGTCACCGCCGGACGGAATGCAGGAGTCTGATATAGCACTGGAGAGCAGCATCTGCACCGGTGAGACGGTCATTGGCTTTCGCAGCAAGACGAACGGCAGACTGCTGAACGCAGTAGCCGTGCATAACCGCGCGGATATTGCGGCCTTTTACAGTAGCTATGGCTTTTCCTACACAGGCAAATTTGATAAATAATTCGCAATGTTTTCTTGACATTTTATTAACTTTGTGAATTATTTTGCTTTTGCCTGTCAAACTATGCATTTATTGCGGAGATTGCCCCGCTTTCGCACATTTTCTTTGCAAAGCGCAAAATGGGTGCTATAATAGCAATGTAAGTGTTGAGCAGCCGTAGACTGCTAAAATCATGGAGGTTACCAGAGTATGTCCATTTTCGAGAATTTTGAGAAGAAACTGCAGGCTGAGCCGAAGTCCATCGTTTTTACCGAGGGCACGGACGCCCGTATCCTGTCCGCTGCAAGCCGTCTGCTGGCCGGCAAGACCCTGAAGGTCATCCTGCTGGGCGAGGTCGAGGCTGTCAAGCAGGCTGCTGCTGAGGGCGGCTTTGATATTACCGGTGCCGAGATCATTGACCCTGCTGCTTATGCCGGCTTTGACGAGATGGTCGCCAAGATGGTCGAGCTGCGCAAGGGCAAGATGACCGATGAGCAGTGCCGTGCCGCTCTGTCCAAGGGCAACTACTTCGGCACCATGCTGGTCAAGATGGGCAAGGCTGACTGCCTGCTGGGCGGCGCCACCTATTCTACCGCTGACACCGTGCGTCCCGCACTGCAGCTGATCAAGTGCAAGCCCGGCATCAAGTCCGTCAGCTCCTGCTTTATCCTGATGCGCGGTGACGAGAGCATTGCCATGGGTGACTGCGCCATCAATATCGACCCCTCCGAGGATGAGATCGTTGAGTCCACCATCGAGACTGCACATACCGCCGAGGTCTTTGGCATTGACCCCCGTGTTGCACTGCTGTCCTACTCCACCAAGGGCTCCGGCAAGGGCGAGACGGTTGATAAGATGCGCAATGCTACCCTGCGCGTGCAGGAGGCCTGCCCTGAGCTGAAGGTTGACGGTGAGCTGCAGTTTGACGCCGCCGTTGCCCCGGAGGTCGGCCAGCTGAAGGCTCCCGGCTCCAAGGTCGCAGGCTATGCCAACACCTTCATCTTCCCCAACATCAACGCCGGCAATATCGGCTATAAGATTGCACAGCGTCTGGGTGGCTTCGAGGCCTACGGCCCCATCCTGCAGGGCCTGAACGCCCCCATCAACGACCTGTCCCGCGGCTGCAACGCCGAGGAAGTCTACAAGATGGCCCTTATCACCGCTGCGCTGATCTGAGTTAAGATCCCTGCATAATGATACCGCCACCCGCTGTTTTTCAGTGGGTGGCGGTTTTTGCGTTGCAGGGGCGGATATGGAATTCGCCCCTACAAGAGCTTTTTGACAGCTTGCTATGTATACCCCTGTATTCCGTAGGGGCGGATTCCATATCCGCCCGCTAAAAATGCCCGCTGCGTTTCCGCAGCGGGCATACTATTTATATATTGCTGATCAATAATGCAGCTTTTCAGCGTCCAAAGCCTCCAGCACCGGCAGCATGGCAGCAGCCTCGGCGCGGGCTGCGATGGGATCCATCATCAGATAGTTGCCGCATTCCACAGCGGACGCTCCGGGGATCTCTCCTTCAAATTCAGCCATCCATGCGAAAGCGCTGCGGGTCAGCTCCAGCGCCTCGGCAGGGGTCAGACCGGTGGTGACCAGATAAAACCCGGTCAGGCAGCCCATCGGGCCGACATAGACAACGCCCTTGCTGTATTTGCTGTTGCGCGCGTAGGTGGCAAACAGATGCTCCAGCGTGTGGGCGGCAGCCGGGGAGAGGTAGCTGCCCTTGTTGGGCTGCTTCATCCGGATATCCCAGGTCAGAATCTCGCCCTCGGCTCCGTCACGGCGGGAGAGGTACATACCCGGCATCAGCGTAGTGTGGTCTACACAAAAGCTTGCAATGCGTTCCATTTCACAGCCTCACTTCGCCATAGCCTGCACAATACCGCGCGAGCAGTCCATCGAGATGACCATACCGTCCTTCAGGGTGCGGGTGGCATTGGTAGCACCAACGATAACGGCCTTATCCAGCGTCAGACCGACAATGGCGGAATGGCTGTTCGTACCGGCCTCCTCGGTGATGATACCGGCAGCCTCACGCATGAAGGGCAGGGAATCGTTGGTGGTAAAGGGCACGACCAGAATCTGGCCGGGTTTGAACTTCTTGGCAGCCTCGGTGGCGTTGCGGCACACGCAGACCTCACCCTTGGCGTTGTGGCTGCCGATGCCGACACCGGCCAGCAGGGAATCGCCGACCATGTGGACCTTGATCATGTTGGTCGTGCCGGAAACACCAACAGGGACACCGGCGGTCACAACGACCAGATCACCGTTCTGTACAAGACCGGCGTCCTGTGCCTTTTTGACGGACATGCTGATCAGTTCATCGGTGGAGGTTGCGTAATCCATCATCAGCGGGGTGACACCGCGATAGACATTGAGCTGACGGCGGGTCGTATCATCCAGCACGCAGGCAATGATCTGGGTGTCGGGGCGGAAACGGCTCAGCAGGCGGGCGGTTTCACCGCTCTTGGAGGCGGTGATGATAGCGGAGGCACCGATGTCGGTCGCGGTCGTGCAGGCGGCATGGCCAACGGCAGCGCTGACATTCAGGCGGGAGGAATCGCTGCGGGAGTGATGGACCAGGCTGTCAAAGCTGGAGTCTGCTTCGGTGGTCTCGGCAATCGTAGCCATGGCCTTCAGCGCCTCGACGGGGTACTTGCCCGCGGCGGTCTCGCCGGAGAGCATGACAGCGCCGGTGCCGTCATAGATAGCGTTGGCAACATCGGTGATCTCGGCACGGGTCGGGCGGGGGTTGACGATCATGGAATCCAGCATCTGGGTAGCGGTAATGCAAATCTTACCGGCGCTCATGGCGCGGTCGATCAGGTGCTTCTGGATGGCCGGGATCTCAGCAAAGTCGATCTCAACGCCCATATCGCCGCGGGCAACCATGATGCCGTCTGCCACGGTCAGGATCTCGTCGATGTTGTCGATACCCTCCTGGTTCTCGATCTTCGCGATGATGCGGATCTTGGAGTTGTGCTCGTCCAGGATGTGGCGGATATCCATAATGTCCTGCGCGTTGCGGGCAAAGCTGGCGGAGATCAGGTCAAAGCCCTGCTCGACACCAAACAGAATATCGCTCGTGTCGCGCTGGCTCATATACGGCATGGACAGATGCACGCCGGGAACGTTGACGCCCTTCTTGGTCTTGATGATGCCGTCATTGCAGACCGTGCAAACAATGTCTGTGTCGCCGACCTCGTCAATGCGCAGCTCGATCAGACCGTCGTCCAGCATGATCCGGCCACCGGGCTTGACATCGTGGGGCAGCTCCTTGTAAGTGACGGAGCAGATTTCGTTCGTGCCCTCTACGCTGCGGGAGGTCAGGGTGAACTTCTGGCCGGTGGTCAGCTTCTCCACACCGTTCTTGAACTCACCCAGACGAATCTCGGGACCCTTGGTGTCCAGCATACAGGCAATGGGCAGATCCAACTCCTTGGAAAGGGCACGCACCTTGTCAAAGCGGCCCTTATGCTCCTCATAGTCGCCGTGGGAAAAGTTGAAACGGGCGACATTCATGCCATTTTCCATCAGCTGACGCAGGATCCCCGGCTTATCGGTAGACGGACCCATCGTGCAGACAATTTTCGTTTTGCGCATAAAACATATCCTCCATAAACATTCCACATATTTATATACTTTGGCAAACCTTAGCGGTATTATACTACAAGTCAGCCCGGGGAAACAAGAGGGAAAAAATTGCGGACAAAAATTTTACCATACATTTATTGCTCTTTTACAGGTGGTGTGCTCTGCATTTCGTGTTTACTTTTTAGCAGCTTTACGGTATAATAGCAATAATAATAAATGTATACAACCCTACACAGGAGAAAGATTATGGCAAAACGCGTATTTTTGATCGTACTGGACAGCTTTGGCGTTGGCGCAGAGCCGGATGCGCCGCAGTTCGGCGATGCCGGTACAAACACGCTGGCCGCCATCGCCGGTCATCCCAATTTCAGGGGAGAGAATCTGGCAAAGCTTGGCCTTTTCAATCTGGACGGTGTGACCTGCGGCAAACCGGAGGCAGCGCCCGTTGCCAGCTTTGCCCGCCTGCGCGAGGCAAGTGCCGGCAAGGATACGACCATCGGCCATTGGGAGATCGCGGGTCTGCTCAGCGCTGAGCCGCTGCCCACCTTCCCGGACGGCTTCCCGCAGGAATTACTCGATGCATTCACGGCCAAAACCGGGTATCAGGTTCTCTGCAACAAGCCCTATTCCGGCACCGATGTCATCCGCGACTACGGCGAGGAGCATCTCCGAACCGGTGCGCTCATCGTTTACACCTCCGCCGACAGCGTGTTCCAGATCGCTGCGAACGAAGCCCTTGTCCCTGTGGAAAAGCTCTATGAGATCTGTGCCGAGGCGCGGGAGCTGCTCACCGGGAAGTACGGCGTCGGCCGTGTCATTGCCCGACCGTTTGTGGGGGACTGCGCCGCCAACTTTACCCGCACGCCGCGCCGCCATGACTACAGTCTGGTGCCGCCGCACGATACAATGCTGGACGCTATCCTCGCTGCCGGAAAGCAGACCATCGGTGTGGGTAAGATCCACGACATTTTTGCAGGCAAGGGCGTTGGGGAAACCATCCGCACCTCCGGCAATACCGAGGGGCTCCGGGTGACGCTGGAGCTGGCCGACCGCGATTTTGAGGGCCTTGCCTTCGTCAACCTCGTTGACTTTGACATGCTGTACGGCCACCGCCGTGACATTGCCGGCTATGCCGCTGCCGCTGCGGAGTTCAATGACTGGCTACCGTCCTTTATGGACAAAATGCGCCCCGGCGATGTGCTTATGGTTACCGCCGATCACGGCTGCGACCCCAGCTACACCAAGACCACCGACCACACCCGTGAGCATGTGCCGTTCCTTGTGTATGGCGATGAGATTCGCCCCGGTGTGAACCTGCATACACGCTACAGCTTTGCGACCATCGCCGACACGGTCTGCAAGGCGCTGGGCGTTGCGTACTGCCCGGCGGGCTGCGGCGTCTATGATGAAATTGCGAAGTAACGTGGGCGTACTGCTTCTTTACCTGCTGGCGGCGGTGCTGGTGGTTTACTCCCTCTCGCTGGTGTTCCTTTCCAACTTCAACATGGGCAACCTTATGGTCTGGCTGCTCACCGGCTGCGTTACCGGCTACGCTGTCTTTCGCAGACCCGTCAATGCGTGGTTTTCTGCAGGTATCGGGCGCGTGGTTTTTGGGGTGCTGGCGGTCTTGGTCTGCCTTTATCTGGCCGTCATTGCTTTTGTTGCCGTCAGCGGGTATCTTCACCCGCCCACAGGGAACGAGCAGGTCGTGATCGTGCTGGGGGCTGGCCTGCACAGGGACAAGCCCAGCAAGCTGCTGCAATACCGCCTTGACAAGGCCTATGCGTTCGCCGCTGCCCACCCCGACACGCTGGTCGTCACCAGCGGCGGGCAGGGCCGTGATGAATGGATTCCTGAGGGCGATGCCATGCGGGACTATCTGATTGCGAAGGGCTTGCCGCCCGAGCGGGTCCTGTCGGAGAACCGCTCCACCTCCACGGAGGAGAACTTTGCCTTTTCGCTGGCGCTGCTGCAGTCGCGGGGCTTTTCACAGACGACCCCTATCGTCTATGTTTCCAATGAATTCCACTGCTACCGCGCCGGGCGGTATGCCGCAATGGCTGGCTTTACCAATGTGTCTGAGCTTGCCGCTGCAACACCGCTGCGCAGTGTGCTACCCTGCTATATGCGGGAGGCACTGGCACTGCTTTATTACTGGGTATTCAAAACCTCATCCTCCGGGCCGATGCATGCAATGGTCGGTCTGCTGGATCTGAATAAGAAATTCTTTTACAAATAGGAGGGGACTGCCATGCAGATCCGCTATTACAAAGAGTACAGCCGTTTTCTGAACCGATTTATGGAGTTCAAGGTCTACGGCCACGCCGGACGGCCCATCGTGATTTTCCCGTGCCAGAGCGGCCGCTTCTTTGACTGGGAGGACCGCAACATGTGCAACGCCGCTGCCCGCTGGGTGGATGACGGCCGGCTGCAGATCTTCACAGTGGACAGCATCGACCCCGAGAGCTGGGACAACAACGGCCCCGAGCGCCCGCGTATCGAGATGCAGGAGCGCTGGTACAATTATATCTGCGAGGAATTTGTGCCCCGCCTGCTTGAGATCAACCGTGAGCAGGGCGACGACCACGCCGGCAAGATCCTGACCGGCGGTGCCAGCATGGGCGGCGGCCACGCCGTCAACTTCTTCCTGCGCCGCCCGGACATCTTCAACGGCACGATCGCACTCAGCGGCCTGTATTCCTCCGGCATGTTCTTCGGCGGGTATATGGACGATCTCGTCTACCGCAATTCCCCCTGCGATTACATGCGCAATTTTCCCACGACCCACCCTTACATGAAGCTGTTTGAAAAGGCCGATAAGTTCATCATGTGCTGCGGTCAGGGTGCCTGGGAGGGCGACCTGCTGGCCTCCACCCGAGAGCTGCAGGCCATTCTCGAGAGCAAGGGCATCCATCCCATCGTTGATATCTGGGGCGAGGATGTGTCCCACGACTGGTATTGGTGGGAGAAGCAGTGGGTCTACTTCCTGCAGATGACGCTGGATGACAAGAAGTAAGGATTTGTATATGGATTTCTGGCACGATGCAGCCGCGCAAAAGCGCTGGATGCGCCGTTTCGCGCTGTTGACCGGCCTGCTGCTGGTGCCGGTGTTTGTACTGGCTGTCTTTGCCCGCCCCTCGGCGGATGATTATATCTACGCGGCCCGCACCCATGCGGTCATACAACAGTACGGCTTCGATCTGCCGCGGCTGCTCAAGGCCGCGTGGGACACAAATGTCTACTACTATCAGAACTGGCAGGGGCTGTATGTCTCCGGCTTTACGCTGGCGTTTCAGCCTGCCATCTTCGGCAACCGGTTTTACGGTGTCACACTGCTCTGTGTGCTGCTACCGCTCTTTTTCTGTCTGTACGGGCTTGCGCGCTGTGTAGTGCTGCGCTTGTCTGCGGCACAAAAGCGGCTGCCTTGGGCGCTGGCACTGCTGCTGACCTTCGCTTTTATCGAGGGAATGCCCGCCCCGGTCGAGGGGCTGTACTGGTTCAACGGCGCGATGAACTACCTGCCGTATTTCTCGCTTGCTGTGCTGAACGCGGGTCTTGCCTTTGCGCTCTGCTTTGCCGCGCAGCTTACGCTGCGGCGCAGGGTGCTGTACGCAGCCGCAGGCTGCCTGTGCAGTCTGGTCATCGGCGGCGGCCATCAGGTGGCAGGGCTTTTGAATCTTCTTTTGCTGCTGCTTGCGGCAGTGCTCTGCGCACGGCGGCGCAACCTCTGGCAGCTGCCCGCCTTTGCGGCGGCAATCCTTGGGCTGCTGTTCAATGTGCTGGCCCCCGGCACGCGGGTGCGCACAGCAGGCTTTTCTGGTGCAGGCTTCGCCGAGGCTGTCATCAAAAGCTTTATCCTTGCCGCGATGGAGTGGATTCGCTGGCTGGATGTACCGCTGCTTTGCCTGCTGGCGCTGCTGGCCCTGCCGCTGCTCCACCTTGCCCGCAGTGCCGCTCTGCCGGACCGTGTGTTCCGCCACCCGTTTTTTGGCGTGGCAGTCACCTTTGTGCTGATGTGGGGCATGATCTTCCTGCCGTCCTACACAATGGGCGGCATCGGCGCGGGGCGGCTTTTGAATGTCGTCTGGATGACCTTTGTGCTGGGGCTGGCTGCTACAGAGTTTCTTCTGCTCGGCTGGCTTGAGCGTGTGCGCGGCCTTTCCCTGCATAGTGCAGAGCAGTTTTGTAAACGCCATGCCCGGCCCCTGCCACAGGCGGCTGCTTGTATGCTGGTTTGCATGGCCTGCATCGGCAGCCACACCGTTAAGGAGGGGCAGGACAACCACTTTGCCACCAGTCTGGAGGCTGCCTATGAGCTGGCAGACGGACAGGCCGCACGCTACGCTGCGGCACTGGATGCGCGGGAGGCGGTTCTGACCGATGCCGCCCAGCGGGATGTAACGATCCGCCCGCTGAACGGCGAGGAGCGCCCTTGGCTCCTGTTCTACACTGATGTGGCGCCCGGGCCGGACATGTGGGGCCTGACGCCCTATTTTGACAAGCAGTCCGTCACGATTGCTGAGCCGAACGGATGATTTCCCCTGCCTTGTGCAAGGGTTTTGCGTGGTGTCAATTCCTATTGACAAAGTAGGAAACTGCGGTATACTATTCCGGTATACTACTGTAAAAGAGGGCACACGCCATGATCTACCTTGATTATACCGCCAACACCCCGGCAGACCCGGTCGTTCTGGACGCCTTTATTGCGGCGGAGCAACGCTACATTGCCAACCCCAACTCCACCCACATCGCCGGGCAGCAGGCCCGGGCTGAGATGGACCGTGTGACGACCTCCATTGCGCAGCACCTCGGCGTGCAGCCGGCCGAGATCATCTACACCTCCGGCGCAAGCGAGGCCAACAACCTTGCTGTCAAGGGCATTGCACAGGCCGCACGGCATATCGGTAAGCACATCATCTCCACCGAGCTGGAGCATTCCTCTGTGGGGGCGTCTTTATCCGTCCTGCAGCAGCAGGGCTACGAGATCGACCTGCTGCGCATCGGCCGTGACGGCAGGGTAGACCTTGACCAGCTGCGGGAGCTGCTGCGCGATGATACGGTTCTGGTAGCAGTCTGCGCCGTGGACAGTGAGTTGGGCACCGTGCAGCCCATTCGGGAAATTGCAGAGCTCGTCAAATTGTACCCCGGCTGCCGCCTGCATGTGGATGCAACACAGGCCGTAGGCAAAACGGAGCTCTGGCTGGACGGTGTGGACACCATGAGCTTTACGGCCCATAAATTTTACGGCCTCAACGGCATCGGTGCGCTGTATAAGCGGCGCGGGCTGGTGATCACACCGCAGATCTCCGGCGGGGCCAGCACTACGATCTACCGCAGCGGCACGCCAACGCTCGGGCTGGCGGTCAGTCTGGATACGGCGCTGACCCGGGCGCTGGACGCACAGGCGGCGCGCACTGCGCAGGTGCGTTTGCTGCATGACCGCCTTGTGGCAGCGCTGCGGCGCTACAGCCTTGTGCGCATCAACAGCCCCGAAACTGCAGTGCCGCACATCATCAATGTCAGCGTCACCGGCATCAAGGGGACGCGGTTCCAGCAGGCTCTCAGCGAGCAGGGGGTCTGTGTTTCGGTCAAATCGGCCTGTTCCTCGGATGGGATGCCGTCCAAGGCCGTGTTTGCCGTCAGCCGCGACCGCCGCAATGCGCTGTCCAGCTGGCGCATCAGCTTAAGCCACCTGACGACCGAGGAAGAAATCGAAGGCTTCCTGCAGGCCTTCGATACCTGCTACAAAACCCTGACAAACAAGGAGAATTGACCGTTGGAACGGCAATTAGAAGCATATCAAAAAATCGAGCGCAGCATCATCAAAAAATTTCGCAAGCAGCTGTGGACACCCTTTATCGTGGCCGTTAAGCGGTATGAGCTGATCCAGGCGGGGGACAAGATCGCCGTCTGTATTTCCGGCGGTAAGGATTCTATGGTCATGGCCAAGCTTTTGCAGGAGCTGCAGCGCCACAGCGAGGTTCCGTTTGAACTGGTCTATCTCGTCATGGACCCCGGCTATAACGAAATCAACCGCCAAAAGATCGAGAGCAACGCCGCACTGCTGCATATTCCCATCACGGTGTTTGAAACAAACATCTTTGATGTGGCAAACAACAGCGATAAATCTCCCTGCTACCTTTGTGCCCGGATGCGCCGTGGCCATCTGTATAAAAAAGCGCAGCAGCTTGGCTGCAACAAAATCGCGCTCGGCCATCATTTCAATGATGTTATCGAGACAACCGTCATGAGCATGTTCTACGGCTCGCAGCTGCAGGCCATGCCGCCCAAGCTGCACAGCACAAATTTCCCGGGTATGACGCTGATCCGGCCGCTCTACTGCATCCGCGAGGAGGACATCATTGCATGGCGGCGGTACAATGACCTTGAATTTATCCAGTGCGCCTGCCGCTTTACCGAGGCATGCACCATCTGCGACAATGGGGGCGGCGGCTCCAAGCGGCAGGAGATCAAGGTCCTGCTGCGCCGCCTGATGCGTGACAATCCGAATATCGAGAACAGCATCTTCCGCAGCATCCACGCCGTTGCGCTGGACACAATGCCCGGCTACAAGACCGAGGGAGAGGAGCATTCCTTCTTAGAGCGGTTTGACCGTATTGAGGATGAGCTGAAAAACGCCCGGGAATGATTTGGCTGCTATACACAGGGGGTACCTATGAAACGGATCCTTTGCGCCGCTGTAATACTGCTGCTGGCAGGCTGCGCGTCACGGCCGGCTGATGTGATCGGCACACCTGCGCCGACGACAACGCCCGCCCAGACACCGGAAACTGCCCCGACCAGCCAGCCCGACCAAACAGATGAAACCGCAGCCGGTGAATATACGGCCATCCAGCTGCAGCAGCAGGATACCCGAAGCGGCCAGCTGCTGGCGCAGGACGGGCTTGCCACAGACGGCTATTATACGATGTGCATGGACGGAAAATGGGGCCTGATGAAAAGTGACGGCACCGTCCTGCTGCCCTGTGTCTCCGACCGGCCGATTGAACGCTGCGCCAACGGCTGTCTGCGCTGGCATTTTCTCAGCACCTCGGCCCCGATGGATGATGCGGAGCGCAGCAGCTATGAGGCGGCGCTCGCCGCAGAAAATGCCGGTACACTCTGCACCGGTGAGCATGACGGGCAGAGCTATACATGGACCTATGACATCAACACCGGCCGTGTATGCAAAAGCGCCGGCATGATGGGCGGTGCTGCCGAACTGAACGATGGCGATGCTCTGTATGGGGATTATCTGCCCTGTGTGCGGAGTGTGTGGACATCCGGAAACGGTGACCCGGACTATTATACGACAGCCGAGGGCGGCGGAATTGTTTTTGCCAATTCTGACGGAGACCTTCTGAACGGCATTACCTATGCGTCCGCAGGCTGCTTTTATGACCAGCCACTGGCCCCGGTGAAAATCGGTGATAAATGGGCCTACCTGGACCGGAAGGGAAATTTGGTAACGGAAGCTGTGTATGACGCAGTCTACGGCGGCTTGGATTTTTATGAGGATTACACGCCAAAGTATGCCTCGCCCCTGCTGAATGGGTATGCTGCCATCTGCCGTGACGGGAAATGGGGTGTGCTGGACGCCGCCGGGAAGGAGTACATCCCCTGCGATTATGCAGGTGCCGCTTGGAATGGCCATATCCTCTGGCTGCAGCGGGACGGACACTGGCAAAGCAGAACGCTGCCCGGCGTGCCGGAGCATTGGCAGGATGCCAAAATGCGCTTTCAGGTTGGTCCGAAGGAGCTAAAGGCAACAGACGCCTTTTGGCGGGTCACCGCAGCCGGAGGCCTGCGGCTGCGTGTAGGGCCGGACACAAGCTACGAAAAAATCAGCCTTGTGCCGGAATACACCGCCCTGCAGGAGCTGGGCCGCAGCGAAGATGGTTGCTGGATGCTGACTCTCTACGGCAGGTGGCACGGCTGGGTCAGCATGGATCATCTTGAAAAAATAACACAATGAAACAGCGCAGGAGCCATGCCGCCCAAGCATGGCTCCTGCGCTTTGCTTACCATTGCCGCCGGTACTGGCCCGGTGTTGTGCCCTCCACCTTTTTGAAGATGCGCGAAAAGTAATTGGCATCGCTCATGCCGCATTCCTGTGCGATAACCTCAATGTTTTTATCGCTGAATCGCAAAAGGCGCTTTGCCTGCGTGATGCGCAGCTGCATCAGGTAACCTGTGACCGTCTGACCGAACTGCTCCTTAAAAACGCGGGTCAGGTAGAATTTATTGATGTAAAACTGCTCCGCCAAAGCGTCCAGTGTGATCTTTTCTCCATAGTGGGCGTCAAGATAGTCCTTGATCTCCTGCAGGTTCTGCCGTTTTGCACTCCCTGCGCGCACGGCTTCGGGATGCCAGCTTTCCTGCATCAGCAGGGTCAGCAGGGCCAACAGCTTTTCACATATCTGCATGTCGCGCACATAATTGTCGGAATCTGCCAGCGTATACAGGGTTTCCAGCAGCGCGGCATAGGTGGCTGCATTCTCGGCGCGGAAACTTGGCTGACCGCCGCGCTCCTCGTACTTTTTGTAGATGGCGCCCATGTTCGGGCCGTAAAAATGCACCCAGCGCAGCTGCCACAGGTCCTCGCCCGTATAATGGCGGTACGGCTTGCGGCAGTCAAGAAATGCGCAGTCCCCGGCGCGCAGGGCGCGAGTGGTGCCATCATATTCCAAGGTGCCGCTGCCGCTCTCCACCATGAAGAACAGGTAGGAGGCCAACCCCTTACGGGTGCTGGCATGGGGGCTGCGCGCCTGCAGCCGGCCAACCTCCTGCAAATGCACAAGATTCGACCGTGCAAAGGGGGAGGGTGTATAAATAATGCGCTGGGAATGCACCAGCTTGCCGTCAAATAACGGGGTGTCCATAACTGTACCTTCCTTGTTTTGTCGGGGCGACCAATGGTCGCCTCGACATCTTAGCCTCTCAGCACTGCAAACCCAGTATACCAAAAAAGTCAATATAATGCTAGTCTTTTGCAAGATTCGCCCTGCAAAAAAGAAAAATAATGCGGTAGAATAACAAACATACAGAGAACTACGCGCAAAATCACCGCGCAAGATACAGATGAAAGGGAAACCGCATTATGAAAAAAGCACTGATCACCGGTGTTACCGGTCAGGACGGCAGCTATCTGGCAGAGTTTTTGCTTGAGAAGGGCTACGATGTCCACGGCGTTATCCGCCGCTCCTCCGTTGATTACCGTGAGCGCATCGCCCATCTGGAGGGTCACCCCAACTTCCACCTGCACTACGGCGATCTGAGCGATTCGATGAGCATCCTCTCGGTCGTCAGCACCGTGCGCCCTGATGAGATCTACAATCTGGCCGCCCAGAGCCATGTGCAGGTCAGCTTCGATGTGCCGGAGTTCACGGCCGATGTCGATGCCACCGGTGTGCTGCGCGTGCTGGAGGCTGTGCGTCTCTGCGGCCTGAAGGACACCTGCCGCATCTATCAGGCCTCCACCTCCGAGCTGTACGGCAAGGTCGAGGAGGTCCCCCAGAACGAGAACACCCCGTTCCATCCCTACAGCCCCTATGCTGTCGCCAAGCAGTACGGCTTCTGGATCGTAAAGGAATACCGCGAGGCCTACAACATGTTCTGCTGCTCAGGTATCCTCTTCAACCACGAGTCTGAGCGCCGCGGCGAGACCTTCGTCACCCGCAAGATCACGCTGGCTGCCGCCCGCATTGCGCAGGGCAAGCAGGACAAGCTCTATCTCGGCAATCTGTCCAGCCTGCGCGACTGGGGCTATGCCAAGGATTATGTCGAGTGCATGTGGCTGATTTTGCAGAACAAGACCCCTGAGGATTTTGTGATCGCTACCGGCGAGCAGCACTCCGTGCGTGAGTTCTGCGAGCTGGCCTTCCACAATGTCGGCATCGAGCTGGAATTTGTGGGCGAGGGCATGAACGAAAAGGGCATCGATAAGGCTACGGGCAAGGTCGTCATCGAGGTCAGCCCCGATTTCTACCGCCCCACCGATGTTGTCAACCTGTGGGGTGACCCCAGCAAGGCCAAGCGCGAGCTGGGCTGGAACCCCACCAAGACCACCTTTGCAGAGCTTGTCAAGATCATGGTCGATCATGACATGAAGAAGGTCGCCGTAGAGCGCGCCGAGGAGCATATCAAGACCAATCTGGCTGAATATCTCGAAAAGGGCGTTATCAAATAATTTCATCAAAAGCATCAAAAGAAGGTAACAATCATGATGGAAAAGAATGCTAAAATTTATGTCGCCGGCCATCGCGGCATGGTGGGCAGCGCCATCGTGCGCGAGCTGCAGCGTCAGGGCTACACCAATATCATCACCCGCACGCATAAGGAGTTGGACCTCTGCCGTCAGGAGGATGTCGAGCGCTTTTTTGCAGAGGAAAAGCCCGAGTATGTCTTTCTGGCAGCCGCCAAGGTCGGCGGTATCGTTGCCAATCAGGAGGCACTGGCTGACTTTATGTGGTTTAATATGACGCTGGAAATGAATGTCATCCACTCCGCATGGCAGAACGGCTGCAAAAAGCTGGAATTCCTCGGCTCCTCCTGCATTTATCCCCGTATGGCGCCCCAGCCGATGAAGGAAAGCTGCCTGCTGACCAGCGAGCTGGAAAAGACCAACGAGGCCTACGCCCTCGCCAAAATCAGCGGCCTGAAATACTGTGAGTTCCTGAACCGCCAGTACGGCACCGACTATATCTCGGTCATGCCCACGAACCTGTACGGCCCCAACGATAACTATCACCCGACCCACAGCCATGTGGTCCCGGCACTGATTCGCCGCTTCCATGAGGCCAAGGTCAACGGTGTGGAGAGTGTTACCTGCTGGGGCGACGGCTCTCCGCTGCGTGAGTTCCTGTATGTGGACGATCTGGCCAACCTGTGCGTTTTCCTGATGAACAACTACTCCGGTAACGAGACTGTCAACGCCGGCACCGGCAAGGAGCTGACCATCAGGGAGCTGACCGAGCTGGTTGCCAAGGTCGTGGGCTATACCGGCGAGATCAAGTGGGACACCTCCAAGCCCAACGGCACGCCCCGCAAGCTGTTGGATGTCTCCAAGGCCACGAACCTCGGCTGGACCTACAGGACCGAGCTGGAGGACGGCCTGCGCCTGTCCTATGAGGACTTCCTACACAACCCGATGCGCGCCGAGCGCTGAAAGGAAATGCTATGAATATCATTCTGCTGTCCGGCGGCTCCGGCAAGCGCCTGTGGCCGCTGTCGAACGATATCCGCTCCAAGCAGTTCATCAAGATCTTCAAGACCGATGACGGCTACGAGTCGATGGTCCAGCGCGTCTACCGCCAGATCAAAGAGGTGGACGCTGATGCCAGCGTGACGATTGCCACCAGCAAGACGCAGGTGTCGTCCATCCACAACCAGCTTGGCAACTCGGTCGGCGTCTGCGTTGAGCCCTGCCGCCGCGATACCTTCCCGGCAATCGCACTGGCCACAGCCTATCTGCACGATGTAAAGGGCGTGGGCCTCGATGAGGCTGTGGTTGTCTGCCCGGTTGATCCGTATGTCAACAATGACTATTTTGCCGCGTTAAAGGATCTCTCCGATCTTGCGGAAAAGGGCAGCGCCAACCTCTCGCTCATGGGCATTGAGCCGACCTATCCCAGCGAAAAGTACGGCTACATCATCCCGGAGAGCGCCGATGCCGTCAGCCCGGTCAAGACCTTTAAGGAAAAGCCCGATGCCGCCACAGCCGAAAAGTACATTGCGCAGGGTGCGCTTTGGAACGGCGGCGTATTTGCCTACAAGCTGCGCTATGTGCTGGACAAGGCACATGAGCTGATCGACTTTACCGATTATCAGGACCTTTTCCGTAAATATGATACGCTGAAGAAGATCAGCTTCGATTATGCGGTCGTTGAGAATGAACCGAAGATTCAGGTCATGCGCTTTGCAGGCCAGTGGAAGGATATGGGCACCTGGAACACACTGACCGAAGCCATGCAGGAGCCGAGCATCGGCAAGGCCATGCTGAATGAGACTTGTGAGAATGTGCATGTTCTCAATGAACTGGATGTACCTGTGCTTTGCATGGGACTGAAGGATGTTGTTGTCTCTGCCAGCCCGGAGGGAATCCTTGTCTCCGATAAGGAGCAGTCCAGCTATATCAAGCCCTATGTGGACAGCATCCACCAGCAGATCATGTTTGCGGAAAAGTCGTGGGGCTCCTTCCGCGTGCTGGATGTGGAGGATGAAAGCCTGACCATAAAGATCACGCTGAACGCCGGTCACGGCATGAACTACCACAGCCACGAGAACCGCGATGAGGTCTGGACCGTTATCTCGGGCACCGGCCGCGCAATTCTGGACGGCAGGGCACAGCCCGTCAAGGCAGGGGATATCCTGACGATGAAAGCTGGCTGCAAGCACACGATTCTGGCTGATACCGAGCTGAAGGTGATCGAGGTGCAGCTTGGCAAGGCCATCAGCGTGGAGGATAAGCAGAAGTATCCCATGCCGCAGGCTTGACAGGCTGTAAATTTCGCGCTATACTAAACAGGTATTCGCAAAACACAATGACGGAGTAAGTACGCGCAATGCGCCTTGGGTAAGAGAGGGCGGTCACCGGCTGTAAGCCGCCTGCAGGGACTATGCGCGGAAGTTCCCTTCCGAGTGGTGCGCGGGAAAGGCCCAACGGCCCGGTAGTGCGCAACGGCCCTGCACCGTTACCCGCAGCAAAGAGTGCCGTATTGCATAATGCGGAACACGGGTGGTACCGCGGAGAATTGTATTTACAAGGCTTCGTCCCTGATTTCACACAGGGACGGGGCCTTTTTATTTGGCTCCGGCCCAAAAGCCAAGCAGAGGTGTACTATGGAAGAAAAAATCAAGGAGCTGCGCGCCGCTATTGAGCAGGCCGGCGCAGCCGTCACTGACAAAGCCCAGCTTTCTGACTTCTGGCAGAAATACCTGAGCAAAAACGGCGAGGTTGCAGGCCTGACCAAGAGCCTGCGCGATGTCCCCAAGGAGGATCGCCCCGCCGTCGGCAAGACCATCAACGAATTCAAGCAGTGGGTCGAGGCTCAGTACCAGACCCTGTCTGAGCAGGTCGAGAAGGCGGCGCTGGCTGCCCGCAACGCTGCCGAGACGGTGGACATTACGATGCCTGCCAAGATCCGCACGACCGGCAACCTGCACCCCATCACCCTTGTCAAGAACGAAATCATTGATGTATTCTCCGGCATGGGCTTTGAAATTTATGAAGGCCCCGAGATCGAGGACGATGACCACAACTTCACCCGCCTGAATGTGCCAAAAAACCATCCCGCCCGCGATATGCAGGATACCTTCTATGTTGCGGACGACATTGTGCTGCGCACCCAGACCAGCGGCGGCCAGATCCGTGTAATGGATTGCGAAAAGCCCCCCATCAAGGTGCTGGTACCCGGCCGTGTGTTCCGCTCCGACTCGGACGCGACCCACTCCCCGATGTTCCACCAGATGGAAGGTCTGGTCGTTGACAAGGGCATCACCCTCTGCGACCTGCAGGGCATGCTGGATAAGTTCGTGCAGGCCCTGTTCGGTGCCGAGGTCAAGACCCGTCTGCGTCCTTCCTATTTCCCGTTTACTGAGCCGAGCGTCGAGGTCGATGTTTCCTGCTTTGAGTGCGGCGGCAAGGGCTGCCCGCTCTGCAAGCATACCGGCTGGATTGAGGTGCTGGGCGCCGGTGTTGTACATCACAGCGTGCTGGAAAACTGCGGCATCGACCCCAATGTCTACTCCGGCTTTGCCTTCGGCATCGGTATCGAGCGTATCGCCATGCTGAAATACGGCATCAACAACATCGGACTGATGTTTGAAAACGATCTGCGCTTCTTGAAGCAGTTCGAGGATTGACAGGGGAGGAGTACAGAGTATGAAAGTACCATTCAGCTGGTTAAAGCAATATGTTGATATTGATGTCACCGCGCAGGAGCTGGAGGATAAGCTCTTCGGCTGCGGCTTTGAGGTCGAGGAGCTGATCGACCTCGGCGGTGAGATCTCCAAGGTCGTTGTCGGTGTTGTGACCGAGTGCGTCCCGCAGGAGGGAACGCATCTGCACATCTGCAAGGTGGACTGCGGTGACTATGGTCACGACATCCAGATCTCTACCGGCGCAGCCAATGTCTATGCCGGTATGCACACCGCTGCCGCACTGGACGGCTCCACGCTGCCCGGCGGCATCACCATCAAGGCTAAGCCCCTGATGGGCATTGAGTCCAACGGTATGCTCTGCAGCGGCGAGGAGCTGGGGCTGAACGATGATCTTTACCCCGGCTCTGAGGTCTACGGTCTGCTCGACCTGCCGAAGGACACCGTTCCCGGCACGCCGATTCAGGAGGTCGTGGGACTCAACGATTATATCTTTGACATCTCTATCACTGCCAACCGCGCCGATTGCCAGAGCGTGCTGGGCATTGCCCGCGAGGTTGCAGCTGTGCTGAAAAAGCCTCTCAAAATGCCCGCCACCGACTACACCGTCAGCGATTACACCGAGCCGCGCCTCTCCATCCGCGTTGAAGCGGAGGATCTCTGCCCGCGCTACATCGGCCACTATGTACGCAACATCACACCGGGCGAGTCCCCGCGCTGGATGCGCCGTCAGCTGGCCTTGTGCGGCCTGCGCAGCATCGACAATGTAGTCGATATCACCAACTATGTCATGCTGGAGATCGGCCAGCCGATGCATGCCTTTGATATGGACACGCTGGATAGCTGCCAGATCCTCGTCCGCCGCGCTAAGGACGGCGAGAAGATCACAACGCTCGATGAGAAGGAATTCACCCTGACGCCCAACAACCTCGTCATCTGCGACGGCTCCAAGCCGGTCGCGCTGGCCGGCGTCATGGGCGGGCTGAACAGCGAGATCAAGAGCACCACGACCCAGCTGCTGTTTGAGAGTGCCAAGTTCGCCCGCGACAACATCCGCAAGACTGCCCGCGGTCTGGGCCAGAGCACCGATGCCTCCAGCCACTACGAAAAGGGCATCTCAGAATATACAACCGAGCTGGGCATGGCCCGCGCCCTGCATCTGATTCAGGAGCTGGGCTGCGGCGAGGTCACCGCCACCCATTTCGACTGCTCGGCCGGTGCCCCGCGTGAGGGTAAGCATTTCACTGCCAAGATCAGCGGCATCAACGCGATTTTGGGCATCACCGTTCCGACTGACGCCATTCTCGACATTCTGAACCGCCTGCAGTTTGAGGTCAAGCTTGCGGCGGACGGCGACACGATGCAGGTCGTTGCGCCCCGCTGGCGCGAGGACATCGAGGTCGGCGAGCCCGACCTTGCCGAGGAGGTCATCCGCGAGTACGGCTATGAGCATATCGTGCCTACCTTCCTGAAGGCTGCCACCGTCACCACCGGCGGTCTGACGGCGGAGCAGAAGGCACAGGCCAAGGCCAAGCGTACCATGTGTGCGCAGGGCTTCTATGAGGCAGAAACACTGGCCTTCTACGCTGATGCCGATCTGGATATGCTGCACATTGCCGCTGATGCCCCCGAGCGCAATGTCATCCGCATTTTGAACCCGATCTCCTCTCATCTGACCATCATGCGCCCGCTGCTGGCACCGTCCCTGCTGAATGTGGTCGTTGACAACCTGCGCAAGGGCAATGCCGAGGGCCGCCTTTTCGAGATGTCCAACATCTACATTCCGAAGCAGCAGCCCATCACCGAGCTGCCGGAGGAACGCCTGCATCTTGGCTTTGCCGCATGGGGCAGCGAGGAGGACTTCTTTGCCGTTAAGGGCGCGGTCGAAAGCTTCGGCGCAGCATTCGGTGTCGAGCTGACCGTTGCGCGTGCGGCCGATGTTGCATGGCTGCATCCCGGCATCGCCGCCTATATCCTCTGCAAGGGGGAGCGTGTCGGCGTTTTCGGCAAGCTGGCCAACGATGTCACCGCCGAGCTCAAGCTGCCCAAGGACAGCCGCGGCAACCTGAACATCTATCTGGGCGAGATCGACTGGGTGGCCTTCCACGCGCTGGTGCCCGCAGCCATCCACTACCAGCCCATCCCTGCGCTGGCCCCGGTACAGCGCGATCTGGCGCTTGTAGCCCCCGAAAGCATGGAGTGCGGCACCCTCGTAAGCGAGATGCAGCGCGCCTGCAAGCAGCTTGTCAAGGTCGAGCTGTTTGACATCTACCGCGGTGAAAAGCTGGGTGCGGGCAAAAAGAGCATGGCGTTCAGCCTCTCCTTCCAGCCGGACACCAAGCCCCTGACGCCCGATGAGATTGACCGCTTCGTCAAGAAGATTCTCGGCAACCTTAAATTCAAGCTGGGCATTGAGATCCGCGAGTGATTCTCTTTGCGTAAACAGAGTGCTGCTGCATCTGATTTTGGTACAGCAGCGCTTTTTTTGCAGCGTTTTCTGTGGAAGCGCTATCTTCATCTGGCTTTACAATTCTGAGTCCGATTTTTCGCCCGTATCCTCTTGCATTTTCTTCTGCAGCATCGTATAGTAAACCTAGACTTGACATTCAGACAGGGAGAATCACTATGGCAAAAATCCGTCGCAGCGACCTTGCGCCGCAAGAGCCGCCCGCCGCGCCCCACGCGGCCCTTTACGATCAGGACAACGATACAGACTTTACCCCGACTGCACCTGCTGGCCCCGAGAAAAAGCGCGGCAGCCTTGCCTACACGCTGGCCATGCTCTTTTTCGGCGTTGTTTTTCTGGTCAGTGCCGGGCTGCTTGTCAAGCGCTTTGCGGATGACCGCAGGACAGAAAACGAGTTTGCCGAGCTGCAGTCTATGATCGACACAGCTGCCACGCCGCAGCCGTCCGGGGAGAGCGTCAACCCCAACGGAGCCAAGTTTGCCGCCCTGCGCGATAAGAACAGCGATTTCATCGGGTGGCTCTCGATTGATGGCACAGAGTTGGATTTCCCGGTTATGTACGCGCCAAACAATAAGGATTTCTATCTTCGTCACGACTTTAACAAGAACTACAGCATCTACGGCGTGCCGTACCTTGACGAAAACACAACGCTCGGTGCCAATGCTGAGAGTGATAATCTCGTCATCTACGGCCACAATATGAAGACCGGCGCGATCTTTGGCTGCCTGACCGAGTATAAGAAGGCCAGCTACTATCAGGAGCATCCCTTCATTGAGTTTGACACCGTGTACGGGGATGCAAAATACGAGGTATTTGGCGCGTTCGCCATTGATGTTGTCAACGACACCTCGTTTGTCTATAACCAGTATATTGATATGGACGCGCAGACCTACGATGCCTATGTGGAGGAGGTTCTGTCCCGCAGTGATGTGGACAGCGGCATCCGCCCGGCTTACGGGGAGCAGCTGCTGACCCTTTCAACCTGTGAGTATTCGTCCGCCAACGGGCGCTATGTAGTCGTGGCGCGCCGGGTTTCCTGAGGGGGACACCGCACGAATAGCAGCGGGGACGATACGCCCTAATTTATCAAAGCAATGGCAGCACAAACTTAATAATCTTTTGTAAGCAGCACAAAAAGCAGGAAAAATTCCGTTTTACACTTGCTATTCTTCGCTGAATATGGTACGCTATCCAATGCGCGATACTTTTTGATTCGGTCTTATATGGTGTAAGAAACGGGAAAAGGAGAATCCGCGCAGCGGGCGGCCGTAGCCCTTGACGGCCGCCCGCATTGTTTTTGTGTGGCATACAGTATAGCAAATTTGGGCCAAACAGTAGACATTTTGTGCAAAAAGGAATATACTATACAAGTATTTTTTACTTTTGCCCGTTAAAGTGGGAAGGTCATACTGAACAACTGCATAAAGGAGGAACCCTGTTATGTGCGGAATCGTAGGCTTTACCGGTGCAGCACAGGCTGCACCCATTCTGCTGGACGGTCTGTCCAAGCTTGAATACCGCGGTTATGACTCGGCCGGCATCGCGGTGCAGAACGCCGCAGGCAAGATTGAGGTCGTAAAGGCAAAGGGCCGCCTGAAGGTTTTAAGCGAGATGACGGACGGCGGCAATGCCGTACACGGCAGCTGCGGCATCGGCCACACCCGTTGGGCCACCCACGGGGAGCCGTCTGTGGTCAACGCGCACCCGCATTATTCCCGTGACCAGAAGATCGCCGTGGTGCACAACGGCATCATTGAAAACTATCAGGAGATCAAGGACCGTCTGCTCAACAAAGGCTTTACCTTTGTCTCTCAGACCGACACCGAGGTCGTGGCACAGCTGCTGGACTACTACTACACCGGCGAATCCGCAGGCAACGCGCTGGATGCCATCACCCGCATGATGCTGCATGTACGCGGCTCCTATGCGCTGGGCGTGCTTTTTGCCGATGAGCCCGGTGTCATCTATGCCGTGCGCAAGGACAGCCCGCTCATCGTTGGCCAATGTGAGGACGGCGCCATCATCGCCTCCGATGTGCCTGCGCTGCTCAAGTACACCCGCACGGTCTACTACATCGACAATCTCGAGATCGCACGCCTGACCCCGGACTCCATCGAATTCTTCAACATCGACAAGGAGCCCATCACCCGCGAGTCCACAACCATCGAATGGGATGCCGAGGCTGCCGAAAAGGGCGGCTATGAGCATTTCATGATGAAGGAGATCAATGAACAGCCTGCGGCCGTGCGCGACACGATCTCTCCGCGCCTGAAGGACGGGAAAATCGACCTGTCTGAGCTGGCACTGGACGAGGATTCGATCAAAAATGTGCGCCGTCTGTATATCATCGGCTGCGGCTCGGCCTATCATGTGGGTATGGCGGCGCGCTATGTGTTTGAAAGTCTGGCCCGCATCCCGGTCGAGGTCGATGTCGCCAGTGAGTTCCGCTACCGTGACCCCGTGCTTGAGCATGACTCTCTTGCCATGGTCATCAGCCAGAGCGGTGAGACCGCCGATACGCTGGCGGCACTGCGTCTGTGCAAGGAGCGCGGCGTGCGCACCGTTGGCATCGTGAATGTAGTCGGCTCCAGCATCGCCCGCGAGGCAGACGCAACCATGTATACCTGGGCCGGACCGGAGATCTCGGTGGCCACCACCAAGGCTTACAGTACCCAGTTGGCAGCCTGCTACCTGTTGGCCACTGAGTTTGCCCGGGTGCGCGGCACACTGGCTGACGGCCAGTATGAGCAGCTGGTCGCAGAACTGGAGGCCCTGCCGGAGAAGATTGAAAAGACGCTGGCGGATAAGGAGCGCATCCAGTGGTTTGCCAGCAAATATGCCAACGCCAAGGATGCCTTCTTCATCGGCCGCGGCCTTGACTACGCCGTTGCGCTGGAGGGCAGTCTGAAATTCAAGGAGATCAGCTACATCCACTCTGAGGCCTTCGCCGCAGGCGAGATGAAGCATGGCCCGATTTCGCTGGTCGAGAACGGCACCCTTGTGGTCGGCATCCTGACCCAACCGGACCTGTTTGAAAAGAGTGTTTCCAACATGGTTGAAGTCAAGAGCCGCGGCGCCTTCCTGATGGGTCTGACCACCTACGGCAACTACAGCATCGAGGACACGGCCGGCTTCACGGTCTATGTCCCCAAAACCGACCCGCATTTTGCCACCAGCCTGTCTGTCATTCCGCTGCAGCTTCTGGCCTACTATGTCAGCTGCGCCAAGGGTCTGGATGTCGATAAGCCCCGCAACCTTGCCAAGAGTGTGACGGTCGAATAAAAGCTTCGTCTGTTTTACCAAAAATTACTGGTAAATTTTATATAAGATTAGCCCCGTTTGTCACTGCAAAAGTAGGACAAACGGGGCATTTGTGTGTTATAATACTTTTATATGGCTGCATTTAGCAGGGGTACCGTTCAACCGGGCCCCCTTTGGTATAGAGAAATAGAACTTTGGTAAAGGACGAAACAGATGCAACAGGATTCCAAACAAATCATTAAAGGTCTGCCGCGCCGCATCGCCTTGATGCTGTTGGACTGCGGGCTTATCGTAGTATGCTACTGGCTGGCCGTAATGCTCCGCTTTGACAGCGGCGATGCCTACCGCCGCGTAGAGATCGTGCGCGCCATGGCTCCCATGCTGCTGTATGTGCTGCCGATCTATATGATCGTATTCTGGTTCGGCGGCCTGTATGAGATCATGTGGGAATATGCCGGTATGCGGGACCTTGCCCGCCTGACCTGCCTGTCAGGTCTGGCTACCGGCCTGATCATGCTGTTTGACCTCATCTACCACAACCGCCCTATCTCCGGCGCCGTGCTGATCTTCGGCGCGGTGTTCAATACGGCGGCAATTGCAGGCGTGCGCTTCCTGTGGCGTCTGCTTCGCACCGTGCAGGATACCAAGGCCAACAAGCCGGAGGATGATACGCCGCTGCTGATCGTCGGCGCGGGCAATGCCGGTGCATGGGCAGTCAACCTCTGTAAAAACAAAAACCAGAGCTTCGGCAACCCGGTCTGCCTGGTGGACGATGATTTGACCAAAAAAGGTCTGCGCGTGCAGGGTGTGCCTGTGCGCGGCACGATCTCCGACATACCGGAGCTTGTGCGCAAATATCATATCCTCGAGATTGTTATTGCCATCACCACCGTCAAGGGTGACCGCCTCAGCGAGATCATCAACCTCTGCAACTCTACCCACTGCCGTGTGCGGATGCTCAGCGATCCGCAGGCTGTCGATGAAAACGGCAACCCTGTCGCAGCAGGCTTCCGTGAATTGAACACGGCCGACTTTCTCTCCCGCGATGAGATCCAGCTGAACAATGCACAGATCTCGGAGTATCTGCATGACAAGGTCGTGCTGGTCACGGGCGGCGGCGGCTCCATCGGCAGTGAGCTTTGCAGGCAGATCATGCGCTACCAGCCGCGTCGGCTGCTGATCTTCGACATCTATGAAAACTGTGCCTACGAACTTGAGACAGAGCTGAAAAACAAGTACGGCCCGGAGGCTCCCGTCATCACACTGATCGGCTCGATCCGCGACAAAGCCCGTCTGGATGAGGTGTTTGACACCTACCATCCGTCCGTTGTCTTTCATGCTGCGGCCCACAAGCATGTGCCGCTTATGGAGATCAGCCCGGCCGAGGCCGTCAAGAACAATGTGTTCGGCACCAAGAATCTGCTGACCTCTGCGGCAGAGCACGGTGTGGAGCGTTTTGTCCAGCTCTCCACCGATAAGGCCGTCAACCCCACCAATGTCATGGGCTGTACCAAGCGCCTGTGTGAAATGCTGATCCAGACCTTCTCCCGCGGCACAGACATGACCTGCGTAGCCGTGCGCTTCGGCAATGTGCTGGGCAGCCATGGCAGTGTGATTCCGCTGTTTGAGGAGCAGATCAAGCGCGGCGGCCCTGTGACGATCACCCACCCGGATATTGTTCGTTACTTTATGACCATCACCGAGGCTGCGCAGCTGGTGCTGCAGGCGGGTGGACTTGCCAAGGGCGGCAGTATTTATGTGCTGGATATGGGGGAACCGGTCAAGATCATGGACCTTGCCAACCGGCTGATCCGTTTTTACGGCTACGAGCCGGGCGTCAACATGCAGGTCAAGATCACCGGCCTGCGCCCCGGCGAAAAGCTGTATGAGGAGCTGCTCATGGACACCGAGCAGGACAAGATGGCCAAGACGGCCCACAACAAGATCTTCATTGCGCCGCCGATGCAGATCGACCTTGAAAAATTTTACACCGATCTGCAGACGCTCAAAACGGCCGCAAGGCACAACGATAACGATGTTGTTGACATTCTGCAGGAGATGGTGCCCACCTATCACCCCAACCGGCGTGTGCGTGCAGACCATACCGTTGTGGCTGCCACCGGCAACACGGCCATCTTCTCCAAAGAAGAAGTCAACCGCAAGCTGCAGGGGGACAGGCCCGCTGCCAAGGAGGACTGACCTATGTATCAGCGTTATGTAAAGCGTTTGCTCGATATTATCCTGTCACTGGCCGCCACGATCCTTCTGGCAATTCCAATGGGGATCATTGCGCTGTGGATCAAGGCGGATTCCCCGGGGCCGGTCTTTTTCAAGCAGCGCCGTGTCGGCAAGGGCAAAACGCATTTTAACATTCTTAAATTCCGCACGATGCGCGGAGATACCCCCCACGATGTGCCCACCCATCTGCTGAAAAATGCCGACAGCTACATAACCCGCAGCGGTGCATTTCTGCGCAAGACAAGCCTTGATGAGCTGCCCCAGATCTACAATATTCTGGCCGGGCAGATGAGCGTCATCGGCCCGCGCCCGGCGCTCTACAACCAATATGATCTGATCGAAGCGCGGGACAAGGTACACGCCAATGACATCCGCCCCGGTCTGACGGGCCTTGCACAGGTCAACGGACGCGATGAGCTGCCCATTGATGTGAAGGCGCGCTATGACGGTGAGTACGCCGCGCACCTGACCTTCTGGATGGATTTGAAGATTTTCTTCCGCAGCATCACCTATGTATTCCAGCACCGCGGTGTTGTCGAGGGCGGCACAGGCGCGCTTGACCAGACAAAAACCGGAAAATCGTCAAAATGACGGACGCTGTACCTGCCGCAAACCCTGCGGCGGGTACATTTTTTTGCTCGATTTGAAAAATGTACAAGAAAATATTGCGATTTTCGTGAAAATATGTTGCAAAAGCCAAGTGAATTGTGTAAAATATACATTATGAAGATTTGGTTTTCGGGCAGATTACCAAACGGCAGTTTTGCCAAACATGTATAGCCCGCACTGCACGCCGGTGCAGACTGTCTAAATAACAGCAAAAGGGGAGTCACATATTATGGCTAACAGGGTATTCCAGAATGTGGTGTACCAGATGAAGGACGCAGTGGACCGTGTTGTCGGCGTTATCGACGAGACAGGCACCGTGATCTCCTGCTCCGAACTGGGGCAGATCGGTGAGGTGCGCGAGGGCGTAGCTACCGTCCGCCAGACGGCCGGCGATGCCTTTGTGCGCGATGGCTATGCCTACCATCAGTTCTCCAACGCCAAGCATAATGACTACGCCGTCTTTGTGGAGGGCACCGATACCACGGCGGAGCAGTTTGCCGCCATGCTGTCCATCAGCCTGCAGAGCATCAAGCAGTATCACGATGAAAAGTTCGACAAAACAAACTTCATCAAAAATGTCGTGCTGGACAACATCCTGTCCGGCGACATCTACGCCAAGGCCCGTGAGCTGCACTTTGTCTCCGATGTGCAGCGCGTTGTGCTGCTCATCCGCGTGACCTCCGGCAATGACATTTCCGCTTATGATGTTGTCAGCGGGCTTTTCCCGGACAAGCAGAAGGACTTTGTCTTTAACATCAGCGAGACGGACACCGTCCTCGTCAAGGAGATCAAGCCGGACAACAACACCCGCGATATGGAAAAGCTGGCTGCCTCCATTGTGGATACGCTGCAGGGCGACCATTACATCAAGGCCGTGGTCGGCATCGGCACCCCCATCGGCAACATCAAGGATCTGGCTTCCAGCTTTAAGGAGGCACAGATCGCGATGGAGGTCGGCAAGGTGTTTGACACCGAGCGTCAGGTCATCAGCTATGACCATCTGGGCATCGCCCGCCTGATCTACCAGCTGCCCACCACCCTCTGCGAGGCCTTCCTGCGGGAGGTCTTTAAGCAGGAGAGCATTGACAGTCTCGACGCTGAGACGCTGTTCACCATCCAGCGCTTCTTTGAAAACAACCTGAATGTCTCGGAAACGAGCCGCGGGCTGTTTGTCCACCGCAACACGCTGGTCTACCGTCTGGAAAAAATCCGCAAGCTGACCGGCCTTGATTTGCGCAACTTTGACGATGCCATCGTCTTTAAGGTGGCCCTGATGGTCAAGAAGTACCTCTCCGCCAATCCGGCCAAATATTGATTTTAATAAAACTTTCACAAATGGCGCTGCACCGCAAGGCAGCGCCATTTTTCTGCTTTTGGCAGCCGGAAAACACCTTGACCGCAGGCGCGCTGCATGGTATTCTATTATATGTATGACTGTAACCGTAAACAGGACAGCCGCGCTGCGGCAGGAGAATCCTCAATGATCGATTTTGAGCATGTATATAAAACCTATGAGACCCACAACGATGAAAATGTTGCGTTGGAGGACATCAACATCCATATCGAGGAGGGCGAATTTGTCTTTATCCTTGGCCACTCCGGTGCAGGCAAATCTACCTTTCTGAAGCTGATCCAGATGGAGGAAAAGCCCACTGAGGGCAAGGTATTCATCAATGGGCAGGATCTGACCAAGATCCGCCGGCGCAAGGTGCCGTATCTGCGCCGTCAGATGGGTGTTGTCTTTCAGGACTTCCGCCTGATTCCGACCATGACCGTCTATGAGAATGTGGCGTTCGCCATGCGTGTGACGAACATCTCCACCAAAAAGATCAAGGACCGCGTGCCCTTCGCGCTCTCGCTTGTCGGCCTTGAGGACAAGATGGATCGTCTGCCGGACGAGCTCTCCGGCGGCGAGCAGCAGCGTGTAGCTGTAGCGCGCGCGCTGGCCCACGGCCCCAAGCTGATCATCGCGGACGAGCCGACCGGCAACATCGACCCTGAGATGTCCATGGACATCATGCAGCTGTTTGAGGCCATCAATAAGGTCAACATCACCGTTGTGGTCGTCACCCATGAGCATGAGCTGGTACATAAGCTCGCCCGCAAGTATGGCAACCGCGTCATCACACTGGCCAACGGCATGGTCGCCTCCGACACCGCACACCCCGAGGCCGCCCGCCGCTACGCAGCCGCTATGGCCCAGCGGGAAGAGGACGATTACGACTACGATGAAAACTGATCTTTGATATTAAAGAGGGGACACCATGCGTTTTTCCAGCTTTACCTACCTTGTCGGTCAGGGCTTGCACAATCTGCGCGCCAACCGGCTTATGACCTTTGCCTCGATGGGTGTGCTGACCGTCTGCATGCTACTGATCGGCGCTGCCTACCTGCTGGGCGTCAACATTGATTATATGGTCGAATATATCGGCAACCAAAACATGATGGTCGTCTATATGGGCGACGAAGAGGGTCAGAACTCTACGGATGAACAGATCTCGGCTGCCGATGCCGCGATCCGCAATACGCCCCACGTTGTGGGCGTGACCTACATGTCACCGGCGGATGTTCTGGCCACCTACGGCGATATGCTCAAGGACTACACCAACCTGCAGCAGGTCTTTCAGGACGATAACCCGTTCACTCCCAACTACCGTGTGACCGTTGACGACCCGCAGAATATCGAGTCTGTCTCCGCACAGCTCATGCAGATTGACGGTGTCGCCAGCGTCAAAGCCCCGCTGGCTATGGCCGAGATGTTCACTTCTTTGCAGCGCGTTATCAACTACGCCTGCTACGGCATTGTAGCGGTGCTGGCTATCGTGTCCATCGTGGTCATCAACAATACGATCAAGATCACGGTGTTCAACCGCCGCAAGGAGATCGGCATCATGAAGCTGGTGGGTGCCACCAACGGCTTTATCCGTTTCCCGTTCTTTGTGGAGGGTGTTACCTCCGGCTTGATCTCCGCTGCGCTTGCCTCCGGCATCGTCTGCGGCGCGTACTATGCCCTCTGCCGCTGGTATGCCGAGAACCCGTCCAACCTCTCGCAGATGTTCGGCGGTCAGCTGGTTCCGCTGGAAAATGTATGGTATTACATTGTCGGCGGCTTTGTGCTGCTGGGCTTTGTGCTCTGCGGCCTCGGCACCGCCACCAGCATCCGCAAGCATCTGAATGTATAACAGCAACGAGCAGGGGAATTGCAAACAAAGATGAAGCATTTTTCGCACAGCAAAAAATTTATCTCACTGCTGCTCAGCGTAGCAGTTGCCATGACGATGACGCTTTCCACCGTTATGACGCCGCTGGCAGCTGCCAGTGTCAGCGACCTGCGCCAAAAGCTGCAGGAGCAGCAGGCCGCATTGGAAAAAGTCAACCAACAGCTGAAAGAAACACAGAGCGACAAAGCGGATGCGCAGGCGCTCAAAACACAGCTGGAGCAGCAAAAATCACTGCTGCTCAGCCAGATCGGCACACTGACCGAGCAGATCGGCGGTCTGGATAATGATATCGTCAACAAACAGGACGAGATCAATCAAAAGCAGCAGGAGGTTGACCAGAAGCAGGCTGAATACGATCAGCGCTGGGCAGATTTCAAGGACCGTATGCGCGCGATGCAGCGGCTGAATGACGGCGGTTCCATTGCGCTGCTGTCCAGTGCGACCAACCTGTACCAGCTGCTTACCTTTGCCACCACGCTGGAGCAGATTGTCAGCAAGGACGAGAAGATATGCCAGCAGCTTGAGGACGAGCATACCCAGCTGGAGCAGCAGCGCGCCGAACTGGAGCAGGCCAAGGCGGATCTGGAGGCAACAAAAGCCGACTACGAGGCCCAGAAGGCCGCACTGAACAACAAAACCAGTGAGCTTGCTGAGAATATCTCCCAGACAGACGAGAGTATCTCCAAGGCGGAGGCCGAGGAACAGGCCCTGAAGGAGGCCCAGATCGAGGCCAACAAAAAAGTGGACGAGGCAGCCAAAGAGCTGGATGCAGCCCTGAACGCCGCCAACCAGGCCTACGGAAACGCCTCAATACAATGCTCGCTGGATTTTGGCCGCCCGCTTGCCACCTATAAGTATGTTTCATGCTACTTTGGCGGCAACGGCCACCGCGGCACCGACTATGCCGCGCCGGGCGGCACCGAGATCTACGCCGTCAGCGGCGGCGTTGTCACCGCAGCCGCCTACCACTACAGCTGGGGCTATTATGTTCAGGTCTACCACGGCAAGGATGACAACGGCAACAGCTATTCCACACTGTACGCCCACATGAACAGTGCGCCCATTGTCAGCGTTGGGCAGAGCGTTTCCAAGGGACAGACGCTGGGGTATGTCGGCTCCACCGGCAACTCCACCGGCAACCACCTGCATCTGGAAATGAAGGTCAACAATGTTCTGGTCAATGTCATGAATTACTTATCCTAAGAAAGGGGAGTCTTTATGAAGCCGCAGAAGCATAAAACCGCCGTGCGCATTTTTTGTCTGGTTGTCGCCGTTCTTATGGTGCTGAGCCTTTTCTCTACGGTATTTTTCTCCCTTGCCTACGGGGCATAAACGCAAAAACAGTAAGGAGCCATCAGAGCCATGAGCAAAAAAATCAGTCTCGGCGTGGCAGCCACCATCGCCATCATCGCAATGGCTGTCACCTTCTCGCTGACGATGGTCGTGTCGATGAAGATGTTCAACACGACCGTGTCCAGCGTCAAAAATAAGGAACGGCAGTACAACAAGCTGTCGGAGATCGACCGCTTTGTCCGCGCAGGGGAGTTCTTCACCATTGATGAGGATACCCTGAACGATAAGCTGGCCGCCGGCTATATGAGCGGCATCAACGACCGATACGCTGTCTACTATACCGCCAAGGAGTACAGCGAAAAGCAGGCCATCGAGAAGGGCACCCTCACCGGCATCGGCGTGGCCGTTGTCAACGATGCCTCCTCCGGCTATGCGCGCATCATCCGCGTATACAACAATTCTCCCGCCAGTGAGGCCGGCCTGCAGGTCGGCGGCTTTATCACTGCCATTGGCGAGGAATCCACCAAGAACATCGGCTCTACGGCGCGTTTGACCTCCCGCCTGCTGGGTGAGGAGGGCACTACCACAGTCATCACCTACCTGACGCCCGACCGTCAGGAGCAGCAGCTGAGCCTTGTACACTCCAACTATAAGACCCCCACCATCTCAACAAGCCAGCTGACCGCCGGCACCTGCGGCTATCTGCGCATTGACGCCTTTACCGCAAGCACCGCCAGCGAGTTTAAAACCGCCGTGGACAACCTGCTGCAGCAGGGAGCCACCTGTCTGGTGTTTGATCTGCGCGACAACACCGGTGAAAACCTCAATGCAGGGCTTGTCGCAGCGGATTACTGTGTACCCTCCGGTGAGATTGCCAAGCAGCAGGATAAGGACGGCAATGTGACCGTGCTGCGCATGTCCGATGAGAACGAGATCAATGTTCCGATGGTCTGCCTCGTCAATGGGGCTACCTCCAGCAGTGCCGAGCTGTTTGCCAATGCCCTGCGCAAGATGGGCGGTGCCACGATCGTCGGCACCAAAACGGCCGGTATGGGCGTTGTACTCAGCGATGTGCAGAGCTTCTCGGACGGCTCTGCCGCCTATATTACCTCCGGCCTGCTGCTCGACAACGAGGATCAGAGCTGGAACAACGAGGGTCTGAAGCCCGATATTGACGCGACACTCTCCGTTGATGAACAGAACTCCTACTACGACTACACGATCGACACTGACCCGCAGATCAGCAAGGCCGTTAATGCGGCCATGTCGCTGACCGGCCAGAACTGATATACGCTGAAAGGAAGCCGCCGTGCCCACATTGACCGACTTGTCTACCATCCGTGACCTCTGTGCGCGGTACGATTTTGCCCTTTCCAAAGGGTTTGGCCAGAATTTTATCATTAACCCGGGTATATGTCCCCGCATTGCTGAAGCCGCCGGCATCGGCTCCGGCTGGGGTGCCCTTGAGGTCGGCCCCGGCATCGGTGTACTGACCGAACAGCTCTGCAAGCGCGCGGATAAGGTCGTTTCCATTGAGGTAGATAAGCGTCTGCCGCCGCTCCTTGAGGAGACGATGGCCGGGTATGATAACTTCAAGCTGGTACTGAACGATGTCCTCAAGGTAGATTTGAAAGCGCTGCTGGCTGAGGAGTTTGGCGATAAGCCGGTGGCCGTCTGCGCCAACCTGCCGTACTATATCACCAGCCCGATTCTGATGCGCCTGCTGGAGGAAAAGCTGCCTATCCGGAACATTACCGTCATGGTGCAAAAGGAGGCCGCACAGCGCCTGTGCGCCGCCCCTGGCACCCGCGATGCGGGTGCGATCAGCTACGCAGTTGCCTATTATGCGGAGCCGAAATTGTTGTTCAGCGTGCAGCCCGGCAGCTTTTATCCCGCCCCCAAGGTGACAAGCGCCGTCATTCGCTTGGATGTGCGCAAGCCCCCCGCCGTACAGGTTCCGAACGGTGACGAGGCCGCCTTCTTTGCGTTGATCCGCGCCGCATTCTCACAGCGCCGCAAGACCGCAGCCAACGCCATTGCCAACGGCCTGCACCTGCCCAAGACGCAGGTCCTGACCGCGCTGCAGTCAGCCGGTCTTGATGAACGCGCACGCCCTGAACAGCTTACGCTGGAGGAGTATTGTGCCCTGCAGAACGCGCTGCATACAAAATAATTCCTCAACGATGCCATACTAAACAAACTCCCGGTCGCTTGATTGCAGCCGGGAGTTTTTACTGAAAATGTATGACACCGGAAAAGGCATAATTTAATAACTAAAAAGAGCGCTGCAAGGTAAAATTAAACCTTGCAGCGCTCTTTCGTTTGGAGCTAGTAACAGGAATCGAACCTGCAACCTGCTGATTACAAATCAGCTGCACTGCCAATTGTGCTATACTAGCGGGTACTAGCTAATAATACCACAAACAGCAGCGCTTTGTCAAGACTTACAGCAATTCTACACCGGCATTACGGCAGGCTTTTACCGTGGCATCATCCCAAAGGCTGACCTGAACCTCACCTACATGGGCTTTGCCGAGCAGCAGCATGCAAAGGCGGCTCTGGCCGATGCCGCCGCCCATCGTCAAGGGCAGCGTGCCATCCAACAGCATCTTGTGGAAGGGCAGCTCTGCGCGCTCGGGGCAGCCTGCCTCGTCCAGCTGGCGGCGCAGAGATTCAGCATCCACGCGGATACCCATGCTGGACAGCTCCAGTGCGCAGCCAAGGGGCTTGTGCCAGAACAGAATATCGCAGTTCAGCGCCCAATCATCGTAGTCGGGGGCACGGCCGTCGTGGGGTTTGCCGCTGCGAAGCTTGCCGCCGATCTGCATGATGCAAACCGTGCCATGCTCCCTGGCAAAGGCGTTTTCGCGCTGCTTGGCGGTAAGTTCCGGGTAGAGGTCCTCCAGCTCTTGTGTCGTGATAAAAGCTACATCACGGCCGAGATGAATGTTCTTCAGCTCAGGAAACTTCCAGCGCAGCTCATCCGAGGTCGCGCAGACCGCATCCACGATGTCGCAGACGGTCTCACGCAGAAAATCCAGCGTGCGCTGGTCGGCAGTGATAACGCGCTCCCAGTCCCACTGGTCAACATAGATGCTGTGCAGGTTGTCCAGCTCCTCATCACGGCGGATGGCGTTCATATCGGTCACAATGCCCTGACCGGGGCGGAAGCCGTACTTGTACAGGGCATAGCGCTTCCACTTAGCCAGACTGTGGACGACCTCGGCCTGTTCGTTCAGGCTGGGCACATCGAACGCAACGGGGCGCTCCACACCGTTCAGGTCATCGTTCAGGCCGCTGCCCTGCATGACAAACAGGGGAGCCGTGACGCGCTTGAGATGCAGTGCCATGCAAAGCTTTTCCTGAAAGATCGTTTTGATCAGGCCGATGGCCTTCTGGGTGTCATACAGCCCCAGCAGGCTTTGGTACCCTTCCGGAATGATAATGCTGCTCATAGTAGAATCTCCTTTTCTTTCCCAGATTTTGACCCTATGCTTACGCCTTGGCAAACTGACTTTCGTAGAGCTGCTTATAAAAGCCGCCCTGCGCCAGCAGTTCATCATGCGTACCGCGCTCGATAATGTTGCCGGCCTTCATCACCAGAATCTGGTCAGCATTTTTGATGGTGGACAGGCGATGGGCCACAATAAAGCTTGTGCGGCCCTTCATCAATTCCTCAAAGGCATCCTGCACCAGCACCTCGGTGCGGGTGTCGATGCTGGAGGTGGCCTCATCCAAAATCAGAATCGGCGGACGCCGCAGCATGACCCGCGCAATGCAGAGCAGCTGCCGCTGCCCCTGACTGATATTGCCGCCGTCCTCGGCAACCTGCGTATCATACCCATTCGGCAGGCGGCAGATAAAGCTGTGGGCGCGCGCCTTTTTGGCTGCGGCTATGATCTCCTCGCGGGTGGCATCCGGTTTGCCGTAGGCGATGTTTTCTGCAATCGTACCGGCTTTGAGCCATGTTTCCTGCAGCACCATGCCCAGATTGGCGCGCAGGCTGTCCCGCGTCACCGTGTCGATGGGGTGTCCGTCTACCCGCAGTGTGCCGCTGTTGATCTCATAGAACCGCATCAGCAGGTTTACAAGGGTGGTCTTTCCGCAGCCGGTCGGACCGACCAGCGCGATGCGCTGCCCCGGCTCGACCTTGAGGTTCATATCCTCGATCAGGGGTACATCGTCCTGATAGCGGAACCGCACATGCTCAAAGGCCACGCTGCCGGCACCGTGGGGCAGGCTCACGGCATCAGGGGCATCAGGGGTGATTGGTGTCTCATCGATCAGATCAAACACCCGCTGCGCACAGGCCAGCGCATTCTGCAGCTCGGTCATGACATCGGAGATGTCATTGAAGGGCTTTGTGTACTGGTTGGCATAGTTCAAAAAGACACTCAGCTCGCCGACCGTGATACCGCCGGCAATCGCAACAAAGGCGCCCAGTATGCCGACCGAGGCGTAAACCAGCGAATTTACAAAGCGGGTGCAGGGGTTCGTGGTCGAAGAAAAGAAGGTTGCCCGCACACCGCAGCGCTGCAGGTCGCGGTTGATGCGGTCAAAGCGCTCCTCAGCGCGCGCCTCATAGCCGAAGGCGCGAACCAGATGCTCGTTGCCGATCAGTTCCTCCACAAGGCTGGTCATCTCGGCGCGGGTCTCGCTCTGCACCCGGAACATAGAATAGGTGTGTGTCGCAATGAAGCGCGCCACAAAGATGGAGAGCGGTGTCAGCGCCACGACCACCAGCGCGATGCGCCAGTCTATATAGAGCATGACCCCCAGAGTACCCAGAATGGTCAGCACACCGGTAAACAGCTGGGTAAATCCCATCAGCAGGCCGTCACTGAACTGCTCCACATCGGTCGTGATGCGGCTGATCGCATCGCCGGGGCGGTGGGCGTCCATATATTTCAGTGGCAGAATCTCGAGCTGCTCAAACACGCGCACCCGCATATCCCGCACGACCTGAAAGGTGATGCGGTTGTTGACAACATTCATCAGCCATTGGGAGAGCGCCGTGCAGGCGATCGTGGCAGCCATAGCCAATGCGATGCGGCCAAGCCCCTGATAATCTACCTGCCCGGGCCCCACGATCTTATCGACCGCCCTGCCGGCCAGCACCGGTGCAAGCAGGGTGGTGACAACGGTGATGAGCGCCAATGTAAGCGTAAGAATGACCATGCCCTTGTAGGGGCGGATCAGCTGCAGAACGCGTTGGATCGTATTGCGGTCAAGCTTCTTAGATGTCTTGCTCATAGTGTTTTGGCCACCTCCTCCTTGCTCAGCTGGCTCAGGCAGATTTCCTTATAGACCTCACAGCTCTGCAGCAGTGCGGCATGGGGGGCATCACCGGCCAAAGTGCCGTCATCCAGAACAAGAATGTGGTCGGCGCGCTGCACGCTCGCCGCGCGCTGGGAGACGATAAAGACCGTCATACCCTGCGTTTTTTCTTTAATGGCCTTGCGCAGGGCTGCATCGGTGGCGAAATCCAGCGCGGAGGCACTGTCATCGAGAATCAAAATTTTCGGCTTCGGTACCAGTGCGCGTGCAATCGTCAACCGCTGGCGCTGCCCGCCGGAAAAGTTGCGTCCGGCCGTTTCCACAGGGGCATCCAGCATGCCGGGCTTGCTGCGGACAAAGTCTGCAGCCTGTGCGATTTCAAGCGCCTCCCAGATCTGTGCATCGGTGGCATTTGGGGCGGCCCACTGCATATTGTCGCGGATGGTGCCGGTAAACAGCACCGCCTGCTGGGGTACGATGCCTACAAGGCTGCGAAGCTGTGCAAAGCTGTACTGCTTTACATCATGGCCGAACAGTGTCACCGTGCCGCGGCCGGCATCGTAAAAGCGGCAGATCAGATCGATCAGGGTCGATTTGCCGCTGCCGGTACCGCCGATCACGCCGATGGTTTCGCCGCAGCCGGCCGCAAAGGAAATATCGGTCAGGCTGGGTGCGCCCGCACCATGATAGGTGAAATCCACATGCTCAAACCGGACCGCCTCGGCAGCACCGTCAACCGCGAGCGGTGCCGTGCCGGGGTCCTCCATCGTGGTGCGGGTGTTCAGAATCTCATTCACACGCATACCACTGGCCAACGCGCGCGTTACAGAGACGACCAGATCTGCCAGACGCAGCAGGCTCAGAAGGATCTGGCTCATATAGTTGATCAGCGCGATAACCTCACCCTGAGTCAGCGCACCGGCATCGACCTCCATGCCGCCGCGCAGCAGCAACGCTACCACGGCGAGGTTGACTACCAGATAGGTCAGGGGATTCATCAGGGCGGAGATGCGGCCCGCTGCAAACTGCAGCGATTTCAAATGATCGTTCGTCTCGACAAAGGCGGCCAATTCATCGGCCTGCCGGGCAAAGGCGCGCACCACACGGGCACCCACATAGTTTTCACGGGTCAGCAGCGTCACACGGTCAAGACCGTTCTGCGCCTCATGGTAAATCGGCACCGTGACCCGCATGATTGCCCAGATGATCAGCGAGACCGCAACGGTAACGCCGAGGAAAAGCAGCGTCAGTCTGGGGCTGATCGAAAACGCCATGATAAGCGCGCCAATAACAATGAACGGCGATCGCAGCAGCAAACGCAGTGTCAGGTTCACACCGTTCTGGACCTGATTGATATCACTGGTCATCCGCGTGACCAGCGTGGGGGTGCCGATACCGTCCAGCTCGCTGTAGCTCAGCGTGTCAATATGACGGTACAGGTCCCTGCGCAGCGCCGTGCCAAAGCCCAGCGCCGCCGTGGCGGAAAAGTATTGGGCCGTCAGGCTGCTGGCAAGACCGATGGCAGCCAGCAAAACCAGCAGGCCGCACCGCGTCCAGATAAAAGCCGCATCACCGTTTTTGATGCCTGTATCAATGATGCTGGCGATGACCAGCGGTACAAACAACTCAAAACAGGCTTCCAGCATCTTGAACAGCGGCGCCAACAGGGCTTGTCGCTCATAGCCCTTGATGTAGCGCATCAATTTGTGCATGAAAAACCACCTCATATGTGCAGATTGCGTGTAACTGCATTATTATACCACTAATTCGGGAATTTGTCATATCCTGATTCAACGGATTTCGATGATTATTTATCTGTCCGGCGTCTATACTTTCAGTGGGCAGATATAAGAGGAGGATATGCAGATGTTCTGGGTCTACAGCTACAAAGGGTTTTCACGCACGGCGGCGCGCACCGTCCGCACCGCGCTGGTACTGGCAGGGCGGCAGGGCTGCTGTCAGGCCGACACAGGCCATCTGCTGCTGGCGCTGGTGCAGACGGCACGCGGCAGTGCAGCAGACTTCCTGCGCCGCAAGCGGGTCACCACCACAGCGCTGGCCAACTGCAGTGCCGCCCGGGCCGAAGGCGCACCGCGCAGGCTGCACCACTGCGACCTTGCACCGGAGCTGCGCAAGGCGATGGAGTTTGCTGTGCTGGGGGCGCATGCCGCCAGCGCTGCGCGGGCCGAAAACGAGCATCTGCTCTGCGCTATGCTTGAGGATTCCACCTGCACAGCCAGCCGCTGGATGCTTTCCCTTGGTGTCGAGCTGCCGCAGGCCGCGCGGGAGTGCCGCCAGCTCTCGGGTCAGCTGGTATTGCCCGCACAGCCCCGGATGGCAGCCAGCCGCACGGGGCGTCCCAGCGAAAAATACGGCCGCGACCTGACACGCCTTGCACAGGAGGGTCGTCTGGACCCGGTGCTGTGCCGTGACAGTGAGCTGGAGCGGATGGTGGAGATCCTTTGCCGCCGCCAGAAAAACAATCCCTGCCTGCTGGGGGAGCCGGGTGTCGGAAAAAGCGCACTGGCCGAAGCACTGGCCCAGCGCATTGCCTCTGGGCAGATTACCCCGGCCCTGCGGGGCAAACGGGTCTTATCGCTCGATATGGCCTCGATGGTGGCGGGCACGAAATACCGCGGTGATTTCGAGGAGCGCTTTAAAAACCTGCTTGAGGAGCTTTACCGCGACCGCTCGACCATCCTGTTCATTGATGAGATCCACATCATTGCCGGTGCCGGGGCAGCGGAGGGGGCTATCGATGCCGCCAGCATCCTAAAGCCGATGCTGGCGCGCGGGGAGATACAGCTCATCGGTGCGACCACGCCGGAGGAATACCGCAAAACGATCCAGAAGGACTCTGCGCTCGAGCGGCGGTTCGGGCGGGTGATGGTCGAGGAGCCGACACCAACCGCTGCCGAAACGATTCTCGCGGGCCTGATGCCCCGGTATGAGCGCTACCATGGGGTGGCCATCCCGCCCACAGCCATCCATGCGGCAGTCGAGCTGAGTGTGCGGTATCTGCCGGGGCGGTATCTGCCCGATAAGGCCATCGACCTGCTGGACGAAGCCGCGGCTGCACGCCGCATTGCCGAAAACAGCAGCGAGAAAAAAGCGCTGACCCCGGCAGACATTGCCCGTGTGGTGAGCAAGGCGAGCGGTGTACCCGCCGAGCGTGTGGGGGAGGCCGAGCGTGAGCGGCTTGCACAGCTGGAGCAGCGCCTTGGTGCAGAGGTCATCGGCCAGCCACGGGCTGTAGCCTCGGTAGCTGCCGCCATACGCCGCAGCCGCACCGGCCTGCGGGAGAACAATCGTCCCATCGGCGCGATGCTGTTTTTGGGGCCTACCGGTGTGGGTAAGACCCAGCTGGCCCGCACACTGGCCAAGGGCTGGTTCGGCAGCGAGAAGGCACTGCTGCGCTTTGATATGTCCGAATATATGGAGCGTCACACCGTGGCACGGCTCATCGGCGCGCCTCCGGGCTATGTAGGCCACGACGAGGGCGGCCAGCTGACCGAGGCTGTGCGCCGCCGCCCCTACAGCGTTGTGCTGTTTGATGAGATTGAAAAGGCGCACAGCGATATTCAAAACCTGCTGCTGCAGATTTTGGAGGACGGCACCTTGACCGATGCACAGGGCCGCAGAGCGGATTTTTCCAACACCATCATTTTGCTTACCTCCAATCTGGGTGCGCGATGCCTTGCCGGGCAGACGGCCCCCATGGGCTTCGGCGCTGCCGGGGCGGAAAAGGACCGCCGCGGCCAGCAGGCAATCCGGGAGGCGAGGGAGTTCTTCCGCCCCGAGCTAATGGGGCGTCTGGACGAGACCGTGCTGTTTGACCCGCTCGGCCCGGAACAGCTGGCAGGTATTGCCGACCGGCTGCTCTGCGAGTTAGAAGAGCGCGCAGCCGGGCAGGGCTACACCCTGCGCCATACTGCCGCAGCCGCCAAGGCGCTGGCAGGGGATAAGGTGCCGCCCTACGGCGCGCGGGAGCTGCGCCGCACGGTCAGCCGTGCAGTAGAGCAGGCACTGGCCGACAGGATCGCCGACGGCACCGCCCAGCCCGGCACCGTCTACACGGCCGACGCCGACGCAAACGGGCGTATCATCCTGACACAGGATACCCTGACGGCTTGTGTGTAACGCCGCTGCACAAACAAATAGGGAGGCATCCGCCTGTAGCAGACGGATACCTCCCTATTTTTATCAGCTTCGGAACAGCCCTCAATCCTTCACATACAGGCCGCAGTGGCAGGGGCCGTGATAGTCTGGGTCGGCCAGCTGCTGCTTGAACTCGTTGCAGATGCAGATATTTTCCGGGATATGCTGCAGACGGCAGGGGCAGTATCCGCCCGTACGCTTTAAGCCCTCACGGATGGTCTTGACAATCTCCTCGTTGGGATTCAGATGAAACTTCGGCTTTTCCATCGCAGTTACCTCACTTTACGGTTTGACGCGGAACTCCTGCTCGCAGTAGATACAGCGGTAACGGCCGCTCGGCGTCAGTGCAAAAATATGGTCGCAGCCCTCCTCGATAGAAGTGATGCAGCGCGGGTTCGTGCATTTGATGACGTTGACCAGCCGCTTGGGCTGCTCGGGGTGTTTCTTCTCCGTCACCCTGCCGTCCCGGATAAAGGTAATGGAGATTTTCGGGTCGACATAGGCGAGAACGTCAAAGCTCATCTTGCTGACATCGCCCTCGATCTTTATTATGTCCTTTTTTCCGTCCTTTTGGCTGCGGACGTTCTGCAAAAGTGCCACGCTGGCATTGTTCAGCTTTTCCAGCTCCATCATGTGGTAGAGCGCCAGACCCGTGCCTGCGGTAATGTGGTCAATGACCACGCCGTTCTGGATTTCATCAACCTTCAACATTGAACGCTACCTCCCCGGTCTTGGGGTCTTTGAGACCCAGCAAAGTCATGATCAGCGCCATGCGCATATAGACGCCGTTCTGCACCTGGTCAAAATAGGCGGCGCGCGGGTCGTCATCCACGTCCAGCGTGATCTCATTCACACGGGGCAGGGGATGCAGCACCGGCATATCCGCGGGGGCCAGAGCCAGCTTTTCCTTTGTCAGGACATAGCTGTTTTTCAGGCGGATGTAATCTTCTTCATTAAAGAACCGCTCACGCTGGACGCGGGTCATGTAGAGGACGTCCAAATCGGGCAGAGCCTCCTCCATGCTGCGTGTCTCAACATAGGGGATGTTGTTAGGTTCGAGGATCTCGCTGATGATGTAATCCGGCACGCGCAGCTCCTCAGGTGAGATGAGCACAAACTTCATGCCCGGCAGACGGGACAGGCTCTTGATCAGGCTGTGCACCGTGCGGCCAAATTTGAGGTCGCCGCAGAAGCCGATGGTCAGATGATCCAGACGCCCCTTGCGCTGGCGGATCGTCATCATGTCCAGCAGCGTCTGGGTGGGGTGGCTGTGGCCGCCGTCACCGGCGTTGATGACCGGAATGCGGCTGTAGCGGGACGCGCGCAGCGGGGCGCCCTCCTTGGGGTGGCGCATGGCAGCAATGTCTGCCACACAGCTGATCACGCGGATGGTATCCGCAACCGTCTCACCCTTGCTTGCGCTGGAAACACCGGCATCGGGGAAGCCCAGTACCTGACCGCCCAGGTTCAGCATGGCCGCCTCAAACGAAAGGCGGGTACGGGTGCTCGGTTCGTAGAAAAGCGTTGCCAGACGCTTGCGCGCGGCAACATCCTTATAAGCGGCCGGATCATCGTGGATACGGTCGGCAAGGTCCATCAGGCTGAGCGTTTCTTCCAGCGTAAAATCCGCCGGGTCGATCAAATGTCTCATACACAATCCCCTTTATAATAGCTCTATATTCTAAGCGGCGATATGCCGCTTACAATCAAACCAGTTTGCGCACCATGGCAAAATCAAAGAAATCCGTGTAGCAGGTCTGGCAGCAAAGCACCGGCTTGCAGGTGCGGGAGTAGCAGATCTCATCCAGCTGCAGCAGCGCCTGATCAGGCCGCACCCCCAGCTGGCGGCGGATGCCCGGTGTACCCATTACAGCGTGCAGCGTTGTCAATGTCTCGGCTACCTCCACGCGGCAGTGCTGCTCAACGATCTCAAAAATCGGGTGGCTGAAGTCGATTGCATCAAGCCGCTTGCCGCCGAACAGTGCCAGCGGCAGAATATCGGTGGAATACAGCACCGGCGTTTCATCTGCCAGCACGCGGCGGCGCACAAACACCAGCGTATGTTCCTTCTCCGGGTCAAGGGCCAGCCGCTCCATCAGTTCGGGCGTTGCGGTTTCCCGTGTGACCATCAGGTTATCGCTGTGCGGCACCCGCCCGATTGCGCGGATCATCTTGTTGAACTCCAACTTCTGATCCATGCGGTTCTCAACCATCAGCACATCACGGTTGACAAGCGTACCGATGCCGCGCACCCGCTCCAGATAACCGTCGCGCTCCAGCTCACTCAGGGCATCGCGCACCACGGTGCGGCTAACCCCCAGCGCCTCAGCCAGCTCCAACTCACTGGGCAGCTGTGGTGCGGCAGCGTAGATTCCATCGCGCAGCTCCTCCAGCAGGCGTTGGGCGGTCTGCTGGCTGCGCAGCTCGCCGCCAAGGCGGTTTTCCGTCGTTTTATTCATTGGCAAATTCCTTTCGCGCCCGGCAGATATCGGCCAGACAGCATTTGTCACAGTAAGGCTTTGTGCGCGCCGTGCAGACTGCGCGGCCGTGATCCACCAGGCGATGGCAGAAGCCGTTTCCCTCCTCGGGGGGAATGATCTTCCACAGCGCCTTCTCGACCTTGGCCGGGTCCTTGCAGTTGTCCACAAGACCGATGCGGTTGCACAGGCGGATGCAGTGGGTATCTGTCACGATGGCCGGCTTGCCGAAGACATCCCCCATTATCAGGTTGGCGCTTTTGCGGCCAACCCCCGGCAGGGAGAGCAGCGCATCAAAATCATCGGGCACACGGCAGTCAAATTTATCCTGCAGCATCCGCATACAGGCGGAAATATCCCGCGCCTTGCTGTGGCCCAGCCCGCAGGGCTTGACAATGGCTTCGATCTCCTCGGGGCTGGCGGCAGCCAGCTCCCTGACACCGGGAAACCGGGCAAACAGCTCCTGCACAACGACATTCACCCGTGCATCGGTGCATTGGGCTGCCAGACGCACCGACACCAGCAGCTGCCATGCGTGGTCATAGTCCAGCGTGCAGTCACTTGCCGGGTATTCAGCCTTAAGCCGCGCAATACAGACCGCTGCGAGTTCTTTCTTGGTCACCGTGTATTTCTCCGTTTCGTGCTATTTCTTTAATATTACCACGATACTGCCCTCTAATCAAGTCCAGAAGTATGATGTTTTGGGACACAATGCGGTAAATGTTTTTGCCCGGGCAGCACCGAACCCCTGCTGTCCATCGGGCAGCAGGGGTTCGGTACGGCTGTGCTTTATTTTTTTGTTATTTTCCGGTATCGTTTGCAACGGCTTCGGCAATCAGCTTTTCCAGCGTAGCCATGTTGGCCTCCTGATCAATACCGCCCATGATCGGCTCACCGACGATGTTGCCCTGACGGTCCACAACACAGGTAGTGGGGAAGGCCATGATGCCCAGTGCAAACTTACCGGCCTCGCCGTTAGGGTCAAAGTAGATATTGCGGAAGGATGCGCCTGCGGATTCCAGAATTTTCTTGGCGGTGGCGATGTTGTCCGCGTTGCCGTCCAGTGTCTCGGTATTGACGCCGATGACCTCGCCGCCCTGCTCCTTGATGCGCTGGTTGAGTGCGTCAAGGTCATCCATCTCATCCACGCAGGGCTTGCAGCCGCTGAACCAGAAGTTTACAACGGTGAACGCATTGTTGGCAAACAGGCTGCTGTCAACGCTGTTGCCGTCAAGGTCCTTACCCTCAAACTGGGGGAAGGTGCTGCCGTTCTCCGCTGCGCTCTGGCTGGCGGCATCCTCCTGAGGAAGGGCTGCGATCTGATTTTCGATCTCCCGGATCTTATCAGCGTCTGCCTTGAGGGAGGCGTACTCCTCCTCGGTGAACTGATCCTTCGCGTTGTCCACGGCACTCATAAGGAAATCGCCGTAATTGTTGCTGAGGGTGGTCTGCGTCACATTCTTGTCCATTGAGGCAAAAACCTTTTCCCACAGTTCATCGTTCGCGCCCAGAATGTCGTTTTCCTCTGCAAGAAGCTGCTCCTCGGTTTTGGTCTGTGCGGTGGAGGCTGCTTCACTGGTCTGTGCGGCGGAGGCTGCTTCACTGCCGGCGGCAGTGCCTGCCTGCTGGCTGCCGCAGGCGGCGAGGGAAAATACCAGAACCATGCTTGTCAAAATTGCTGCAATTCGTTTCATACTCAAATCTCCTTACTGTTATCTGCCTTATCGCCAAAGCCGTACTGATAGTGTATCGCCTTGGTGGGGCAGGATTTTATACACATACCGCAGCGGATACACTCCGCGTGGTTTGGTGTCTTTGTAATATCCACATCCATCTTGCAGGCCCGCGCACAGGCACCGCAGGACACGCATTTGTCGGTGTCTACCCGCATCTGGAAAAGAGATACCCGGTTCATGACCGCGTAAAAGGCCCCCAGCGGGCAGAGCCACTTGCAGAACGGGCGGTAAAACACTACACTGGCAACAACGACCGCCAGCAGGATGCAAAGCTTCCAGCTGAACAGCTTGCCGAGCGCGGCGCGTATCCCTGCATTGGTCAGCGAGAGGGGAATCGCACCCTCCAGCACCCCCTGCGGGCAGAGATATTTGCAGAAGAACGGGTCACCCATTCCCATCTCGTTGACAACAAGCGCAGGCAGCAGCACCACCATGATGAGCAGCACGGCGTACTTCAGATAGCGCAGCGGCTTCAGTCGCTTGGTGGAGCACTTGGGCGAGGGGATCTTATGCAAAAGCTCCTGCAGCCAGCCGAACGGGCAGAGAAAGCCGCAGATAAACCGCCCCAGCAGCACCCCCAACAAAATCAGAATGCCGGTAATATAATAGGAAAACCGGAATTTTGACGAGCCGACCACAGCCTGAAACGCGCCGATCGGGCAGGCCCCCGCCGCGCCCGGGCAGGAGTAGCAGTTCAGCCCCGGTACACAGACTGTTTTTCCCTTGCCCTGATACAGAACACCCTTGGCAAAATTCGGCAGGTGGATGTTCGTCAGCAGCGCCGCGCCTGCCTGAATCCAGCCCCGGAAACGGGCCAGAAAAGAACTTTTTTTCTTATCCAATGCCAACACACTCCATACACAACCGGATAGCCTTTGCCATCACCGTATCTGCCTCCCCGCGCCAGATGCCGAAGCCGATCATCAAAACGGCGGCCAACAGCAGCGCCGACTGGGCGATTGCTTTTTTGTTTATCACTTTCGGTTGCTCCTTTCTGTTTGATGAGATTAGTATACACCTGCCGGTATAAAATTTCTGCTAAGAAAAAATTAACGCAGACTTTATCGAAATCTGCTATAATGACTGTTATAAAGGTATCGCTGCAATGCTTTTGCCGTGTGCAGCGCCAAAAAGAACCTTAAAAATACGGGAGATGATCGCTTATGCGTCTTTTGTTGATAGAGGATGAACCGACCCTGCGGGAAAGCGTAGCTAAAAAGCTGCGCCGCTCCGGCTACGAAACGGATGACTGCGGTGACGGAGAGGCCGCGCTTGAGCTGCTTGCCGCAGAGCGGTACGATCTTGTCCTGCTCGATCTCAATCTGCCGAAGGTAGACGGCATGACCGTTCTGCGCACGCTGCGCAGGACCGACCTTGAAACGCCGGTGCTGATTCTGTCCGCCCGCAGCGAAATTTCCGACAAGGTGGAGGGGCTGGACGCAGGTGCCAATGATTATCTGGCCAAGCCGTTCCATCTGGCTGAGCTGGAGGCCCGTGTGCGCAGCCTGACCCGGCGGCAGTTTATCCAGCGTGATGTATGCCTGCGGTGCGGGCGGCTGACCTTTGACACCAAGAGCCGCCTTGCCATGGCAGACGGCCAGCCCATCCCGCTGACCCGCAAGGAGAGCGGCGTGCTGGAATACCTGCTGCTGCATCAGGGGCGTCCTGTCAGTCAGGAGGAGTTGATCGAGCATGTCTGGGACAGCAGTGTCGATGCGTTCAGCAACTCGATCCGCGTACATATCTCTGCACTGAGAAAAAAGCTGCGCACCGCACTGGGGTATGACCCCATCCGAAACCGCATCGGTGAGGGATATGAGTTGGAGGAAAATGAACCATGAATCGCATATCTTTTCAGTGGCGGATCACGCTGATGACCGCCGTGCTGATTGCAGGAGCCTGCATCTGCCTGAATCTGCTGCTCTACCGCTCCGGCGCCACCGGCATGGACAACCTGAACGGGTATGTCCTGCAATACCAGCAGAGCGATGAGGAAAACCTGACGATTGAAATACCGGACGATCAGATGTCGGACTTTCTTGTACAGTTTTCGCAGGAGGTCTACGATGCCAAGGCTGTTTTCGGGCGCAAGGGCTGGTGCATCACGGCAGCGGTAACGCTGCTGAGCGCAGCGATTGCCTATTTCGTCAGCGGCAAGGCGCTGGAGCCCTTGAAAAAGCTTGCGCAGCAGGCCGAACGTATTGATCAGGACAGCCTTGTGGAGGTTCGCTTAGAGGAAAACACGATCCCGGAATTTCGCAACCTGAGCCAGTCTGTCAACCGTATGCTGGACCGGCTGGCGCAGTCCTTTGACCTGCAGCGTCAGTTTGCCGGCAATGCCGCTCATGAGCTGAAAACACCGCTGGCCATCATGCAGGCAAAGCTGGAAATGTTTGCTGAGGAACACCCCGATGCCGACAGCGAGGTCAATGACCTGCTCCGCTTTCAGACGGATCAGGTGTCCCGTCTGGCAGGCCTTGTCCGCACACTGCTGGAAATGAGCGATCTGCAGTCGATCCCGCGTGAGGATCTTATCGAGCTGGCCCCGCTGGCCGATGAGATCGTGGCCGACTTGACCCCGCTGGCACAGCGCCGAAACATCACCCTTTTTCAGGAATGTGAGGATGTCAGCATCAAGGGCAGCGACACCCTGATCTACCGCCTGCTCTTTAATTTGGTCGAAAACGGCATCAAGTACAATACCCCCGGCGGTTCTGTGCATATCACGATCCAACAAAAGAAAAGCAGCGCTGTGCTGCGTGTTGCAGACACAGGCTGCGGCATCCCGGAGGAGTACAGGACGAGTGTGTTCCAGCCCTTTTTCCGGGTAGATAAATCCAGAAGCCGGGAGATGGGCGGCGTAGGCCTTGGGCTTGCACTTGTGCGGGAGATTGCCCTGCTGCACGGCGGCACTGTTACAGCTGAACCAGCTGACGGGCAGGGGACAGTGTTCACGGTCACCCTGCCGATTCAGGCTTGACAGCCGTCTGCGGTGTCTTATTCCTCTGCCAATTCCACCACCAGCTTTGCCTCACTGGCGGCAATGGCAAGCTGCAGCTTGTTTTCCAGCCCGGTCTTTTGCAGCATATTGATGACATGATATTTAACGGTCGAGGGCTCCACACAAAGCGCCTTGGCGATCCCGCTGTAGGAAAGCCCGCGCACCAACAGGCGCAGCACGCGCATCTCAGCAGGGGTAAAGTCGCTGCTCATCGTCATGCCGATCTTTACGCTCGGCGGCATATCGGGGAAGATATGCGCCCCCTGCACAGTACTGCGCACGACCTGCATCAGGGTCCTTTCATCGCCGTCCTTATACCACAGGCTGTTTGCACCTGCCGCCTTGGCGCGCTTTAAAATTTCATGGTCGATCAGCGAGGTAACGACCACGATTTTGATGCCCGGGTGCGCCTTATGGATCTTTTCGGCGGCGGCCAGACCGTTTTCGCGGTGCTCGGTCTGCACATCCATCAGGACAAGGTCGATGTCCTCGGTATCACACAGGATCGGAGCCTCCGCAGCGCCGGGGATAGACGCAGCAAGCTGATACCCGTCCTCGTTCTGAATATAGCTTTCAAGCAGGCTCCGGACCAGCTTTTGGTCCTCAACGATCATAACGCGTATCATAAGTGCTCTCCTTATCGGGCAGGGTGACTTCCAGAACAAATACAGGCAGGGAGTGTACGGTTACCGTACCCCCTGCTTTTTCAATGCGGCGGCGGAGCGAGGAAAGCCCGCCGCCTTCCTTTATCTCCGCTCTGGGCGGTGTGCCGTTGTTCGTGATGCAAAGGTGCCATGCCTGCAGCCGATGCTCGGAATCGGCGTACAATTCCGTGGCACCCGCATGCCGCACAGCGTTGGAGGTACACTCCCGCAGGATCAGTGCGTAGAGCTCACGCGTGGCGCGTGCCGCAGGGTACGCACCGCGCAGCTGTACGGCTGCGCCCAGAACAGCCGCCCGCCTTTGCATACAGGTCAGTGGGTCCTCGGCAGCATCCTCCTGCCGGGCGCGGCATAGCAGGGAAATGGAACTTTCCCACTTTGCAGCTTCGCTCTTGATCCGGGCAAGGTCATGCTCATGCCGCAGTGCGCGCCGTGCGGCAAGCAGGGTATGGCCGATGTCGTCATGCACCCTCATCTTCATTTTCAGGATTTCTTCCTCCCGCACAATGTCGGGCATATTGTCATATAAGCGCTTTGCGCGGCGGTTCGCATCAGCAAGGCGCTCGTTTTCCTGCTGCAGTGCAGCATGCAACGCAGCCAGCCGGGTAACATCGGTGGCCATCACCTCGGTATACGGTATGCCGTATTTGTCCTGAACAGGGCGCACCGCAAAATGATATACCGTCCCGTCCGGGAATGCGTAGATGCGGGCGGCCTCATCGCGCAGCTGCACACCGCCGCCGGGACTGTGCAGCGACTGCTCCAGATCCGTAAGGGTCTGCAGATCGCGGCCGCAGAGGACTGCGGAGATTTCCTGCATCCTGTGATTGATCAGGCGCAGCAGGCCGTTTCGGTCAAAGTAGCAGATGGCCGCCGGCAGCGTGTCAAAGCCTTCCTTGACAGCGTTGCGGGAGATCCGGGAAATCATAGGCTGCCTCCTTCAGCCGGAAACATCGTGAAATACAAAAGCCCGTCATCATCCCGTTCAAGCTGCATTTGCGGCAGGTCGGGCAGTGCAGCGGGAGCGTCGGTGCATTGAACGCTGCAGCGCAGTCCCCAGCCTTGCGCAGTATGCTCGGCGCAGAAAAGGATCTCCTGCAATCCCGGCAGGGTCGCTTCTATGATGGCTTCAAAGGCGTCATAGATCGCCACGGCGGACGCGGGGGAAATCTTTGCTGCGTCGGCGATCTGTACGGCGCAGCGTATATCACTCAGGCGCAGGCTCTCGGCCGATTCAAACAGGCTCAGCCGCAGCTCCGTGGTGTCGATGTCCTCCGCCTTGTCGCAGACAAAAACAAGGTTGCTGCGCCGCTTGATATAGGTTCCCAAAATGACGATGCGCTTCAGCAGCCGGCGGGCGGCATCGACATCGTCTGTGGCTTTGAGTGCAATCAGGTATTCCTGTATCCGTGCCAGCTGGCGGGCTGTGACGGTCTCGATTTTGTCATACAGCCGGTTCTGCTCGCTCAGCTGCAGCCATTGTGCCTTCTGGGCTGTTTCCGCCTGTATGATGTCCCCGATGTCATGCAATTCCTCCTGTGTGAGGCGCAGCTCCTCCAGCAGTGCCACCAATTCGGTGATGTCCTCCTGCCAGAAAACATACCCCTTCCGGATCGGGTGGCCGTGAAGCTGGGTCGTGGCGTCCAGCTGGACACTGCCGGTGAGCGCCTGACGCAGCTGCTCCTCATGGAGCGGCGCCGCCTGCATCGAACATTGTACAGGCACAAACGCCCGGTCCGTGATCAGACCCTTGGCCATAGATACCTCAAACAGCGTGGCATACCCCATGTTGGATTGGATAAGCCCGCACTGGATGCACGCCTCAAAGGTCGCTGTAAAGGTCAGGCATTGCACCACGGTCATATCACCGGCGATCGCATGCATCCACGGCACATTCAAAATATGCTTGTACAGTAAAGCATAGAGGGTGGCCAAAAAAATCGGCACAAGCGGCAGCCAGAGGATGCGCTTTGTATGCGGAATACGGCAGCGCCGCACAAGGTACACCACCGTGAACACGGCACAGGAAAATATCCACAGCAGACAGAGGTAATATACGAACCGATAGGTGTAATCGGGGCTGCCCAGTACCTCCTGCCCGGGCGGGAACGCAAACGCAAGCTGATGGCAATCGTTTGTCAGCACGAGGCTGAACAGCACCACCGGGAACACAAAGATCAGATGCCGATATTTGTACAGCGGACCGGACTGCCCACGATCCAAAAAGAAAAGCGTATAAAGTGCAAGGGTCGGGATCAGCAGCATCGGGATATAGTACGCATACCACAATCGCCGCAGCATCTCCGGTGTCTGGGCAAAGTCATAGCGGATCAGGCGTATATCCAGCCAAAACAGCATCAGGGCGGCAGCGCCCAGCAGGCAGCGGCGGGTCTGTGCGTGCAGGATACGCCACCAGACCGATACCGCCCAGGAAAAGATCAGAATATTATACAGCACCGTGCGCCAAAAGCCGGAATACGGCATATAAAACGCCCGCATCAGGACAGCGCAGAGAATCACCCCTGCAACCGCAGCGGCTAAATACAGATTGCCAAGCCGTACCTTTGTCATAGCGCCTGTCCTTTCCAAAAAGGGTATCGTGCTGTCTTTTCACACTATTATTATGACGCAATCCGCCTTATTTTGCAATAGTGCTGAAAAAAAGCAGTAAAAAGCTCAAAAAACTATCCAAATGGTGGGGGCAGAAATCGTCCGATTCCTGTATGATGAAGGTGACAAATCGTATTCTTTGCAGGGAAGGAGGGCTGCGCCGTGCGAAGGATCGTTTTGGACGCCCAATACTCTGTGATGACGAGCGCATTGACAATGGCACTGAAACACGGCAGACCGGATTTTCAGGTGCAAAACGCCGGCCCTAAGACAAAGGATATTATAAAGCTATGCCGTTCCTGCCGGGCGGATGTCCTGCTGCTGGAGGTCTGTCCGCATCCGCCGCGCACCCTGCAGGACAGACTGCTGCTGGTAAACGACCTGCGGGATGTCTGCCCGCACTGCAAAACGGTACTGCTTGTGGATGAGGCCGAATATCCCGAGTTGGCTACCGCCGTGTGTCTGGCAAAAAAGGACCACATTGTCGATGATTTCGTCTACGCTTCCGTCTCGCCTGCCTATCTGAGCGCCATGATGGACACTTTATGACCAAAAGGAGGACAGCTATGAAAAAAGTACAACGAACGCTCGCTGCCGCATTGGCAGCCATGATGCTTATGGCTTTGGCCGGTTGCTCCAAGGGGGATGTGACCAAAGAGGTCAATTCCGGCTTATCCGACCTGAAAGCGCAGGCCGCCGAACCGGCTGTTGAACCCCAGACGGAGACCCCGGCAGAACCCAAGACCGACGCGGCATCCGAACCCGCATCGGAGCCTGCTGCAGAGCCGGAGCCGGAAGCCACCGCCGAACCGGCCCCCGCTTCCGCTCCTGCGGACAATCCTGATTATCCATCGGCTGCCGGCCTGAACACCCAGACGCTGGAGGCATTCGGCACGGACTTTACGCTGGTGCTCAACGTGACCTGCCCCGATCAGGGCTGGTACAAGTCCGCGACCAGTTTCGGGGATTTCAAGCTGTTCCCGACCGATGACCCCAGCCATATCTTCTCCGGCGACCCGCGCATAAACTTTGAACTGAAAAGCGGTCTGGACAAGATCAACTACTATTACGACGACTTCGAAAATGTGGAGGAGCTTACCCCGCGCACCATCGGCGGCGTGGAGCTGGCCGGCCGCACCTACAAAAACGTCGGTATGTGGTGGACGGAATACTACGGCGAAATGCCCACCGGCGGCTGGCTGAGCATTAGAATCTCCGGTGTAGACATCGACCCCGGCACCGAGGGCGACACCGTGCTGAACAGCGTTACCTTTGGCTAAACACAGGCAGTTTGCTGCACTCTCAACCGAAAGGCGGGTGAACCAACCATGAAAAGACGCTGTGCCGTACTATTGGCGGCGGCGATGCTGCTGTCGGCGGCAGGCTGCGCACAGGACAGCAAACAGCCCGAACCGACCGAACCGGCCGCAAGCGCAGTGAGCGAGACCTCCGTTAAAAATGTTGAAGCTACGGAGGAGACCCCGCAAAAGCCGCAGTCATCCCGCAGGTTTGATGATTCCCGCATCTCTACGCTGTATGATGTGGAATTCAGCTACACCGACCCCAACGGCAACAAGGACACCTATTTTTACGAGGTCCCGCAGATCGATGATGACACCGAGGGCGCAAAGAACATCAACGAGATGATTGGCTACCGCTTCGGCTATCTGGTAGAGCGCGCCGAGGACGCCCGCTCCCGCAATGATTTTATCGACACAAGCTACATCATCTGGATAAGCACCTGGACCGGCCCGGTGCTGAGCCTGCAGATCACAAGCGTTGACACAATGTACAACCACGATGTGGGTGCCTACCATTACAACTTTGAAACCGGCAAGGAGCTTTCCAACACCGAAATGCTCGAATACCTTGGCTACACCGACAACGACCTGACCTTAAAAGCAGTGCAGCGCGCCGTGGCCCAGCATTTCGATACCTACTACGGCAGCGATGACCCCACCTACGCATCCGAGCTTTGCAAGATGCGTGCACAGAGCCTGAACGGGCTGAGCAATGTGTTTACCTACTTTGCCGTCTACCCCTACTACACTGGCGGTCTTATCGTCACCGTGCCGATGTACACCCCTGCCGGGGCCGGCATGATGTGGACGGACATAGATGTTTACCCCGACAAGCGGCAGGCCAGCGGCCAGATCCTGCACGGGCAGGATGAATGGTTCACCTGCGATGTGACTGCCACAGGCGAGGTGACGGTGCGCGCCCTGACCGACTATGTTACCCCTGACGGCGCTATGACCTACCAGACCATGAAGGAATGGTATGAATTGGGCGACAAGACCGAGTTTGCGGTCAGCGGCTGCTACGGCGACTATATAAAGATGCTGATGACCAGCATCGGGCAGGACTACGCCCCCTATGTTTTCCTTCTGACCGAGAACGGCAATGTCGAATACATTGATGTCATCAGCGGCGCACAGTGCGGCACCATGGTCAACGGCGGTCCGCTCTTCGGTATCAACGGAATTGTCCGGTTTGAGACCGGCACGGCCTACGATGCAGAGTACGGAGCCGAGTACACGACCGTGTACGGCGTTTCCCGCGATAACGAAAAATTCAATCTGATGGAGGCTGTCTGGAACACCGCCCCGCTGAGCATTCCGAGCATGATCGGCTCCTTTGTGAGTGAGGATACCGGCACCTGGTTTGAAATCTGCGAGGATCAGCCGAACTTCTATACCGGCGCATACACCAACGGCCAGAGGATTCCGGCCACATGGGACAGCAGCATCTCCTACCTTGGTATGGATGACCGCGGCTGGATCTGCTCTGTTTCGCTGTTCCGTATGGATTCAGGGCGTACGCAGCGCGAAACGCTGGCTATGATGCCCGATGATTACGGCGGCGTCAGTGTAATGCACATCGGCGGGGAATCCCTTCTGAACCTGCCGCAGCAGGAAGCTGTATGGTTTGAAATGACACAGGAATAAGCAAGGTTCTAAAATATTACTTTATAAAGGAGGCAGACACTATGGCAACATGTACGCAATGTGGTGCCGAGTTAAAGCCCGGTACTAAATTCTGCGAGAATTGCGGTGCAAAAGTATCCGTACCGCAGCCCGCCGCACAGCCCGCAGCTGTGCCCCAGCCCCCGGTTCAGCCGACTCAGGCTGCACCGCCGCCCCCGCAGCCGCAGGCAAGCGGCGGCAATCCCTATGCAGGCGGCGCACCTGCCGCCCCGCAGTCCCAGACGAACGCAGCGAATCCTTATGCAGGCAATGCGCCCGGCACACCGCCGCAGACCGGCGCAGGCGCACCGCTTTACGCCAGAAACACACCCCCGCCTGCGTCCACACCGCCCGTCACGCCGCCACCGGGCGGCACGGGCGGCAACCCTTACGGCAATGTAGCCCCCGGCGGCAAGGCTAAGCGCCCCCGCGCACCAATGTCCCCCAAGCGGATGATCCTGATAGCCATCCCGGTGATATTCCTGCTTATGATCATCGTAACAATGATCAGCGGCTCCATCCGCACCGGCAAGCCGAACGCCAGTGACCCGAATCAGGGCACCTGGGAAGCAGCCTACGCCGAGGTCGGCGGCTCCGTGACGCAGGTCGAGGATGCCTTCGGCAGCGGGTTCCTGATGGACCTGAATGACAAGGGCAAGTGCGTTGTAACGGTGGACGGCACCAAGTCCTACGGCAAGTGGACGCTGAACGGCGAGGTTTTCCAGCTGGATTGCGGCGGCCTGAACTGCACCGGCACCCTGAAAGACGAAATCCTGACCCTGAACGATGTGCAGGGACAGGGCGTGACGCTCTACTTCGTCAAGTCCGGCAGCACCATGCAGCAGCCTCTGGACGGTGACAATCAGGGCGCCACCGCAGGCAGCGATACCGATGTGGGCATCTATGTGCTGGAATCCGCCTCCGACAGCGAGTACACCCTCTCCAAGGAGGAGCTTGCCCTCGTCGATATGGAGGACTTCTACATTGAGCTGCGTGCGGACGGCACCGGCGAAACCTACATGGAGGATTTTGTCACCTTCCAATGGAAGGACGGCAGCTTCTACGCGCTGACCGACCCCGATACCCCGGCTATGACCTACACCCGCGAGGGTGACCTGCTGACCATTGAGTTTGACGGTATGACCATGGTCTTCAAGCGCAGCGACACCAAGCCTGAAATTGACCCCGATTTGCTGGACGGCGGCGATGACGAATATGACGGCGACGGCTGGATCGACGGCACGGATGAGCCTGACCCGCCCTACACCTACGATGACGGAAACACCTACGCTGATTTGGGCAACACCAACTGGTACGGCTGGTTCCGGATGGAAAACTACAAGAATGTGCCGAACCGTGACTACTTTGACACCGACACCTACGATTGCTGGGGCTACATCGGTGAGAGCGAGGACGGCAGCCACTACTTTGAGGTTTACCGTGACGGCATGCCCGATGACCCGGTCATCACGATGTGGGTCAATGTCTATGATGACCATATCGAGCCTATTCTGGACGGCTACGACTGGGTGCTTGACCAGAACATAACCGAGAACGATGCGTATAAGTTCAACCTGTACCCGTATAACGACAGCATCTCGCTGTTCATGTATGACTACGAGGGCGAGGACGGTACGGCCTGTGCGGTCAGCTTCTACATGAGGCTGGACGGCACCGAGTGGAACGAGGAGCTGGAGGAACTGCCGCCCCGCTATGAGGAGTACAAGGCCGCCTTGGCCAACAAATAACGACCTGATTTATCTGTACAAAATGGGGCGGGCCCTGCCCGCCCCGACATAGGAGGATCATTATGGGACTTATCAGAGCTGCAATGGGCGCTGCTGGCGGCGTTATGGCCGACCAGTGGAAGGAATACTTTTATTGTGAAGCCATGCCGGCTGACCTGTTGGCTACCCGCGGCTGGAAACGCCAGAGCGGACGCAGCGCCAACACAAAGGGCAGCGACAACATCATTACAAACGGCTCGATCGTGGCCGTTGCCGACGGCCAGTGTGCCATGATCGTGGAGCAGGGCAAGGTCGTGGATATGTGCGCCGAGCCGGGTGAGTACACCTACGATACCGGCAGCGCGCCGACGCTATTCAGCGGCGATCTGTCCGAATCCATCGGCGCAGTGTTCCAGAACATCGGCAAGCGCTTTACCTTCGGCGGCGAGGCCCCGATGGATCAGCGTATCTACTACTTCAACACCAAGGAGCTGGTGGGCAACAAATACGGCACGCCCAGCCCGGTGCCCTTCCGCGTGGTGGATCAGCGCGCCGGCATCGACATCGACATTGCCATCCGCTGCTTCGGTGAGTACAGCTACCGTATCACCAACCCCATTTTGTTCTACACCAATGTCTGCGGCAATGTGGAGGAAGGCTACACCCGCGATGAAATCGACGGGCAGCTGAAATCCGAGCTGATGACCGCCCTGCAGCCCGCCTTTGCCAAGATCAGCGATATGGGCATCCGCTATTCCGCACTGCCCGGCCATACGATGGAGCTTGCCGAGGCCCTCAACGATGTGCTCTCCGCCAAGTGGGGCAAGCTGCGCGGCATTGAGATCGTATCCTTCGGTGTTTCCAGCGTGAAGGCCAGCGAGGAAGACGAGCAGATGCTCAAGGAAATGCAGCGCAACGCAGCCTTTATGGACCCGACCCGCGCCGCTGCGCATCTTGTCGGCGCACAGGCCAGTGCCATGCAGACCGCAGCCGGCAATCAGGGCGCAGGCCCCGCCATGGCCTTTATGGGCATGAATATGGCCGGTGCGGCGGGCGGCATGAACGCCCAGAACCTGTACCAGATGGGCGCCCAGCAGCAGGCCGCCACACAGCCCGCCTCGGCCCCGGCAGCCGCTCCCGCAGGCTGGACCTGCAGCTGCGGCCAGACCGGCAACACCGGCAAATTCTGCGCCAACTGCGGCAGCCCCAAGCCTGCCCCGGCACCCGCAGCCGACAGCTGGGTATGCAGCTGCGGCACCTCCAACACCGGTAAGTTCTGCTGCAACTGCGGCAACCCCAAGCCAGCACCGGCACCCGCCAAGTGCAGCCAGTGTGGTTGGACCCCGGTTGACCCGGCCCATCCGCCCAAGTTCTGCCCGGAGTGCGGTAAGCCGTTTGGCCAGTGATGCGCAAAAAAATTGCTGCGGTGCTTTGCGCCGCAGCCGCTTTTCTGACAATGTCCGGCTGTAAAAAAGCGCCGCCCGGCACACTGACCGGTATCAGCATCAGTTATTCCGGCATGTGCTATGACGACACCTATGGGTTTAGCATAAGAAACGACCCGGCTGACGGCTGCCTTTTCAGCTGTAATTACAAGGATGATGAATGGGTGGAGCTGGAAAACATCCCTGTTGAGGACACCCAATGGCAAGAAGCCCTGGCTCTGGCAGAAAAGCTGGGGCTGGAAAGCCTGCCGGACGAAAAGAAAAATCCTGCCGGCTTATTTATTACCGATGAAACGTTAGATAGCGTTTGCCTGATTTACAAAGCCCCGGATGACGAGACCATCTACCGTTATCTGGATGCCGATGGCAATACGCGCAGCGCCCTGCGTGATTTTTTTGAGGATCTGGCAGGGCAGCTGCAAACCGAAGGAAAGAGAGGTGACGCATAATGGCAACGCAGCTTACCAACTACCAATGCCCTGCCTGTACCGGTCCGCTTCACTTTGACGGTGCCAGCGGAAAGCTGGTGTGTGACTTCTGCGGCAGCAGCTACGATACTGCTGAGATCGAAGCGCTCTATGCTGAAAAAGAAGCCGCTGCCGAAACCGCGGCACAGAATAAACAGGCACCGCCGCCCGATTCTGTCTGGAGCGAAAACGAGGCCGCCGGGCTGCGCAGCTATTCCTGCCCGTCCTGCGGCGCAGAGCTGATCTGTGACGAGACGACCGCCGCGACAAGCTGCCCGTACTGCGGCAACCCAACGGTCATTGCGGGGCAGTTCAGCGGCATGCAGCGGCCTGAGCTTGTCCTGCCGTTTGTGCTGGATAAGAACGCCGCCAAGGCCGCACTGAAAAAATACTATCGCGGGAAGCGGTTCCTGCCCAATGCCTTCTCCTCGCAGAACCATATCGAGGAGATCAAGGGCGTGTATGTCCCGTTCTGGCTGTTCGATGCCAATGCCTCCGGTTCGGGCCAATATGAAGCCACGACCAGCTCCAGCCACCGCAACGGCGATTATGTCATCACCACGACCCGCCACTACGATGTCCGTCGCGCGGGTACTACGCAGTTTATGGGTGTGCCGGTGGATGGCTCGACCAAGATGCCCAACGGACATATGGACGCCATTGAGCCGTATGACTACCGCGCGTTCCAGCCGTTCTCGACAGCATTCCTGCCGGGCTACATGGCCGACAAATACGACGAGGACGCCGACACCTGCCAGGCCCGCGCCCACAGCCGTATGCAGAATTCGGTCAGCAGCGAGCTTTCGGCCAGCATTACCGGCTACAACAGCGTAAGCACCCTGAGCGAGAACATCCATATTGATTACACCGCCAAGCACTATGCGCTGCTGCCGGTGTGGATGCTGCACACCAAGTGGCAGGGCAAGGATTATCTGTTCGCCATGAACGGGCAGACCGGCAAGCTGGTGGGCGATCTGCCGGTTGATAAACGAAAGGTAGCCGCCTGGTTCGCGGGCATCAGTGTTCCGCTGATGATCCTGCTTGCCATCCTGCTTTGAAAGGGGGAAACAGAGTATGAAAAAGAAACTGTTTTCTCTGCTTACGGCACTGGTGCTGTGCTTGCTCTGCGCCGTGCCGGCGTTTGCCGAAATGCCGCTGGTGATGGACACCTACGAGCTGTTCAAACCCGAAGTGACCGCTGAATTGGAGCAAAAGGCGCAGGATGCCAGTGCCGGACACGGTGTCAACGTCTACCTGCTGACGGTGTCTGACATCGGCGGGCAGAACGTGCGCGAGTTTGCCAAGGACTGGTACCGCAACTATGACCTTGGCTACGGCGAGGGCAAAAGCGGTATCCTGTTTTTGATTGCGCTGGATTCCCGCGATTATGTTACCATCACCTACGGCGGCGGCGTGACCGCCTTTACCGACTACCGCATCGCGCAGATCGAAGATAAGATCGTGCCGATGCTCTCGGACGGATCGTATTACAAGGCCTCCGACGCCTACATAGAAATGTGCGCTGACACGCTGGATTTCTATGCCGAAAAGGGTGCGCCGCTGGACAGCGGCAACGACCCCGCCAAGGGTTGGATCAAGTGGGTGTTTGTGTTTGTCATTCCGCTGGCTGTGGCGAGCATCGTCTGCGGCATCTTCTACGCGCAGATGAAAACCGCCAACGAGCAGTCCCACGCCAACGCCTACATGCCCGCCGAAGGCTTGGCGCTGTCCGTGGTGGAGGACACCTACACCCACACCACCGAGACCGAAACGTACGACCCCGTCAAGGACGACAGCAGTTCCAGCGGGTCGAGTACCGACAGCGACGGCTTCGGCGGCAGCTCGGGCGGAAAATTCTAAACTGTACCGTTCTCATTGCAGAGAATGCAGCACCACTTTTTCGGCAAGGTCGGTCCTTTGTGCGAAAAACAGGTACGCCTTTCAGACAATCTATATAACAAACGCCGCCAAGGGCTGCGATTCTGTATCGCGCTCTTTGGCGGCGTATTTGTTTGGTTTATTATGGCTGACCGTGATCAGCGGCTCTCCGTCTGCTTAACGGCAGCTGTCAACCGGTGCAGATCCTCTGCGTCCGGGTGGGTGGCTGCACGGTCGAAATTCTCGATCAGACTGTCGAGATTCGGGATGGGCAGGGGACTGGCCTGCATCTTCACATAGCGTTCCCGCACAGACTGTGGCATTTTGCCCTGACACATATAGGTGCCGATCACCGTATTGCTGCGGTCAAGGTGCTTTTTGACAGCGGTAAGTACCTTATCAAAATAGGCTGCGTCCCCGCCAAAGCCGGCTGTGCCGAACAGGAACACCTCCTTACCCTTGACCTGCTTCAAAAAATCGGTGATCTCACGGTTGCAGCTGCCTTTGTCCGTCCAGAACCCGATATACAGGCGGTCAGCTGCAAGAGCTGCCTCATTCGGCGCACCGGTATACAGGAGCTCCTGCTTCGGCAGGGCAGCGGCAACGGCATTTGCCAGCTGCTGGGTGTTGCCGGTCTTACTGCTGAATACGACAGAAGTCTTCATAATCAATCTTTCTCATAAATGCAGTGCGTGCCCTGATGCTGCTGCAGGCCGCCGAGGCACTTTCTGTTGCAGCGGACACAGCGGTGGATTTCCTTGAGCTGACCGGCGGCAACCTTGTTCGGCCATTCCGGGTCAGCCAGCAGCTGACGGCTCATGGCTGCGCAGGTGATGCGGCCCGAGGCAAGCTGATCGTCCACAAACGCCGGGTCGGTCAGCCCGCCCACACCGGTGATAGGCTTATCGGTAAACTGACGCACCTCGTCGCAGTATTTCAGGAAGCAGCCCTGACCCTTGAAATAGGGGTGGTTTGCCGGCGGGATCGTATCCTCCAGACTGGAATGGTTGGCCAGTGCTACATGGAAGCTGGTGACACCGGCATCTACCAGCATCGGTACAAAGACGCCCAGCTCAGACTCCAGCACACCGGCGTTACCGTAATGCGGCTCCTCCTGACGGACGGCCAGCTTGTAGTCGATGGGCAGCTCCGGCAGGCGGCTGCGGATGGCCCTGACAGCCTCGACCGCAAAACGGGCACGGTTTTCAGCACTGCCGCCGTATTCATCGGTGCGCTTGTTAAAGACTGTCGAGCTGAAGCTGCCGCACATACGGTCACCGTGGACCTGCACCATGTCAAACCCGGCCTTGACCGCCAACTCAGCGGCCTTGCCGAAGCCATCGGTGATCTTTTTGATCTTCTTCACAGACAGCTTGGAGATGTAGGGTGCGACCTCGGCGTTCAGCAGGGGACGCAGCTCCTGCATCGAGATCTTCTTGGTCAGCACGCCGGGCACATACTTGAGCATGGCAAGCATGTTGGAATCCGACTGGTGCAGCTGCGCGCAGATACGGCAGTCGTAGCTGTGGACGATCTCGGTCAGCTTCTGGTAATAGGCAAAGCCCTTCTTGTCAAACAGAGATTTCTCGATCATACTTTTGCCAACAGGCACATCGCCGATGATGACCATGGCACAGCCGCCCGCAGCGATGCGGCGGATTTTTTCAAAATACTCCTCGTCCGACAAGCCGAAGGTCGTCGGCGCAAAGATGATGCGGTTTTTCAGCTCCAAACCGCCGTAATTGACAGAACTATTGATCGTTTCGTACATGATGCGGTACCTCCTGTGCTGCTTTTTCCAGTAAAGTAAGCAACTGCTCTTTTTCCTTCGCGTTGAGATTCGTCATAAAAGTGCTGTCCCAGTCAAAGAAAACCCGGTGGGCGGCCTCAAAGGCCTCCTGCCCGCGCTCCGTCAGGTTCAGCAGGTAATGGCGCCCGGATTTTTCTTTGGTTATAAAGCCGTCCTCCACCAGTCGGTTAACACATCGCTGGCTGTGCCCCCAATCAAGGGCCAGCTCCTTAGTCAACTCTGACGGTGTGCAGTTTGGCTTTTTCCCGATATACACGATAAAAAACACGAGTCCGAAATTCAGACCTACCGCCTGAAGGCGCTCCCCGGTAAAGGCGGAAAAACTGCGGTACAGCATAGCGACATAATAGGAAAGTGTTTTCTGAAACATGGCAGATGGATTTCAACTCCTTTCGGTTGTCAGTATAATCCAGATACTTGATTTTGTCAAGTAGCGAAGATGTAAAAAATTGCTGTCTTGCGCTCTTTAAAAATTGCGTTTTTTCGCAAATCGGCTGTTTTTTATCGGCTGAGGGCGGTCAGGCTGCTTTTCTTCTTCCGTTTCCGGTGCTGATTGGCAGGGAAAAGCAAATAAAGCACATACTCATTTGAAAAATCTTGCGATTTTTTTGTCTTTTCCAGTTGTATGACAATTCATTTTCTGCTATAATGTCACCTACGACTGACTGTTTGGTGCCCGCAGGGCAATGCGACAGGTATGATGACTACCACTTGTCAAAGCTATTCTAACTGTCAGAAGGTGGACGGGCTTTTATCCAAAGCCCGGGGGATTGTTTTATTGACAAGGGGAATGAATGAAATACAAACTGCGGAATAGCAAAAGGGGCTTCACTCTCGTGGAGCTTATCGTTGTTCTTACCATTCTCGCGGTTCTTGCAGCGATGCTGATACCCGCCCTGCAGGGATATATTGAGAAAAGTCTTGAGACTGCTGACATTCTCCATGTGCGCGAGGCGTATATGGAGGTGCTGACGGCCTCGCTGACCAACGACACGGACAACCAAGTTAAAACGGTAAACCTCAAACAAAAGCAGGATGACTGGCAGTCCATGGACCCCATCACGATTGCGGGCATTACGCACTATAAGAAGGACGGAGATACCGACAACTGGAAGGGTATCCCGACTGCAGGCGGGGTATGTGAGGTCTCCTACGATGCTACGGTCGGCGTCGTTTTTACATGGAGCGGAAGCAGCGGAAACAATACAAAGGTGGAAATAAATTTCAAGGAAAATCTGCATGGTATCCTTGATAAAACAGAGCTGCTGAAAAATGACCTAAAAACCGGGCGCTATGAAATTGATTCAACATGTACCAATTCCACTATGGTTCCGAAGGTAAAATCCCAAATTGGAGAAAACAGTTTGCTTAAGCACGGCACTTGGGCTTATGGAAGAGTTATAACTCCAAATAATACTCAATATCTGTTTTGGACTTCTTTAGATACAGCTACAGTTGAACCAAACCAAAAGATTCCCGTTATAATTAGTATTCAAGGCGGCGGCTTTTATATATCTGAAACAACTACCGTCACAAAATCGAAGGGTTCAGATTCATATACGGCCATTATGGGTGCAATTTATAACGGGTACGGTCTCGAGAACTACACCAGAAACAGAAACAAATACGATACCCTTGAGGAAGCCTACGCCGCTTATTCAAAGTTGGTAGATAAAAAATATCCCGATTACAAAGGCACCCTCCCCAAATAATCCCACTAAAAGCGTTGCTGCATGAGACTTTCGGGCGAACACTGTTCGCTCCTGCATGCTCTGCGATGAAAGACGCGCTTTTCAACACACTGGGCAGCACCGCGACACGGTGCTGCTTATTTTTTCTTCCTGCACTAATTACCCCCGGCAACGCATTTTGTCATTTTGTTATCCTGCACGATTACTCTTGATTCTGCTGCCGTTATTCCGTATAATTGTCGATAGCAGCATCGCTTTTGCTGCACAATCGGAGCATCAACCTATTTATAATATAAAAGGGAAATCACAATGGAGCCATTGGCACAACGCCTGCGCCCGCGCACGCTGGATGAGGTCTGCGGGCAGCAGCATCTACTCGGCAAAAATCAGGTCTTTCGCCGCACGGTCGAAAGCGGCAGAATCCCCAATATGATCTTCTACGGCCCATCCGGCGTTGGCAAAACCACTGTTGCCAGCATCATTGCGGCGGGCAGCGGTATGCAGCTGCACAAGCTCAACGGTACCACGGCCTCAACCAGCGATATCAAGTCCGTGCTGGCAGACATCGGCACACTGGGGGCAGCGGGCGGCATTCTGCTATATCTGGATGAGATCCAGTACTTTAACAAACGTCAGCAGCAGAGCCTGCTGGAATGTGTTGAGCAGGGCACTGTCACCCTTATTGCCTCCACCACGGAAAATCCCTACTTTTATGTATATAACGCCCTGCTGTCCCGCTGCACGGTGTTTGAATTCAAGTCGCTGACCACCGACGATATTCGTGCCGGTCTGCGCAGTGCTGCCGCACGGCTGGGCGCTGAGGATCAATCGCCGGTTTTCATTCCGGAGGATGCCCTTGACTATCTGGCCCAGAGCGCTGGCGGCGACATGCGCAAGGCGATCGGCAATCTGGAATTTGCCGTCACAGCAGCCCCCATCGAAAACGGCTGCCGCACCATCACGCTTGACATGATCCAGCAGGTGGCCGCCCGCACCGCCATGCGGTATGACAAGCTGGGCGATGACCACTATGACATCGTTTCCGCCTATCAGAAATCCATGCGCGGCTCTGACCCGGACGCTGCACTGCACTATCTGGGCCGCCTGCTTGAGGCAGGGGATTTGCCCAGCGCCTGCCGCCGCCTGATGGTCTGCGCCTGTGAGGATGTTGGTCTGGCGTGGCCGCAGATCATCCCCATCGTAAAGGCTGCGGTCGATATTGCCAACGCTGTCGGCCTGCCGGAGGCCCGCTTGCCGCTGGCGGATGCCGTGGTGCTGGTGGCCACCGCTCCCAAATCGAATTCTGCCTATGACGGCATCAATGCAGCCATTGCCGATATACAGTCGGGGCGCACCGGGCCTATCCCGAGGCAGCTGCAGAATAAACACTATGACGGCGCGGACGCCAAGGTCAAGGGCCAGCACTATATCTACCCGCACGATTACCCCAACCACTGGGTCGAGCAGCAATATCTGCCGGATGCCATCAAGGATCGGCGCTATTATCAGCCCGGTGACAACAAGAATGAGCAGGCCTTCGCACAATACTGGAAAAAAATCAAAGGAGAGCTGTGACCATGCCCGAACTCCACTGCGAAACCATTACCTTCCCGTCCGCGGACGGCCGCCATACCTCCTCCGCTGTGCTGTACACCATGCCCGGCAAGCCCGTGCGCGCGGTACTGCAGCTTAGCCACGGCATGTGCGAGTATGTGCGCCGTTATGCCCCTATGGCAGAATTTTATGCCGCCCACGGTATTGCCTTTGCGGGCAATGACCATCTGGGCCACGGTGATACCGCCAAGGCAGGGGAGCATGGCCATTACGGTGAGCCGGACGGCCGTTTTCACCTGTTGAATGACCTCCACACAATGAACACCCTGCTGCATGAGCGCTTTCCCGATACGCCGATCATTCTGTACGGCCACAGCATGGGCAGCTTTTACGCCCGCTGGTACGCTGAAAAATGGCCAGAAAGCATTGCCGCCGTCATCATCTCCGGTACAGCAGGTCCCAGCTTTATGAATGTCATCGGGCAAAGGCTGGCCGGGCTGATTGCACGGGTCAAGGGTCCGCGTTATGTCTCGCCTCTGATGGTCAAGCTGAATTTCGGCAGCTACTGCAAAAGGATCAAGAACGCGAAGTCTGCCAATGACTGGCTGACCCGTGACGAGGCTGTTGTTAAAGCCTATGATGTGGACGGTCTGTGTACCTTCCAGTTTACTGCCTCCACCTACCGGGAGATGCTGGCCACGCTGAACCATGTCAGCAGCAAGGCGTGGGCACAAGCGATAGACAAGAACCTGCCTGTCCTGCTGATTGCCGGTGACGCTGACCCCGTGGGTGACTACGGCAACGGCGTGCGCAAGGTCTGGGCTATGCTGGGGGATGCCGGGGTGTGCGATCTTACCTGCCAGATTTTTGAGGGAGGCCGCCACGAGCTGCACAACGAGACCAACCGTGACGAGGTGTTCGACTACATCCTGACGTGGATTGAGGACCATATTTAAGCCTGCTTTGTGGTGGCCGGGCCGCCACTTGTAGGGGCTGGGTATGTCCGGCCCTCCACCTTCCGGCAGCCGGCCTTTGCCGGGTAACACAAAATCAATCCATTTTCCTCTGCCCTTACGGCAGAGGATTTTTTATTTTTCCTATTGACAAACACCCTGCACGTGTGTATTATTGTATTAAGCTCTTAACACAATAATACAGATAAGGAGCAGACCTATGAACTGGAATATTTCAGCCGGGCGCCCGGTGTATGTGCAGCTGGTCGAGCAGCTGGAGCTTGCACTGGTGGCAGGGGAGTTCCCGCCCGGAAGCCGGATTCCGCCGGTACGTGAGCTAGCGGCAGATGCAGGCGTCAACCCCAACACAATGCAGCGCGCCTTGCAGGAGCTGGAAGGCCGCGGCCTGTTGCAAGCCCAGCGCACGGCAGGGCGCACCGTTACCGCAGACGATGCCGCCCTGCGCGCATTGCGCCGACGCCGCGCTAAAGCACTTGCGCAGGAATTTATGCACCAGATGCAGGCGCTCGGTATGGACGAAGCCGAAATCGAAGCTCTTCTGCGCGAAACCGCGCACCCCACACAAGAAAAGGAGTAACCAATGGATGCAGTCTATGAGGCACACGGTCTCACCAAACGCTATGGCCGCAACACCGCGCTGAACGGTGTTGATTTCGCCGTCACCCCCGGCAAGCTGGTTGGCCTGCTGGGGCCCAACGGCAGCGGCAAAACCACCCTGTTAAAAATCTCCGCTGGGCTTTTGCAGCCCACGGCAGGCAGTGTCCTGATTGACCATACGCCGGTCAGCGTCTACACTAAGGCCGTCACAAGCTATCTGCCGGACCGTATGGCCCTGCCCACAGAATTTACCGCCGATGACGCCGTAGACCTGTACAAGGATTTTTTCACCGATTTTGATAAGCCCAAGGCTGCGGCGATGCTGGCAGATTTGCACATCAACGGCCGAGACAAAATCGGCGCAATGAGCAAGGGCACACAGGAAAAGATGCAGCTCTGCCTGACAATGAGCCGCGCCGCTATGCTCTATCTGCTGGATGAGCCGCTGGGCGGTGTCGACCCCGCCGCACGCGACTATATTCTGAGCACGATTCTGCACAATTACAGCGAGGATGCCGCGCTGGTTCTCTCCACGCACCTGATTGATGACATTGAAAAGGTTCTGGACGAGGTCATTTTCCTGCAAAACGGTAAGGTTCTGCGTCAGGCCGCCGTTGACGAGCTGCGCGAGGAAACAGGGGAGAGCGTGGACGCTTATTTCCGGGAGGTTTACAAATGCTGACTAAGCTTTTACATTATGAGTTTCGGTCTACCGGCCGTGTTGTCCTGCCCGTTGCGGCGGGCGTGCTGGTGCTGAACCTGCTTACCGCTGTTCTGGCCCATTTTATTCAGAACACTGCTAATCGCCTGCCGCTGGTCGGCTTTGGTATGGTGCTGCTGACTTTTGCATCCTTCATTAGCTTGCTGGTGGTGTTTGTGCTCTGCTTCTTTGTGGAGGTACGGCAGTTTTATCGTCTGCTGGGCGACCGTGGCTATCTGATGCTGGCGCTGCCGGTGCAGCCGTGGAAACATATTGCCGCCAAAGTTATCTGCGGCACGGTCTGGACGTTGTTCGGCGAGTTGTTTGTTTCTCTCTGCGCTGCTTCCTCGATATTGTCCTACGATGCAGTCGACTTCAGCCCCTTCCGGCCCGAGGATTTCTGGCCCTATGCCTTGATGTTTCTGATTCTTGTGGTCTGCGTTGCCGGGGCGCTGCTGCATATGTATCTGGCCTGCGCCTTTGCGGCGCAGTTTACCCAGCAGCGGCTGCTCATCAGCATCTGCGCTTACTTCGTTATCAGCTTTATCGGGCAGGCGGCAGCGCTTGCGTCTGTGGCCATTTTCGTAGTATGCGGGTATAAATACTACAGCAATGTGGCGATGTCTGCGCTCCTTGGCGGCAGCGGCAATGTGGTTGCTGTGGGCCTGCTGGCGGTTCTTATCGTTTGCATTCTGGTGGATGCCCTCCTGTGGGCGCTGACCCAGTGGTTTATGACCAAACGGCTGAATCTGGCATAACACAAAAAAGCCGGAGCAGAACGCTGCAATGTGCAGTGTTCGGCTCCGGCACTTTTTATTTTATAAAATCATTACCAAATTATTAAAAAGTTTATATTGACAAACATCCCCTATGCCGTATAATGTAAGTTGTGTGTGCATCTATAGGGTAAATCTGATATACCCTGACACATTGGCGTTGTATGTGCTGCTGCAGCGGCCCCCTGCGCGTGGGGCCGTGTAACAAACCTTTGCGGGGCGGCATAATTGACGCTGACTCGTCAAGGACTTTGTGCCGGCCTAAGGAAGAAACGGTGCGATGAGAAGGTCCTGTGCCGGGAAATTCCGCAAAGGGGGATGCAATAAAAATGAATGAAAATCTGATCGTATCTCTGAAAGACATTGTTGTCGATTTCGATGGGCAAAAGGTCCTGGACGGACTCTCGCTGGACATCCACGACAAGGAATTTGTCACCTTCCTCGGCCCCTCCGGCTGCGGCAAGACGACAACCCTGCGTGTGATTGCCGGTTTTGTCACCCCGAAATCGGGCAATGTCTTTTTTGATGGCAAGGACATCGCCAACATGCCGCCCTACAAGCGGCCGGTAAACACGGTGTTCCAGAAGTACGCGCTCTTCCCGCACCTGAATGTGTTTGAAAATGTCGCTTTCGGCCTGCGCCTGAAAAAGATGACCGAGGAGGAAATCCGCCCCAAGGTGCTGGAAATGCTCGAGATCGTTGGTCTGAAAGGGTTTGAGCGCCGCAGCATCCATCAGCTGTCCGGCGGTCAGCAGCAGCGTGTTGCCATTGCCCGCAGTCTGGTCAACCAGCCGCGCGTCCTTTTGCTGGACGAGCCTTTGGGCGCACTTGATCTCAAGCTGCGCAAGGAGATGCAGCTGGAATTGAAGCGCCTGCAGCGTGAGATGAACATCACCTTTGTCTATGTCACCCACGATCAGGAGGAGGCCCTTACCATGTCGGACACCGTTGTGGTCATGTCCGGCGGCAAAATTCAGCAGATCGGTTCCCCGCAAGACATTTACAACGAGCCTAAAAACGCTTTTGTCGCACGCTTTATCGGTGATTCCAACATCGTGGACGGCGTCATGCTCAAGGACTTTCTTGTCAACTTCGGCGGGTATGATTTCACCTGTGTGGACCGCGGCTTCAAGCCGAACGAGCCTGTGCAGGTCGTCATCCGCCCCGAGGATGTGCAGATCGTGCCGCCCTCTGTCGGTATGCTGACCGGCCTTGTGCGTGAGGTCATCTTCAAGGGCGTTCACTTTGAAATGCACGTCGATGTGGAAGGCTATGAGTGGATCATCCACTCCACACAGGCCAGCCAGCCCGGCGAGCTTATCGGCATGAACATCGGCCCGGACGAAATTCATATCATGAAGCGTTCGGAGGTGTGATCCATGCTCAAATCCAAATCCTCCCGCTGGCTGGCAGGGCCGTACCTGGTCTGGATGGCCATTTTCACAGTCGTACCGCTTTTCATCGTCATCTGGTACGCCTTGACGAACAGTGAGGGCCAGTTCACGCTCGATAACCTGACCCAGATCGGCCGCTACTCCAGCGTGTTTGCCCGCAGCCTGATTTTGGCCGCGATTTCTACCGTGATCTGCCTGGTCATGGCGTTCCCGGTGGGGTATTTTCTCTCCCGCCTGCGCGCCAACAAGCAGCACATTATGCTGATGCTCATTATGTTGCCCATGTGGATGAACTTCCTGCTGCGCACCTACGCCTGGATGACACTGCTGGAGAAAAACGGCCTTATCAACAAGTTCTTCGGTTTGTTCGGCCTCGGCCCCTTCAACATGATCAACACCTCAGGTGCGGTTGTGCTGGGCATGGTGTACAACTACCTGCCGTTTATGATTTTGCCCATCTACACGGCCATGACAAAAATCGATGATTCCATCATTGAGGCCGCGCAGGATCTCGGTTGCAATGTCTGGCATATTCTGTTTCGGGTGCTCGTACCGCTGACCGGCCCCGGCATTGCCACCGGCATCACGCAGGTGTTTGTGCCCGCGGTCTCTACTTTTATTATCAGCCGTATGCTGGGCGGCGGCTCCAACCTGCTGATCGGCGATTTGATCGAGCTGCAGTTCCTTGGCAACTCCTACAATCTGAACCTCGGCTCTGCGATGAGTCTGGTGCTGATGGTCATTGTCCTGCTCTGCATGAGCTTCACTTCGAGCTTTGACGAGTCCGAGATGGAAGGAGTGATGTGATATGGCAAAAAAACATTCCGCATTGCTCATGCGCACCTACGTCATTCTGGTGTTCTGCTTCATGTATCTGCCCATCGCGGTCATGATTGCATTCAGCTTCAACGAGAGCAAATCCCGCTCGAACTTTACGGGCTTCACCCTCGGCTGGTACAAAAGCCTGTTCCACAACGAGATGATTTTGTCCGCGCTGGGGCTCAGCCTTGTGCTGGCACTGGTGTCCAGCGTCATTGCCACGGTGCTGGGCACGCTGGCGACCATCGGCATCAACTCGATGTCCCGCAAGAGCCAGCTCATCATCAACAACATCAGCTATGTGCCTGTCGTCAATCCGGAGATCATCACCGGTGTCTCACTGATGCTTCTCTTCGTCATGGCGCAAAACTTCGGCATCGGCGGCGAGAGCGGCATCTTCGGCTGGACAACACTGCTGATCGCGCACATCACCTTCAATATTCCCTATGTTATCTTTAATGTAGGCCCCAAGCTGCGCCAGCTCGACCCCAGCCTGTACAATGCGGCGCTTGACCTCGGCTGCACGCCGAAGCAGGCGTTCATGAAGGTCATCATGCCGCAGCTTTCCCCGGCCATCCTGTCGGCATTTCTCATCTGCCTGACCTACTCTATTGATGACTTCATGATTTCCTACTTCAACTCCGGCACAATGCAGACACTGCCTATCGCCATCTACTCGATGACCCGCAAGAAGGTCAGCCCGGAGATCAACGCTCTGTCGGCGGTTATCTTCTGCGTCATTCTGGCCATTATCCTGATTTCCAACGCTGCAGACTCCCGCGCCTACCGCCGCAACCAGAAGGCCATCCGCAAAGCCATGCTGGACGAAGGGGGGCGCTGAAGATGAAGCTGAAAAAGTTTTCCGCTGCAGCGCTGGCCGCACTGACTGTCACCATGATGAGCGCCGCGCCGGTGCTGGCCGCCGATGACATCGAGGTCAACGAGGATATTTCCGTCTCCGGCGACTACGATTGGAAGCGCTTTGCCAACGACCATATCACGCTGAATGTCTACAACAACGGTCTGTACATCTCCGACGGTTCTGACGAGAGCATCAATGTTCTGTCCGCATTCGAGGAGCTGACCGGCATCAAGGTCAATTACACGACCTACGACTCCAACGAGAGCCTCTACGCCAAGCTGAAATCCGGCGGCGTATCCTATGATGTTATCTTCCCGTCGGATTACATGGTGGGCAAGATGGCCAAGGAGGGCATGCTGTCCGAGCTGAACATGGACAACATTCCGAACTTTGCCGGCATCGGTGAAACATATCTGGACCGCAGCTTCGACCCAGGCAACAAGTACAGCGTGCCCTACATGTGGGGCACAACGGGCCTGATCTACAACACGACGATGGTCGAGGAGCCGCCCACGAAATGGGCGGACATGTGGGATGTTGCGTACACAAACAATGTGCTGATGTTCAACAATTCCCGCGACGCTTACGCGATTGCAGCCAAGACGATTGGTCTGTCGATGAATCCGCAGTCCGTTGACGAGATCACCGCCATCACCGATGCGCTGAAGGCCCAGAAGAACATCGTGCAGGCCTACGTCATGGACGAGGTCTTTGACAAGATGGAGGGCGGCGAGGCCGCCATGGCGCCCTATTACGCGGGCGATGCCATCACGATGATCGACGAGAACCCGGATCTGGCCTTTGTCCACCCGGAGGAGGGCGTCAACTTCTTCATCGACAGTATGTGCATCCCGGCCAACGCCAAGCACAAAGAAGCCGCCGAGATGTTCATCAACTATCTGTGTGAGCCGGATGTGGGCCTTGCCAACTGCGACTTCATCGGCTATTCCACCCCTATCACCGCCGTGTGGGAGATGCTGGACGATGACCTGAAGTACAGCGATATTGCTTATCCAGGCGCGGACGTTCTGGACAAGGCGGAGGTCTTTGAGACTCTGCCTGATGAGATCAACGCTGCCATGGACTCCCAGTGGAGTGAGATGAAGAGCTACGAGGAGGGCGGCAGCGGCTGGATGGTCGTTGTGCTGCTGATGCTCGCGCTCCTCATTTCCGCATTCAACATCTGGCGCAAGCTCCGCAAGAAATCGCGCGACAATTACTGACCCTCTGCAGTGCATCGCTTCATGATGCACTGCATTTTTATTTTCACTGCGCTGGCACGCCGCTTTGCATTTTTGCTCTGACTGTGCTATACTCCATTTGAGCATTTGTAATTTTTGATTTGATTGGTAAGGAGGGCGCATCTATGCCCGAAAAGCAAACCACCTATACAGAGAAATTCACCGTCTACCGCACGGACGGCGACCACCTCGGCAATGTCAAGCTGGGAGCACTGCTGCGCTATGCCCAGCAGGTCGCTACCGCCCACGCCGAGGCCGTAGGGCTGGACGATGCCCTGTACCGCAAGACCCACACCGCCTATGTGCTGGCCAAGCTGGCCCTGCACATTGAGCGCCTGCCCCGCGTTGATGAGGAGCTGACCCTGCTCACCCAGCCGGAAAACTGCAAGCGGGCTGTCAACAAGCGCATCACCCATTTTTATGATGCCTCCGGCGCAGAGGCCGCCGTCATGGACAGCCGCTGGGTGCTCATTGATACGGAAAAGCGCATCATCCTGCGCAAGCATCCCGAACAGTTCAATGACCAGTGGGCCGCCGATGTCCCGTTTGAGCTGCCGATCAAGCTGCCCCGCATTGCCCCTGAGGACTGCGAGGTGCTGGGGGAGCAGCAGGCTGTCTACTCCCGCTGCGATATGAACGGGCATCTGAACAACACCCGCTATGCCGACATCGTCTGCGATGCCGTGCCATGGGAGGTGTGGGATACCGCGCAAATCCGCGATTTTACGATTAGCTACCACCGTGAGGTCCCCCGCGGGGAGTGCTTCACCCTGCGCCGTGCCAGACCGGCAGAGGACACCTTCTATTTTGAAGGCGAACGGGAAGGCAAATCTGCCTTTGAGGCACAGCTGATTTTCAAACACTTATAATTTCTACACAAACCCCTGTTACACTGTTTACATCGACAATGTAAAGGAGTTATTATTATGACAAAGCAAAAATTCGGCCTGACCGGCACGGCGCTCAAAACCATTGCGCTGGTGCTCATGGTGATGGATCACATTCACTACTTTTTTGAATTTACGGGCGTTGTACCGGAATGGTTCAGTATGCTGGCGCGGCTGTCCGCGCCGCTGTTTCTGTTCTGCACTGTGGAGGGCTTCGCCCACACCCATGACCGCAGGCGCTACTTCCTGCGTATCTGGGCCATCGGTACTGCGATGGGCACTGTGGAATTTTTTATGATCTATGCAGGGGCCTTCCGCCGCGGGGACGGCTTCTACCCGCTGAATGCCATTTTTCAGGATCTGATGCTGCTCTGCATCATCTGGCAGGGCATTGACTGGCTGCGCCAGCGCCGGTTTGTACGGGGCGCACTGGCTGCTGCCATGCCGATTCTCTGGCCGATTTGCATCGCAGCGCTACTGATGCTTTTTCCCAAAATTCAGGACGCACCGATCGGCTCTGCCGTGTTGGCGTGGGTCATCACCGCGCCGCTGCCTTTGTGGACATCCATCACCGATGGCGGCTGGTCTTTTCTGGCCGGGGGCATCGTGCTGTATGCACTGTACAATCATAAGCGTCTGCGGCTGTCCGTCTGGGCAGCCATGACCTTCCTGTGTGATTTTGTGCTGGTCTATCTGCAGGTTCACAGCTTGCCGGATTTCGCCTTTTCCCAGATGTTCACAGTCAACTATGAGTGGCTCGGTGTTTTTGCCGTTATCGGCATGGCGCTGTACAACGGCCAGCGCGGCAGCGGCCACAAGCAGCTGTTTTACTGGTTCTACCCGGCACATGTCTATCTGCTTTACGGCGCATCCTGTCTTGTTTACAGCTTACTGCAATAAAAGGGGCTATTATGGCAAACATTCTGGCAATCGATGATGACCGCGACCTTTGTACGCTGCTAAAAACAGCGCTGGAGCGTGACGGCCACACCGTAGAAACGCGCACCTCCGGCACACAGCTGACCGATACGCTCTGCCGGTGGGCGGACTGCATCCTGCTGGATGTGATGATGCCCGGGGAGGATGGCTTTGCCGTCTGCCGCCGCATCCGCGCCGAGACTGACGCGCCGATCTTATTTTTGACCGCGCGTACCGATGAACCGTCGGTGCTGATGGGCCTTGGCCTTGGCGCGGACGATTACCTGACCAAGCCGTTCCGCATAGCGGAGCTGCGTGCGCGGGTCGCAGCACACCTGCGGCGGCAGAACCGCACACCGACCCATAAGATCACCCGCGGCGGGGTGGCGCTGGACCTTTCCGCCAAGGAAGCCAGCGTCGGCAGCACGCCTTTGCACCTGACAAAATCCGAGTACGCCATCTGTGAGCTGCTGGCCCTCCATGCAGGGCAGACCTTTTCCAAAGAACAAATCTATGAAGCCGTGTTCGGTTACGACGGTACAGCGGATGACACGGCCATCACCCAGCACATCAAGAACATCCGCGCCAAGCTGCGCGCGGCCGGGGCGGGGGAGGTGCTGCAAACGATATGGGGAGTGGGCTACCAATGGCAAAGCGAAAACTGACATCTCTGCGCAGTGTTTTGCTGCGGTATCTCCTTTTGTGCGGCGGCGGGTGCGCGTTGATTCTGGTACTCTGGTGGGGCGTTTTAATGCAGCTGATAGACATCGGTTTTCTGCTGCCCGCCGTGGCGTCCGCCCAGGCCTGCGCCGATGCCCGGGAAACTGTGGCCTCGATGACGGCAGACACATTCGATTCCCTGCAGATCAGCGACCTGTGCCGCTGGGCTGTAGTACAGAATGACACGGTGCTGCAGACCAACATGAATGACCGCCATCTGAAAATTGCCCTCAACGCCTTTCACGGCGGCAGCGGCAATCTGGTGCTGATGCAGTACCAGTACGATGTTAAAATGGCGGACGGAAGCTTTTGCCTTTTACAGTACGACTATGCCTTGCCCTACGCTGACCCGGCCCTGCGGGACACGCTGCCGGATTTCCAGACCTGCTATATTTTGCTGCTGGCGGCGCTCATCCTCGTTTGGCTGGGCTGGCAGACCCACTGCACCGTGCGGGTCTTTGCCGCCGAGACCGCCCGGCTGAACGCGGCCGTAGATGCTATTGCCGCCCGGCAGCTGGAGCAAATTGACACAGACGGCGTGCGCATCCGGGAATTTGCCGCCACCTTACAGGCCTTACAGACGATGGGCCGCGAACTGACGGACAGCCTGCAAAGCCAGTGGCGGATGGAGCAGCAGCGCACCGAGCAGATTGCCGCATTGGCCCATGACTTGAAAACACCGCTGACCGTCATACAAGGCAACGCAGACCTGCTGGCCGAGGATGCTCTGTCCGCCGATCAGCAGACACAGGTCGAAGCCATCCTGCGCGGCACAGAGCGCGCACGCCACTATTTGGCCGCTCTGCGCACAGCCGGCGCAGCACCTGCCGTACAAACATCGCTGGCCAGCCACGCCCTCACAGAACGGCTGGCGCAGACAGCCCGCGCTCTCTGCGCGCCTGCCGGAATCCAATTTATACTACAGGAGGAATGGCAGGGGACGATCCGTGCTGCAGAAAACGACCTGCTGCGTGCTGCGGAAAACCTTTTGGACAACGCCGCCGCCCACACCCCGCGCGGCGGAACCGTCACCCTGACCGTTGCAAGGGAAAACAACCGCTTTATTTTGCGCGTGACCGATACCGGCCCTGGCTTTACCGCCGCAGCACTGGCTCGGGCAGGGGAGATGTTCTACACAGATGCTGCGCGCAGCGACAGTGCCCATCAGGGCTTGGGACTGTATTCTGCACGCAGGACCGCTGCAGCCCATGGCGGTACCCTGCGGGTATCCAACACACCCGGCGGCTGCGCCGAGCTTTGCCTGCCCATTTGTGAATAAATTGAGAAATTACAAAAAAATGACAAAACGCTCTTGACATTCGGTGACAAAACAGTTACAATTTAGTTGCAAGCTAAATGAACCCCAAGTCAAATAGCTTTAACCACATTTTTCATGTGTTCTTCTCCTCCTTTCTTGTAAATCCCCGCCCATCCCTCAGGGCGGGGATTTCTTTTTTGTATCTGCATTTTACATTCTTACATTCTTAAGACAGCATTTCACTTTACAAGGTTTTTCAATCGTGATAAAATAAAAGTCGTATGTCCTTATCCGCCTGTATATGCAGGCTGTATTATTATAAACTGTATGCATATCGTTTTTTGAGAAAGCAAGAGAGGGAAAAGCAATACCATGGCACAATCTCGTTCCGGCAAAAAATCCACAAAGAGCTCCGGCACCAAAAAGCGCTCCGGCTCTGCCAAAGGTACCTCCCGCAGCAATGCGGGGCGCACTGCGTCCGCACGCAGCAGTGCCGGGCATGAGCGGCAGCCGTCCCGCCGCGCCCAGCGCCGTGCGCAGACCCCGAACCTTACCCGCAGTGTCCTGCTGGTAGGCCTTGGCCTGCTGTGCGTAGCGCTTGTGCTGGTGCCCGGCCAGAATTTCTGGAGCACGCTGCGCAGCTGGTATTTCGGCATCTTCGGCATCACGACCTATCTGGTCGGGCCGTTTCTGCTGTATCTTGCCTATCTGCTGGCCTCCGGCTACCGCGTAGCGCTCTTTGCGGGGAAGGTCTCCCTGATGGGGGTTCTCTGCGCCAGTGTGCCGGTCATCTTCTCCAAGCTGAATGTGGAAAGCCTCAAGGTAGGAGAGATCATCAAGATGCTCTTCACCCGCGGCGGCACCTATTTCTGGGAGGGCGGCGTTCTGGGTGCCCCCATCGGCGCCACCCTGCTGGCGCTGTTCGGCCGTCCGGCTTCCAATATTATTATGCTGCTCGTCCTTCTGCTGGGTGTGATGTTCTTTTTTGCCATCACCCCGGTCGATATTGTTCTCTTTCTGGACGCGCGGTATAAAGCCTTTCAAACCCGCCAGCAGGAGCGCGCCGCCGCTGAAACAGCCTACGACACCCGGCTTTTCAACGCTTCACCGGAGGAGGAGAGCGTTGAGAACCTGACCGGTGCGCTGCCCGATTCCGCCACCCGGCCGCACCATCCGGTCTATGATGTCATTGCCGACACCAGCCGCTTCCCGAAGCAGCAGGCTGCACCGTCCCGGCAGCCGTATACAGCCCCCGTCACACCGGTCACGCCCGAAGCCCCCTTTACTGCGCAGTCTGCCGCAGCACGCCCGGGCTTTGATGTAGACCTCGGCCCGTCCAGCACCGAAAGCGCCCGCCGCAAGGCGGAGGCCAACGACCCGCTTGAGCCGGTCAGCATCGGGCCGGGCGGCACCTTCGGCATGGACCCTCTGTCCGGCAAGGCCAGCGGCCCGCTCCATTACGCCCAGCCGCCGCAGCCCGCGCCTGCCCCGCAGGAGGACTTTGAACTGCAGCTAGAGCCTGCCGAGGAGCCGGCAGCGCCCGCTGCTGCACCGGCTGCCCAGCAGCCCATTGATGAGCTGGACGCCCTGATCAACCGTGCCGTCAGCGGCCATGCCCCCTACTATACCCCGCAGGAGGTCAGTGCCGAGACGACCCTTGAACTGCCTGTACCTGCAGAGTTTGAGACCCCGCTGACCCCGGTGCCGCAGGAGCCGCGCTTTGACACACCGCTTATCCCTGTGGAGGAGGAGCCGGAGCAGACCCCCGTACAGCTGCCGCAGCTCGATATGACCGGGCGGGTACAGGGTGATACCGTAGTGCTCTCTCCGGCGGATCTTGCCGCCGGTATGGCTGCAAAGGACATGCCCCCGCTGGGTACGCCCGCTCCCGCAGCCCCGGCGGCCCCCATTGCCGCGCCGATTCCGACGCTGGGCGGCAGCTTCAGTGATACAGGCAGCGCAGTCAGCGCCGCCTGGGAATCCGGCCGTTCGGTGTCCGAGATGCTGGACGCCATGGCGGCAGAGCCTGCAGTGGCTCCCGCTGCCAACAGCACACCAGCAGCGCAGCCCATGACCCGCCCGGCTGCCGAGACGACCCAGAGCAGCTTTACCGTACCCCAGCAGGGGCAGGCTGCCCGTGTGCAGGTCAGCACTGCCGTTGGCAACTCGGCCGGTGCGCCGGTCCATACACCGCCCTGCGCGGCCAAGGCTGACCCGAACGCCATGCGCCTGCCAACCTCCGTGGAGCAGCCGCCTGAGCCCTACTGCTATCCGTCGCTGAATCTCTTCAACGCGACCCGCCCCGATGACGAGGCCGGTGCCGCCCGCGAGATGAAGAAAAACGCTGATATTCTGGTAAATACTCTGGACAGCTTCGGCGTCAAGACCACGATGCTCGACATCTGCCGCGGCCCCTCTGTCACACGGTATGAGCTGCAGCCCCAGGCGGGCATCAAGGTCAGCCGCATCACCAGCCTTGCCGATGATATTGCACTGAATCTTGCCACGGCGGGCGTGCGCATCGAGGCCCCCATCCCCGGCAAACCCGCAGTCGGCATCGAGGTTCCCAATAAGATCCGCTCCACGGTCAACATCCGCGCGGTCTTTGAATCCCAGAATTATATCAATATGCGCAGCCCCCTCACGATGGCGCTTGGCAAGGATATTGCCGGCACGGCGCAGGTCGCTGACCTGTGCAAAATGCCGCACCTGCTGATTGCAGGCTCTACCGGCAGCGGTAAATCTGTCTGTGTCAACTCTATCATCATCAGCTTCCTGTTCCGCTCCGGCCCGGAGGATGTCAAGCTCATCCTCATCGACCCGAAGGTCGTTGAACTGGCGGAGTACAACGGCATCCCGCATCTTTTGATGCCCGTTGTGACCGAGCCACGCAAGGCAGCCGGTGCGCTGGGTGCAAGCGTAGCTGAAATGGAGCGCCGCTACAAGCTTTTTGCCGAGAACAATGTCCGTGAGATCAAGGCCTACAACAAGCTGGCCGCCCAGACGGGCATGGAGCATCTGCCCTATATCGCCATCGTCATTGACGAGCTGGCGGATCTGATGATGGTTGCCGGCAAGGAGGTCGAGGATTACATCTGCCGCATTGCGCAGAAGGCCCGTGCCGCCGGTATCCACCTGATCGTTGCGACCCAGCGCCCCAGTGTCGATGTCATCACCGGCCTTATCAAGGCCAACATCCCCAGCCGCATCGCGTTTGCCGTTTCCAGCCAGATCGACAGCCGTACCATTCTGGACTCCGGCGGTGCCGAAAAGCTGCTGGGCAACGGTGACATGCTCTTCCTGCCGGTCGGCGCATCGAAGCCGGTCCGCGTGCAGGGCACCTTTGTCACTGATGAGGAGATCGGCGCTGTGCTGAGTTTTATCAAGTCCACCTCCACCGCGCAGTACGATGAAGAAATGATTGCCGAGATGGAGCGCCGTGCCGTTGCCGAAAAGGGCAGCAAGCGGGGCGGGGACGATGACGGCGAGGCAGGCGGCGCACTGGATGCCATGTTTGAGCAGGCTGTTGAGTGCGTCATCGAGGCCGGACAGGCCAGCACCAGCCTTTTGCAGCGCCGCTGCAAGCTGGGCTACGCCCGCGCGGCCCGCATCATGGACCAGATGGAGCAGGAAAAGATCATCGGCCCCTATGAGGGTGCCAAGCCCCGTGCCGTGCTGGTGACAAAAGCCCAGTGGGAGGAGCGCAAGCTCAACGGTCAGTATGATGAATAAGCAGAAGGGCTGTCGCATCGCAGCCGCTGTGCTGGCTGGCTTGCTTCTGCTTTCTGCCTTTGTCATTCAGCTGGCGGGCGGCCGCGGCCCTCTGCCAGACTGGCAGCAGCTTCGCGCTGCGCTGGGCGTACCGCTCCGCACGGAGGAAAGCGCACCAAAGCCTGCCCCCGGCAGCACCGCCGTGTATGTGCTGGATGTCGGGCAGGGGGACGCCGTTTTGATTTGTCAGGACGGTGCGTACTGCCTGATCGACACCGGCCCCGCCGAGGCCGAGGATGCACTGCTCTACGACCTGCATGCACTCGATGTCGAATCGCTGGACTATCTGGTGCTCACGCATCCCCATGCCGACCATACCGGCAATGCCCGGGCGGTGCTTTCCGATTTCCCGGTCAAACAGCTTTTGCTGCCACTGTGGGAGCCGGGTGCCGATGATACCGCCGACTGGCCCCGACAGTTGGCTGAATCTGCCGCAGAAAACGGCACCGCGCTAACCACAGCGGAGGCCGGGGATCGCTACCCGCTGGGCGGCGGCACACTCATGATTCTACAGGGCGGCAGCGGAGATGCCGCAAGCGTCAACGATATTTCGCTCTGTACGATGTTCACGACCGGAGACTTCCGCTTTCTCGACACCGGCGATGCCGAGGAAGCTGCCGAGCAGCGGCTTCTGGATACCTACGGTTCTGCCCTGCATGCCGTGCTTTACAAGGCAGGGCATCACGGGTCGTATACCTCCAACAGTGCAGCCTTTTTGCAGGCTGTCAGGCCTGCCGCCGTGGCCGTCAGCTGTGGGCTTGATAATGATTACGGCCACCCCCACCGCGCCGCACTTGAAAATTTTGCGGCCGTTGGGGCTGAGGTATACCGCACCGATCAGGAGGGCAGCCTCACCTTTCTATGGCAGAATAACACGCTCAGCGTGGAGACCACCGCAGATGCCTGCGCTCCTGCGGCGTAATAACAAGGAGTAACAAATGACGATCACCGAACAATTCAAAGCCAAACGCTGTGTTTTCTCGATCGAGTGCTTTCCGCCGAGACAGACCACCCAGATGGACAAGCTGAAAACCACCCTGCAGCAGATGCAGACGCTCAATCCCGGGTTCATCAGCGTCACCTTCGGCGCGGGCGGCTCTGCCGGCGGCGTTTCCACTGCCGAGGTTGCCGACTATATCCAGAACGAGCTGCAGATCCCCACGCTTGCGCATCTGATCTGCATGGGCAACGACCAGCTCCGCGCGGCTGAGATTCTCGACCAGCTTGAGGCTGTCGGCGTCCGCGATGTGCTGGCCCTGCGGGGCGATCGCAGCCCCACCCGCCCCGAAAGCCCGGACTTCCGCCATGCGAGCGACCTGACCTCCTTCATTAAATGGAAGAAGCCTGATTTCTCGGTACACGGTGCCTGCTACCCGGAGGGACACCCCGAGGCCGACACCCTGCTGCACGATGTTGAGAATCTGCGGATCAAGCAGGCCGCCGGTGCCGAGCATCTTGTGACCCAGCTTTTCTTTGACAACATGCATTTTTATCGCTTCCTCAATCTGGCGCGCCGCGCCGGCATCACGCTGCCTGTTTCGGCCGGTGTTATGCCGATCGTCAAGCGCAGCCAGATCGAGCGCACGGTTTCGCTTTCCTCGGCCAGCCTGCCCTCGGAGTTTACCCGTATGATCTCCCGCTATCAGGACGATCCGGCCTCGCTGTATGATGCCGGCATCGACTATGCTGTCAAACAGCTGCGCGATCTGATCGAGGGCGGTGCCGACGGTATCCACCTGTATGCCATGAACGATGCCGCCGTGGCCGCCAAGGTCTACGACGGCATCCGGGATTTGCTGTAATGGAGCGCCGCAAGCCCGCCGCCATTGACCGCTCCACAGCGCTGCGCTATATGGGGGCCGCCGGTTGGACGCCGGACACCGCTACCGCAGCCCTGTTGGACAAGGCAGAGGAGCAGGTGCTGGCAGCGGCTGCTCCGCGCGCCGTATACCGCCGCCTGCCGCGCACAACACTGCCGCTTGAGGACTGCGGCACAGATCTTACCCGCCACCTGCTCGGCTGTGGGGAGGTGCTGCTGCTGGCTGCGACTCTGGGGTCTGAGATCGACAAGCTGCTGCGCCGGATGGAGGTATCCGACATCGCGCTGGCAACCGCCGCCGATGCGCTGGCCTCCGTGCTGCTGGAGCAGGTCTGTGATGAGTTGGAAAGTGAGTTGCGCGCCGCTGTGCAGGCGCAGGGCGTTTTCATGACAGGGCGCTATGCACCCGGCTACGGCGACTGCCCGCTGGAACTGAACGATACCCTTTGCCTGACCGTGGACAGTGTGCGAGGCTGCGGTCTGGCTGTGACCCCCCAGCATCTGCTGACCCCACGCAAAAGCACCACCGCCATTTTAGGCATTGCCGATCACCCCGTGACCGGCACCCGTGCAGGCTGTGCGACCTGCCATCTACGGGATACCTGTTCGTTCCGCAAGCGCGGCACGACCTGTTTCAAACAAGATCGATAGGGGAGAATCGTATGCAGATCCGTGAAGTATTTGACCGTAAGCGCTTTGTCCTTCTGGACGGCGGCATGGGCACCCAGCTGCAGACCCGCGGCCTGCAGCCCGGGCAAAAGCCCGAGTTGGCCGCTCTGGAAATGCCGGATACTCTGACTGCCATCCACGCCGATTACGCCCGCGCCGGCGCGGACATTCTGCTGGCCAACACCTTTGGTGCCAACGCCAAAAAGCTTGCAGGCTGCCCCTGCACGGTCGAGCAGGTCGTTTCTGCCTCGATTGCCTGTGCGCGCAGCGCCGCCGCAGAAACCGGTGCGCTGGTAGCCTTGGATATCGGCCCTCTGGGCGAGCTGCTGGTCCCGGCCGGCACCCTGCGCTTTGAGGATGCCTACGCCGAGTTTGCGCAGGTCATCCGTGCCGGTGCGGCAGCCGGGGCGGATCTCGTCTTTCTTGAAACGATGACCGATCTGTATGAATTGAAGGCGGCCATTCTCGCCGCCAAGGAAAACTGTGCCCTTCCGGTCTTTACCTCAATGAGCTTTGAGAGCCGTGGCCGCACCTTTACCGGCTGTACAGTGGAAAGCTACGCCGTCACGGCCGCCGGTCTCGGTGCCGATGCCGTGGGCATCAACTGCTCGCTGGGTCCCAAGGAGATCCTGCCGTTTGCACAGCGGCTCTGCCGCAGCGTCCCGGCCGGTGTACCGGTTTTTGTCAAGCCCAATGCCGGTCTGCCCAACCCGGACGGCAGCTACAACCTGAATGCCGCGGAATTTGCCTCAGAGATGAAGGCTTATGCCTCGATCGGCGTTTCCATGGTGGGCGGCTGCTGCGGCACAACGCCTGACTTCATCGCCAAGCTGCGGGAGACCTTTGCCCCGCTGGTTCCCGCCGACAAGATCCCTATCCGCCGCAGCTGTCTGTGTACGCCGGTTCGCTTTGTCGAGGTGGACGGCATCACCGTTGTGGGAGAGCGCATCAATCCCACCGGCAAAAAGCGGCTGCAGCAGGCTTTGCGGGACGGTGACAGCGCCTATCCCTGCGCCCAGGCCGTAGCCCAGGCCGAGGCCGGTGCCCAGGTGCTGGATGTCAACGCCGGTCTGCCCGGTATTGACGAGGCCGCCACACTGGAGCAGCTTGTCAAGGACCTGCAAGCCATCACGGATCTGCCGCTCCAGCTCGATTCCTCCAATCCGGAGGCTCTTTCCCGCGCGCTGCGCATCTACAACGGCAAGCCCATCGTCAACTCGGTCAACGGTGAGCAGAAGACGCTGGACACCATCCTGCCTCTTTGCAAGAAATACGGCGCTGCCGTTGTCGGCCTGGCACTGGACGAGCACGGCATCCCGGCTGATGCCGAAGGGCGCTTTGCCATTGCAAAACGCATTGCCGCTGCCGCCAATGCGGCCGGTATCCCGAATGAGGATATTTACATTGATTGTCTGACGCTGACCGCCAGCGCCCAGCAGGAGGGGGCCGTCCAGACGCTGGAGGCGCTGACCCGCTGCAAAAAGGAGTTAGGTGTGCGCACGGTGCTGGGCGTTTCCAACATCAGCTTTGGTCTGCCGTGCCGTGGCTATCTGAACACCACCTTCCTGACAATGGCCATGGCGGCGGGGCTTGACCTTGCCATCATGAATCCCAACACGCCGGAGATGATGGCCGCCGTGCGCGCCTACCGGGTACTGACAAGTCAGGACAAGCAAAGCTCCGACTATGTAGCCGCCTACGCCGATGTACAGATCCAGACCACCCAGACGAGCAAGTCCGCCGCCACCGTGGCCGAGGTCGGCGCGGCCGCCCCGGGCGGAGATGCACTGTTTGAGGCGGTGCGGCGCGGCTTAAAGGCCGAGGCTCGCGCGGCCGCAGACGCCGCCCTGACGATGCGGGAGCCGCTCGATGTCGTAAACACCTCTCTGATTCCCGCGTTGGACGCCGTGGGGGATGGCTTTGAAAAGGGAACTGTTTTCCTGCCGCAGCTGCTGCAGGCAGCCACCGCCGCCCAGGCTGCCTTTGAGTCCATCAAGGCGAAAATCGCCGCCTCCGGGCAGGCGCAGGGCAGCAAGGGCAAAATCGTCATTGCCACCGTCAAGGGCGATGTACACGACATCGGCAAAAACATCGTCCGCGTTATTCTGGAAAATTACGGGTACGATGTGCTTGACCTTGGCCGCGATGTCGCCCCCGAGCGCGTGGTCGAGGCTGTGCGACAGACGGGTGCAAAGCTTGTAGGTCTGTCTGCCCTGATGACGACCACCGTCCCCAATATGCAGGCCACGATTGAGGCGCTGCACGCTGCCGAACTCGACTGTAAGGTCATGGTAGGCGGTGCTGTTCTTACACCGGACTATGCCCGCAACATCGGTGCCGATTACTACTGCAAGGATGCCAAGGCCAGCGCTGATCTGGCCAAACAGCTTTTGGGATAATACCACCGCCGCGTTTTGCTGATGAAACGCGGCTTTTTCGTAATCAGTTGTAAAAAATACAGGTATGCCCCCATACACCTTGCAGTTTCTGTAAAAATGCGGTATACTAGCTTTGTTTAGCGTTTTTGTATATTTTCCTTATTTTGTGTGGTTTACAGGAGTTATCTTTTGAAACATGCTGCTAAGGTCGCCGCTTTTCTGGCGATTTTCGTCTTTTTAAATCTGATCCTCTGCTGCTTTATGCCGCCGGACAATGGATCCAGCCTTGCCATGTGGCGCGCATACCATGAAAAGGAACAGGTCGACATTGCTGTAATCGGTTCGTCTCTTGCCTCCTGTTCACTGCCGGAGGACGAATTGTCTGCAGCAACAGGAAAGACCGTCAGCCTGATGGCGACAAACGCTCAAAGCTGGGATATGTCAAAAATCGCACTCGAAACTCTCCTGCGCGAGCACACGCCGGAGAGGGTCATACTTGTAATGGATCTTGCCAACATGACCGGAGATCCTTTTCCCAAGGCGCAGAAAGCTTTTTTCTACGCCGAGCTGCAAACAGCCTCGCTCAAGGATGTACCCGTCGAATTTCTTCGCCATATAACAAACCGGGACAATTTTACAACAGACGGTTCGCTGAATGCATTTTTTCCGTGGCAGAGCGGCGGATGGCCGACTGACTGGCCGGTCACTATCCGGCAGAAGGCGGACAGTGCCTATAAGCGCCTGTCTGCACGCATTGCACACCGTCAGGATAACGGCTACGATGCAGTTGTAGATTTCAACACCATCGGAAACCAGAATACCTGGAACTCGACATCTCATGATTTCCAACAGCTGCATATTGATGAGCTTACAGACATGATGACACTGTGTCAGGAAAAAGGCGTTCCGCTCATGGTCATCTCTGCGCCCAAAACGACGCTGGATGTCATCAGCTATCAAACCTATTTTGAGGACTATGCCTACTTCAAGCAGCTCTGTGCGCAGTACGGTGCTGCCTACTATGATTTCAACCTCGCCAAGCCGGAGTTGTTCATGAGCGTTGAGCCGGACTATTACAGTGACCAAACCCACATGAATCGAACTGGCGGCCGTGCGTTCTGTCAAAGCATGGCCGCATTTCTCGACTTGCTGGAGCATGGACAGGATGTAGAAAGTCTTTTTATAACGCCGGACGAATATTTGGCCAACGCCGATTTCATCACAAATGTGTACATAACCCCGGAGGTACATCCTGACAAGGTCGTTTTGCTTGCCACCTCTTACCAAGGGCCTGCCGTAAAGCCGGAATATGAATTCTGGGCAAAAGGACCAAATGATGCGGATTATCAAAAAATCTCCGATTATTCGGGTCGCACATGGGCAGAGTTCCCGCTTACAGAACAGGGAACCTATCAATTTCGCGTCAATGCGCGCGTTTCCGGTACTGATACTGCGTTTGACCGCTATTATGAATGCTCTGTCGATCGCTGATTTAATGGATGGTGTAGTGTGGAACTGTATTCCTTGAGTTTTGTCCTTCTCGTCACAGTCGGGCTGGTGCTGTATTACACCGTGCTGCGCCGCTACCAGTGGCTTTGCCTGCTGGCGATCAGCCTTGTCTTTTTTGCGGCAAGCGGTTGGCAGGGGATTTTCTTTCTGTTTTTTACCGCACTGACCGTCTGGGGCGGCGGGCTCTGGCTTGCCCGCCTTGACGCCGACTGCGCCGCACGGCGCAAAGCGCCCGGCATCACAAAGGACGAAAAGAAAGCCGTCAAAGCCAAGACACAGCGCCACAAAAAAGGTGTTGTTGCGCTTGTGCTGGTCACAAATTTCTTAGTGCTGGGCTATTTTAAATATTGGTCATATTTTGTACGCCTGCTGGCTGGTGCGGTGGCGGCCACCGCACCCTCGGCGCTGGGGCTGGTCATGCCGCTCGGCATCAGCTTTTACACCTTTCAGGCGATTGGTTATCTGATTGACTGCTTCCGCGGCCGCCACCCGGCTGAAAAGAACCCCGCCCGTTTTCTACTGTTTATTTCATTTTTCCCGCAGCTGATCCAAGGCCCCATCAACCGGTACGGAGCAATGGAGCCCCAACTGACCGCCGCGCATTCTTGGGAGTGGGAGCGCACCAAGCGTGCCCTCTTTGTGATCCTGTTCGGTGCGATGAAAAAGTATGCCATTGCCAACCTGACTGCGCCTACGATTGCCGCGATCCTTGACCGGAACGATCCCACCCTCGCCGGGTCGATGGCACTGCTGGCGATCCTGCTCTATTCGCTGCAGCAGTATGCGGATTTTTCCGGCGGCATCGACATGGTGCTGGGTGTCGCGCAGCTGTTCGGCATTGAGATGATGCCCAACTTCCGCCATCCATATTTTTCCACCTCGCTGGGAGATTTCTGGCGGCGCTGGCATATCTCCCTCGGCGCATGGATGCGTGATTATCTGTTCTACCCGTTCGCGCTGACCAAGCCGATGCAGCGATTCGGCAAATGGGCCACCGGGCACTGGGGCAAGCACTTCGGCCGTGTTTTGCCGGCTGCAGTTGCCAACCTGCTGGTGTTCGCCGTAGTCGGCATCTGGCACGGTCCGCAGGCGCATTATCTTGTATGGGGCCTGTATAACGGTATGGTCATCGCCCTTGCCGATCTGCTCGAGCCTGCCTTCAAAAAAATGAACACCGCCCTGCATATCCCCACCGAGAGCCGTACATGGCATATCTTCCGCATCCTGCGGACCTTCGTCATCGTTAATATCGGCTGGTATTTTGACCGGGTGGGGCTTTCCCTCGGAGCCGCTTATCTGCGCAACACCTTTGTGAGCTTCCGCCCCGAGGCGCTGACTGCTGAGGCTCCCGCCGCCTTTGCCGCTGTCACAGGGCCGGCGTGGGGTATCGTTGTCATCAGCACCATACTGGTCTTTGTTCACAGCCTGATTGCAGAGCTGGGCCGCGAGCCGTATACAGAGGTTCAGCGGCTGCCGCTTGCCTTGCGCTGGGGTCTTTACTACCTTGTAATGTTTCTGGTCACCCTCAGCTTCATCTGCGTGACCGAGACCTCCGGTTTCCTTTACGCAAACTTCTAAGAAAAGAGATTTTATATGCAGACCAATATTCTGGATTGGCTTGAAGCTACTGCAGCCCATACTCCGGATGGCACCGCTATCGGCGATGCGCAGCAGGACTACACCTGGGCGCAGCTGGCAGAAAACGCCCGCCGCGCCGGCAGCTTTCTGGCCGGTCATACCGCGCCGCGCTGCCCGGTCGCATTCTATCTGGAAAAATCCGCGCCGGTTTTCGCCGCAATGCTCGGCACTGTCTATGCGGGCTGCTGCTATTCCGTGCTGGACACCCGCCAGCCTGCCGCCCGCACACAGCAGGTGCTGAACACCCTGCAGCCGTGCCTGCTCATCACTGACCGCGACCATGCGGACGCCGCCGCGGCGCTCGGCTATTCCTGCAGCGTTTACCTGCTGGAGGATCTGCTCACAGCAGCGGTACAGCCTTCGCTGCTGGCTGCACGCCGTGCGCAGGCTGTGGATGTAGACCCGCTGTACATCAACTTTACAAGCGGCAGCACCGGCGTTCCCAAGGGGGTCACGGTCAGCCACCGCTCGGTGCTGGACTTTATCCCGCAGTTTGCCGCCATCTTTGGCATAAAAGCGCAGGATATTCTCGGCAATCAGGCTCCGTTTGACTTTGATGTTTCAGTCAAGGATCTCTACACCGCCTTATACACCGGTGCCAAGGTGCAGATCATTCCGCGTGCCTATTTCAGCCAGCCCACCAAGCTGATGGACTATCTGGCAGACCATGCGGTCACAACGCTGGTCTGGGCTGTCAGCGCGATGTGCTTTGTCTCGATCATGAATGGCTTCGGCTACCGCGTGCCTACCGCAATACGGCAGGTGTTATTCAGCGGCGAGGTCATGCCCATAAAGCATCTCAACAAATGGAAGGCCGCCCTGCCGCAGGCCCGTTTCGTAAACCTCTACGGCCCTACTGAGATCACCTGCAACTGCACCTACTACATCCTGCCGGATCGTGCCTTTGCCCCGGAGGAGGTGCTTCCCATCGGACACGCCTTCCCCAATGAAAAGGTGTTTCTATTGGACGAAAACGACCGCCTTGTCACCGAGCCCGGCCAGGCAGGGGAGTTGTGTGTCTCCGGCACGGCGCTGGCGCTTGGCTACTACGCCGACCCGGCCCGCACGGCGCAAGCCTTCACCCAAAATCCGTTGAACACCCGCTGGTATGAGCGCATCTATCGCACAGGCGACCTTGCACGCTGCGATGCGGCGGGGGAGTTCTATTACATAGGCCGCAAGGATTTTCAGATCAAGCACATGGGTCATCGCGTAGAGTTGGGCGAGATCGAGGCCGCAGCCATGCGCTGCGATGCTGTGACGCGCGCCTGCTGCATCTTTGATGCAGAGAAGCAGCGGCTGCACCTGTTCTATACCGGAAGCTGCGAGAAAGCGGCCCTGCTGGCCTCGCTCAAAGCAGCCCTGCCGCCCTTTATGCAGCCGAACACGGCCCTGCAGCTGGACGAGCTGCCGATGAACAAAAACGGCAAGATCGACCGCACGGCACTGGCCGCACTGACCAAAAAAGGAGCCCGAAAATGACAGATGCCATTTTGCAGCAGCTTGCGGCCGCCTACGGCACGCCGACCTTTGTCTTTGATGTGGATGCCCTGCAGGCGCGTGTGCGCGCCATACAGACGGTTTTCGGCCCGGACATTAAGCTCTGCTATTCCATCAAGGCCAATCCGTTTTTGCTGCCCGCCATGTCCGCCGTCACCGCGCGGCTGGAGGTATGCAGCCCCGGCGAGTTGTCCGTATGCGAGAGCCTGCAGGCAGCGGATGCGCGTGTCATCTATTCCGGCGTCAACAAAACACCTGCCGACATTGCCCGTGCCGTCGCAGACGGTGCCGGAAGCTACACCGCAGAATCCCTTTTGCAGGTCCGCTATCTGCAGGAGGCTGCCCGCGCGGCGGGCCGCCGTCTGCCTGTGCTGCTGCGGCTGAACGCCGGCAGTCAGTTCGGCATGTCGAAGCAGGATCTTTTTTCCGCCTTAAAAAACCGCGCAGAAACACCGGATCTTGACTTTATCGGCATTCACTATTTTGTCGGCACCCAGCGCAAAAAGCTGACCTCCCAGCAAAAAGAGCTGACCATGCTGCAGGCGCTTTATGATGAGATCGAGCAGACCTTCGGTCTGCGCCTGCCGGAGCTGGAATACGGCCCCGGCCTGCCTGTGCCGTACTTTGACGGCGATGACTTCACCGACACCCTTGCCCCTGCCAGAGCCCTCGCCCCTGCACTGCAGCAGGCTGCAGGGTGGGCGCACCTGACTGTTGAGATGGGCCGCTTTTACACCGCCGAATGCGGCTTTTACCTGACAACCGCCATGGACTGCAAGGATCATGACGGCCAGCACTACTGCATTGTGGACGGCGGCATGAACCACCTGAACTATCTGGGACAGATCATGGGAATGAAGCGCCCGCACCTGCGCCATTTTGCCGCGCAGCAGGGGACGCAGCAGGACTGGACACTCTGCGGCAGCCTGTGTACGACCAATGATGTTCTGGTGCGCAGCATCTCCCTGACCGGGCTGCAGCCCGGCGACCTGCTCGTCTTTGAAAATGCCGGTGCCTACTCTGTCACAGAGGGACTGGGCCTTTTCCTCAGCCGCGACCTGCCGCAGATCGTTCTGTGGCAAAACGGTGCGCCGCAGCTTGTCCGCGCCCTCACACCAACTCACCCCCTCAACACCCCGTTGGGGGATATGTAAACTAAAAAGGAGCATTATTATGGAACAATTACTGGAAATCCTGAGCGAGATCAAGGAGGATGTAGATTTCACGACCTGCACCACGCTGATCGATGACGGCATTCTCGATTCCTTCGACATCCTGCAGATCATCTCCGCACTGAATGAAGCGTATGACATCTCTATCCCCGCCTCTGAGATCATGCCGCAGAACTTCAACAGTGCTGAGTCCCTTTACAAGATGGTGGAGCGCCTGCAGGAAGATTGACGGAAAACGCTTGCATTTATCCGGGACTTATTGTATAATACTAAAAGCGGACAGGGCTGAATTGCGCTGTTTCGCGTACAGATGCAGGTCCCGCGCGTGGGCAGCCTGTGAACCATGTCAGGCGGGGAACCGAGCAGCATTAAGCGGTGCTTGCACAGTGCCGCGGTCAAGCCTGCATCTGTACGCAAAGCAGCGCAGCCGCGTGCTCTGCCCGCTTTATTTGTATCTTAACGGGAGGTGGGCAGATGTACCGCGCCTTATACCGCAAATGGCGCCCCCAGCGCTTTGCAGATGTTGTCGGCCAGACAGCCATCGTCACAGCCCTGCAAAACCAGATCGCAGCGGGCCGCATCGGCCATGCGTATCTGTTCACCGGCACCCGCGGCACCGGCAAAACGACCTGCGCCAAGATCTTCGCCAAGGCGGTCAACTGTCTGGATACCTCCAGCCCTGACCCCTGCGGCGAATGTGAGATCTGCAAGGGTATCGACTCCGGCGCTGTCATGGACATCATCGAGATGGACGCTGCCTCCAACAACGGCGTTGACGACATCCGCGACCTGCGGGACGAGGTGGCGTATCTGCCCTCGGTCTGCAAGTACAAGGTCTATATCATTGACGAGGTCCACATGCTCTCCACGGCAGCCTTCAATGCACTGCTGAAAACGATGGAGGAGCCGCCCGAGCATGTCATCTTCATTCTGGCAACGACCGAGGTTCAGAAGGTCCCTGTCACGATCCTGAGCCGCTGTCAGCGGTACGATTTCACCCGTATCACGGCAGATGACATTGCCAAACGCCTGCTTTATGTAGCCGGGCAGGAAAAAATCGATCTGGACGAAAACGCCGCACAGCTGATTGGCCGCCTGGCCGATGGTGCCATGCGTGATGCACTGTCTATACTCGACACCTGCGCCGGTGTGGATAATAAGGTAGATGAAGCGCTGGTACGCCGAATGGCAGGCGTCACAGACAGGGGATACCTGTTTGAGATCAGTGATGCGATCGCAGCCGGGGATTCGGTTGCCGCGCTTGAAAAGATTGCCGCCCTGCGCCAGCAGAGTGTTGACATGCGGCGCCTCTGCATAGAGCTTGCCGGTCATTACCGAAACCTGATGCTCAGCGCCCTGCCGGGCGGCACGGCACTGCTGGCCGGTATCTCTCCCGAGGAGGAGGCTGCCTACAATCAGCGCCAGAATTTCCCGCAGGGCGATGCCATCCGCGCCATCAACGCCTTCGGCTCCGCACTTGAGAAGATGAGCCGCGGCACCGACCAGCGCATCGAACTGGAGCTGGCTGTCTTTTCGTTGACGCAGCCGGAGATCACTGCCGCCGCCCCTGTTGTGGTACAGCAGGTCGCGGCCTCCGCAGCACCGCAGGCCTTTGCATCCGCACCGCCTGTGCAGCCGGCTGCTACCATCGTGCCCCCGGTTGCGCAGTCAAGCGCTGTACCTGCTGCTTCGGCTGAGCCGGATGATCTGCCGCCGCCCATTGATGACGACCCGCCGTTCCTGCAGCCCGAGTTAAGACCCGCGCCCCAACAGACCGTGCCGGCCGCACAGTCCGCTGTCCCTAAGCCCGCACCGCGCAAAGCGGAGGCGGCGCGGTCTGTCGGCCCGCTGGAGCCGTTCGGCTTCTGGCCTGCTGTGCTGTCCGACCTTGAAGAGAATGATGCCATGCTGATTTCTTTTCTGCGGGGCACAAAAGCCTACTGTGACGGAAAGCGTGTGCTGTTTGAATGCAGCGATGCCTTCCGGGATTATATCCGCAGCAACCGCGAGGTCAGCAAGCGGCTGAAAGAAGCGATTTACCGCGTTTCCAAAACCAAGTACAGCATCGGCCCTTATGAAGAGCCGAAAGCCGCCGAAAACGGCAGCCCCGCTGTCAGCCTGGATGAAACCCTGCACACCATGCAGGCGCTGGGCGTTGACCTGAAAATCATTGACAAGTAAATTTATTTGGAGGAAAAACCTATGAAAGCAAGACTGCCCAAAGGCTACGGCCGTCCCGATCCCAACGCCATGATGCGTCAGGTCCAGAAGATGCAGGATGATATCCGCGCCAAACAGGAGGAGCTGGAGGCCAAGGAATATACCGGCACCGCCAGCGGTGAGATGGTCACTGTCACGATGAACGGCAAGCACGAGATCACCGCCGTCAAGATCAAGCCTGAGGCTGTTGATCCGGACGATATCGAGATGCTGGAGGACCTCATCGCAGCTGCTGTCAACAGCGCTTCTTCTGCGGTTGACAAGGACTCCGAGGAGGAAATGTCCAAGATGACCGGCGGTCTGAACATCCCCGGCCTGGGCTGAGAGGCACACCATGTTTCAAAAAACGGAGCCGCTGGAAAATCTGGTTGACCAGTTCGCCCGGTTTCCCGGTATCGGCCGCAAAAGCGCCGTGCGGATGGCTTATCAGGTCATGTCCATGCCTGCGGAACAGGCGATGGAGCTGGCCCAGGCTATCGAGCACGCCAAAAAGGATCTGCACCGCTGCCGTATCTGTCAAGACTTCACCACAGGTGATGTCTGCAAGATTTGTTCGTCCCAAAAACGGGACCGCAGCATGATCTGCGTGGTGGAATCCCCCCGCGACATCAAGGCCATCGAGCGTACCCATGAGTATAATGGTCTGTACCATGTACTGCACGGCGCAATCTCGCCCATGGACGGTATCGGTGCCGATCAGCTCTGCATCAAGGAGCTGCTGGCCCGCCTGAATGACACCGTCAAGGAGGTCATTATGGCCACCAGTCCCACGGTCGAGGGGGAAGCCACCGCCATGTATATCGCCAAGCTTATCAAGCCGCTTGGCGTCAAAACGACCCGCCTTGCCTACGGCCTGCCTGTCGGCTCCAGTCTGGAATATGCCGATGAAACCACCCTTTACCGCGCCATGGCAGGCCGCGGCGAGCTGTGACACAATTTTTCTTGACTTTTAAGCGCAGGTGCGCTACAATGAGTATCCTGCCAGTGCAAAGGAGGTGTACCCATGGCTGAGGACAAAAGTGGGAAAAAAATGATTGCCGTCAACCGTGAGGTACGCCATGAGTACTTTGTGATCGAGGCGTTGGAGACTGGTATCGAGCTGGTCGGCACCGAGGTCAAAAGTCTGCGCGCCGGCGGGGTAAACCTGAAGGATTCCTGGGCCGATATTGACGATGGAGAGCTGATTGCAAAGGGCATTCACATCAGCCCTTACGAGCAGGGAAACATCTTCAATAAAGATCCGCGCCGCCCGCGGCGTTTGCTGGCACACAAGGCAGAGATCCGCCGTCTGAGCCAGCAAATCAAGCTGCAGGGATACACGCTGGTTCCGCTGTCGCTCTATTTCAAAAAAGGTCGCGTCAAGCTGGAACTGGGCCTGTGTAAGGGCAAAAAGCTGTATGACAAGCGTGCGTCTGCTGCGGCGCGCGATGCCAAGCGCGATATTGACCGCGCCATAAAAACGCAGCGATAAGGTTGTTTTCACTTCACTTTCCCGGTGGGGGACACCCCACCGAATATGCGGGGCTGTAATGGTTTCGACGGGGAGAGAGAGGCGTGAGCAGCGGGCCGTGGCGGTGACCCACGATAAAAGCGCCAACTTAAATTAACTGACAACAATTATCCTGTTGCCGTAGCTGCCTAATTAGGCGCTACCGTCCTGCCTGTGTTAGTACCGCATAGGGTCAGGGCGTCGATTAGGTACTGAACGTGAACGGGCTTAAGCTTTGCGGCCCGGCATGAATTTATGAAGCTACCAAGGTGTAGTGCGTGTGTGCTCGCCCGCACCAAGGGAAATCCAATAAACACACTGCGCCCGGAGATACTCTAACCGATTTCTTTTCGGACACGGGTTCGACTCCCGTCAGCTCCACCATAAAAAGCAGCGTAGATTCGTTGGAATATACGCTGTTTTTATTTTTAGATATTTCTTCAAAATAGGTGTTGACATTTCACTCTCGATTCGCTATAATAATTAAGCTGACTTGAGACAGCCCGGTTCGACCGGGTGTAGCGCAGTTTGGTAGCGCGCTTGAATGGGGTTCAAGAGGCCGTGAGTTCGACTCTCGCCACTCGGACCAGACAATGGGCTGTGACAATCAGCAAAATCGCTGAGCCGTTTTGGTTCAGCGATTTTTTATTTTGATTCTGTTCTGCATATTTTTTCAAAATAGGTGTTGACATTTCGCTCTCGATTCGCTATAATAATTAGGCTGACTTGAGACAGCCCGGTTCGACCGGGTGTAGCGCAGTTTGGTAGCGCGCTTGAATGGGGTTCAAGAGGCCGTGAGTTCGACTCTCGCCACTCGGACCAAGCATTGGGCTGTAGCAAGCAGCAGAACACCCGCCGGAGTGTCTCCGGCGGGTGTTTTTTTACATCTGTAAGCCGTAGTCCTGCAGGCACTGCATCAACCCGGTCTGTAAATCGGAGAAGCCGCATCCTGCCGCTGCGCGAAGCTTACCGCCATTCATTCGCAGGCTGCGCTTCCAATCCTGCTTTTCTATGTCTGGGCGTATATTCAGCTGTTCGCAGGCGCGCAGTGCCGTTTCATACATATCGCAGTCATTTTCGCTGCCGAAATTATAAATACCTCCCGGCAGCTCCATAACCTGCGTCAGCTTTTCAACGGCCTCGCGCACATAGGTGATGCCACGATAGTCATGGCAGGAGAATCGCACCGTCTGCTGCCTCATAGCCGCAGTGAGCAGGTTCAGCACAAAATTTCCGCGTATCGGCAGGCCGTACCCCGGCAGATCATACATCCAGGTCGCACGCAGCATCACGGCATCAGGCAGGGCAGACAGCACCCGCTGCTCAGCCTCCCACTTGTGGCGTCCGTAGACATTTGCAGGGCAGAGCGGCTGTTCCTCTGCAAACGGACCGTTTTCGTTAAGGCCCGTGTACACCTGATCGGAGCTGAAGCATATCAGCTTTGCCCCTACGCGTTTTGCCGCCTGTGCCATCCAAAGCGGGAGCAAAACATTCGCGCGGTAGGATTCCTCAGGATGATTTTCACTGTAACCCGTGTCTGAAATCGCCGCCGTATGCAGGATCACATCGGGCTGTGTTCGGCAGATATGCTCCTGTACTGCTGTTTCGTTTGCTGCGGCGAGCATTCCTTTCGGAAAGCTGCACAGCTCATACCGATCGGCCAGTTGGGTCATGATACGTGCCCCCACAAAGCCGCCCGCACCGGAAACCAGAACCTTTTTCATAAGACGCCCTCCGAATCGTACATAGCTTGCCTTTATTGTACCGTTTTTGCCCGCCCCGTGCAAGCTGCTTGACAAATTTTGCGGCATTGTGTATACTATTTTCTACTAAAACACAGTGTGGATTTTTACAGTTCCGATACTACTTTTCGCCACACAATGACCCGTGCAAGCCGGTCATTGTGTGGCTTTTTCTATGCGATTTTTGTGCAAAAAAAGGAGCGCACGCGTATGAACGATACCTTTATGAAAGAAAAACCTGTATTTCCGCTGCTGACTAGCATGGCATTGCCCATGGTCGCTTCCATGCTGGTCAGTGCGCTGTACAACATTGTGGACAGCCTGTATGTGGCCCGCATCAGCGAGGAGGCTATGACAGCCCTCTCGCTGGTCTATCCTGTGCAGAACTTCATCAACGCCGTTGCCATCGGCTTCAGCATCGGCATCAGCGCGTTGATCTCACTGCATCTGGGGGCCGGCAATCAGGAGAAGGCCGACACCGCCGCGACGCACGGCATGGTGCTGTCCCTGCTGCACGGCATCATTGCCTCCGTTGCCGGTATTGCTGTCATACCGCGTTTCCTGCGCAGCTTCACTACGGATGAAACCGTTATTGCGCTGGGGCTGACCTATGCGCGCATCGCGTTTCTCTTTTCTGTTATCATCATGGCTGCTATGGCTTTTGAAAAGATATTTCAAGCTGTAGGCTGCATGAAGATCACAATGGCAGGGCTGTCGCTCGGCTCTGTCTGCAACATTATTCTGGACCCATTGCTCATCTTCGGCATCGGCCCCTTCCCGGAGATGGGAATTGCAGGTGCCGCACTGGCTACCGGCATCGGTCAGATGATGCAGGTGGTGTTCTATCTCATCGTCTATTTTGTCCGGCCGATTCCCGTACATCTGCGCCGCAGCTGCCTGCATTTCAACCCCAGAATGGGACTGCAGCTTTACTCGATCGGCGTGCCCGCCGTTTTAAATCTCGCACTGCCGTCGGTGCTCATCACCTTTCTTAATTCTCTGTTGGCCTTCTATTCGCAGAGCTATATCGTTGTGCTGGGCATCTATTATAAATTACAGACCTTCCTGTATCTGCCGGCAAACGGCATCGTGCAGGGGCTTCGCCCCATCATCGGCTATAACTACGGTGCCGGGGAGTATGGCCGTGTCAAAAAGGTCTACCGCACTGCCATGGCCATGTGCGCCGCCATTATGGCCGCCGGCACGCTGCTATGCCTCGTCTTGTCGGAGCAGCTGATGGGGTTGTTCAGCACTAACGTTGAAACCATTGCCATCGGCACGACGGCGCTGCGCATCATCTGCACGGGCTTTCTGGTATCCACGATTTCGGTTGTTGTCTCCGGCTCTCTGGAGGGGCTTGGCAAGGGGATAGAGTCTCTGGTGATTTCCCTGTGCCGCTACATTGTTGTCATCATGCCACTGGCCTGGCTGTTTTGTCACTTTGCAGGCGCAGACGGTATCTGGCATGCCTTCTGGCTGACAGAGTTTTTGACGGCTGCCATCTCGCTGGTGGTTTACCACAAAAGCGTAAAGCTCAACAGAATATAATCGCCCAAGCGCCACACACACACGCCTCGTGTGGTAAAGCAAAAAAAAGCCGGTGCCCTCCCATTTGGGAAAGCACCGGCTTTCAGTGTTTATGCCTGCTCCTGCACATAGCGGATGAACGCATCACGCTCCGCTGTGGAGCGGACGACCGCTGTATACATCTGGTCGCCCATGTCCAGACGCAATGCCTGCGGGATGCGCCCACACATCTTGATCCGGCTGCCGTATCGCGCCAGGATCTGGGCGTGGGTGTGCTTGTACTGGTGGCAGTCGCGGCGGCCAGCGTAGACACAGAAATACTTGTGGCCATTCAGGTCCAGACTGCGCACCTCATCATAGCATACCATGTCCGCCCAGATCTGGTAGCAGTCCACAGAGTTGGCATAGTTGATCATATCGGGGGTGTAACCGCCTGCCGGACGCATATTGACCTCAAGTGCCACATAATCGCCCTTTTTGCCAAGGCCCGGCTTATCCTCGTTCAGCTGGAAAAACTCACAGTGGAAAAACCGGCTTTTAGCGCCAAATGCCTTGATCGTGCGGAAGCCCACATCCTTGAGCGCCGCAGGAACCGTTTTCTGCGTCCAGTAGCTCAAATCGCCATTCTGACTGACGATATCCAGCATCGGGGTGGGGAACACATTGGAGGTGTAGAACAGCGGCACACAATGGCTGTCGGCCACGCCGTCAAAGCTGACGATCGTACCGTTGATATACTCCTCCATAATGTACTGCACCGCATGGGGCTCGGCATAGAATTTTTTCAGCTCTGAGAAGTTCTTCAGCTTATAGGTAGCCTCGGCACCGCAGCCGTTATCCGGCTTGACGATAACAGGGTAGCCTACCTCCTTGATAAACGCCCGGGCCGCCGCGAGAGTGCTGACCATGTGGTGGCGTGCCACCGGCACACCGGCTGCACGGTAGCTTTCCTTCATGCGGCTCTTGTACTTGATGCGCTCGATAAAATCATTCTTTGCACCGGTATTGATATTGAAATCGGTGCGCAGCTGGGCATCCATCTCAAGCCAGTATTCGTTGTTCGACTCAATCCAGTCAATTTTGCCGTAGTGGAAGGTGAAGTAAGCGACAGCGCGCAGCATCTCCTCATAGCTGCCCAGATTATCCACGCGATAATACTCCGTCAGGCAGTGCTTTAGCTCACCGGGAATCTCATCAAACGGTGCATCACCGATGCCAAGCACATTGACACCGTTGCGGTGCAGCCGGTCGCAAAAATTCCAGTAAGTGTTGGGAAAATGCGGGCTGACAAAGATAAAGTTCATCGGGTTCTTCAACTTCCTCTCTCAAAAGATGCGCATATGCCGTTTATACAAAGCGGTTCTGTTCACGGCTGTACTCATAGCCGATCTCTGCAAGCGCCGCACAAAGCGCCTGCCGGTCCGCCTGCTCACGGTCGCAGAAAGCATCCAGTGAGGCATCACGGTCGCGCAGCTGGGTATTCACATAGCTCAGCAGCATAATCGGGTCATGGGGGAGCATGGGTCTACCTCCTAAAAATTCCATAAAAAAGAGAAAAAGCCGGTCACACGATGTGACCGGCATTTTTTCCTTCCAATCAGACCGCGCGGGTAACTTTACCAGAGCGCAGGCAGCGGGTGCAGGCGTAGATATACTTCGGGGAACCGTCCACGATCGCCTTCACGCGCTTGACATTGGGGTTCCAGGTACGGTTGCTCCGACGATGAGAGTGAGAAACCTTGATACCGAACGTGACACCCTTGCCACAGCAAGAACATTTGGCCATAATGCTTGCACCTCCTTTTCAATAGCTTTAACAGTATAGCGTATATGTGCAGAAAATGCAAGAGTTTTTGAAGAAAAAAATTCAGTTTTTTTCATAATTTTGCGTTTTTGTCTGAATCCGGCGCTAAATATTGTGTTTTGCGGCCCTGCGGGGCTTGTCTTGCCGCGGTTTCTACGATATAATAGAAAAGAATTTTAATGGGGTGGTGTTGGCTTTTGAACGGACTGTTGTCTCCGGCGCGGATCGTGCAGTATCTGCTGCGTGCCGTGGTAGTGCTGATTGCGATCCCATTTCATGAATCCGCCCATGCACTGGCCAGCCATCTTCTGGGGGATGATACCGCCGTGCGGGCCGGGCGTCTGTCGATGAACCCGATGCACCACTTTGACCCGCTTGGTGCGCTCTGCATGCTGGTGGGCGGTGTCGGCTGGGCCAAGCCTGTATCGATCAACCCGTACAATTATAAAAATCCAAAGCTCGGCATGGCGCTTTCCGCCGCTGCCGGGCCGGCCAGCAATTTTCTGCTTGCGTGGGTGTCGATGATCCTGTACAAGCTCTGCTGGTACAGCGGGCTGGGGCAGACGCTGCCTGCTCTGTTGATGTTCTTTTATTATATGGTTGCCATGAATCTGAGTCTCGGCGTTTTCAACCTGCTGCCGGTGCCGCCCTTTGACGGCAGCCGCATCGCGCTGCTGTTCCTGCCGCAGAGGCTCTACTTCAAGGCCATGAAATATGAACGGTACATTATGCTGACCGTTCTGGCACTTGTATTTTTGGGCCTGTTGGATATACCGCTGTCGTGGCTTGTAAACGGCATGTGGCGGCTGATGCTGCAGCTGACAGGCTTTGTGGAATTGTTGTGGGGGTATTGATTTTTTGCCGGAAATTCTGACATTCAAGATAGAAGATTTTGAGGGCCCGCTTGATTTGCTGCTCTATCTGGTGGGCAAAAATAAGATGAACCTCTATGACATCAACATCATGGCGCTGATCGAGCAGTACACAGCCGCCATCCGGGAGATGCAGCAGGACAGGATGGAGGTATCCAGCGAGTTTATCGATATGGCCGCCCATCTGGTACAGATGAAAAGTGCCCTGCTACTGCCCCGCAGCCCCGAGGCTGAGCGGATGAAGGCCGAGCTTACCGGCCGCCTGATCGAGTACAGCGCCTGCAAGGAGGTTGCCGCCCAACTGGGCAGCCGTGCCCGGGATCTATACACCGCAGCGCGCGAGCCGATGCCGCTTGTCGGCGCTGCCGAGTATACCCGCCGCCATGACCCGAACTGGCTGGTGCAGGCCTGGTTCAACCTGATGGGCCGCAGCACCCGCAAGCGGAAGCCCACACAGGAAAAGTTTGAGCCGCTGGTCACAGCGCCCTTTGTCTCCGTTGCAAGCCGTGTTTCCCACATGCTGCGCGGGCTGCTCAAGGGTCGTTTGCAGAAGATGGGCGAGCTGTTCAGCCGCGAGGAGAGCCGCAGCACGAATGTTGCCACCTTCTTGGCCCTGCTGGAGCTGATCCGCGCCGGCCGCGTTCAGGTGGATGACAGCGGCGCCCTGCAGCTTGACCGCACACACCGCAGAAGAAAGGACAAAACGCAATGACAGAACGACAGGAGCTTGGCTCGCTGGAAGCCATGCTGTTTGCCCATGCGGAGCCGGTGGAAACCGCCCGCCTGGCGGACGCTCTGCGGCTGGACACAGACGAAACAGCCGAGCTGCTGCTAAAGCTGCAAAAACGGCTTGACGAGCAGGAGAGCGGCATGGTACTCCTGTTTTTTGAGCCGGACCGCTGGCAGATGACGACCCGCCCGTATTACGGCGAGATGGTCAAGCGGATTCTCGACACCCGCCGTAATGCGCCGCTTTCACCCGCAGCGCTTGAGGTACTGGCCGTCATCGCCTACAACCAGCCTGTGTCCCGCAGCTTTATTGAGCAGGTCCGCGGCGTAGATTCCTCATCCACCGTCACAAAGCTGCTTGATAAGGGCTTGATCGAGGAGGCCGGCCGTCTGGATCTGCCGGGCAAGCCGGTTGCCTTTCAGGTCACCGACACCTTTTTGCGCGTGTTTGGGCTGGGCAGCCTCAATGACCTGCCGCCGCTGCACGGCGAGGTGCAGGAGGAGCCCGCCCCCGAAGCCGACGGCGATGCCGAGCAGCTGGAATGGAAGTGATTGCCGATGGCTGTTCTCTTGTTTATCCTGCGGCTGATTGGCTGGATACTGCTGGCGCTGCTGGTTATCCTGCTCGCCGCGCTCGTTCTGCCGCTGGGGATACGGGTTTCCTACCATCCCGGCAGCCTGCAGGTCAGGGCGTATTACGGGCCGCTGCAGTTTACGCTTTGGCCGCGGGGCGGCGCGGGCAGTGCCCCTGCAGCGCCGCAGCCTGCGGCCGCCCCCGCACCGCCCGCAGGCACATCGGCAGCTACAGAAAGAAAGACGCCGCCTGCTGCCACAGCAAGCAAACCGAGCGCCCCGCCTGCTACAAAGGCTGCCGCACCGCACACATTGCCTGAGTCGGCAGCTACCCCGCAGCCCGGCGGCGCTGACTCAGCGCCGCCGGAGCCTGAAAGCACACCCCCGAAGGGCTCACTGCCCTTCGGCATCTCGGAGCATATCAGCGCAGCCCGGCAGCTTCTGTCCGATGACCCGATGGCCTTCGCCAGCTGCATGCTGGACCACACTGGCTGGCTTGGCAGGCTGTGTCTGCGCACGCTGCGTGTGACGCATCTGGATATTTTCTGGACGGTTCACGCCGGTGAAGCCGCTGCGACCGCTGCACTTTACGGCGCAGAGATGGCGCTGGCCAACAATCTGCTGGCCTTTGTGCAGCAGCATGTCCGGCTGCAGAGCGACCGCCTTTGGCTGGAGCCTGATTTCACCGGGCAGCGGGCAGGGGAGCGAAGCATTTCGTTTTCACTCAAATCCTGCGCGGGCGTGCTGCTCTGGCTCCTTCTGCGGCTGCTGCACCGCCTGTGGAAAGACCCGCAGCTGCAGCCTGCACACACATCGTAATTCGTTGGTTTCTATATAAAAGGAGGAATTTTCCATGGCTGAGCATCCTATTCAGGGCCTGATGGGCGTTACGATCGAGAAGATCCGCGACATGGTCAACTCAGAGACCATCATCGGCGACCCCATCCATGTCGATGATACCACCATCATTCCCGTTTCCCGCGTCACCTTCGGATTTGCATCCGGCGGCTCCGATGTGGGACCCGCCTCCAGCAAGCAGATGTTCGGCGGCGGCAGCGGCGCAGGCGTCTCGGTCACGCCGGTCGCGTTCCTCGTTGTCTCCAACGGCAATGTGCGCACCGTCCAGCTGGTGGAGAAGGTCTCCGCCGTGGACAATGTGATCGCCTCCCTGCCGGAGCTGGTCGACAAGGTTGCCGCACTGATCAAAAAAGAAAAGCCGGGCGCTGATAAGCCCGCTGAATAAGGAGTATATTGAATGGCAGAATACAGAGTGCAAAAAGTGCTGGCTGATCAGGGCATCTGCTCCCGCCGTGAGGCGGAGCGCCTGATCGCAACGGGCAAGGTCAAGGTCAACGGCCACCCCGTCACCTTAGGTGACAAGATGGACCCCGACTACGACAAGGTCATGATCGATGGCAAGACCGTCCGCATCGTGCGCAAGCGCCAGTACACCTACATCATGCTGCACAAGCCGCGCGGCTATCTGACCACCCGCGCGGATGACCGCGGCCGCAAGACCGTCATGGAGCTGGTGGCCGATGTGCCCGCCATGCTGCGTCCCGTGGGCCGTCTTGACAAGGACAGCGAGGGACTGCTGCTCATGACCGATGACGGTGCCTTTATCAATATGCTGACCCACCCGTCCGGCGGTGTCGGCAAGCTGTACCGCGTAACGGTCAACCCCCGCGCCACTGAACAGCAGATCATCGAGATGTCCAGCGGCGTTGTGCTGGATGACGGCGTCAAGACGCAGCCCTGTGTCATCCATGTAGTCGTGGACGAGCCGGGCCGCAGCGTGTTGGAGATCACTCTGCATGAGGGCCGCAACCGCCAGATCCGCCGCATGTGCTCCGCAGTCGGCCTGCAGGTCGTGCGCCTGCGCCGCAGTGCCGAGGGTCCCGTCAAGCTTGGCATGCTGCAGCCCGGTGAGTACCGCGAGCTGAAAAAGAGTGAGATCAACGCTCTGCGCAATGCCGCCATGAAATCCACCGCCAAGGGGTCTGCCCGCCCCGCTGCCCCGGCGAAACGCCCCGGCCCCCTGAAAAAGCGCAGCAATTCCGACTGAAAAATGCAGAAAATTCTAAAAATATGCAAACTTCCACTTGTGAAAATATTAAAATCGTAGTATAATTCAGTCAAATGGCGTTTTTTTGTGAAGCAATTTTATAAAAAACAGTCAGTTTTACCATAGGAGGAACCTGTATGGCAGCAAATAAGCCCGGCAAGGCAGAGATCCTTGCAGCATTTTTTGATGACGGCACCTACTCGCCGCTGTTTACCGATGGCGCAGTAAGTGCTGCTTACGGCTGTGCAAACGGCCAGAACGCCTATGTCGTATTTGAGGACGGCTCTCCCGTCGGTGTGCAGGATATTGAGAAGAATATCCGCGTGCTGGAGATGGCCGCCGAGACCGGTGCGCCGGTCGTGACCTTCTACGACTCCACGGGTGCCAAGCTGGAGGGCGGCCTTGCACTGCTCAACGCTAACGCCCGCCTGACCGCTGAGATCGCACGCGTTTCCGGTGTCGTGCCGCAGATTGCCGTTGTCACCGGCACCTGCGCGGGCACCAACGCCATCAACGCCGCCTCCGCAGATGTCTGCGTCATGGCTGAGGACGCCGAGCTGTTCCTGAACGCTCCGTTCAATGCCGAGGACAAGGTTGCCAACGCCGGCTCTGCCGCATTTGCTGCCAAGGCCGGTGTCGCCGCCGTCACCGCAGCAGACGCAGTTGCCGCCGCCAAGCAGGCTGCTTCCATCGTTGCCCTGCTGCCTGCCAACAATCTGGCCGGCCCCGCACTCTTCGACTTTGCCGCCCCCTCCAAGGCTCTCGACCTTGTGAAGTACACCGCCGCTGACGCTGTCGCCGCACTGGCTGACGAGGGCAGCGCTGTGGAGCTGTACGCCGGTTACGGCAAGAACATTGTCACCGCTCTGGCCACCATCAACGGCAGCGCCGTTGGCATTGTTGCCACCGAGAAGAAGGCTCTGTGCCACAAATGCACCGCCAAGGCCGCTCGTTTTGTCCGCCTGTGCGATGCCTACAGCATCCCTGTTGTGACCATCGTCAACACCGAGGGCTTCGGCCGCAGTGAGGGTGACGATGAGGCCGGCGGCATCCGTCAGGCCGCCCGTATGGCCGGTGTCTACGCCGAGGCCACGACTGTCAAGGTTGCTGTTCTGGCCGGTGAGGCTGTCGGCCCCGCCTACACCGTCTTTGCCGCCTGCGCTGACTGGCGCGTTGCCGTGCAGGGCTGCACCGTGGCTCCGCTGGCCCCTGAGGCTGCCGTCACGGTCCTGTACAAGGACGAGATCTTTGCTTCTGACAACATCGTCAACGCCACCAAGGCCAAGGCTGCTGCCTACACCAAGGAGGTCTGCAGCGCCGATGCCGCTGTTGCAAACGGCTCTGCCGACGCCGTTGCCGATGCTGCCACCGCCCGCGCAAGCGTTGCTCAGGCACTGGATATGCTGGTAGGCAAGCGTGCTGTGCGTCTGGCTAAGAAGCACGGCAATATCACCCTGTAATCATCAACCTTGAAATAGGGAGGACATTTCTATGAAAAACCTGATCGTTACCGTTAACGGCGTTGCTTATAATGTCACCGTTGAGGAGGGCACCGGTGCCCCCGTTGCCGCTGCCGCACCTGCTGCTGCCCCCGCAGCCGCCCCGGCTCCCGCCGCTGCTCCTGCACCTGCTGCCGCCCCCGCCGGTGCTGCCGGTGCTGTCTCTGTCACTGCCCCCATGCCCGGCAACATTCTGGATGTCAAGGTCAAGGCCGGTGACTCCGTCAAGGCCGGTGATACCCTGCTGATCCTCGAGGCCATGAAGATGGAGAACGAGATCAGCGCACCGCAGGACGGCACCATTGCCAGCGTCAATGTGCGCAAGGGCGATGTTGTCAACTCCGGCGACCTGCTCATCACGATGAACTAATAGAAAGGCCGGGTGAATTACATTGGCTAAGAAACCCATTAAGATCACTGAGGTCGTCCTGCGCGACGCCCACCAGTCTCTGCTGGCCACCCGTATGACCATGGACGAAATGCGCCCCATCCTGCCCGAAATGGACAAGATCCCGTATTTCTCCGTTGAGTGCTGGGGCGGCGCTACGTTCGACTCCTGCATCCGCTTCCTCGATGAGGATCCGTGGGAGCGCCTGCGCACCCTGCGCAAGGAGCTGCCCCACCAGAAGCTGCAGATGCTGTTCCGCGGCCAGAACATGCTGGGCTACCGCCCCTACGCAGATGACGCTGTTGAGTACTTTGTCCAGAAGTCCGTTGCCAACGGCATTGATGTCATCCGCATCTTCGATGCACTGAACGACCCGCGCAACCTGCAGACTGCCATCAAGGCAGCCAACAAGGAGGGCGCACATGTTCAGGCCTGCATCAGCTATACACTGAGCCCTGTTCATAACAACGAGTACTTTGCCAACTATGCCAAGACTCTGGAGGAGATGGGTGCCGATTCCATCTGCATCAAAGATATGGCCGGCCTGCTGAAGCCCTACACCTGCTATGATCTGGTCAAGGAGCTGAAAGAAACTGTCAAGATCCCCGTTGACATCCACAGCCACTACACCGCCGGTCTTGCCTCTATGTCTATCCTGAAGGGCATCGAGGCCGGTGCCGACATTGTGGATACCGCCATGAGCCCGCTGGCTCTGGGCACCTCTCACATGCCCACCGAGAGTCTGGTCGCCGCCCTGCAGGGCACCGACTACGACACCGGTCTTGACCTGAACCAGCTGAATGTTGTCCGCGCTTACTTCAACAAGCTGCGCGAGAAGTACATTGCCAACGGCCAGATCAACCAGAAGTCCTTGGGCGTTGATGCCAACACCCTGCTGTATCAGGTGCCGGGCGGCATGTTCTCCAACATGCTCAAGCAGCTGAAGGATGCCGGCAAGGAGGACAAGCTTCAGGAGGTTCTGGAGGAAATTCCCCGCGTCCGTGAGGATGCCGGTTATCCGCCGCTGGTCACCCCGACCAGCCAGATCGTTGGCACGCAGGCTGTCTTTAACGTTATCATGGGTGAACGTTACAAGATGGTCACCAAGGAGTTCAAGGGTCTGGTCCACGGCGATTACGGCAAGACCCCTGCGCCCATCAAGAAGGAGTTCAGCGACTTCATCCTGAAGGGTGAGGAGCCTATCACCTGCCGCTTTGCCGACACTCTGGCCCCTGAGATGGATAAGCTGAAGGCTGAGGCCTCCAAGTACGCCATTCAGGAGGAGGATGTCCTGACCTACGCCATGTTCCCGCAGGTCGCTCCCAAGTTCTTCGAGAAGCGCAATGCCCGCCTGCAGGGTGTCGATGCTCTGCACGCCGACTACGAGAACAAGTCTCATCCCGTCTGATTTCTATACAGCCGCTCCCGCTTTGCCGCGGGGGCGGCTTTTTATTTTTGTGGCGCTCACGCAAAAAAACAGGTGAAATTTCGCAAAAAACGACCTCCAGCCTTGCATCTGGCCCCCAAAAATAGTACAATATACATTATATGTGTTTTATGAGGTGTAGGTTATGGTTTTGAGCATGACAGGGTACGGCCGCGCAGGGGCTTTGCTGCATGGCCGTGACATCAAGGTTGAGCTGCGCAGCGTCAATGCGCGCTTTTTTGAGTATTCCTCCCGGCTGCCGCGCTCCTGCGCATTTTTGGATGATCGGCTGAAAAAGCTGGTCGCTGCCAAGGTCAGCCGCGGCAAGGTGGAACTGAGCCTCTCCATCCAGACCGTGACAGCCGCAGACACCGTTGTCTCCGTCAACTGGCAGCTGGCAGAAGGCTACCGCGCCGCGCTCAATGCCATGGCAGAGCGGATGGATCTGAAGAACGATGTCTCCGTTGGTATGCTGTCCCGCTTTCCGGATGTCCTGACCCAGACTGCTGCGCCCACGAACGAAGACGAGCTGTGGGAAGATGTTCGCGCCGTTGCCGAGCAGGCCGTGGACGCCTTCATTGCCATGCGCGCCGTGGAGGGCGAGAAGATGAAGGCTGATGTCTCCGGCCGCCTGACCACGATCGAAGCACTCGTCGGCCAGATCGAGGAGAACAGCGCAGGCCGCGTGCAGGCCTACAGCGACAAGCTGTATGCCCGCCTGCAGGAACTTTTGGGCGACCGTAACATCGATGAGGGCCGCCTTGTGACCGAGGCTGCGATCTTCGCCGATAAAACGGCCATTGATGAGGAGACCGTCCGCCTGCACAGCCATGTGGCCCAGTACCGCGAGATCCTTGCGTTGGACGAGCCGATTGGCCGTAAGCTGGATTTCCTGACACAGGAATTAAACCGCGAGTCCAACACCATCGGCTCCAAATGTCAGGATGTTGCCATCACCCGGCTGGTGGTGGAGCTGAAATCCGAAATTGAGAAGATCCGCGAGCAGATCCAGAACATTGAGTAAACGGGAGGGGACACCATGAAGCTGCTGAACATCGGTTTCGGCAATATGGTCAACGCTGACCGCATCATCGGCATTGTCAGCCCGGATTCCGCCCCTATCAAGCGTCTGGTGCAGGATGCCCGCGAGAAGGGCGCTCTCATCGATGCCAGCTACGGGCGGCGCACGCAGGCTGTGCTTATCATGGACTCCGACCATGTCATTTTGTCCGGCATCCCGTTGGAAAGCATCACCGGGCGTGCTGCAGAAGAAAGCGAAGAAAAGAGGAAGTAACGATGAAAGGCGAGAAATATCTGTTTGTAGTCTCCGGCCCCTCCGGCACCGGCAAGGATACCGTTGTGGCGGCCCTGCTGAAAAAGCACCCCGAGATCCAGCACACCGTCTCGGCCACGACCCGCGCGCCGCGCGATGGGGAGAAGGACGGCATCAACTACCATTTTATGTCAGTGGCGGACTTTGAGGATCATCTGGCGCATGACCAGATCGTAGAGCATACCAAATACTGCGAGAATTACTACGGTACGTTGCGCAGCGAGATCGAGGGCCGCATGAAGCTGGGTATCCCGGTCATTCTGGTCATTGAGGTCGAGGGTGCCGGCAACATCAAAAAAATGTACCCCGGTGCCACCACGATTTTTGTCCTGCCCCCGGACATGGCCGAGCTGGAGCGCCGTCTGCGCTGCCGCGGCACCGAGGACGAGGCAACCATTCAACGCCGCCTCAAGCGTGCCGAAACTGAGATCGCCAACTCGGTCAACTACGATGAGCATGTGGTCAATATCGCCGTGGATTCCTGCGCCGATAGCCTTTACTCCATCATCCAGTTCAGACTGCAGCACGGCAGCGACGAATGAGTCTGCTGCTTGCCCGGGCGGCTGTAAATGACGCCAATATCCATTTTGACCGGCTGTATTCCTACCTCATCCCTGCGCAGCTTGTCGGCAAGGTTTACCCCGGCAGCATGGTACTGGTGCCGTTCGGCCGGGGCAATAAGGCTCGGATGGCGGTCGTGCTGGCGGTGGAGGGAGCGGAGGAGACCGATGCCCCCCAGCGGCTGAAATCCCTGTACGATGCCGCGCCCGAGGAGGCCCGTTTGACGCCCGACCTGCTGGAACTGGTTCGCTTTCTGAAGGAGCGCACCTTCTGCACCTGGTTTGAGGCCGTCAAGGCTGTCATTCCCTATGGGGCGCAGTACCGGCCCGCTATGGCCGACGGACACCCTGTCATGCAGAGCCGGCTGACCCGCTCCACCGAAAAGCTCTACACACTGGCCGGTGCATTACCCGAAAAGCCAAAGCCCGGCCCGCGCCAGCTGGCGGCGGTCGAGGCACTGAAAAACGGTCCTCTGACCGCCCGGCAGCTGGACGAAGTGGGGATTTCCCGGGCAACGCTGGACGGTCTTGTCAAAAAAGGAATTTTGACGGCCGCCGAGCAGGACAAGGCCCTTGATCTGTTTGCTGCAATCCCCTTTGACCCGCAGCCGCTCACCCTTTCCGCAGAGCAGCAGCAGGTGTTTCAGGAGCTGCTGCCCGGCCTTGAGGATGACAAGCCCCATGCGGCGCTTCTGCATGGCGTGACCGGCAGCGGCAAGACCATCGTATTCCTGCGTTTGATCCAGCGCACGCTTGCGCTGGGCCGCAGAGCGCTGGTGCTGGTGCCGGAGATCAGCCTGACACCGCAGATGATCCGCCGTCTTAAATCCACCTTCGGCAGCCGCCTGGCCGTGCAGCACTCGGCGCTCAATAACACCGAGCGCCTTTTGCAGTGGCGCATGATCCAGCAGGGCAATGCCGACATCGTAGTAGGCACCCGCAGCGCCGTCTTTGCACCGCTGCAGAATCTCGGCCTTATCATCATGGACGAGGAGCAGGAGCACACCTATCAGAGTGAGTCTGCCCCGCGCTATGATGCCCACGATGTGGCCAAAAAACGCGCCGTGATGGAAAACGCACTGCTTCTGTTTGCCTCCGCCACGCCGCAGACTGAAACTTACTATGCCGCAAAAAGCGGCCGTCTGCAGCTTGTCGAGCTGCGCCATCGCTACGGTGGACGGCCGCTGCCCCATGTGGATTTTATTGATATGCGGGCCGAGCTGGCTGCGGGCAACCCGCGCGAGGTCAGTGTCCGCCTTGCCCGTGAGCTGCAGGAAAATCTGGATAACGGTGAGCAAAGCATCCTGCTCTTGAACCGCCGCGGCTACCGTACCATCGGCATGTGTACCGTCTGCGGCCATGTGCTGAAATGCCCCAACTGCAGCGTGCCGCTCGTCTACCACAAGCCGCAGCAGGCGCTGCTCTGCCATCATTGCGGCCATACGGTGCAGCCGCTGCCCCAGACCTGCCCCGAATGCGGCGGCAAGATCAACTATAGCGGCTTCGGCACGCAGCGTGTCGAGGAAGAACTGGCCGGGCTTTTGCCCACAGCCCGCATCCTGCGGATGGATCAGGACTCTACCTCGCGCAAGGATGCGCATGAGACGATGCTTGCGCAGTTTGCGCGCCATGACTATGACATCCTGCTCGGCACCCAGATGGTTGCCAAGGGCCTTGACTTTGAAAAGGTCACATTGGTAGGGGTCTTGGGCATCGACTCGCTGCTGTTCGGGCAGGGATTCCGTGCGTATGAGAGTGTGTTCAGCCTCATTACGCAGGTCGTAGGGCGCGGCGGCCGGGCTGAGCTGCCAGGCCGCGCACTCATCCAGACCTCTGTGCCGGATCATCCTGTTTTGCAGCTGGCTGCTGCCCAGGACTACGAGGGCTTTTACCGCGAGGAGATCACCTTCCGCAAGTTTGGCCTTTACCCGCCGTTCTGTTCCTTTGTGGTCATCGGCTTTATCGGTGATCAGGAAGGGGCTGTGCTGATTGCTGCGCAGCGGTTCGGCGTACTGCTGGGAGAGCATGCTGCCCAAAAGCCGGATATTCCGCTGCGCATTCTGGGCCCTGCACCGATGAATATCACAATGCTCAACAACAAATTCCGTTACAAGCTGACGCTGAAATGCCGCAATGACACGGCGTTCCGCGCGCTTTTGCACGAGACACTGGATGCCTACGATGCGGAAAAGCTGCCGCAGAAAGCGTCCGTGATCCTTGATTTCAATTCCGATGGTGATCTGTAAAGTATCACCGCCCAAAATTTGGAGGTTATTTTTATGGCACTGCGTACAATCGTTCAGGACGGCGACCCGATCCTGAAAAAAGTCTGCCGCCCCGTTACCAAGTTTGACGATCGTCTGGGCACCCTGCTCGACGACATGAAGGAGACGCTGCTCGACGCCAACGGCCTCGGCCTGGCCGGCCCGCAGGTAGGCATGATGCGCCGCCTGTTCATCTGCCTTGACGACCGCGACCTGCCCGAGGAAGTCCCCGAGAACTACGAATACAAGTTTATTGAGTTCATCAACCCCGAGATTCTTGAGCTGAGCGACGAGCAGGTCGAGCTGTACGAGGGCTGCCTGTCCTTCCCGGGGCACAACGGCGCGATCAAGCGCTCGAAGCATGTCAAGGTCAAGGCGCAGGATCGCCATGGCGAATGGTTTGAGATGGAGGCCGATGATATGCTGGCCCGCTGCATCCAGCATGAGAACAACCATCTGGACGGCATTACCATCATGGATCTTGCCGAGCATTTCTATGAGGACGATTACCCCGAGGAAAACGAGGACTGATTTATGCGCATCCTGTTCATGGGAACCCCTGATATAGCCGCCGAAAGCCTTGCCGCCCTGCTGGACGCCGGGCATGAGGTTTGCGCTGTATTCACCCGCCGTGATAAGCCTGTAGGCCGCAAGCAGATACTGACCGCACCGCCGGTCAAGCAGCTGGCTGTCGAGCATGGCATCCCGGTCTACCAGCCCCGCACCCTGCGGGACGGCTCCTCTGATGACATCATCAGGGAGTTGGCCCCCGATGTCGTGGTTGTTGTGGCCTACGGCTGCCTGATCCCGCCGCAGCTTTTGCATACAGCCAAGTACGGCTGCATCAATTTGCATGTCTCGCTGTTGCCGAAATACCGCGGCTCCGCCCCCATCCAGTGGTCCGTTCTGAACGGTGACGCCGGGACCGGGGTCACTATTATGCAGCTGGACGAAGGGCTGGACACCGGTGATATTTTGCTGGTGGAGCCGATCGCCATCGACCCCGAGGAGACGAGCGGCGAATTGTTTGACCGTGTCAGCGCTGTGGGCGCGAAAACGCTGGTCACTGCGCTGGAAAAAATCGAGGCAGGGGAGTTGACACCGCAGAAGCAGGATGACACTCAGGCCACCATGGCCCCGCCGCTGACCAAGGATATGGCACAGTTCGACTTTACGCAGGAAGCTGCGCACATCCACAACTGGGTGCGCGGTATGAATCCCTGGCCGGCTGCCTGGTTTGAGCAGGACGGCAAGCGGATTAAGGTGCTGGAAAGCCGTTTGGCACAGAATCCGCTTGGGGCAACCCCCGGCACAGTGCTTGCGCTCAAGCCGCTGACCATTGCTGCGGCCGACGGCGCAGTCGCACTGCTGACTGTCACGCCCGAGGGCGGCAAGCCGATGACCGGCACTGCATGGGCTGCCGGCCGCCGCCTGAAGGCGGGGGACAGCCTGTGACGCCGCGCCGTCTGGCCGTAAAGGCCCTGATCCATCAGGAGCAGGCAGGCTACGCCAATCTGGTGCTGGATGCCGAGCTGAAGAAATGCGTCCCGCCACTGGACAGCCGCGATGCAGCCTTTGCCGCGCGCATCTTTTACACAACGCTTGAGCGGCTCCCGCTGCTGGACTGTCTGCTGAACAAATACACCAAAAAGCCTGTCGAACGGCTGGATGCACCTGTGCGTGCCGTACTGCGTGCAGGCTTGGCGCAGGCGCGGTATATGAATGTGCCACTGCCCGCCGCCGTCAATGAATCGGTCAAGCTGACCCGCGCGCTGGGCAAATCCAGTGCTGCCGGCATGGTCAACGCTGTGCTGCGCCGCGCTGCCGGGGCTGCTGTTTCGGAGACCGATTTTCCTGACCCGCTGGAGCGGCTGTCGGTCTACTACTGCCTTTCCCGCCCGGTTGCGGAGCTGCTCTATGCGCAGCTCGGGGCAGAGGCCTTCCCGCTGGCAGCCTCCTTTTACCGCAAGCCCAAAACTACGATCCGCGTGAATACGCTGCGCACCGATGACGCCAGCCTGACAGCACTGCTGCAGGCCGAGGGGCACACCGTTTCCACCGGCCCCTGGCCCGGTGCGCTGATCGTTGATTTTGCCGGCTCGCCCGCCGTAAGCGCCGCCTTCCAAAAGGGTCTTTTCCATGTGCAGGGGCTGGCCAGTCAGTTCGCCGCCCTTTGTGTGGATGCACGCCCGGGGCAGCAGGTGCTTGACCTCTGCGCTGCGCCGGGCGGCAAAAGCCTGACGCTGGCCGAGTGTATGCAGGACAACGGCCGCCTTGTCAGCGGTGAATTTGCCCCCAGCCGGGTGCCGCTGCTGCAAAAGGCCTTTGACCGCTGCGGCATCACCTGTGCCGTGGCTGTCGAGAACAATGCCGCCGTCCACAATAACACTTGGCCGAAATTCGACCGTGTGCTCTGCGATGTGCCCTGTTCCGGCTTGGGCGTTATCGCCAAAAAGCCCGACATTCGTTACAAGGATTTGGACGGGATAGAGAATCTGCTCGACACACAGCAAAAAATCCTGCAAAACGGGGCGGATTCCCTTGCCGAAAACGGCCGTTTGGTGTATTCTACCTGTACAGTAAATGTTCAGGAAAACCAAAATCAGGTGGAAAAATTCCTTTCTGCCAATCCTGATTTCCATCTTGTGCAGCCCGAGAGCGCACTGCCCGGGGCGGATATTACACCGCTGGGCACGGTATTTCTGCCGCATAAAACCGGAACGGACGGCTTTTTTGCCGCCATTCTGGAACGAAACTGAACTATGATCCGTTATTATAAAGGGAGGTGACCCCGCATGAGTGAAAAGATCTGTATTTCCGATATGACGCTGGATCGGCTGACCGCCTACATCGTTGGTCTGGGCCAGCCGAAATTCCGCGCCAAGCAAATTTTCAAATGGCTGCATCAGAAGCTTGTGACGGAGTTTGCCCAGATGACCGACCAGCCCAAAACACTGCTGTCCGCTTTGGCGGAGCAGTGTACGATTGCGGCACCGTCGATCCGCCGCCGCCAGCAATCTCGGGACGGCACCGTCAAATATCTTTTGGAACTGGCCGATGGAAACTGCATCGAAACCGTTCTGATGCGCTACAAATACGGCAATACTGTCTGTGTATCCACACAGGTCGGCTGCGCCATGGGCTGCCGCTTCTGCGCCTCGACTCAGGCGGGCCGCGTCCGCGACCTGACGGCAGGGGAGATTGCATCGGAAATTTACACTGCACAGAAGGACTCCGGGGAGCGTGTCTCCCACATCGTTTTAATGGGCATCGGCGAGCCGCTGCACAATTTTGACAATGTGATGGACTTTCTTGAGATCATCTCCTGCCCGGAGGGCGTCAACATCGGCATGCGCAACATCAGCCTGTCCACCTGCGGCCTTGTGCCGAAGATAGACGAACTGGCCAAACGGCATCTGCAGCTTACGCTGTCGGTATCCCTTCACGCGCCGGACAACCGGACGCGCTCGGGCATGATGCCGGTCAACGATGCCTACCCGCTTGAGCAGCTGATCCCGGCCTGCCGCCGCTACCAGAAGGAGACGGGCCGCCGCATCAGCTTTGAATATTCGATGGTGCGCGGCGTCAATGACAGCAGTGAGATGGCCCAAAAGCTGGCCGACCTCATCCGTGGCATGGGGGCGCATGTCAATCTTATCCCCATCAATCCGGTGGACGGCAGCCCCTACTCCGCCACAGACGATGCCAATGTGCACCGCTTCCAGAAGGATCTTGAGGCGCTCGGCGTCAACGCCACCGTGCGCCGCCGTCTCGGCACCGACATCAGCGCCGCCTGCGGCCAGCTGCGCCGCGAGGATGCGCAGGGAAAATAAGCTCTGCCATTGGCAGCAGAAAGGACTCGACCTGAATGAAGATTGCCGCGATCACTGACATCGGCAGCTGCCGGCAGGAAAATCAGGACAATTACTGTGCGCAGCAGCTGGCAGGCGGCACCGCCTGGGGCATTGTCTGCGACGGCATGGGCGGTGTAAACGGTGGGCGCATTGCCGCCCGCATTGCCACCGACACCATGCAGCAGTATTTTGCCCGCCACATGAAGGCCCTGCAGCCCGGGATGGAAAAGACCTTTATCATGCGCGGGTTCGACATTACGAACCGCGCCGTCTATGAAAAATCCACCTCCGACCCGGAGATGCAGGGCATGGGCACCACGGGCGTCTGTGCCTACGCCAGCCGCGGCATGGCCCATCTGGTACACGCCGGGGATTCCCGCGCGTATCTGTTCCATGCAGGTACGCTGCGGCAGATTACCCGCGACCACTCGATGGTGCAGCAGCTGGTGGACAGCGGCCAGATCACCCGCGAGCAGGCGGCCATACACCCGCAAAAAAACCTGATTACCCGGGCGCTGGGTGTCTCGGCCAATATCGTGCCGGAGTACAACCGCTGCGAGATCGAAGAAGGGGATATTTTACTGCTCTGCACAGACGGTCTGACGAATATGGTGTCGGACGATGATATTGCACAGGTACTGCGTGAGGTACCCTTCTTTGATGCAACCAGTATCCTGGTAGACCGCGCCCTGCAGGCGGGCGGACAGGATAACATTACGGTCCTGCTGATGGGCGTGGAAACTACGGAGGTCAACAATGGATAATCTGATTGGCAAACGACTGGACGGCCGCTACTCGATTGAGGGGCTTGTGGGCGTTGGCGGCATGGCCAATGTCTATCGCGGCACCGATCTGAAAACAGGCAACCAGATCGCCGTCAAGGTTCTGAAGGAAGAATTTCTCGACAATGAGGAGCTGGTCCGCCGCTTCAAAAACGAATCGAAGGCCATCTCCATCCTCAGCCATCCTAACATCGTCAAGGTCTACGATGTATCTGTCACCGATAAGCTGCAGTACATCGTTATGGAATATGTGGACGGCATCACCCTGAAGGAGTACCTCAAACAGCGCGGCGGCGCGCTGACCTGGAAGGAAACCGTGCATTTTGCCACACAGGTGCTGAGCGCCCTGCAGCATGCACACTCCAAGGGCATCATCCACCGCGATGTCAAGCCGCAGAACATCATGCTGCTGGCGGATGGCTCCATCAAGATGATGGACTTCGGCATTGCGCGCTTCTCCCGTGCGCAGAGCCAGACCGTCAGCGACAAGGCTATCGGCTCGGTACACTATATCAGCCCGGAGCAAGCCAAGGGCGAACGCACCGATGCCCGCACCGACATCTACTCTGTCGGTGTCATGCTGTATGAGATGCTCTCCGGCCGCCTGCCGTTTGACGGTGACGGCGCCGTGTCCATCGCCATCATGCAGATTTCCGAGAAGCCGAAGCCCCTGGCAGAGATTGCCCCCAACACCCCGGCTGGTCTGCGCCAGATCACCGAAAAGGCAATGGAAAAGGACCCCGACAAGCGCTACCAGAGCGCCCAGGAAATGCTGGATGCCATCGAGGAGTTCAAGCGCAACCCCTCCATTCGTTTTGAATACGAATACCGCAATGCCGAGGACAACCCGGAAAGGAGCATCAACCGCGTGGTAAACAGTGCCAAGCCCAGCGCCAAATCCGCAAATATCCGCACAAGCGATGCCCGCCGGGTCGGCACGGCCAACCCGGGCCGCGGCAAATCGGCCAAGCGCAAGAAGAAAAATTCCGGCAGGGGCTTTTCTCTGCTGCCGATCTTCTTCGGCATGGCCGTGGCGTTCGTTATCGGTGCTGCCATTCTCATCTACCTGATCTTCACAAACTCCAGCAACCTGCTCTTCTCCAACCGTGCCGATGTGCAGGTCATCAGCTTTGTCGGCATGACGAAGGACGAGTTTCTCGCCACTGACTACAACAACCTGCTGCGCGCCGAATTTCCGGAGGAATACTCCAGCGAGCCGGCCGGCACGATCATCCGCCAGACCCCCAAGGCAGGGCGTACCGTCAAGGAAAAGCAGCGCATCGTGCTGACGGTCAGCCTTGGCACCCAGTATGTCACGATCCCTGAAACCAAGAACATGGTGGCCGAGGACGCCGAGCAGACCCTCAAGGATATGGGCCTGCGCGTGACTAAGAAGCCGATGGTGGACAACTCCGTTGCCAATGGCGCAGTCATCTACTCTCAGCCCGCCGCCGGTGAAACGGTCGAGGGCGAAACCACCGTCATCCTGTATGTCAGCCGCTCTGAGGTTGCCCGCGATGTGACTGTGCCCAGCCTGACCGGCAAGACCATTGAGGACGCCCGCAATGATGTGAAGGGCCTGACCCTGTCCATCCGCACGATTGAGCAGGCCAGCGATCAGCCCGCCGGCACCGTCCTGAGCCAGTCGCCTGAGGCGAATACCACCGTGCGCAAATCCTCTGTCATCACGCTGGTAGTTTCCACGGGTGTGCCGGAAGTTGTCGCCACGCCAGAACCTTCCGGACCCGTTGTAAACGAGGACGGTTCCATCACCGTGCAGGAGAGCTGGTGGCCGAGTGCTGACGGCAGCCACCAGATCCACCAGCTGACTGACGGCTCGATGTGGAATGAGAACGGCCAGCGCTGTGATTCGCAGGGCAATCCCATCGGCTGATAAGTGAGGACAACATGGCCTATATCACCAAAGGCATCGGCGGCTTTTACTATGTCAAAACACCGGACGGAATCGTGGAATGCAAAGCCCGCGGCATCTTCCGCAAGCGCGGCATCACGCCTGTGGCAGGGGACAATGTGACCCTTTCTGCCGACGGCACCATGATTGATGAGATCCTGCCCCGCAAAAATGTTTTCATCCGCCCGCCGATCGCCAATCTGGATATTCTGTTCATCGTCACCAGCACGACCCAGCCGGTGCCCAGCACCCTTGTGCTGGATCAGCTGGCTGCAGCCGCCATCTACAAGGATGTGCAGCCGGTGCTGGTGGTCACCAAGGCAGATCTGGCCGCTGCCGACATGCTGCGCACCGCCTACGCGGGCAGCGGTATCCCGCTTGTGCAGCTGAACTACGAGACCGGCGAGGGCCTCGATGAGGTCAAGCGCTATATCAGCGGTCACCTCTGCGCCTTCTGCGGCAATTCCGGCGTCGGCAAGTCAACGCTGCTCAACACGCTGGCCCCTGCGCTGAACCGGGAGACCGGCCAGATCAGCCAAAAGCTGGGCCGTGGCCGCCACACGACCCGCGAGGTCGAGATTTTTGAGATCTGCGGCGGCAGACTGGCGGACACCCCCGGCTTTGCCAGCCTTGAAGCACAAAAGCTCTGCCGTATTCCCAAGGAAGATCTGCAGCATACCTTCCCGGAGTTTGCGCCGTATTTCGGGCAGTGCCGTTTTACCGGCTGCTCTCACCGCAGCGAGACCGGCTGCGCCGTGCGCGATGCCGTGGAGGCCGGAACCATCAGCAAAACGCGCTACGCCAGCTACCTTGCCATGTATGAGGAGGCCAATGCGCGGAAGGAGTGGGAAAAATGAGCAGGCGCGCCGTTATCCTGTCCGCCGTACCGGTAGCGGCTGCCCTCGGCCGTTATGTGCAGCCCGGGGACTTTATCGTAGCCTGCGATGCGGGCTACCGCAATGCTGCGCGGCTCGGTTTACAGCCTGATCTGATCGTGGGTGATTTCGATTCCGCCCCGCAGCCCGAAACTGCACAGGAGACCATCGTTCTGCCCCATGTGAAGGATGACACCGACACCCAGTATGCCGCGCGCTGGCTTCTGGAGCAGGGCTATGATGAGGTCACGCTGCTGGGTGCCTTGGGCGGTGCCCGGCTTGAGCATACCCTGGCCAATCTGGCTACCGGGTTGTACCTTGCCAAAAACGGTGTCAGCGTTCTGCTGGCCGATGAGCGCAGCGAGCTGCGCTTTCTGACCCCGGGCCGTGCGCTGGTGCTGGCACACCACGACTGGAAGTTCCTCTCCCTCTTTCCCATGGAGGGAACGCTCACCGGCGTCTGCCTGCGCGGCGTGTACTACCCGCTCGAGGACGCCGTTCTTACCGCAGAGTATCCCCTCGGCGTCAGCAATGAATTTACTGCTGACACCGCCTGCCTGCAGTGCAGCAGCGGCTGCGGCGTTGTGGTGCTGACCCGCGATGATGCGTAACACACCGTAAGCGCGCTGCATAGTATGGCGTACACAGACACGGAAAGTGAGGTGTATGTCATGCATGTGGTCGTGGTTCGCTGCCCGCGCGGCCTGCGCTGGCTTCTGCGCGCAGCCTTCAGGGTATGATTTTTTCCCCTGCCTGTTACGGGCAGGGGCTATTTTTTTGCCCTGCCGCATATAATGCCCCAGAACATAACCGGAAAGGGGCAAGCAATATGGAACTGAAGGTGTTCAAAGACACCATAGCATCTTATGGCGGCCGCTGGGAAACGCGGCTGGAATTACCTGTTGAGACCGAGCTTTTGATCCCCGATTATCTGCCCGCCGTCTTTAAGATCGTCAAATGCCTGATCACGCCCGTTGTGCTGCAGAACCGCGTGACCGGCAACAGATGGCAGACCGAGGGCTATCTGCGCTGTACCGTATACTACCAGAGCGAGGAGCCCGGTGCCCGCCTGCTGCGCACAGAACAGAAATTTGCCTTTGAAAAATCGGTCGAGCTGCCCGCCGGGCAGTATGCCGAGGGGCCTGCGCAGGTCTGGGGGGAGCCGGAATACTGCAACTGCCGCGCAGTCAGTGAGCATCGCATTGATCTTCGCGGGGCGTACATCCTGTGTGCCGCCGTGGCTGTGCGGCGGGAGCTTGAACTGCTGACCTCGCTGGCCGACTGCGGCATTGAGCAGTACACCCGCGTTTTGCAGGGCATGCAATGCGCCGTGACCGAGGAAAAAACGCTGACAGCCGAGTCGTCTGCCGCGCTGCCCGCCGCCGGGGAGAATGTGCTGGACATCACCGGCAGCTTTACCGCAGGCAGCATAGTTCTGGCCGCCGGGCAGGCCAGCGTGCAGGGGACCCTGCAGCTTCAAATCTGCAGCCAGAATACCGACTGCGGCGAGCTGACCGTGCGCAGCAAGGATATTCCCATACAGCAGACGATCGAGCTGCCCGGCGCGGCGGAGGATGATGCCCCGCTGGTGCGCGGTGAGGTGCTGGCCTGCGTTCTCAGCGCAGCGGAGAGTACGGGCGGCGCAGGGGAGGCCTCGCTCTCGGTGACATGGAAGCTGCGCATTGAGGTCTGGCGTGCCGTACAGTACCGCGTGGCCGCCGATGCCTACTCAACACTCTGCAAGACACAGACCGTTCAAACGCCGTGCCGCCTTTTGCAGAAAACAGCCGACCTCTCGGGGCGTATCTCCGTTTCCATTGAGGACGATCTGCCCGATGCCGAGGGAACGGTCATCGGCTGCTTTGTAACGCTGGGGGCAGCCTGCGCCGTCCCTGCGGACGGGGAGCGGGCCGAAACCCACCTGCGCCTGCAGGGAAAGGGTACCGCCCATGTGTTGATTGGCGATGCACGCGGGGAACTGACCTGCTATGACAAGACCTTTCTCTGGCAGCCGGACGGTGTCTGGCCCGGCACGGTGGATGCCGCGTGGCCCAGCATGGGCGCTGCTGCCGTCCGGGTCGTCAGCAGCAAGAGCGGCGCACGGCTGCGGGTCGATCTTGAGATCGAGACAAGCGGTATCCTAATGCAGGCCGCCAATACGGACGCCCTCTGCGATGTGGAGCTGGGGGAGGCCTACGATGACGCTGACGGCCCGGCCCTGTACATCTATTATGCCCGGCAGGGGGAACGCATCTTTGACATTGCCAAGCGCTACCATGCGCGCGCCCGGGACCTTGCCGCCGCCAACCATCTCGATACGACCGACAAGCCGCCTCAGGAGCTGACCACTGAGGCCGCCTGCCTGCTGATTCCGGCTGCGCTGTAAAGGAGGGAACATCCGTGACACAGGAACAGATCTACCAGAACATAGCCCAGCGCACCGGCGGGGACATCTACCTCGGTGTTGTGGGGCCGGTGCGCAGCGGTAAAAGCACCTTCATCAAGCGCTTTGCAGAGCTTATGCTGCTGCCCCGCATCAAAAACGAAGCCCGCCGGGCCCGTGCCCATGATGAGCTGCCCCAGTCCGCTGCCGGGCGCACCATCATGACCACCGAGCCAAAGTTCATCCCCGAGAAGGCGGTTCGGATCGAACTTTCGGGCGGCGGCAGCTTCCGGGCACGGCTCATCGACTGTGTGGGCTACATGGTGGACGGCGCACTGGGCCATGAGGAAAACGAAGCGCCGCGCCTTGTCAAAAGCCCTTGGTTCGACCATGAGGTACCGTTCGACCTGGCAGCCGAGACCGGCACGCGCTGTGTCATCCGGGAGCATGCCACGGTCGGGCTCGTTGTCACAACGGACGGCTCGGTTGCCGATCTGCCGCGGGAGGCTTATCTGGAGGCGGAGCGCCGCATCCTTGCCGAGCTGGACGCCATCGGCAAGCCCTATATCATCCTGCTGAACTGCGCCGACCCGGACAGCGAGGATTCCCGCCGCCTTGCCGCTGAGCTGACCGAAAGCTACGGCCATGCCGTTTTCCCCCTGAACTGCACCTCGATGACTGTGGAAACACTTGACCGGCTGCTGCAGGCACTTTTGTATGAGTTCCCCATTCGGGAGATCGCTGTGCAGATGCCCGGCTGGGTAACGATGCTTGAAAGCGGACACTGGCTGCAGAGTGCCGTCTACACCGCCATGCTGGATTTTGCTGCCTCGCTGCACAAGATGGCCGACATTGCCGGCAAGCGCCCCCAGCTTGGCTGCGAGTATATCACGGGGGCCTCCCTCGCCGGTATGGATCTCGCCACCGGCAGCGTCACACTCCGTGTCACTGTAGACCCCGATATTTTTTACCGGATCCTCGGCGAGCAGACCGGGCTGGACATCGTGGATGAAGCCAGCCTGCTGCCCTGTGTCGTCAGTCTGGCACGGGCCAAGCGCGCCTATGACAAGATCAAATCCGCACTGGATCAGGTCGAGGCCACCGGCTATGGGATCGTCATGCCGGGTATTGATGAACTGACGCTGGAAGATCCTGAAATCGTGCGGCAGGGCGGCCAGTACGGGGTACGACTCAGCGCCAGCGCCCCCAGCCTGCACATTATGCGTGCCAACATTCACACCGAGCTTTCCCCCACAGTGGGCAGTGAGCAGCAGGGGGAGGAGCTCATCAAAAGCCTGCTTTCGGATTTTGAGACCGACCCCGGCAAGCTGTGGAGCACGAACATCTTCGGCAAGAGCCTGAATGAGCTTGTCAGCGAGGGCGTACAGGCCAAGCTGCTGCATATGCCGCAGGAGGCGCGCGCCCGTCTGCAGCAGACCCTTGAGCGCATCATCAACGAGGGCTGTGACGGGCTGATCTGTATTCTGCTGTGACGGAGGGGTTATGTTCAGACGCATTACCAGAGCCGAACGGGAGCGCCGCGCCGCCAAGGCCGAGCTGGACAGCACAATGCAGGCGATGCGCGCCGTTGACAGCGCCTTTCGGGAGGCACAGGACCCATTTTCCATCGAGCAGCTGACCTACCAGCATGCGGCGCTAATGTGCCGCTGCCGCGCGCTGCTGCGCCTGCTGCGGGCAGACAGGGAGGACCCATGACGGCTTACTGGCCCTATGCGGCGGCAGTCGTCTGCCTATTGAGCGTGGTGCGCTGCGCAGCCCGCCAGCACTGCGGGCTGCGCAGTCTGCTGGGCGGTGCGGTATGCGGCTTGGGGGTACTGGCGCTGCTGGGCCTGCTGGAGCCTATTACCGGGATCAGTCTGCCGCTGAACCGCTTTACAGCCTTCTGTGCCGGGGTATTGGGCCTGCCCGGCGTGACGGCACTGCTGATTTTGCGGCTGCTGCTGTAGGGGCTGATACGGTGCTTATAATTTTTCTTGCCAAAGCGCCGGGAATATGGTATACTTCTTGGGAAAACGAGTGGAACATACGGCGGCGGGACAGCCCGCAAGGGCTGCCTGAGGAAAGTCCGGGCTTCACAGAGACAGAGTAACTGCTAACGGCAGCCGGGGGTGACCCCAGGGATAGTGCAACAGAAAGAAACCGCCGCGAAAGCGGTAAGGATGGAAAGGCGAGGTAAGAGCTCACCAGCGCACTGGCGACTTTGCGGCTATGTAAACCCTGCTCGAAGCAACATCCGGATGGGACATTATGCGGAGTCTCGCGCGTCCCGGTGATGGCGTGAGCCTTGCGGCGACGCAAGGACAAGATAGATCGTCGTTTGATACAGAACCCGGCTTACGTTCCAGTCGTTTTTCTTTTGTAATCGGTTAAAGCACACCTGTTTTTTGAGACAGATGTGCTTTTTTGTATTTTTCTGTTCCTTTTCTGCATAAAAAAGCGCAAAACCGGGCAAAAACCGCTTGTTTATTTCAGATAAATCGTATATAATGTAGTGTACGCCTGTGGTTGTGCCTAGATAGAGGGGCACTTATACCGCAGCTGTATGGGAAAAGTATAGAAATGAATTAGGGGGATCGTACTTATGGCAGATTATTTTGCAATGAATCATGACGAGCTCACCGCTGAAAAAGCCGCGCTCGAGGCACAGTACAAAAAGTTTCAGGACATGGGCCTGAAGCTGAACATGGCTCGCGGCAAGCCCGGCCCTCACCAGATGGATCTGGCCATGGACCTGCTCAAGCTTGATGATTACACCGCTGCCGACGGCACCGATGTGCGCAACTACGGCAACCTTGAGGGTCTGGAGGAGGCCCGCGAGCTTTTTGCCGATGTGTTCGGCGTCAAAGCAAACGAGGTTTTTGTGGGCGGCAACTCCAGCCTGCAGCTGATGTACAATCTGGTCGCGATTGGTATGATGTTCGGCTTTCAGGATTCGCCCAAGCCGTGGAGCCAGGTCGAGAACCGCAAGTTCCTCTGCCCGGTGCCCGGCTATGACCGCCACTTTGCCATCACCGAGGAGATGGGCTTTGAGTTGATCAGCATCCCCATGAGCCCCGATGGTCCCGATATGGACATGATCGAGAAGCTGGTTGCCGAGGATGACACCATCAAGGGTATCTGGTGCGTGCCGCAGTATTCCAACCCGGACGGCTACACCTACAGCGATGAGACGATCCGCCGCTTTGCTGCCCTCAAGACCGCTGCCCCTGATTTCAAGATTTTCTGGGATGAGGCGTATATCGTCCATCACCTGACCGAGGAGATCATCGAGACCCCGGTCCTGCTGAACGAGGCCAAAAAGTACGGCAATGAGGACCGCGTCTTTATGTTCACCTCCACCAGCAAAATCACTTTCCCGGGTGCCGGTGTGTCTGCCATTGCCTGCAGCGAGAACTCGATGAAGTATATGTGCAAGCGCTTCTCGACGATGATCATCAGCTATGACAAGATGAACCAGCTGCGCCATGTCCGCTTCTTGAAAAATAAGGAAGGCGTGCTGGCACACATGGCCAAGCATCGCCGCCGTCTGGTGCCCTGCTTTGACGCGGTAAAGACCACCTTTGCCACCGAGCTGACCCCCTGCGGTGATATTGCCCATTGGACCAACCCCAAGGGCGGCTACTTCATCAGCCTGTATGTCATGCCCGGCTGTGCCAAGCGTGTGGCCCAGCTCTGCAAGGACTGCGGCCTGACCCTGACGGGTGCCGGCTCGGCCTACCCGTACCACAAGGACCCCGATGACTCGCATCTGCGCATTGCGCCGACCTACCCGAGTCTGGACGAGGTCGAAACCGCTTCTGCACTGCTCTGCGTCTGTGTGCGTCTGGCAGTTGTTGAAAAGCTGCTTGCTGACAAGCAGTAAAATCTATCCCGCCCGCCGGTGCGGGCAAGTTTTTGGAGGTTTCTATGAACAGAAAAGGGAAGTCATGGCCGTTGTTTGTCGTGGCAATTTTGATCGTGCTGTTTTCCCTGACGGCCATCCTCGGTGTAAGCTATACCTATGGCGATACCAAGAATGTCTATGTCAAGGGCGCATCTGATATCCGCTTCGGTATTGACATCCGCGGCGGCGTGGATGTCACATTCATGCCTGCCGGTGATGTGGATGCCACCGATGAGCAGATGGCAGCAGCCAAAACGGTCATCGAGGATCGTCTTGTCGGCCTAGGCATCACCGATTACGAGAGCTATGTTGACAACAACAAGGATCGTATCATCGTGCGTTTCCCGTGGAAGAGCGACGAGGCGGACTTTAACCCGCAGACCGCTATTGACGAGATCGGCACCACGGCCAAGATGGTATTCCGCAAGGGCTCTTCCGCCACAGGTGAGGAGATCCTGAGCGGTGATGATGTGGCTTCCGCCAACGCCGCCTACAATGAGACGGAGGGCTGGGTCGTACAGCTGAAGTTCAATTCCAACGGTGCCTCCGCCTTTGCCTCCGCCACCACCGAGCTGGCTGCCAACAAAGGCACCATCTCGATCTGGCTGGATGACAACAATATCTCCACTGCCACCGTCAATGAGGCCATCACCGGCGGTGAGGCCATCATCAAGGGCAACTTTGATCAGGATAGCGCCTCCACGCTGGCCAACCAGATCAATTCCGGCTCTCTGCCGTTTGCTCTGTCTGCGGAGAGCTACTCCACCATCAGCCCGTCTCTGGGCGCCAAGAGTCTGGATGTCATGGTGCAGGCCGGTATCATTGCCTTTATCCTCGTTGCAATCATGATGATCTGCCGCTATCGTCTGCCCGGCACCATCGCCGTCATCTCCCTGCTGGGTCAGGTTGCGGCTACGCTGGCGGTTGTCTCCGGTTATTTCACCGTTTTCCCCGGCTCCACGCTGACGCTGCCCGGCATTGCCGGTATCATCCTCGGCATCGGCATGGGCGTTGACGCCAATGTCATCACGGCCGAGCGCATCAAGGAGGAGTTGTCCAAGAACAAGACCCTTGACGGCGCTGTTAAGAGCGGCTTCAAGATGGGCCTGACGCCCATCATTGACGGCAATGTGACCATCGTGATCGTTGCTGCGATCCTGATGGGTGCCTTCGGCCCCACGGACGGCTTCTGGGCCAAGGTGTTCAACCCGATTTTCTTCTGGTTCGGACCCTCCACTGCCGGTACGATCTACTCCTTCGGCTTCACCCTGCTGACCAGCGTTCTGCTCAACTTCGTGTTCGGCGTCTGGGCGACCCGCGTTATGATCCGCGGTGCCGTCAATTTCAAGCCGTTGCGCAAGGCATGGCTGTTCGGCGGCCGCAAGGACGGTGGTGCCGACTTTAAGACACCCACCATCAACTTCATCGGCAACCGCAAGAAGTTCTATACCTTCTCCTGCGCGCTGCTCGCCCTTGTGCTGGTTTTCTGCGGTGTGTTCGGCGTCAAGATGGATGTCGAGTTCAAGGGCGGCTCTATGATCACGCTGGCGTATGAGGGCGATGCCGATCTGAACGACCTGAAGTCCACCATCAGCACCGAGCTGAACAAGAGCAACTTGACCCTGCAGACCGGCTCTGATATTTCGGGCAACCAGACCCTGACGGTCACCCTGCCCGGCAGTGATACCCTGACCACTGAGGAGCTGGACGGCCTGCTGGCCACCTTGAACGAGCAGTACCCCGATAACGCCTTCGTTCAGAACGAGGTCAGCAATGTCGATGCCACCATCGGCAAGGAGTTCATGCTCAAGAGCATTGTGGCGCTGGTCGCTGCCTGCGTGCTGATCCTGCTGTATGTAGCCTATCGTTTCCGCAGGATCGGCGGTCTCAAGGCCGGTTCCACCGCCATTGTGGCCCTGCTGCACGACATGCTTGTTGTGTTTGGCGTCTTTGTTATCCTGCGCATTCCTCTGAACGGCAACTTCATCGCCGCCCTGCTGACGATTCTGGGCTACTCCATCAACGATACCGTTGTTATCTATGACCGTATCCGCGAGAACAGCGCCCTGTACAGCAAAAAGCAGATGAGCCTGGCTGAACTGGTCAATCTGTCCGTCAACCAGAGCTTTGCCCGCTCCCTGATGACCTCTATCACCACCTGCCTGGCGCTGGGGGTTGTCTGCATCGTCTCGGTCATCTACCGTCTGGACAGCATCTATTCCTTCGCATTCCCGCTGCTGTTCGGCATGGTAAGCGGTGTTTACAGCACGATCTGCATCGCCACGCCGCTGTGGGTCGATTGGAAGACCAAGAAAAAGGCTGCCAAGCAGGCCTGAAAATCCACACAAGGAGGTAAACCGATATGAAATGCCCCTATTGCGGTGAAGTGGATTCCAAGGTCATCGACTCCCGCCCGACAGAGGACGGCGAGAAGATTCGCCGCCGCCGTGAGTGCCTGAACTGCAAAAAGCGCTTTACGACCTACGAGATCGTTGAGACAGTCCCGCTGATGGTCGTAAAGAAGGACCGCTCCCGTGAGGTGTTTGACCGCCAGAAGCTGCTGAACGGCATGCTGCGCGCCTGTGAAAAGCGCCCGGTCAGCTATACCCAGCTTGACGCTGCGGTCGACCGTATTGAGCAGCAGCTGCTCAACTCCTACGACCGCGAGGTTTCCTCCATCCACATCGGCGATCTGGCTATGCAGGAGCTCAAGCAGATGGACGATGTGGCCTATGTGCGGTTTGCTTCGGTCTACCGCCAGTTCAGCGATGTCAACACCTTCATGGAAGAGCTGAAGGATATGCTGGACAGCCGCTCAAAGCCCGCCGAAAAATGATTGCCGCACCTGCTCGATTTGTGTACAGGCGCGCTGCGTCTCCATCTCCAGATCCGCCAGACTGTCCGTCTCGGCACAGGGCGGCAGCACCGCCATCGTCTGGTTCATCTGGTCAAGGATATTGCGGCGCACCAGCAGGTTTAAAAGGCCGCTGCTTTCCCGTGCCTTTTCCGCAGCCCTGCCGTAGGCACGGCGGGCTGCAGGACAGTCCCCCTGCATGGCTAGGGCATACGCGGCCTGCACCTGCTGCACAAGTGCCTCGGTGGTTCGGTCCACATACCGCCCTGCGGCCAACAGCAGCAGACACAGCATCAACAGGATCACAACGGCATACCAGTTTCGTTTCATAAGCACCTTTTTCAGACCGTCCCCTCGGGGGCGGTCTTTTTCTGTATCAGTACGGATTGTTTGCCGTTATATAGCAGCAATAGCACCTTCTTTCGTGTCGTGTGCCGCTCCGCAAGCAGGGCATCGAGCGCCGCCTCATCCATCCTGAAAAAGGCAAGGTTTTCCCCGCAGACAGCCGTGTCGATGAGAAGCGGCAGCAGGGGCGGTTCCTGACCGTCCTTCGGCATTGGGGCCGCCGAGATACTGCCGTTCGGCTCCACCACGCCCCAATAGACCTCCTGCGGAGAGAAAATATCCCTGCCGCGCAGGGCCTCTGCCAGATCGGATACCGTGATGCGCAGCCGCGCAAGCGCATCCTGCTGTATCTTTCCATTGCGTATGACGGTCACAGGCCTGCCCAGCAGCAGCTCTGCATAGGCCGGGCTGAACCACAAGAGGGTAGAGTTTAAAATTTCCAGTGCCGTAATCAGAAAGATCGGCACAAGGCTTGCAAGCAGCGGCAGGTCCGGCTCATCAATGCAGATCGATGCCACATTGGAGATCAGCAATGTCGTCACAAGCTCGGCCGGCTGCAGCTCCCCCAGCTGGCGCTTTCCCATCAGGCGCATGGCAACCGTGACGGCGCAGTAGACCAGCACCGTGCGCACCACCGTAGAAATCATCCTGCCGCCTCCTTATAAAACACCCCTGAACGGCCCACACTATCCTGCGTGAGAGGGGGAACAACGATGCCACCAAAACCGCTGTACCGTTCGCTGGACGAGAACCTTGCGTTTCTGGAAGAAATGTTTGGCCGTTCCGATGATTTTTATACCAAGCGCCTGATGATTGCAGGTATTCGATGTGCTATCGTCATGTTTACAGGGCTTTCCTCCCCGGAAAAGCTTTGCCGCATGGCGCTGGACATGCTGGACCGTGACCCTGCCATGCTGGGCGGCGGGGCAGGACTGTGCGATTATCTCTTGACCCAGAGCCGCATTCCCGCCGAGGCCGAGGCCGTTACCGACAGGAGCGCCCTTGTGGAGCTGCTCTGCAATGGGTTGTCCGTGCTGCTGATCGATGATGTGAGCCGGGCGGTTGCTTTTTCCACGCAGGAAATGCCGCAGCGCGCCGTTTCAACCCCAACGGGTGAGGGAAATCTGCGCGGCTCTCAGGAGGCATTCACCGAGCTGCTGCGCAATAATATCTCCCTGCTGCGGCGGCAATTCCGCACCGGTACCCTTGTAGCGGAGATCACAACCGCCCATACCCGCGCCAAGACTGAATACTGCCTTTGCTATGACAAAGCCCTTGCCCCGGAGGAGACCGTTGCCGCACTGCGCGCACGGCTGGAGAATGTCGAGATCCCGGTCCTGCTCGACAGCGCCTATTTTGCCTCCTTCCTCAAGCAGGACAAGCTGAATCTCTTCCCGGCTGCCGCATATACCGAGCGCCCGGCTACGGCCTGCGCCCGCCTGTGCGAGGGAAAAGCTGTGGTGCTGGTAGCCGGGTGCCCCTATGCGCTCATTATTCCCAGCTTTTTTGCCGAGCATTTTGAGTGCCTTGACGACTACGCCTCCGGCGCTGTGTTTGCAGGCCTCATCCGTATTCTGAAATATCTGGCTTTCCTGTTGGCAGTGTTCGGGCCGGGGCTGTATGTCATGGCTGTTGCCTTTGCGCCGGAAATCATCCCCATGCAGCTGCTGACAAAGCTGGCCCGCGGGGAGGCTGCCACGCCGCTGCCGCCCATGCTTGAGATGCTCTGCGTAACGCTGCTGCTTGAGATCGTGCGCGAGGCCGGCCTGCGCGCACCGCAATCTATCAGCCACACGGTCAGTCTGGTGGGGGCACTCATCATCGGGGAGACCGCCGTCAGCGCCGGTATCGTCAGCGTGCCGGTCCTGACGATGGCTGCTGCAGCCACCATCGCCACGCTGGCCGTTCCGTCACTGTATGAACAGTCCATCCTATTCCGCTTCGCGGTGATTCTGCTGGCAGGGTGCTTTGGCGTACCGGGGCTGGCCTGCGCCGCACTGACGATTTTGGCAATGGCCTGCGGCAGTGAGCCTTTTGGATACGACTATCTCTATCCGCTGCTGCCGTTGGGCAGGGCCAGCGTGCGGGACGGTTTTGTGCGCAGCATCTGGAGCCGTCTTGCCCGCTCCGGGGAGGTGATCGGTCAGCATGAAGCGTGAATGTCCCAGCCTGTTTGCCGCGCTGCTCGTCAGCCTGCTGGTCAATGTGCTGCTGCGCAGCCAGACAGCCTACCGCCCCCGGGCCGGTCTGGCAGCAGCCCCGCTCTGCGCACTGCTGCTTGCGGCGGTCGGCTGGTTGTTTGCCCGGTGCTGGCGGCTGGCCTGCGACCCGGTTTTAAGGCTGCTGTTCGGCACATTGCTTGTGTTTTCCTCGGTTTTGGAGCTGCTGCGGCTCTGGCAGCTTGCCGACCGGCTCTATCCCGGGGCGATCACACTGAGCTCCGTCTGTCTGCTGGCGGTGCTGCCGGTCGTCTATCTGCGGCGGGTATCTGCACTGTCGCAGACGGCCCGTGCCGTGCTTTGTCTGCTGGCGGTAGCCACCGCTGTCATGCTGATCTCGGTGCTGCCGCGTCTGCGGATCACCAACCTGCAGTACACAGATTTGACGCGCGCAGATTTCCTCACTGCCGCCAAGGATCAGCTGACCCTTTACCCGGAATATCTGCTGCCCGCCCTCTGGCCCGCACAGGACAAGCGCGGCCGTCATACACTGCTGCGGCTGGCCGGGTATGCGCTGGCGTTTGATGTCTCGATCCATCTGCTGCTTGAGCTGTTCTACGGCGCTGCCATGCCGTTGCGGGCAGACCCCGTCCATGCCGCCGCGCGGTGCGGTGCGCTGTCCATCTTCAACCGGCTGGAATGGCTGCAGTTCATCCTGTGGGTCATGGCTGTCACCGTCAAGCTGGCGCTTTATCTCTATGCGCTGGTGCGGCTGCTGGGCGGCCGAAGCAAGGCGGAGAACAGTGCCGCCGGGCTGGACCGATTTCCTGTGTATCTGGGCGGCATCTGGCTGCTTTGCGCCGTGCTGCGCAAGATTGATTTGGACACAGCGCTGCCGCTGCGCAGTGCACTGACCTGGGGCTTTGTTCTGCTGACCTGGATTGGAGGTGGGGCCGCATGTCTGTACCGAAGTATAAGGCGCTGCTGATCGCCTGCATCACGCTTTTTCTCTGCGGCTGCGGGCAGGCGCTGTCGGAGCGGGAGATTGTCCGCGCCGTATTCTTCGCACGGCAGCAGGGACAGTATTCCGTCTGTCTGCTGCTGGCTGACCAGAACAACAATGAGGACGGCCTTCACTACAAGACCTCCTCCGCACGCGGTTTCACCGCTGCTCAGGCCCTCCACCGGGCCGAAACTACGCTGCCGGGCCGCCTTTATTACGGCTTGATTGATCTAGCCGTTCTGCCGGCCGATGCCGACTGGCAAACCGCCCGCGAGCTGGGCAGTCTGCTCTACGACAAAGCCCAACCCGCGCCAGAGCTTTCGGTCTTTGCGCTGGATACAGCCCCCCACAGCTGGGCTGAGGATGCCTCCGCCCTGTATGAGGACATGAAGTCGGTTCGCTCCGAATACCGCCTGCACTGCGGCCTGCAGCAGCTTTTTACACAGGCGGACTGCTGCACCGTGCCCGGCTACCGCGCCGACAGCGGGTATGATCTTCTGCTGCTCGCAAAGCAGCAGCCCGCCCCTTACCGCGCTGCAGGTCTGGCCGCCCAGCTGGCCGCCGTGCTCTGCGGGCAGACGGACCGCCTTTATACGACCTATGCGGGCGGGACTGCCCTGTGCCGCGCCCGCATCGATGTAACGGTGCAGGATACCACCGTACAGCTGCACCTGCGCGATACAGCGTTTGAAGTCCTCACACAGACGGGGCAGGATCTGCAGGCATTGTTCTGCACCGAGCTGCTGCAGGCTTTTGCCGCACTCACCGCTGAACGATCGGCCGACTTTTTTCACCTGCAGTTCTGGCACGCCAATCTGTACGGCCCCCGCAGCCCGGCACCGGCCCCGCAGCTTACGATTCTATGGGAATAAAAAAATGCGCCCGATTCCGCAAAATGCGGGGTCGGGCGCAGCTGATTACTGCAGGGTGGTGGGCCGGGTAATATAAATCAGGTTTGTGTCGGCTATAAAGGTCTGGAAGTTATACAGCACGAGTACCTCATCGTAGCCCTCTTTTTCAATCGTAGAATCAAGGCCGTACTTGAAGTTGCGGAAATCCACCACGCCGATCTTGGCGTAGTTGGCGGTCAGATAGGGGATAAAGCTGTTGGCGTAGCTGTCCTTCACAACCAGAATACTGCCTGTCCCGTTGCCCTCGATGGTCGAGTAGCCATTGTTGCCGTCCAGAAAAGCCGCATACTTGTCGCGGGTCGCAAACTTGTCGGCGTTGATCAGGTTTTCGGTCCGTTCCGGCTCATAGGCGGCCTCGCCGGTGATCCGGTAGACCGTCATCAGATTGTCAAGCGGATAGTAGGTGATCGTGTCATCCGCCACATTCCAAAGGCGGGTAGCGGAGTAATGGGTTCCCTCAAAGCCGGTCACAGTCGCACTCTCATGGGCATCTCGGTCAAAGGGCGTCAGCCCCTTCTGTGCACAGAACGCCTCATACGCGCGGTAGGCACCGTTGGGTGTCCAGTGGTGGTCTGTCTTGAAATACAGATACTCGTCCTTGCGCGCTGCAAACAGTTTGCGCAGGTCGATGATTCCTGCGCTCTGGCCGACCTTGGCAAAGATCTCATCCAGCATGGTGTTTTCGTCTACCATCGGCGCACCGGCCGGCAGCTTTTCGGGGTAGATGACGCTGGCCGACGGAGCCAGCAGGAAGGTCACCTTGCCGGGGTGACTGGCAGCAAATTCACTGACGGCCGCGATGTTTTTGCTCAGCTGCTTTTCTGTTGCATCGTCCACTGTGAACAGCTTTGTGAACATCCAGTGGTCCTTGCCCAGCAGGATGCCGCCCTCCTCAGCCTTGCGGAAGAGTATCTCGTCTGCGGCACGCTGGGTATTGACCGCCGCATCGCGGAAGGAGAACTGATCCTGCATCCAGCGGGAAAAGCCGCTCTGCCAGCTGCCGTCCAGCAATGCACTGACACTGAATGCGGGAAGCTGTGCGGCCTTGCGGTTTTCCAGCACAAGCTGCTCCCGCTTGGGCCACAGCATATTCACAGCCGAAAAGCCGAAAAGCAGCACAGCGCAGAGGACGAGCAGCGGAAAGCCCACGCGGCGCCTGCCGCCGCCCTTGCGGTATATGACCTTTGACATACAGCAGTTCCTCCTCTCAGAAATTGGCATACAGCGCTGTTGCGTTGGTGGCAGCCACCACATAGCAGACGCACAGCACCAGCAGCAGGGTAAACACAAGAAGCTTGGCTACCGTGTTCCGGCTGATCTTATCCCAGAGCCGCCGCGGCAGCGCAGACGAGCAGACGCAGCCCAGCGCCAGCAGCACGCCGTAGTTGCGCAGACTATACACAGCGGAGATACCGCCCTGCGGCACAAACAGCTTTTGCAGCAGCAGTCCCAGCGGTGCACCGGGCTGGTTGGCTGTAAAAAGACCCCAGCCCAGCACGACAAAGAACAAGGTGTAAAGATGCGGCCAGACCTTGCCCTTTTTCAGATATTTGAGCAGGAAGGTCTTTTCGATCGTCAGCAGCACAAAGTAGTAGAGCCCCCAAGCAATGAAGTTCCAGCTTGCACCGTGCCAGATGCCGGTAGCAGCCCAGACAAGGAACATGTTGAACAGCTGCCGCGCCTGCCCCTTTCGGTTACCACCCAGCGGGATATAGATGTAATCCCGGAACCACCCCGACAGGGTGATATGCCAGCGCCGCCAGAACTCGGTAATGCTGCCCGAGATATAAGGCAGGTCAAAGTTAGCAGGGCAGTCAAAGCCGAGCAGCGCCGCCAGACCGTTACTCATCTCACTGTAGCCGGCAAAGTCAAAGTATAGCTGCAGGCTGTAGGCCAAAATACCCAGCCATGCCAGCGGGGTGGAGACATTGGCCAGCCCCACACCGCCTGCGCCGATGATGTCGGTCCACAGCGCACCGATGGAATCCGCCAGAATGACCTTTTTTGCCAGACCAAAGACAAACAGCTCGGCACCGCGCTGCGCCTTTTCCATCGTGCAGCGGTTTTTGCCGTCATGGAGTTGATCCGCCATCTCACGGTATTTGACGATAGGCCCGACGATCAGCTGCGGGAAGAACAGCACATACACGGCAAAGGTCAGCGGATTTCTTTCCGGCTCGATCTTGCCGGTGTAGACATCGGCCTCATAGCTGATGATCTTGAAGATATAGTAGCTGATGCCCAGCGGCAGCACCGTACCGATGTTGAGCGCAGCGATCCCCAAATGGCCGATCTGATTCAGCGTGTCGATCAGGAAGTTGGCATACTTAAAATACACCAGCACCCCAAGGTTGACCAGCACCGCCGCCAGCGGCAGCAGCCCGCGCAGCTTTGTTCTGGCCCGGGCTGTCAGCAGGCCCCACAGGTAGTTGAATACAATCAGGACCGCAATCAACGGAAGAAATGCAACGCCGGTCCAGCAGTAGAACAGCAGGCTCTCCGCCAGCAGCACTGCATTTTTGGCACGGCCGGGTACCAGATAATACAGCAGCAGGGAAAGCGGCAGAAAGCAGAACAGGAACACCACACTGTTAAAAACCATGGCGGAACTCCCTTTCTTTTGATGGCATCACCGTGCGAACCAAGACGCCGATACGGCGCAGGGCAGACGGCAATGCTTTTGGGTGGTCGTTATGAAAAAAGGCCGTTGCCGAGCGGCAGCGGCCTTCTTTCAGGGTCTCATCAGAAATTCAGCGCCGTCTCCAGTGCGGTGTCGATGGCAGCGTAGTCAGGGTTTGCAATACCGGCAATGACAATGGCCACATAGTTGCCGTTGGTCACGATGCGGGCATCCTTGGCCAGCGCGATCTTATCGGCAAACTCAGCATACAGGTCATTGGCAGACAGGCTTGCCTTGTAGGCCTCCAGCTCGCTCTTGACGGCATCGACCTGACCATCCTTGGCCTGTGCCACAAAGACAAGGCCGCAGTCCGCCTGATCGTTGGTCACATCGCCCTTGTAGGCAACAAGGTTGTCCATCGTCAGCATCAGCTCATTCTCAACAGAGAAATCATCCAGTGCGCGCGGGTTGGCGATGGGGTTGACCGCCTCGATAGCGGCAACGGCAGCATCCAGATTGGCGGTGTTGGCCTCCTCGCCGGTGGAGGCATCGGTGCTCTCGCTGATGACGATATCCGTCGGGCCATCGGCACCGCCGATGGTGCTTTCCGCAGCAGAGCTGCTCTCAGAGGAGACAGCAGTGGAGGTGCTGTCTGCAGAGGAGCCGCAGGCGGCCAGCAGCATAGCGCAGCAAAGAATTACAGGAATCAGCTTTTTCATGGGTTTAGTTCTCCTTTATATAGTGTATGATATTGTTTTCCTCTACGCACAGGCATAGCTTGCCCGATACATTATAAGAATACACTATCTTGCCATCTTTTTCAAGCTGTTCGCGGCAAAACGCAGGGTGTTTCCGCCGGGAAATATGTAAATTTTTTATGCCTTGACAAACGCGCCCCCGGCGGGTACACTCAAAACAAAGTGATACGGCGTGACTGCCCGCTGCCAGGGACGCCGATAACTGCAGCTTACAGAAAAGGGAGGTGCCCACCATGCGCAATACAAAGGCGCGGGAGACTGCCTGGACCGGCATGCTGTTTGCCTTAGCCATTGCACTGTCCTACCTTGAATCACTGGTATCACCGCTGCTGGGATTGATGCCTGCCATAAAGCTCGGGCTTTCCAATGTGGTTGTCATGTATGCGCTGTTGTTCCTGCGCACCCGCACCGCGCTGCTGCTGGTGGTGCTGAAGGCACTGTTCGCCTTTTTGACGCGGGGCGCCACCGCCGGTTTTCTTTCCCTTTGCGGCGGCGGTTTATCGCTGGTTGTCATGCTGGTGCTGCTGCACCTACCGGTCAGCGGGTATATCTTTTGTGCCGGTGCTGCACTGGCGCATAACCTCGGCCAACTGGCGGGGGCAGCAGTGCTGCTTTCCAGCGCAATGGCTCTGGGGTACGCCCCCGTGCTGTTGGCGGCAGGCCTTGCGGTGGGCGGCATCAGCTCTTTGCTTTCCCGCGCCTTATTCGCTGCCCTGCCTGCCTCTGCGGGGGAGCAGCGGCAGGGGAGTCCATTCAAAAAATAAGAATCTTTCTTAAAAAATGTAGTTTTACCCCTTGACACCTGCAAAGCTGTGTCGTATAATAGAGGCACAGACACAGGAATGTGTCCTATGAGCAATTACAAAATAACAGGAGGCAATTCTTATGGCTAAGTATGTTTGCACCGTTTGTGGTTATATCGCTGAGGGTTCCATCCCCGAGTTCTGCCCGGTCTGCAAGGCCCCGGCATCCAAGTTCATTGAGAAGAAGGATAACACCTATGTGACCGAGCATGTTGTCGGCATCGCCAAGGATGTTCCCGAGGAGATCAAGCAGGGTCTGCGCGAGAACTTCAACGGCGAGTGCAGCGAGGTCGGTATGTATCTGGCTATGAGCCGCGTTGCTGACCGCGAGGGTTACCCCGAGATCGCCGAGGCATGGAAGCGCTATGCCTTTGAGGAGGCTGAGCACGCCTCCAAGTTTGCAGAGCTGCTGGGTGAGGTCCTGACCGACAGCACCAAGAAGAACCTGCAGATGCGTGTTGACGCCGAGTGCGGCGCCTGCGCCGGCAAGATGGATCTGGCTAAGAAGGCCAAGGAGCTGAACCTTGACGCCATCCATGACACCGTACATGAGATGGCAAAGGATGAGGCCCGCCACGGCCGCGGCATGCAGGGTCTGCTGAATCGCTATTTCAAATAATTTTTCCAAATCCACCCCGCGCCCCGGAGCCTGAACGCCCCGGGGCGTTTTTGCATAGCATAAAGAGGGGTGGTGGTATGCGGCGTTGTACAGCAGCAGGGCGGTGCAGGGCAAAGCGGCGCAGCCTTGTGTGGCTGACTGCAGCAGTGCTGCTGGCGGGAGCATTGCATATAAACCGCTATGTCAACACCGTCATCAAGCCCACCCTGCACGAGCTGGCCGAGTACGAAGCCCGCGCCGCCACCGTACAGGCTGTCAACCGTGCCGTTGCGGCTGAGCTTTCACGGCGGCCTGCACTCTGCAGCACACTTTTTGCCGACAACGGCGGCATCCTCTGTCTGGATGCCGCGCGTGCCGGCGCTGCGCAGGCAGCGCTCATCGGTGCCGTACAGGCTGAGATGGACGCCTTGCCGGAGATTTCCTACCGTGTACCCTTCGGCAGTCTGACCAACAATTCCCTGCTGAGCGGGCTTGGCCCCGGCTGGCCGGTACAGCTGCAGCCGCAGGGCTATGTGCAGGGAGAAATCCGGCAGACTGCGGAGTCACTCTCGATCAACACAACCCGCTACTGTGCGGTTTTACATCTGTCCGTCACTGTAAATATGATTTTGGACGGCAGCACCGCCACCCTGACCGTGGAGCAGACCTGCCCGCTCGTCAGCCTGCTTGCCGGCGGCGAGATTCCCGATGTGTATGCGCCCGGGCAGGATTGAATTTGCACTCGAAAATGTGGTATACTAAGACATCGCTGATACCAACAAACGGAGTGGAGCAAAATGGAATTAGAACAGGCACGCAAACGCGCGGAGGAACTGCGCGTCATCATAGAAAAAAACAACCGCTTATACTACGATCAGGACGCCCCCGAGCTGGAGGATTTCGAGTACGATGCCCTGAACCGCGAGCTGAAACAGCTTGAGGCTGAATATCCCGCGCTTGTCACGGCGGCATCCCCGACCCAGCATGTGGGCGGCACGGCCAGCAGCAAATTTACCAAGGTGACCCACGCCGTCAAGATGGAAAGCCTGCAGGACGCCTTCTCCTTTGATGAGCTGCGCGAGTTTGATGCCCGCGTGCGCGACGCCGGTGTAAAGCCTGAGTATGTAGTTGAGGCGAAAATTGACGGCCTCTCGGTCAGCCTTGAGTACCGCATGGGCCAGCTGGTGCGCGGCTCCACCCGCGGTGATGGCGTAGTGGGTGAGGATGTGACCGAGAACATTCTGACCATACGGGATATTCCCCGTGAGCTGCCCGATGCGCCGGATTTTCTTGAGGTGCGCGGCGAGGTCTATATGCCGCACTCCGCCTTCTTCAAGCTGAAGGAGCAGCAGGAGCTTGAGGACAAAACACCTTTTAAAAACCCCCGCAATGCGGCGGCCGGCTCACTGCGCCAGAAGGACGCCAAAATCACCGCCGGGCGCGGGCTGTCTATCTTTGTATTCAACCTGCAGCAGTGCGAGGGCCGCAGTTTCAAGACGCACCACGAAACACTGGATTACATCAAGTCGCTGGGCTTCCCGGTCTCGCCGCGCTACAGCGTGTTTGAGAATATCGAAGATGCGATCCGGGAGATCGAGGCCATCGGCGAAGCGCGCGGCACGCTGGAATACGATATTGACGGTGCCGTCATCAAGGTCAATGATCTGGCCGCCCGCCGCACAATGGGCAGCACAAACAAGTTCCCACGGTGGGCCATTGCGTTCAAATATCCGCCGGAGGTCAAGGAGAGCGTTGTGCGCGACATCGAAGTCACAGTCGGCCGCACCGGCGTGCTGACCCCGACTGCCGTATTTGACCCTATCTTTTTGGCGGGCACCAGTGTGTCCCGCGCCAGCCTGCACAACGGCGATATTATCGCCAGTCTGGGTGTCGGCATTGGTGACACCATCAAGGTCCGCAAGGCCGGTGATATTATACCGGAGGTCATCGGCGTGTCGGCCCGCCTGCCGGGCAGCCGCCCCTTTGCCATGCCCACAACCTGCCCCAGCTGCGGCGCACCTGTCGTGCATCTGCAGGATGAGACCGCCCTGCGCTGCGTCAACCCCGAGTGCCCGGCCCAAAGCCTGCGCAATCTGATCCACTTTGCCTCCCGCAATGCCATGGCCATCGATGGTCTGGGCGAGGCGGTGGCTGTACAGCTTATCGAAAAGGGGCTTGTCACCACCGTGGCAGACCTGTACACCCTGAGCGAGAAACAGCTGCTTACGCTTGACAAATTCAAAAAGAAGAGTGCCCAGAACCTGCTGAATGCAATCGAGCACTCCAAGCGCAACAATCTGGATAAGCTGATCTTCGGCCTCGGCATCCGCAACATCGGTGACAAGGCTGCCGCTCTGCTGGGCGAGCATTTCGGCAGCATGGACGCGCTGCGCCGCGCCACCGCCGAGCAGATGTGCGAAATTGATGGCTTCGGCGAGGTCATGGCGCAGAGTGTGCTGGAATTTTTCGCCAAAGACGGCACCACCGACCTTTTGCAGCGTCTGGAGCGCGATGGCGTGAACATGCAGTGGACCGGCGAGAAGAAGGGCACCGCACTGGCAGGCATGACGCTGGTCGTCACCGGTACGCTGCCCACCCTGTCCCGGCAGGAGGCGGAGGCGCTGATCGTCCAAAACGGCGGCAAAGCCGCCGGCTCCGTCAGCAAAAAAACCAGCTATGTCGTAGCCGGTGAGGCGGCCGGTTCCAAGCTGACCAAGGCGCAGACACTTGGCGTTCCGGTGCTGGATGAGGCCGGCCTCTACGCACTGATCCGTGAAAAATCCGAATAACCGTTTTCATTCTATACGCTGTTTCCTTGCAGGGCATCCCGATGTGGGATGTCCTGTTTTTTTATGCGGTGCCGTCCCGGTTCTATCCGCCCGCAGGCGGGCATACAGTGGCAGTGTGAGGTGAAGAAACGATGGACGAGTATTACCGCATCCTTGATAGCCTTCCGCCTGCGCTGCGCACACCACTTGGCAGGCTGGATGCCCGCTGCGCACCGCATGTACAGGAGATCCGCCTGCGGTTGGGGCAGCCGATACAGTTTACGATCCGTGGGCGGCTGTGCCCCGCCGCAAAATTCCTGCCGGGTGCGGGGCTACCCGCTGCAATGGAGGCGGACATGCTGCGGGACTGCTTTCTGCAGCTTTGCCGCCGTTCGGTCTACGCATACGAGGACGAGCTGCAGCAGGGCTATTTCACCGTGCAGGGCGGCTGCCGCATCGGTGTGGCAGGCTGCCGGGGGCCGGGCGGTTTTTCTGCCGTGACCTCGCTGAATCTGCGCATCGCGCGCTGGATCACCTGCCCACTGCCGCCCGCGCTGGAGGAGGCCGTGGCCGCCCGGGCCGGGGGACTGCTGCTGGCCGGCCCGCCGGGCAGCGGCAAAACAACACTGCTGCGGTCGATCGTACAGCGGCTTTGTGAGAGTGACTTTCTCGTCAGCGTCATTGACGAGCGCGGCGAGCTGATGGCCTGTGAGACCGGCAGCCTGCCCCGTGCCGCACAGATCCGCTGCGATGTCTATGCCCGCTGCACCAAGCCGGAGGGCATTGCCATGGCGCTGCGCTGCATGAACCCGCAGATCCTTGTCTGTGATGAGCTGGGCACAGCGGAGGACGCACAGGCTGTGGCGCAGGGGGTTGCCTCCGGTGTTGTGTTTTTTGCTACCGTACACTGCGATACCCCGGCGGGTCTACATAAAAAGCCCCCGCTGGCCGCACTGCTGGCCACAGGCGCCTTTGCAAAAGCCGCCTTTTTGTCCGGGCGTGCCCATCCCGGCACCGTGGCACAGTGGGTCACACTGTGACAGCGTTGCTGCATGCTGCGGGCGGTATGCTTCTGCTCTGTACAGGCATGGGCTGTGGCTTTACGGCGGCAGCCCATATCCGGGACTGCCAGCGGCAGCTGCACAGCCTGTCCCGGCTGTTCGGCTATCTGGCAGAGCTGCTCAACGCACAGGCACTTGCAGGCCCGGAGCTTTTGCACCGCGCAGCGCGCCGCCCGGAATTTGCAGACTTCTGCCCGGCGGGTGCTGCAGCTCTGGCAGATCTGCAGCTTCCATCCTGCCTGCCCGAGGCCCTGCGGTGCGAAGCCCTGCAGACGCTTCGCAGTGCTGAGGAATCCCCGCGCTTGACCGCCTGTGCGGCGCTGCACAGGCTGGCCGCACTCTGCGAGGAGGAGGCCTGCAGCCGGGCAGAGCAGTACCGTGCCGCCCGGCTGCTTTGGCCCCGGCTGGGGGCCTGTCTGGGCGTACTGACCGCCATTTTGCTGTGGTAAGGAGTGGCCTCATGGACATTGACCTTGTTTTTAAGATTGCGGCCACCGGCATCATTGTGGCCGTATTGAACCAGCTGCTCATCCGCTCCGGCCGGGAGGATCAGGCCATGATGACGACCCTGGCCGGGCTGATCGTAGTGCTGACAATGCTGGTGCGGCAGATCAGCGACCTGTTTGTTTTGATCAAAGCATTGTTTGAACTATGACCTATGATCTTATTATGCAAGCTGGCCGCTGCCGTACTTGTGGCGGCCGTGTTGACGCTTCTTTTAAAAAAGGACCAGCCTGCCTTTGCGCTTTTGGTCTCGGTATGCACCGCCGCCGGGCTGCTTGCTGTGGCGATGCACCAGATCGAGCCGCTGCTCGCTTGGCTGCGCACACTGGAGGTCTACTTTCAGGGGCAGAGCCCGGCGGTGCTGCTGCGCGCTCTCGGCATTGCGCTGGTCGCGCAGTTTGCCGCCGACACCTGCCGCGAGGCCGGTCTTTGCGCGGCCTCCACCGCCATCGAGCTCTGCGGCCGTGTGCTGGTTCTTTTGCAGGCTCTGCCGCTGCTGCGGTCGCTGCTCGGCTCCTTTGCGGACTATTTGCAGTAATTTTCCTGCTGGCGGTTCCGCCCCCTGCCTTTGCGGACGAGCTGCCGCAGGAGGTGCAGGACATTCTGCAGGATAGCCCCGCGGACATCACCGATGCCGCCGGATGGACCCTTACCGACATTGCAGCGCTGCTGGGGGACTGGATCGTCAGCGGCTTTCAGCCCACACTGCACTTTGCGGCGCAGTCTGCCGGGTATCTTTTGCTGGCAGGGCTGCTGGGGCTGCTGGTCGGCAGACCTGCCGGCGCTTATGTTGAGATCCTTGCCGTGCTGGGCTTCGGCTCGCTGAGTCTTTCCACCGCGATGCAGCTGACGGCGCTTGTCGGCTCAACCGCACAGGATTGCAGCACCTATCTGACCGCCTTTGTGCCGGTATTCGGCGGCGTGGCTGCCGCAGGCGGGCAAACCTCCGGGGCGCTGGTTTATAGCGGGATGTTCTTTGCCATGTCAGGCTTTCTGTGTGCGGTCATCCGGAAGCTGCTGCTGCCCGTCATGCAGATATACTTTTGTTTTTCTGTCTGCGCCTGTCTTTGGGGCAACCGCGGCATCACCGATGCCGCTGCGCTGTTTGCCCGCTGCATGCACTGGCTGCTCAAGGTCTGCGGGGCACTATTCAGCCTTGTGCTGGGGTTGCAGAATACGCTGGCCGCAACGGTGGACAATGCTGCCCTGCGGACCGGCAAAGGCCTTTTACAGGGCGCGATCCCGGTTGTGGGGGATGCCGCTGCCGCCGCACTGACCGGAGCGGCAGCGGCGCTGCAGCTGCTCAAAGGTTCCCTTGCGCTGGCCGGGCTGCTGGCGCTGGCGGCGCTCTTTGCACCGGTCTTTCTGCAAAGCATTGCCTATACGCTCGTCTTTGCGGCAGCCGGTGTCATTGCCGGGGCTACCGGGCAAAAGCCCTGTGCCCAGCTTTGCCGACTGTACTTTGAGGGGGCACGCCTCTGCGGATCGGTGCTGGTGCTTTATTTTTTTATGATTTTTCTGTCCACGGCGCTGTTGCTGCTGGCAGGGAACGGGGGATAGCATGGAATCATTCCGCCATCTGGCACTGGGCTGCTGTGTGCTGTCGGCACTGGCGGGCATGCTGCGGCTTTTCTGGCCGGACAACGGCTTCAAATCCGTCATAAATGCCGTGCTGGTGCTGTATATTTTAACAGCGGGCATCCAGATGCTCGGCGGTATTGACTGGGACAGCATTGTGCTGACGCTTCGCAGTCTGCCTGCCGGGCAGAGCCGTCCCTCCGCTGATTTCTCGGCCTACAGCCGCGAGCTTGGCCTGACTGCCTCTGTGGAGGCTGTCAGGGAAGTCCTGCGGGGTGCAGGCATCCGCGCCGCCGTCAGCTGGCAGGACGGCAGATGCGTCATCACACCGGTGGACATCCGCGACCGCGCCGCGATAGAGACCCTGCTGGCCGTCAACGCCGGTGACCTGCCCTGGTGCATAGCGGAGGGCACACCATGACCGCCCGGGAGTATATCGCCCCGCTGGCCGCAAGGCTGCGCACCGCGCTGGCTGATGAAAAGCAGCGTGTCAATCTGCTGATTTTGATGGGGCTGGCAGGTCTTGTGCTGCTGGCGTTTTCCGCCTGGCTGCCGGCAGACGATGCGGCGCAGCCCGCCCCCGCCGCCGCGCAGGAGACGGCCGCCGACTACGCCGCCCAGCTGGAAAGCCGCCTGACTGCACTGATCCGCTGTGTGGACGGCGCAGGCGATACCGCCGTCATGGTCACGCTGGAATCAGGCAGTGAGAGCGTCTATGCAACGGACACGGACCGCGATGGCGGCTCCACCCATGTGCTTTTGGGCAGCGGCGGCGCAGACGGACTTGTGGAGACCGTGCAGACCCCCCGCGTGCTGGGCGTAGCCGTTGTCTGTGAGGGCGGCGGCACGGCGGCTGTACAGAGCCGCGTGACCGCGCTGGTGGAGGCACTGACCGGCGTAGGCGCCAACCATATCACCGTAGCAAAGATGGCATCAACCAACGAAGAGGAGGGCAAACCATGAAGCAACTTACAGCCAAGCTGAAAAGCCGCGGCGCTACAGCCGCCGTCCTGACACTGGCGCTGGGGGCCGCCGTGTATCTGAACTGGTCCTTCTCCCGCGGGGCACCGCCCAGCCTGCTTGTATCCGATACCACTGCCGATGCGGTGGAGACTGCCGCCGCTGCCCCTGTCACCGACCAATTGGCCGTAGAAGCCGCTGCGGCCGCCGAGGACACAGAGACCTCCGCCGTTGATGACGCTGACAAGAACTACGGCGAAGCACAGCTTGTCAGCGTAAATCAGGATTCCGGCACAGAGTTTTTTGAGTCTGCCAGACTGACCCGCAGCAAGGCCCGTGACGAAGCGTTGGACACCTTGAAGAAATCCCTCAAGGATGCCGGCCTGACTAAGGAGGAAAAGGACGCCCTGACCGCCGAGCTGAGCGCACGCATCAGCAACATCACACTGGAGACAAAGCTGGAGACCCTCATCAAGTCAAAGGGCTTTCCCGACTGCGTGGTCAATTTGGAGGGCAGCAAGGCCAATGTTACCGTTATGACTGAAAATGATGCGCTGACCGCCGAGGAGGTCACCCGTGTCCGGGACGCCCTGCTGAGCCAGTGCAAGGGCTTGACAGCACAGGACATCACCATTGTGGAAGTAAAATAACGCCAATATTTTGTTGCAAACAGCCCCGTTTTGTGGTACACTGATTTATATTAGTAGAACTATGGCCAAATGGCCGTTTGCAACGGGAGGGTACACACTATGGATGTACACAATACCATCGGCGGCAGCTTACAGATCTCGACTGAGGTTATCGCAAAAATTGCGCGTCTGGCCGCGCTGGAGGTTGACGGCGTTGCCGATGTAGCCACCGGCACCAGCCAGAATGTCCGCTCGCTTCTGGGCCGCACCGGTCTGCAAAAGCCGGTCGCCGTCGTCATGGAGGACGGCATTGCTACCGTGACGGTGCATATCACCGTTGTGTACGGCAACAAGGTCATGCCGTTATGTGAAAAAGTGCAGGAGAATGTCAAGCAGGCGATCCAGAACATGACGGGCATTACCGTGGCCCGTGTGGATGTGCTGGTCGTGGGCCTGACAGAGACCCCCGCCGAGAAAGAATAAGACAAGATAAGGAAAGACAGGAACTTTGAGTATGGAGAAAAAGCTGACCCGCCGCGAATCCCGCGAGACGGCCTTTCTGACGGCCTTCGCCGCTACCTTTGAGCCCGAGGAGCCCACCCTCCCTGCGGAGGAGCATCCCGCGCCCGATGCCTTTGCAAACCAGCTGCTGGCTGCCATGAATGACCATGCTGCCGAGCTGGATGAGATCATCACCGCCCATCTGAAGGGCTGGACGCTGCCCCGCGTACCCCGTGTGAGTCTGGTTGCCCTGCGCCTTGCGCTGGCCGAGATGCTCTACGGCGAGGAGCAGAAGGCCGGTGTTGCCATCAATGAGGCCGTGGAGCTGGTCAAGAAATACGGTGCCGAGGATGACTACCAGTTCGTCAACGGCCTTTTGGGTGCCGTTGCGCGTGAGCGCGGCGAGACCGATGAACCCAAATGCTGACGCTGGGCATCGACACCAGCAATTACGCAACCTCTCTGGCAGTGTTTGACACAGACGCCGGAGAGGTTGTTTGCGATTGCAAAAAGTTTTTGCCCGTGAAAGAGGGGCAGCTCGGTCTGCGCCAGAGTGACGCCCTTTTCCACCACACGGCAGCTCTGCCGGAGATGCTGGCCGAGCTTTCCGGCAAGGCTGATTTGACCAAGGTTGCCGCCGTCGGCGTTTCCGCCAAGCCCCGCCCGGTCGAGGGCTCGTATATGCCGTGCTTTCTGGCCGGTGTCAGTGCCGCCACGGCATTTGCGCTTTCCCGCGCGCTGCCGCTTGTGCAGCTGACGCATCAGCAGGGGCATATTGCGGCGGCGCTGTACGCCACAGGCCAGCCGGAGCTGTTCGATCAGGAAACGCTGGTGTTCCATGTTTCCGGCGGCACGACCGACCTTTTGCTCTGCCATGGGGCTGAGCGCATCACGCCGCTGGGCACCAGCAGCGACCTTTATGCAGGGCAGGCCGTGGATCGGCTGGGCGTAAAGCTTGGCTATCCGTTCCCGGCGGGTGTCTATGTCAGTGAGCAGGCTGCCCTCTGCACCGAAAAAGTCCGCCCCAAAGTCAGCGTACACGGTCTTACCTGCAGCCTGTCCGGGCTGGAGAACCAGTGTACCAGACTGCTGGCCGAGGGACAGGATGCCGCGTATGTCTGCAAATATTGCCTGCTTTGTGTGGGCGAAACGCTTGTGCGCATGGCCAACAATGCGTTGGCCGAGCATCCGGGCCTGCCTGTTGTCTTTGCAGGCGGCGTCATGAGCAGCGATTTGATCCGCACCTATGTGACAAACCGCGTACCGGGGGCGCATTTTGTGCCGGGCCGGTTTGCCAGCGATAACGCCATTGGGATTTCGATCCTGGCGGCAAGGGAGTGTGGCGCATGGCCGACTACATCAATGTAACCAGCCTGAACCGGCTGGCCAAACAGGTATTGGCCCAGTGCGACCCTCTCAATGATCTGATCGTCTGCGGGGAGATTTCCGGCTTTACCCGCCATTACAAGAGCGGGCATCTGTATTTCACCCTGAAGGACGAAAACGCCAGCATCAAGACGGTGATGTTCCGCTCACAGGCGCAGCTTTTAAACTTTGAACCGCAGAACGGCATGCTGGTGCTGGTCTACGGCCGTGCCACGATCTACGAGCGGGACGGTGCGTTCCAGCTGTATGCCGATTATATGAAACCGTTCGGCGCAGGGGCTGCCCAGATGGCATTTGACGCCTTATACAAAAAGCTGGAGGCCGAGGGACTGTTTGCACCCGAGCGCAAGCGCCCGCTGCCTGCCGTGCCGCGGTGCATCGGGGTCGTGACCAGCAAAACCGGTGCTGCCTGGCAGGATGTACAGAACGTCATCCGCCGCCGCTGGCCAATGGTAAAGCTGCTGCTCGCCCCTGTCAGCGTACAGGGCATTGAGGCCGAAAGAAGCATCACCGAGGGGATCCGGCGGCTTGACCGCGACCCGCGACCCGATTTGATCCTTGTGACCCGCGGCGGCGGCAGCAAGGAGGATCTGTGGGTCTTTAATGCGGAGCGTATTGCCCGTGCCGCCGCTGCCTGCCGCAAGCCGGTCGTCTCTGCTGTCGGCCATGAGATCGACACCTCGATCCTTGATTATGTGGCCGATCTGCGCGCACCGACGCCCTCTGCCGCAGCAGAGCTGTGCGTGCCCGACCAGAGCGATGTCCGGCAGAAAATATTCATTTTACAGCAAAATATTCAAAAAAATATACAGAATCGCTGCAAACTATGCTATAATAGGTTTGATCAGCTTGCCACTGCCCAGCTCCTGCAGCGCCAGCACCAGCAGCTTGCCCGCCGGGGGCGGGAGCTTGCCGGCCTGCAGGCCGCTGTACAGCAGGCCGCACAGCACCGTATGCAGGATGCACAGCGCAGCCTGCAGCACGCGGCATCAGTGGCGCAATCGCTGAGCCCCTACGCCGTGCTGGCCCGCGGCTATACGCTGACCGAGCGCAACGGCGTACCCTGCAGTGTTGAAGCGCTGCACCCCGGCGAGGCCGTCACCCTGCGCGGTGCAAAGGCCGCCGCCGAATGCCGCATAGAAGCGGTGCATAATTTGGAAAAACAGACAGGGGAGTGATGCCCGATGAAGCAGCCAAAATCCTTTGAGGAGGGCATGGAGCGCCTGCAGAGCCTTTTAGGGCAGCTGCAGGACGAGTCCACGCCGCTGGCGGATTCCGTCAAGCTGTATGCGGAGGCCGCCGGGCTGATCCACTACTGCAATACAGCGCTGGACAAGGCCAAGCTGCAGGTCGAGGAAATCGATGCAAGCCTGACCCCGAACGCGGAGGTATCCCATGAAGCATGAGGAATACAAGGAACAGTTTCATGCCTGGACGCAGCTGACCGAGCAGCGCCTGACGGAATTGTGTGACACCTATCTGCCGCAGCAATCCGAGTTGGGCCGGGCTGCACGCTACAGCCTGCTGGGCGGCGGCAAACGCATCCGCGCCGTGCTGACGCTGGCCGCCTGCCAGCTGTGCGGTGCCGATGCCGCCGATGCGCTCGACTATGCCTGTGCGCTCGAGATGCTGCACTGCTACTCACTCATTCACGATGACATGCCCTGCATGGACAACGATGATTTCCGCCGGGGCCGCCCCAGCTGCCATAAGCAATTTGGCGAGTCAACCGCCCTGCTGGCCGGTGACGCCCTTGTCACGGCAGCATTTGAGGTGCTTGCCAACGCCGGTTTGTCTGCCGAAAGCCGCATTGAGGCAGTCCGGCTTCTCTCCCGGGGCGGCGGTGACCGCGGCATGCTCTACGGTCAGGAGCTGGACAAGCATTTTGAGACGGTGCGCGCAAGTGAGCAGGAGCTGATGGCCCTGCACGCCCACAAGACCGGTGCGCTCATCATTGCCGCCATCGAGCTGGGCTGTGCCGCCGCGGGTGTGCGCCCCGACACGGACACCCGCAAGGCGCTGGTGCGCTACGCCGCCGAGCTTGGTCTGGTTTTCCAGATCGTTGATGACATTCTGGACGTCACCTCTACGACGGAGGAGCTGGGCAAGCCTGTTGGCAGCGATGCCGACAATGACAAGACCACCTTTATCACGCTGTACGGTCTGCAGGGCGCCCACGAAAAAGCGGAGCGCCACAACGCCGCAGCGCTGGCCGCGCTGGATGCGCTTGGCCCCAAAGCAGACTTTCTGCGCCTGCTGGCTGCGGAGCTGCTGGAACGTAAGAAATAAGGATGTGATTCCTATGCCACTGCTGCGCGCTGCGCTGAGTTGGAATTTTGTGCTGGTAACAGCGGTCTGTGCATCGCTGCTGGCACAGCTTATCAAAGTACTGTTGAATCTGTTTATCTTCCACCGCTTCATCGCCGAGCGTATGTGGGGGGCGGGCGGCATGCCCAGCTCCCACTCGGCCACCGTCTGCGCCATGGTTGTTGCCACCGGGCGGTACTGCGGTGTAAGCTCGCCCACCTTTGCCATTGCGGCTGTGCTGTCCATCATCGTTATGTACGATGCCATGGGTGTGCGCTATGAGACCGGCGAGCAGGCAAAGGTTCTGAACCGCCTTTTTACCGAATGGATGGATCAGGGGATCGAGCAGTTTCAGTTTCCCCATGGCAAAAAGCTCAAGGAAATGGTCGGTCATACACCGATTGAAGTTCTGACCGGCGCGGCGCTTGGCATTGTGCTGGGCTTTGCCATGCCGATGGTATAAAAACGAGGTGCGTATATGAGCTATCCGTTGCTGGAGCGTATCAATGCGCCCGGAGAAATTAAAAATCTGCCCGCAGACGAGATGCCCGCCCTGTGCGAGGAGATCCGGCAGTTCCTGATCAAAAGCGTTTCCGAGACGGGCGGCCACCTGTCCTCCAATCTGGGTGTTGTGGAATTGACGGTTGCCTTGCACCGTGTGCTGGATTTTCCGCAGGACAAGCTGCTGTTTGATGTAGGCCACCAATGCTACACCCACAAGCTGCTGACCGGCCGCCGGGCCGGGTTTGCGCAGCTGCGCCGCAAAAACGGTATCTCGGGCTTTCCCAGCCCGGAGGAGAGCAGCTGTGACGCTTTCATCGCAGGTCACGGCAGTGCTGCGCTGTCTACAGCCATCGGCATTGCCCGGGCCAAAAAGCTCAAAAACGAGCCAGGCAAGGTCGTGGTCATTGTGGGCGATGGCGCCTTTACGGGCGGCATGGTCTACGAGGGCATGAACAATGTCAGCAAGCTGAACAATCTGATCGTCATTTTGAACGACAACAAGATGTCGATTTCCAAAAATGTCGGCCAGATGGCCAACTATCTGACCAAGCTGCGCACCGACCCGAAATACTCCCATGTCAAGGCGCACATGGAAACGGTGCTTGAGCGCATCCCGGTCGCCGGTGATGCCATGGTCAAGGTGCTGCAGGGCGGCAAGCAGCTGATCCGGCGCGGCATCTACAAATCCACGATGTTTGAGGAGATGGGCTTCCAGTACATCGGGCCGGTGAACGGCCATGATGTCGATATGCTGACCCACACCCTGACCAACCTGCGCGAGCAGTATGCCCCCGTATTCCTGCATATCGTCACCCAGAAGGGCAAGGGCCTGAAGCCTGCCGAGGAAAATCCCGGAGAATTTCACGCCGTATCGTCCATTGATCTCAACCATCTGACCAACCCCGAGCTTTCGCCGAAGGACTCCTTTTCCTCGACCTTCGGCTGTGCGCTGGCCGATCTGGGCGATGACGAACCGCGTCTGTGCGGCATCACCGCCGCCATGAAGTACGGCACCGGCCTCAACTTCTTCAAGCACCGCCATCCCGGCCGCTTCTTTGATGTCGGTATGGCGGAGGAGCATGCCGTCAGCTTTGCGGCAGGTCTTGCCAGTCAGGGCCTGCTGCCGGTCGTTGCGATCTATTCGACCTTCTTCCAGCGCGCCTATGATCAGATCATCCACGATGTCAATCTGATGCAGCTTGATGTTCTTTTTGCCGTGGATCGCGCGGGGCTTGTTCCCGGTGACGGCGCCACCCATCAGGGTATTTACGATGTGGCTTTCTTCTCCAATGTAAATATCCCTGTGTTTGCCCCGGCCAACTATGCTGAGCTACGCTACTGGCTGACTTATCTTGTGCGGGAGGCCCGCGGCCCCCGCACGATCCGTTATGCCCGCGGGGAGGAGAACCCCGCGCTGGCTGCGCTGCCCTGCACAGGCAAGCGCTTTGACCTGTTGGAGCCTGCCGCCGGTGCGCGCATCGCACTGGTCAGCTACGGTGCCGAGACGGAGGAGATCATCGCCGCCCGCGATTTGCTGGCCCAGAACGGGCAGCAGGCAGACTGTGTAAAGCTGACCCAGATTTACCCGTTGCCCGATGGGCTGTGCGATGCACTTACCCCCTACGACACGATCCTCTTTGCCGAGGATTCCGTGCGGACCGGCAGCATTGGTGAGCAGCTGGGCTTTGCCCTGCAGCAATGCGGCTGGCAGGGCCGCTATCTGCTGCATGCGGTGGATAACACCCATCTGCTGCACGCCAATGTGCCTGAGCTGCGCAAGGATCAGCAGCTTGATGCAGCCGCGCTCTGCACGGATATACTGAACCATTTAAAGGAGAAGCAGGCATGAGCAAGATACGCCTGGATCAATACCTGTGCCAGAACGGTCTGGTGCAGAGCCGTGAGCGCGCCAAGGCGCTTATCATGTCCGGCATTGTCTTTGTCAATGAGCAAAAGGCGGACAAAGCCGGGGAGATGATCGCACCCGATGCCAAGGTCGAGGTACGCGGCCACGATATAGGCTATGTCAGCCGCGGCGGCCTCAAGCTGGAGAAGGCGATGCAGGTCTTTCCCATGCGGCCGGACGGCAAGGTCTGCATGGACATCGGTGCCTCCACCGGCGGCTTTACGGATTGTATGCTGCAAAACGGCGCCGTCAAGGTCTATGCCGTGGATGTCGGCTACGGCCAACTGGCATGGAGTCTGCGCACGGACGAGCGTGTCATCAACATGGAGCGCACCAACATCCGTAATGTAAAGCCCGAGGACTTGTCAGAGCCGGTAGCCTTTTTCAGTGTCGATGTTTCGTTCATCTCTCTCAAGCATATTTTCCCGGTCGCAGATACGATCTGCACGCCGGAGGCTGTCGGCGTCTGCCTCGTCAAGCCGCAGTTTGAGGCCGGCCGCGAAAAGGTCGGTAAAAAGGGTGTTGTCCGCGACCCGGCCACCCACCGCGAGGTGCTGAAGATGGCCGAGGGGTACGCCATGGCAAACCACTTTACCCCGGCAGGTCTGGATTTTTCTCCCATCAAAGGCCCCGAGGGCAACATTGAATATCTGCTGTATGTCCAGCACTGCGAGACCCCGCAGCCGCTGCCGGACGGCCTGATTGAAAAGGTCGTGGCAGCCTCCCACGAGACGCTGGATAAGACGCCCAACCACCACTGAGAAAGGAACCTGACGCTATGTCGGTTTTACTGATTCCCAACCCGACCAAGGACACCGGGCTTGCCGTTACACGGCAGGCCGCTGCTGTGCTGGCCGGGCAGGGCATCCCGGTCCTGATGCCGCAGGCCTTTGCGGCGGCCGATGGGCTGGATGGCGTGCGCTTCCTGCCGGAGGAGCAGGCCTACCGCGCCGCCGAGCAGGTTGTGACCATCGGCGGTGACGGTACCTTGCTGCGCGCCGGGCTGGACTGTCTGGCGCACGGCAAGCCCGTTCTGGGCGTAAACCTTGGCCGCACAGGCTTTCTTGCCACCTGTGAAGTAGGAGAGCTTGCCACCAAACTGAACCGACTGGCGGCAGGGGATTTCACCCTTGTGGAGCGCGGACTGCTGCATGCCCGCGTGCCCGCCCACAACTGGGCGGCCGATGCCATCAACGACATTGTGCTTTTTGGCAACACTCGCCTGCATCCGATGGATTATAAAGTATACTGTGATGGCGCCTTTGTAGGCGGCTACCGCAGCGATGGCATGATACTGGCCACACCGACCGGTTCCACTGCGTATTCCTTCTCGGCCGGCGGCCCTATTTTGGACGCTGCCGCCGATGTCATGGTTCTGACGCCGGTCTGTGCTCATAACGCCCATGTAGCCCCGCTGGTGTTTGCTGCCAGCCGAAAGCTGGAGATCATTGCCGATGCCGAAAACCGCGACGGCAGCTTTGCCTGTGCCGACAGCAGCAACCAGTGCGGCCTGCTGCCCGGGGAAAGCCTGCTGGTGACCGGCGGCGGGCAGCATCTGCAGCTGATTACATTCGATGACGCTGAACAGTTTCATGCCATAGAAAACAAATTGATGAGGAGATGATCCCTGTGAAAAGTGCACGCCATCAGGCGATTTTGGACCTGATCGAACAGCATCCTATCGACCGGCAGGAGGATCTGCTGGCACATCTGCGGGAGGAAGGCTTTGATGTAACGCAGGCCACCGTATCCCGCGACATCCGTGAGCTGCAGCTGGTCAAGACGGCTACCGCTGACGGACGCTACCGCTATGTACCGGCCTCTGCCTCCGGCAAGGTGACACACTCGCCCAGCCGGTTTGAGATGATCTTCCGGGAGTCCGTCCTCAAGGTGGACTACGCCGGGCATATGGTGCTGGTCAAGTGCTTCTCCGGCATGGCCAACGCCGCCTGCGAGGTGTTTGACGCCAAGCAGTGGGACAATGTAGTCGGCACCCTTTCCGGTGATGACACCTTCTTTATTCTGATGCGCAATGAAGAGGATGCCGCCGTCATCTGCAAGCAGCTGCAGCAGTATACCCGCCGCGGGTAATTTTAACGACAGGGAGGAGCCGCCCCATGCTGGCAAACCTGAAAATTGAAAATGTTGCGGTTATTGAAAAGGCCGAGGTCAACTTCACCCATGGCTTTACGGTACTGACAGGTGAGACGGGTGCCGGTAAGTCCATCCTGATCGACTCCATCAATGCTATTCTTGGTAACCGTACCTCCCGCGAGCTTGTGCGCAGCGGTGCTCAGAAGGCGTGTATCTGGGCCACCTTTGAGGCTATACCGGCGTCCGTCAAAAAGCAGCTTGAGAAGTGCGGCTACGAGGCCAGCGATGACCTGCTTTTGTACCGTGAGATCAACGCCGAGGGCAAGGGCAGCTGCCGTATCAACGGTATGCCTGCCACCGCTGCCGTCGTGCGGGATATTTCCGCCGGACTGCTGTCCATCCACGGCCAGCACGACAGCCAGAGCCTGACAAACCCGGCCTTGCATCTGGATCTGCTGGATCAGTACGCCCAGAATCGTGCGCTGTTTGCAGAGTATTACCGCCGCTACCGCGAGCTGGTCACGGTAAAGCGCCAGCTGGATACCGCAAACGCCAGCGAGGCCGACAAGCAGCGCCGCATAGAAGCCCTGACCGCCGAGATCGATGCCATTGACGCCGCTGCGCTGCAGCCCGGCGAGGAAAAGACCCTGCAGGAGCGCAAAACGGTCATCACCCATGCGCAGAGCATTCTGGAGGGCATCACCGCCGCCCACCTTGCGCTGGCCGGGGATGAGGACGGCGAGCAGGCGGGCGCAGCGGATCTTTTGGGCGGTGCTGTGGACGGACTGCAGAACAGTGCCCGGCTCGATGAATCGCTTGCTGCCATGTCCGAGCGGCTGAACGAGTTGTACTACAGCGCCCGGGATCTTGCCACCGATCTGGCTGACCGGTTGGATGCCTATGGCTTTGACGCCGGGGAACTGGATCAGATCGAATCCCGCCTTGATACGATCTACCGCATCAAGCAAAAGTTTGGCATGGAGGTGGAGGAGCTTCTGGCACGGCGCGACACAGCCGCCGCCGAGTTAGAGAACTTCCAGTCCTCCGGCCAGCGGATCGCCGAGCTGAAGGCCCGGATGCAGACGCTGTATGCCGCCGCCAAGGAGGCCGCCGAGGCGCTGACCCAAAGCCGACTGAAGGGCTTTGCCGCCATGAACAAGCAGATGAAGGCCGCGCTGGAATTTCTGAACATGCCGGGCATCCGTTTTGCACTCAAGCATGCGCGGGGGCCGTTGTCCTCCCACGGGCAGGATACCGTGGAATTTTTGATTTCCACCAACCCCGGTGAGGAGCCAAAGCCGCTGGCAAAGATTGCATCCGGCGGCGAGCTTTCCCGCATTATGCTTGCCTTCAAGAGCGCTTTGGCCGACCGTGATGCCCTGCCTACCGTTATCTACGATGAGATCGACACAGGCGTATCGGGTCTGGCGGCGGGGCGCATCGGCCAGCTTTTGCACCAGACAGCCAAAGGGCATCAGGTGCTGTGCATCACCCACACACCGCAGGTTGCCGCCTTTGCAGACAACCAGCTTTTGATCCAGAAAAATGTCCGCAACGACCGTACCTTTACCGAGATCCATACCCTTGATATGGACGGCCGCGTGGAGGTGCTGGCGCGGATGATCTCCGGTGACAAGGTCAGTGAACTGAGCCTTGCCAGCGCACGGGAGCTTATCGAGAAATCGAAGTAACCGCCCCTTGACAACCCTTGCAGAATATGATACAGTAAGCTTTGTTAAATGCAGTGATGGGACCCAGTACCCGTCTGCCATGCTACAGAGAAGCCCCGGTCGGTGCAAGGGGTCAGCAGAGGTTGACGGCGAATACAGCCCGGAGCAGCAGGCTGAACGCGCAAGTTAGTAGGCTGTGCCGTGTGCGCACGTTACCGCGTTTGGGTGTCGCAGGCTTACCCTTTGGCCGCCGCACCCGCGAAGGCCCGCCGCCGTGAGGCACGGGCAAACAGAGGTGGTACCGCGATATTTCGCCCTCTGCCAAATTCACATTTGGCAGGGGCTTTTATTTTTGCCCTTGCCGCAACAAACGGAGGTAAAACCCATGACGATTTATGACGAACTGAAAGCCCGCGGCCTGATTGCACAGGTCACGGATGAGGAGGAGATCAAGGAGCTGATCAACAACGGCAAGGCGACCTTCTACATCGGCTTTGACTGCACTGCCGACAGCCTGACCGCCGGTCACTTTATGGCCCTGACCCTCATGAAGCGCTTGCAGCAGGCCGGCAACCGCCCGATTGCCCTGATCGGCGGCGGCACAACGATGATCGGCGACCCTTCCGGCCGTACCGATATGCGCAAGATGCTGACCAAGGAGGACATTGACCACAACGCCGAGTGCTTCAAGCGTCAGATGGAGCGCTTCATCGAGTTCGGTGACGGCAAGGCTATGATGCTGAACAACGCCGACTGGCTGCTGAACCTGAACTACATCGAGCTGCTGCGCGAGGTCGGCCCCTGCTTCAGCGTGAATAACATGCTGCGTGCCGAGTGCTACAAGCAGCGCATGGAGAAGGGCCTGTCCTTCCTTGAGTTCAACTACATGATCATGCAGAGCTACGACTTCTACCATCTGTTCCAGAATTACGGCTGCAACATGGAGTTTGGCGGCGATGACCAGTGGAGCAACATGCTGGGCGGCACCGAGTTGATCCGCCGCAAGCTTGGCAAGGATGCCTACGCCATGACCATCACGCTGCTGACCGATTCTCAGGGCAAAAAGATGGGCAAGACCGCCGGCAACGCTGTCTGGCTTGACCCCAACAAGACCAGCCCGTTTGAGTTCTACCAGTACTGGCGCAATGTCGGCGATGCGGATGTGCTCAAATGCATCCGTATGCTGACCTTCCTGCCGCTGGAGCAGATCGATGAGATGGATCACTGGGAGGGCGAGCAGCTGAACAAGGCCAAGGAGATTCTGGCCTACGAGCTGACAAAGATGGTCCACGGCGAGGCAGAAGCCGAGAAGGCGCAGGCTACCGCCCGCGGCCTCTTCAGCGGTGCTGCCGATCATGAGCATATGCCCAGCACGGCGCTGGATGCAGCGCTTGTCAAGGACGGTGCTGTCGGCCTGCTGGCTGCCATGGTGGCCGCCGGTCTGTGCGGCTCCAACCGTGAGGCCCGCCAGCTGGTCCAGCAGGGCGGCGTCCTTGTTGACGGCGAGAAGGTCACCGACCCGAAGGCTGTTCTGACCGTTGACGCGCTGAGCAAGGGCGTCGTCATCAAGAAGGGCAAGAAAGTTTATCACAAGGTCACGCTGTAAAGCAGAATCGCTTCACAGTCGTTTTCGGCACATACCATACAATCGAAAGCTCCCTGTCCGCACGGCAAACGGTGCTGGACAGGGGGCTTTTTGGTGTAGTATAATGGAGCAAATCGGAATTTTTATGTGTAAAGGAGAAACAAATGAAACTACTTGTGATAGATATACAAAAAGGAATAACAGATAGCAGACTTTTTAATTTTGATGAATTTATTGATAATACTTCAAGAATTATACAAGCAGCTAGAGATAATCAAATAGAGGTTATCTATTTTCAGCATGATGATGGACCAGGAACGGGATTTTCAATCGGCGATGAAGAATTCGAGATTGCAGAACAGGTGCATCCAAGGGAAGGTGAAAAGATATTTACAAAAAATATCAATAGTTGTTTCGGAAATAAAGATTTTACAGATTATGTTAAAGATGAAAATACATTAATGATAGTTGGGTTACAGACAAATTTCTGTATAGATGCAACTGTGAAATCTGCTTTTGAAAGAGGATATAAAGTAATTGTTCCACAAGGGGCAAATTCAACGTTTGATAACGACTATATGTCTGGAGAAGAAACCTATAAATATTACAATGATATGATGTGGCCAAAGAGATTTGCTACATGTGTATCTGTTGATGAGGCAATTAAGTTGATGCAAAGTTAAATTAGGGCAATACCGCATAATTCTAAGTGCCGATACGGCGAGCGAGGTGCGGCAGCTGCTAAGCCAAAAGCGCAGATAATAC